>Ga0185342_1000437_pt1 | contig 21443 bp, 20 predicted proteins | sample ConPoolayeEmetaG_FD_128045 | JGI IMG/M metagenome (GOLD analysis project Ga0185342, IMG submission 128045) | Hot spring microbial mat communities from California, USA to study Microbial Dark Matter (Phase II) - Cone Pool mat layer E metaG... ...
TGGAGTAGGAGTAGGTGTGGGAGTGACAGTTGGAGAAGGGGAAGATGTGGGCGCTGCTTCTGCTGAATATGGAAAGTCTCCCCAAGCGTCTGGTACGTCTCGAGAGGTTGGTGGCCATGCGAGAACCCCTGCTGCGCTGTTGCTTGCGTCATAGACGGCGATTCTGGCTCCAAAGCGAGGACCTATTCCAACATTTTGCTTGTTTATTATTAGTTCTAAAATCCAGTGGGGTGTGCTTGATGTGGGCGATCCACTGATAGAATCTTTCCATTGGAACTGTGAATCGGGAGAGGCAGTCATTGGAGTCCAACCTGTTCCAGTTCCCCTGTACCATGTTACAGTACTGTGCCCCACGATATCTAGCCTTACATCGTCGGATTGTGGAGCTCCTCCACCTGTTGGACCGTCTGTACCTCCGTCGAAGCAGATTTGCCAGTAGTCTTGTGGGTCATTTGTGGTGTCAGACAAAAATTCGATAAGGATAGTCTGGGTAACAACTATAGGGTCAAAAGAGACTAGGTTCCACTTATCTCTGAAAACAGCGTTTGCTGTGATGCTTGTCTGTAGGCCATCTGTCCATTCCGTAGCAGTGGTCCATTTTCCGTCAAAAGTGACGGCGTTTTGCTTTGAATAGACCATATGAGTGTAGCCGGGCTCAGTTGCCATGACAACTACTGCGCTTACCAACAAAAGACTGCAAAATACAAATACACCGAAAAAACAAATAAGCGTTTCACCGGTGAGGTTCGCCCCTTTTTTGTTTTTTGGGATAAGGTATAATTGTAGCTGTTCTCTTTAAAAATTTTTTTATTATATTGCATTGCAAGATTATTTACGACTGAGGGATTTTTGGACTTTAACAAAAAATGAGGGAAATTTGTTTTATAGAAGACGGAAGTTTTCTTTAACTGTGTTAAGCACCACATGAGTGTTAGTACGTTCAACATAAGGCAGATTTAGCAACCTCTTTGTAAAGGCACCAAGGTCTTCACGGCTTTTGAACTTCGCCACTATAACGGCGTCTGTCAATCCTGTGACGTCGTAAACGCTGCAAACGTTGGGAATTTTTGCTATCTCCGCTTCTGTTTCCACTAGTTTGCCTTTGGCGACCGTTATCTCCGTGACCACGGTTAATTCGTAACCGAGTTTTTCGTGGTCTAAAATTGCAGAGTAACCCTTAATGAGCCCTTCGTCTTCCATTTTCTTGATTCTGGAAAGAACTGTGCCAACTGATACGCCTACTGTTTTGGCTATTTGCCTGCTTGAGAAGCGGGCATCCTCTAGGAGGGCTTTTAAGATTTTGTTGTCTACATCGTTTAGCGTCATTCTTTTCTTTCTCCTGCACGTTTTTTCAAAAAGGGCAGTTCTTTTGGAACGTTCTTTTAATTATCGCATGTTTAGGTTTATAAAATTTTAGCTTACAAGGAGTCTTAAAAGTGGGAGAAAATAGCAATAAAAGGAGAGGATTAGAAACGAGGTTTACCTTTATATTTAATTTTAAAGGCGGATAATTTTAAATTGAGGGGAAGGTTCCAATAGCCGTGGTTCAGGGCATGCAAACAAAGTATGACACAATACTAGTTCTTGATTTCGGGGGGCAGTACTGCCACCTTATTGGCAGAAGAGTCAGGGAACATGGCGTTTACTCTGAAATTGTTCCCCACGACATCACACCTGAAGAAGTCAAAGGATTAGAAGAAAAATTCAACGTTAAAGGTTTAATCCTGTCCGGAGGCCCCTCCAGCGTTTACGAACCTAATGCGCCCAGAATTAATTTTACAATTTTGGAAATGGGTCTACCTGTTTTAGGTTTGTGCTACGGCCATCAACTCGTAGCTCAAATGGTCAGAGGCAAAGTCAAGCCTGCAGAGCGCAGAGAATATGGAAGTGCTGTAGTCATAATAGACAAAGCGGTGGGGGTCTTGAAGGGTATACAACCCAAGGAAATTGTTTGGATGAGTCACGGCGATACTGTCTTCGAGTTGCCGCCGGAGTTTGAAACTTTAGCGCACACTGAAAGTTGCCCAGTTGCAGCCTACAGGCATAAAACTAAGGCTATTTACGGTTTGCAGTGGCACCCTGAAGTCATTCACACAAAAAATGGTGTACAGATGCTACGCAACTTCATATTTGACGTTTGCAGGTGTGAAGCGAATTGGAAAATGGACGACCTGATAGGAAAGATGGTCAAAGAAATAAAATCAGAAGTGGGCAACGCTAAGGCCATAATTGGTTTGAGCGGGGGAATCGACTCCAGCGTCGCAACAGCTCTTGCAGCAAAAGCTTTGGGGGACAAATTAACCGCGGTTTTTGTGGATCACGGTTTCATGCGTGAGGGCGAACCTGAAACCATACGGGACACGTTCCAAAAGTTTGGAATTAACTTTGTAGTAGCTAACACTCAGCAAAGGTTTATGGATAAACTGAAAGGCGTAATTGATCCTGAGAAGAAACGAAAGATCATCGGGGAAGAATTCATCAGAGTCTTTGAGGAAATTGCTGAGAAGTCAGGAGCACAATATTTGATGCAGGGAACAATTTACCCAGACCGAATAGAGTCAGGATTCCGAAAAAACTCCGACGTCATAAAGTCGCACCACAATGTTGCAGGTTTACCCTCTAAGATTAAATTCAAGAAGATTGTGGAGCCTCTCCGTGACCTATACAAAGATGAGGTGCGCAAAGTTGCCAAGATGCTTGGCTTGCCAAAGGAAATAGTGGACAGACAGCCGTTTCCAGGACCAGGATTAGCGGTGAGGATAATCGGCGAGATAGATGAGGAGAAAGTCAAAGTTGCCAAAAAAACTGACGCTATTGTTCGCGAAGAAATCGAAAAGGCAGGGTTAAACGAAAAGTTATGGCAGTACTTTACTGTGCTGACCGACACGAAAGCAACAGGCGTCAAAGGAGACTCTAGAGCTTACGGATATGTTGTTGCAGTGAGAGCTACAGAAAGCCAAGAAGCTATGACAGCAAACTTTGCACAAATCCCTTATCCTGTGCTAGAGAAAATTTCAACTCGAATAACCAACGAAGTCCCAGAAGTTACACGTGTGGTGTACGACATAACTCATAAACCGCCTGCGACTATAGAGTGGGAATAATAGGAGAGGTTTCTTCTCAAACGGTTTATATTTAGAAAACAGTGATTAGTTACCTCGCCGGTTGAAGGTGGAAACGTTGAAAGCAGTAATCCTCATAGGCGGTTTTGGCACGAGACTTCGACCATTAACATGTACAAGACCTAAAGCGCTTTTCCCCATAGCAAATAAGCCCTTGCTCCAGATGACGTTTGAAAGGCTCTCAGAGAGCGGAGTTAACGAGGTTATTTTGGCGGTTAATGCGCTAACGGAATTCCACATTAAACAACAGCGACTACCAAAATGCGGGTTAAAAGTGAAGTTTTCTCGTGACCCCCCTAAGATGCCTCTGGGTACAGCAGGACCAATCAAGAAGGCAGAGAAACTTATCGGTTACAAAGAGCCATTTCTGGTCCTAAATGGAGACATACTGGCGGATTTCAGTTACCGAGAGCTTTGGGAAAGCCATAAAGAAGACACAGCAGTCGCAACTATTGCTCTACATGAAGTTGAGAACCCCACCAGATACGGCGTAGCCGAATTAGCACCTGACAAAAGAATTAAACGTTTCATTGAAAAACCAGCCACGGAAGCAGCGCCTACAAAGCTGATAAATGCAGGCGCCTACGTCCTTAGTCCGAAAATCTTCAGTTATATCCCTTCTGGACGTGCTGTTTCTATGGAGCGCGAGGTTTTTCCCAAGCTTGCTGAGCAGAACGTCTTCTACGGACACGAAATCTCAGGGTTGTGGATTGACATGGGCAAACCTGAGGAGTACCTACAGACAAACAGAATCGTTCTGGATACTTTTGGAAGCAAACAAAATATGCCAAAAACAGGCAACTTTGAAATCAAACCGCCTGTAGCGGTCGACAAAGGCGTAGTTATAGGGGAAAACTCAGTTGTTGGTCCCTACACTGTTTTGGGCAGAAACGTTTCCGTTGGATGTAATGTTCACATAAGCAACTCGGTAGTTTTTGCAGACGCAAAAATCGGCGACTTTGCGGCGATAACGGGAGCTCTGATAGGCGAGGGAGTAGTTGTAGGGAAGAAAACCAAAATTGTTGAGGGCTGCATTATAGCTGATCAAGCCAGAGTTAGAGATGGCGTTGCTCTTGGAAAGGGCGTTTCGGTTTGTCCCGCAAAAGAAATCTGCGAAGGCATATGAACCCTAAAACCTAAAACAGAGTATCAGCCTTTCTTTTTTGAGACATTCTTGTTCCTCTCGTAGAAGACCCACTTGATTTTCCTTTCTTCTGAGAAAGATACTCTGCCTCACTTGAGGGTTTTCGCATTATAAACAGATATTTAAAACCACGCATTACCTGCCTGTGCCAAAAAGCATTCGTTTGGACATTCTTCCTGTTAACGGTTAGTTCACGCAAAAATAAAACCACGTATCTCTGTCTCAGTGTTAGTTGTTTTCAGCGTCATAATTAAATTTGAGTCTTCCATCAAGTTATTCTCAAGATGCAAATTTCTTAATTAAATCTTCTTTCATTAGCCTGTATGTCCAGTATTTTTCTACATAAGAGCGATAGCGGTAATTGTACAGATCTACTTAGGTTAGGCAGAAAGGAAGCCCAGAGAAAATTACAGTTATTTGAAGCTACGAAAAGTGAACTAAAACAACTATGGGAACACGCCAAAATTAAAATTCAAGAATGCCTTCTACAGAAAGGGGAGATCCACACAGTATGAGTCCAAACAAACTTTTCGGAACAAACGGTGTCCGAGGTATAGTTAACAAAGAACTGACTCCTGAGATGGCAATTAAAGTAGGATTAGCTATTGGCACTTTTTTTGGGAAAAAGAAAAACCTGCTCGTGGGACACGACGCGCGAACCAGTGGACCCATGTTCGCCAGAGCAGTCATCTCAGGCCTCACCGCAACAGGGTGCAATGTTTTCTTCGCGGGTATGGCGCCTACACCGGCCCTTCAATACGCGGTTAAAAACCACCAGATGGACGGAGGCGTCATAATCACAGCTTCTCACAACCCACCTGAATACAATGGCATAAAAGCCATCTGGAACGACGGCATCGAAGTCAGCCACGAACAAGAAATCGATATTGAAAAGATCTATTTTGAAAACAAATTCCAGTTTGCAGAATGGAAACAACTGGGTACAGTTCAAGAATTGTCCAGCATCAATGACGAATACGTGGAGGCCATAAAGAAACACGTAGATGCCGCCAAAATCGCCGCGAAAAAATTTCACGTTGTCATTGACGCAGCAAACAGTGTAGGCGGATTAACAGCACCAAGGCTCCTTCGTGAGCTTGGATGTAAAATTACTAGTCTCAACGCAAACATAGATGGGACCTTTCCAGGCAGATTACCTGAGCCTCGCCCCGAAAACCTGACGGAGCTTGCCAAGATGGTTAAAGCTGTTAACGCAGACTTGGGGGTAGCTTTTGATGGCGACGCTGACCGATCCATTTTTGTTGACGAAACAGGACAAATTCACATGGGAGACAAAACATTTGCGGTTGTCGCAAAGCAGTTTCTCCTCAAAAACCCCAATTCAAAAATAGTAACACCTGTCAGTTCTTCAACGCTTATAAAGGATGTGGCAGACGCGTATAAAGGCGAAATTGTTTGGACTAAAGTAGGCAGCGTCACAGTTTCTCAGAAAATGAAAGAAGTCAAAGCAAAACTTGGCGGCGAAGAAAACGGAGGCATCTTTTACGGACCACACCAAGCTGTGCGCGACGGCGCAATGACAACAGCTTTACTTCTGAACATCATGGCAGATACGGGAGAAACGCTCTCTAAGCTTGTGGGGGAGCAGCCACAATATTTCATTGAAAAGGGGAAAGTTGACTGTCCTGACGACAAGAAACAAAAACTCTTAGAGAAGCTACTGGAAGAGCTTCGAGGCATGGATGTAAACACTTTGGATGGCGCAAAGATCTGGTTTGAAGATAAAAGCGCCATATTACTCAGACCCAGCGGTACAGAACCCACATTTAGAATGTATGCTGAAGCAAAAACCCAGCAACGTGCCACCAAACTGATTGAAGAATACACCGCAAAACTCAATGCTATTCTTGAAACCATTTAAGAAGGTCCTTTTATGCCCTCTGTAGGAGGTGACGTGAACTGCTTGCTGGTTTGAACCTGAAAGCCGAAGAAGTCGACACGCAGGAAAAAAGGGCTACATACAAAGTAGGAGTAGTCGGTTGCAGTCAAGGTGGGCTCGCTTACGCTGTAGCTTTTGCTGATGCAGGGTTCAAGGTTACATGCGTTGACGCTAACCAGAGTGTGGTGAGGGGAGTTACAAGAGGCAACGTGATTCTGGGTGACCGTGACGAGGAAGCAAAGCTGAAGCGGTTTGTGAGGGCGGAGCAGATAGTAGCAACGAGTGATTTGAAAAAGGCAGTTAGTGAAAGCGACGTTGTACTTTTGGCGGTTAGCCCAAAGTTTGGCACAAAAAAAACTTTAAGTTATACAGAAGCAGAGGGCGTTTACAAACAGGTGGGTGCAATACTACAAAGTGGAAGTTTAGTTGTGTACACAGGTATTGCAGCGGTTGGTTTAATCGGCGGGTTAGTGCGGGAAACTCTTGAGAATATGTCAGGGCTTAAAGCGGGGGAAGATTTCGGTTTAGCTTATAATGCCGCCAAAAATTTAAAATGTCTCAGGGATCAAGAGCTAATAGTTGCTGCAGACGACAAAGCAAGTTTGAATGCGGCAAGCATAGTTCTTGGAACTATCACTAAAAGCGGCGTTAAAAAAATTTTAGGTTTAAGAATGGTTGAGTTGGCAACACTTTTTGCTGCAGTAAAACGTGATTTGGAAGTAGCTTTAGCTAACGAGTTGGCAATCTTCTGTGAAAATGCAGGTATAAATTACGCTGAAATTATTTCCATTTTAAATGGGGAAATTCCCTCGCCTACAATTACAGAGGAAGAGAACCGAAAAGAGGCGTATATGCTACTTGAAAGCGCAGAAAACTTGAATGTAAAACTCAGATTGCCTCCGCTTGCGAGACAAATAAACGAGGACATGATAAGGCATGTCACAAATTTAGTTCATGAGGCAATGCGTAATGGCACAAAAACATTGCGGAGAGCAAAAATTGCTTTTTTAGGTACTGCCAAGTCGGAATCCGCAGCTGCCACGTTTATGAAACTCTTAGAGACTAAAGGAGCGAAAGTTAGTATTTATGACCCACAAAACGCATTCAACACACTATCAGAGGAAGAGCCTCAGGATAGGTCGAAGCGGACGTTGAATGAAACCGTAGAAGGGGCAGATTGCCTTGTGATTTTAGGTGGACAAGAGTTTAAACGGCTAAACCTTAAGAAGCTTAACGCCCTTATGAAGTCTCCGGCGGTCCTCATCGATTTAGCGGGAATTGTAGAACCTATAAAAGCTGAAGAGGCAGGTTTCACATACCGAGGTCTCGGTAGAGGAGTTGAGAAGAAATGAAGAAACTTGGAGTTGCAGTTATAGGAACAGGGTTTTGGGGTAAAAACCATGCCAGAGTCTATAAAGAATTGCCAAACACTGAGTTGGTGGCAATTTGTGATGTCAACGCTGACAGGGCAAAAACTATTGCATCCCAGTTCGGAGTAAAGGCTTACACAAACAGTGTACGTATGCTGAAAAACAGTCAAATTGAAGCTGTTAGTATTTGCACTTGGTCGACGATGCTTGCCAAAGAAGCCCTCAAAGCATTACACGCAGGCAAGCATGTGCTTGTTGAGAAACCCATGGCAACCAATACGCGGCAGGCGGAGAAACTTCTGAAAACTGCTGAGAAAGCGGGCTTGTGTTTGTCAGTGGGTTTTTTGATGCGGTTTATTCCGGGTTTACAACAAATTCGGGATGCCGTTACAAGCAAAAAAATTGGGGATTTAGTTTCTGCCACAGCAAAGAGGGTCTCGGAGTGGCCTGAGCGAATTGGAGATGTGGGTGTTGTTAAAGATACGGCGATTCATGATATTGATGTTATGCGTTTTGTCACAAATGAAGACCCCGTTAGCGTGTATGCTAAAATGGGTAGCATGAGACATAGGAAATTTGAAGATTATGCACAGATAATGCTAACCTATGAAGGCGGCAAAAGCGCGTTTATAGAATCTAATTGGTTAACACCTTATAAGACTAGATTGCTGTCAGTTACAGGAAGCGACGCCATAATGAAACTGGATTACATCACCCAAGAGTTATGGGTGGAAAGCAAAAAAGAAACAGTGCAACCCAGATTGCCTTTCCAAGAGCCATTGAAAATGGAGCTACAGCATTTTGTGGAATGCATTTTAGAGAAGAAAAAACCTCTAGTTACAGGTGTTGATGGATTAAAAGCATTGCAAATCGCTATAGCCGCACAAAAGTCTTCAGCTAAAAACTCTGTGGTAAAATTAGATTGACAGAAAAATGGGTTTAGGCTTTTAAGTTAAAGGGTTTACCTTCAGTTACTATGTTTGAGGGGACTTTCTCTTTCCATTTTTTTAAGAAGGGAAAATCTTCAGTAGCCTTGCGCAGTTCGTCTGGTAACATTTCAGGGATTTCGTCCCGAATTGGGTACCAACGTAGGCATTTTGGGCAAATAATTAAGCCTTCCACGATTTCATCTTTTTCTTCGAAAACGTGAAGTTCAAGTGGATGATACTTGTCAATTGGGCATGCGAGGATCTCCATAAGTTTACGTTTCATACTTGAAACCTCAGAGAAAGGTAACAGGTGTCAGACTATTAAAATTTGCCCAAGTCGAAGATTAGGTACCTTTTACTCGTTAAAAACATAAAAGAGTCTTTATACAAAAATTTGATAATTACAAGTCCCCTTGTCACTTACTTCAAGTTTATCGATTTAGTGGACTTGACGTAGAGAATTAACTAAATTTTAGTAAATACTTAAAAAATTATGTTTTGTGCCGATTTACCACGTGAACGTCTGCTACAAGGTGCCACCAGTTTGGACCCGTACTTCTCACAATTCGTACAAAAAGAATTTCAAAGCATATATTTAACTTAGCCAGCGCTTCACCAACGCGGCAAACAGTTTTTTTGGCGGGGTCTTCTGTTTTGGTTGCGTGCTCAAAAGTGTGTATGTGTATCCAGCCGCCTAGCGGTTTGAGCGCAGCTACGGCAGCAGGAAGGTATTCAAGGGATTTCTCAGGCAAGGGAATCAAAACTCGGTCAGCTAAGTTTTGCAGGTGAGTTCTTATAAGGGTTTCTGCGTCGCCTAAGAGGGGAATCACTTTACCGAATACACGGTTGCGCAGAATGTTCTTCTTCATATAATGAACTGCGACGGGATTTATGTCTATAGAAAACACTCTAGCCGTTGGCGCATATTTAGCAATTAGAATAGAGAAGCAACCGACTCCCGCGAACATGTTCACCACTGTTTCGTTAGGTTGAATCAGCGTAGCGATACGTAACCTTTCATGGGAGAGTCTTGGCGAAAAGTAGCATTTTTCCACATCTACCTCAAACAGGCAACCGTTTTCTTTGTGGACGGTACAAGTGCGGTTTTCCCCAAAAATTTGGGTTAGGCTACGGACACGGTATTCCCCTGTGACTGCACTTGACTGGACAAAAACGGCTTTAATGCTTCTGTGACGCTGAGTAATAGCTTCAGCCACGGCTCGGGCGTTTGCTAGTGTAAAATCTGGGAGTTTAGTTATTGCTATATCGCCTATGAGGTCAAATGAACTGTAAACCTTTGCGTCGCCATCGGGAAAAAGGTCTTTAACTGTTTCTTTTAGTCGCTTCCTCAACTTTTAGCCTTCATTAACCTATGTATGACTGGAAACGTTTAAAAGCAAAATACTTTTCCTTTGTAGAAGAGGTAACTTATCGTGGAAAAAACTGGAATTGTTTATGAATGTATGCGTTGCGGGGCAAGAGTTCCAGCTGAAGAGTTGGAAATGCGTGGTGGAGAGACCAAGTGTATTATTTGTGGTTATAGGATTCTAAAAAAAGTCAAGCCGCCAGTGGTTAAACGTATCAAAGCTGAATAAAAATTAGTGAAAGGTTAAAACCTCCTTCCGTTTATACCTCCTGCAGCATCATTACTTTTGGTTTTGAGGGTTTTTAGAAGAGGTCTCTTTCTCCAAGTTTGCGTAGGGCTTTTCCTCTCAGTTTCACAGGCTCCTTAATCAGGTCGTCAGGTTCTTTCTCAACAGTTTTACGTTTAACCGTTTCACCGCAGACACCAGTAGGAAGCAAACGCCTCTTTGCACATATAGCGTAGGTGCATTTTGAAACGGTGCACAGTTCTTCCGTTAATCTGCACCATGCGCCTTCACGTCGGAAAAAGAGGGAGTTTTTAACGCATTTAAAAGCTGGGCATGTTGGAGAACAAGGTTTTGGTTGAGCCAACAGGTTCACACCTCAAGTTTTAAAGGTAGAATTATGGCATGTATTTTCGATACGAGCTTATCGGCGAAACGGCATATAAACTTTGCTTGGGTTTGTCAGGGAGTTACCTTAGGTTTTGCTTTTGTGAGTCCACAGTTTTAAGTTTTTTCTGTGAAGTAATTCTGCCATGACGAAAAGTACTAACACTATGAGTATCAGCAGGGAAGCAAGAAACGTGTTTGTCTCTACGAGAAGCGGACCCAAAACGACGTAGTTAGCCATTTGGATTTGCACCGCTGTAGGTGAGTCCACGTAGAGATTTTGTGCTACGTAAGAATCCTCGTTTCCGGCTATGCAGGCTACTATATCTATGTTGCCGCCGATGACGTTTTGGAAGGTTACTGTGCCATCGCTTTGAGTAGTGGCGAGTCGCGGACTTGAATCTGGTCGGCTCAGCTGTACGTTTACATTTGAGATGGCGTTTCCGAAGTAATCAACTATTTTCACTGAAACCTGCAAGTTGTAAATTGCGCATTGAATTTGACTTTGTGTATTGTCTAAAACGTTTAAAACGGTCTCGTTCAGAAATACGTTTTCTGGGCTGTAGACTTTCACTCTGTACTGACCAAAGGTTACTTGTAATGAGACGTCACCGTTTACATCGGTTGTAGCAGTGTAAAATATACCGCTTTCTTGCTCCATGATGTCTATTCGAGCGTTAGGTAGAGCGGCTGAACGATGATCAAGAGTTTTTAACGTCAAAGTTTTTTCTGGGCAAAGTATAATTGCTTCGTAGATGGGCTGAGCAGGCAAGTTATTTATGGTGTTGTTGCCACTGTTGAAAACTACGCCGTATTTGGAGGCGTGGACAATATAGGTTACGCCTGGAAGAGCTGAATCAAAAAGGTATGTGCCTGAAGAGTTTGTTTGTGTAGAGAAGTTGCCGGTTTTAGTTTCTCCTGTCCCTGTAACGTAATTGTAGGTCATGTCAAGATTAACGTTTGGAATTGCTACGCCGTTTTTGTCTTTAACCGAAATTAGAAGGTTGGTTAATTGGCAAGTTATATCGAATTTAGTGTCCCCTGTGATTGAGACTTTGATTTCGCCTACTTTTACGTTTTCATCCCAATAAGCGGCAATGGTGTGGTTGCCTGACTCAAGATTCAACAATGTTGAACCGTAATATCCAGAGTTCCACTCGGTTTCAGTGTTTGATGAATGGTCAACAGCTTTAATTGTAAGGTAAGGAACATATTCACCTGCCAGATTTAACGTGTTAACAGTAATTTTATACCCTGGTAGGGTGAAGCTTTGAGAGTCAGGAATAGCTTTGATGTTGCTTGGAGGTGTGATTGTTACATTGTATTGTCCTAAGGGCGCTGTGGAAGGTATTGTCCATGTTGATGTTATTATGCCTTGGTCTGATGCAGTAACCGTTTGAGAGAACATGACCACTCCATCAGCGTTCACGATTTTGAGGGTCGCAGTTTGACCTGCTTGATAGCCTACTGCGCGTATTTTCACTGTAGATTGCCTGTGGTAGGAGTTGGCATCAGTGATTCCTACGTAAAATTGACTTTGACCTAAATTTTGAGACTGATTAAAGTAGATAGTATATTGTCCTGTGTAAATTGTTGTTGAACCTGAAGGTTGAAAACTAGTAGCCGGGAAAGTAATTTGAGTACGACCGGTACCTGAAGACCCAACCGTCAACGGAACAATCTGAGTAAAGGTTGTAGCAAGGGGAGAAGGCAAAACGACAGATATGTTTGCAGTATGCGAAGTGTTGGGTTGACCTCCTGTGATCGCCACGTTTATTGTAACGCTGTCTCCTTCTTGCAAAAGCGCAGGTTTGGAGGGCACTACTGCCTCTGCGACGTATGCTGTGTTGACTGTTAACGATGAAGTGGTGTTATATGCTACTGCCACATCTTCTAATGTCACGACGTAGTTCCCAGCTGGAACTTCGGGGATGGTAAAGTTTGAACTTACATAGTAACCTGAAGATTTGTTACTATCAACAAGCATGTCACCGAAGTATACTTTGTAGGAGCTGTTTGCAGAGTAAAGGGTGCCCACGAGGTTAACTGCATCTCCGACATTCACAGAAGTTATAGCGGTGGTGCCTCCCGCTTTGGTTATTTGATAGATGTATAATCCAAGTTGTCCTGAAACGGTTGAAAAGGGCACAGCCACCATGGTGACACAGATTAGGGCTATGAAAGAGAGTGTTAGGGCTTTTTGTTTCAAACTAGACAGCTCCTCTTTTCAGTTAAATTCGGTTTTGCGGTTGAACATTTACCGTCGGAGAACATTTTAAGCTTTGCCTTTAAGTTCCCCAGGTCAGCCGTTTAGAAAAAGGAAGGTAATTAAAAGGAAGAGAGGATGTGAGAGGAAAGCTTGCTATAGCGTGAGTGTTTTATAAAGCACTTCACACATTTGTCTCAAAACACTTCATAATCAGCTGTGAGGCAAGTTGGAAAATCTTGTTCCCGTTCCCCTGTTACAGGCCCTTAAAAGGCAGAAATACCACCTCGTCGGTAGACACTCAGCTGTAAAAAGGTGCAAATGGTTTTATGAATCTTTAACCAGCGGCAGATTTTGTTATAAGCAGAAATTTTATGGTATAAAAAGTCACCAGTGTATCCAGATGTCACCTGCGGTGTTCTACTGTACTCAACAGTGCCTCTTTTGCTGGAGAGCTCAAAACGGCGACTTACAGGTAAGCTGGGATGAAATGAAACTGCCAATTTGGGATTCTCCGCAGGAAATTGCAGAGGGAATTTTGCGGGCACAGACCAAGATCTTGGGAGGATACAAAGGAAACCCAAGAACTGATCCGCAGAAATTTAGGGAAGCTTTCAGACCACGTCACGTCGCCATCAGCTTAACGGGCGAGCCAACACTGTATGAACCTTTGGGAGAACTCATTCGCACACTTCACTCTAAAGGACTCACAACGTTTCTTGTCTCCAACGGAAGTCTCCCCCATAAACTTTCAAGCCTAAGCGAAGAACCTACCCAGCTTTACGTTTCGGTTTGTGCACCTAACGAGAAAGTTTTCAAGCGTCTTTGTCGACCTCAAATGGGGGTTGCGTGGGAAAACCTAAATGGAACATTATCGCTTTTGCCAAGTTTCAGTTGCCCAACTGTGATTCGGACAACTTTGGTGAAAGGGCATAATATGGAAGATGTGGAAGGTTACGCCAAGTTAGTCGAAAAAGCTAAACCAACGTATATAGAGGCAAAAGCTTACATGCATGTAGGTTTTTCAGGGCTCAGATTGGGATTTGAAAATATGCCTCAACATAAAGAAGTTTATGATTTTGCAGTGCAACTCTCAGCAGAAACAGGTTACAAGATTTTAGATGAGTCGGCGGACAGCAGGGTTGTATTGTTAAGTAAAAAAGATAAACCTATAAAGTTCAATTAAAAGCATATATGTTGCTCAGCTGTCAATTTATTCAACTTTCATTTTTTTAGATATATGTTAACAATGCTATAATTAAAAGGTGAATGGAAGTTTTAAATAGAAATTCTGTTAGACCCCTTACCATTAAACCAGAAATTGAATTTCGGTGGTAAAAAGATGGTTAATGAAGGCAGAGGGCGTTTGTTCCGAAGAAAAGACGGCAAATACCTAGTTTATTTACCCAAAGATTTAGCTGAGGACAGCATGTTCCCATTCAAAGGCTCAGACTCCATATTTGTGAAGGTGAGTTTCAAGTTAGGAGACAACAAATTACTTGTTGAGAAGTGGTCTGGACCAGAAACTGCTGATGAGTAAAAGCAAAGCTATAAACGTCATATTTTTCACTGTTATTTTTAGGCAACTTAAAAACTTTATAGAAGGTTATGGATTTTGCCATCCCTAAGGGTTATGCTTAAGAAAGTAAAGTTGGAGCTTGCTCAAAAAGAAAAACTTCGGGAAGATTTCCAAGAAAAAATGAGAAAAACCACCAGCCTCTCAAAGCAAGCTATACTGCTCAGTCATCAAAAAAGGCTCAAAGAAGCAAATGAACAGCTGAAAAACGCCAAAGAACTAATTAGGCTACTTGAAGAAGAGGCAAAAACATACCCTTCTATAATTTATGGCGGCATGTTCACCGCGGCGCTTCAAGAATATGCAGAAGCCAACATATTTGTGAAGTTAATTGAAGAATCAAGGTTCTTGACGCCTCAAGAAGTCGGTGTACCTCCTATGGATTATGTTTTAGGCTTGGCGGATGTTGTAGGAGAATGCAGGAGGGTAGTTCTGGATGCGCTACGGGAAGGAAATGTAGAAAAAGGAGAAAAATTTTTGGAAATTATGGATGAAATCTACATCGAGTTGATGGCGCTTGATGAGGTATACATGTTGGTACCTGGGCTTCGTAGAAAATGTGATGTTGCAAGGAGAGTAATTGAGGCTACGCGTGGAGATATAACTTTGGAAGTCCGTAGGAAAGCTTTGGAAGACTACTTGAGACATTTTAAGTCAGACACAGAAAAGGTGAAGACGCAAAACGGCAGCTCTGAGTAGTAGTAAATTTTCACTTGCTAAAGCTCGCAGGGCTCAGTTAGTTCTGTCCAGAAAAATTATAGTAGAAGACCAAATCGCCACCAACATTAAACATGTGGCAGGTGTAGATGTCGCATATTTGGAAAACATGGCCATAGGCGCGGTGGCGGTCTTAGATTATGAGACCCTTGAAGTGTTAGAAACTGAAACATCAAAAGTGGCGGTAAAGTTTCCTTATGTTCCAACGTTGCTTTCTTTTAGGGAAATACCAGCTATAGTTGCTGCAATAAAAAAACTGAAGTTACAACCAGACGTTTTCCTTGTAGATGGGCACGGCTTGGCGCATCCTTTTAGATGCGGTTTTGCTAGCCACTTAGGGGTTGTTATAGGAAAACCAACTATTGGAGTTGCAAAGAGTAGGCTGATTGGAGAGCTACAAGGAGTCGATAACGACGTTTTCTTAGTACATCGAAATGAAATTGTCGGTGCAGTTTTACCTACAAATGTTGGAGCTAAACCTTTGTACATAAGCATAGGACATAAGACATCATTACTACGTGCCATCGAAATCGTGAAACAATGCACGTGTCACAGTCGCATCCCACAGCCTATTCTGCAAGCGCATAACACAGCCTCGAAAGAAAAGTGGTTGTCAAGACAGAGCAGAAGAAGGTTTACAGAAAACTTAATTAGCTCACCCAGAAGAATGCAGAAAGGGCGCTGTAGATATGGAAAAACCAGAAATTACGTTTGACGAATTTCAAAGGCTGGATCTCCGTATTGGCAAGATAACTGAGGCAAATCCGATTCCTAACTCAAAAAAACTCATCAAACTCGTGGTTGACTTTGGAGCAGAAAAAAGACAAGCAGTAGCTGGACTTCTGCAGTACTATAAGCCTGAGGAGTTGGTGGGCAAGAAATGTGTGTTTATCCTTAACCTTCAAAAACGTATGCTGGCTGGCGTAGAGTCACAGTGCATGGTTCTTGCAGCAGACGATGCCGCAGGTAACGTAGTGGTGGTGCAACCAGAAAAAGACATTACGGCAGGCAGTAGAATCAGCTGAATTGCACGGTCTACTCTAACAAAGCTATTATGGCTTTAGCTTTTTCTTCGGTTCCTGCAAGATGAATAATCATTTCTTCTGTTAGGTCAAGCCACTGGGCTATGTCAGCGGCTTTTTGAGGGTTATTTCTGAAAATAACACTAATGAAAGGTAAAACCTCAGTTAAGCTACGTTTGGCAGATATATGAAACTTGGGTTTGATTTTTGCACCTATACTCAACTGCAACGCCCGTTCAGCTTTGGATCTTGAGAGAGATTGAATTCGCGTCGGAAATTTGAAGGGAACCCAGCCAACTTTAGAGTGTTGTCTTGCCATGCATACACCCGCAGTCATGTAGTCAATTACGTAACGTAGAAAACTCCAGTCTTGGGTGGCGCGGATTTTGCCTCGGTAAAGATCTGCCATAGCAAGTGATTCCATGGCTTTAACTAAGTCCCGAGGGTCGGTGAAGTGGTAAGGAACGTTCTCGTAGATCCATTCGAATAACATGTCGATGTCTATGTCGGCGAGATCTACAGACTGCTTGGCAACGCTACAGGTTCGGCTGTACATTGCCATGCGAACCACGTTAAAGATTGTATCTTGTCTGTCGCGGTAGCTGAGCCATGCGACATCTTCATATTTTAGCTGTTTTTTACCTTGTGCCAGAGCTTGAAGGTCATTTACTGCAGAGCGCACGTCTCCACCTGAACGGTGTGCTATTAATTTTAAGGCGTTTTCTTCAGCGTGGATTTCTTCTTTTCTGCAAAGCTGCATCAGATATTTGAGCACTTCAATCGTAGTTGGTTTTTTGAATTCTATGAGAAGACAATAGTTACGGAGAGTAGTGAACCTTGAATCATAAGCGTTGTTAGCAATGAGGATAATGGGCGCCTGCGCTTTTTTCACGATTTCGGTGATTGCTTTTATTCCACCTCTGTCCGCGTTGCCGGTTAATCCGTCTAATTCGTCAAGGAGTATGAGGCGTTTTACTCCGAAAAGGGAGCTGTAACGGGAGGCTAAACCTGCAAATTTGTTTATTGCCTCTTCTGTACGGTAATCGCTGGCATTTTTTTCTATAAATTCCATGTTTAAGTCATTAGCTAGGGCTTCCACAGTAACTGTCTTGCCGATGCCAGATGGACCATAAAGAAAGGCTGCGCGTTGCTTGGGGACAGCGGTATCCCAAGATTTGACCCATTCTTTGAACAGATTTATCGCTGATGTGTTGCCTACTATTTCGCTGAGAGATTTTGGTTTATATTTAAGGGTCCATGCACTGTACAAAAAAACACCGTTTGTTAACTCTTTAATTCGTGTGCTGCCTGCACAATTTTTGCCAGTAACGCACTGAGTTGCACTTCGTCGTCAGCGCCCTCCATGAGCCTGAAGTCAACTTCACCTAAAAAGTCTACAAGTTTTATTTTTAGAGGTTCAGGGATTTCTTTGGTTTTAAATGTCTCTGCATGAATCTGGCGGACGATATCGCTTCCTGGTACGCCGTATTTTTGAAGCATGTCGCGCATTTGTTTGCGGGCTTCTAAAAAGTCGCCTTTGACGGCGGTAACTAACATTTTTTGTACATCTACAGGGTTGGCACGCCCAGTGACGGCGTACACCAGTTTAGCGTCAACAGGTTTGTTCATGGAAGCGGCAGACTGGAGGGTGTTCATAGCTCGTCGCATGTCGCCGCCGCAAACTTCAAAAATCGCTTCTAACCCGTCAGGTAGTAATGTGACGTTTTCTTTTTGAGCGATTTGACAAACATGCTTATCGTGTTCTTCTTTGGGGAGAAAGCTGAACCTGAATGGGGCACAGCGTGATTGTATGGGTTCGATTATTTTTCCGCTGTAGTTGGCACACATTATGAAGCGGCAGGATTCCGTATATTTTTCCATGGTTCGACGTAAAGCTTGTTGTGCGTCGGTGGTCATGTTATCAGCCTCGTCTAGAATCATGATTTTGAAGGGAACTTCGCCGATGGAGCGGGACCGCGCAAAGGTTTTTATTGTTTCCCTGACGACATCAATGCCTCTTTCGTCGCTGGCGTTCAACTCCATGAGGTGCTCTCTGTAGTTGTCGCCGTAAAGGTCTCGTGCTAAACAGAGGGCTGCGGTTGTTTTACCTGTTCCTGGTGGTCCTGAGAATATGCAGTGGGGGACATTTCTGGCTTTGGCGAAGCTTTTGAGGCGTTCAACTATTTCTTTTTGGTCCACCATGTCGCTGAGGTGTTTTGGGCGGTATTTTTCTGCCCACATTTCAAAACTCAAACGGGAGGTCTCCTTTTAGGTTTTGCTAGGCTGGTTCTATTAGAGACAAGAGCGAGTATATCTGTTTTGGGATTCTTATCAGGGAGAATTGATTTGTAGTTTCTCTGTTTGAACAACCCTTCAAATGGGCTTATTGGTGTTTTGCTTGGTTGTTTTGTGGAAGACGCGTATAATTATGTGTTTCATGTATCACTTGGGGAATTCGTTTTCTTGCACATAAATCATTGTGAATAGTGTTAAATACAAAACAAATGTACAGAATTCCCAACTTAATTAGCCCAAGAATTGCACAATTGTATAAAAGGTGAACGTTAAAATGAGCGAAAGAGTACATAAAAACAGTTCGTACCTTAACGGCAAATCAACTGTTGGGACGACTACACGTGTAAAAGATACAAGCACCATAAGCGGTATGTGCCCTATATGTATACGGGACTGCCCCGTCCTATGCGAAGTTAGCCTTTCTGCGTTCAGAGGACGCGAAGCTCTATACCCTGAACCATCCCAATTCGGAACTAGCACAGCGGGAGCCCTCAAAAACTTTGGCTTAGACTGGTCACACTTCAGCATACAAGCAGGTCTCTTTGAGGCGCAAGGCATTGAAGAAAGCAGCGAAAAAGCGATTTTCCCAAATGTAAACATAGAAACCTCTGTTGGGGGAATGCCTCTTAAGCTCCCGATAATGACTGGAGCTTTTGGTTCCACCGAGGTGGCGCGTGCTAACTGGGAAGGATTGGCAATCGGTGCAGCGCTTTCAGGAGTCGCCATAATTATAGGAGAAAACATATGCGGCATGGATGTTGAAACAAAACTAGAAAAAGGAAAAGTAGTGCACTCACCAGAACTGAAACGCAGAGTTGACTTATTCCGCAAATTCTGGGATGGAAAAAACGGTGACGTTATCATCCAGACCAACGTTGAAGACCAAAGATTAGGTACAGATGTTTATGCATTGTCAAAGCTTGAAGCAAACATTATAGAACGTAAATGGGGACAAGGAGCTAAAGCCATAGGCGGAGAAGTTAGACTCAAAAGCCTAGAAAAAGCCATCTTGCTAAAGAAAAGAGGCTACATTGTTATTCCAGACCCTGAAGACCCTGTGGTTCAAAAGGCCTTCAAAGAAGGCGTTTTCCAGACTTTTGAGCGACACAGCAGAGTTGGCATACCCAAAGAGAAAGCCTTTGTAGAAGACATAGAGTGGCTCCGCAAGCAAGGAGCAAAAAAGGTCTTCTTAAAAACAGGCGCCTATCGACCATCTGCCGTAGCATGGACAATGAAAATGGCTTCAGAAGCAAAAATCGACGCATTAAGTTTTGATGGAGCAGGCGGCGGCACAGGCATGAGTCCTGTACCCATGATGGACGAGATGAGCATTCCAACAATCTACCTACAGGCCATTGTGCTTAGATGCGCACAGATACTAAAGAAAAGAGGCAAGTATGTCCCAGACTTGGTTATGGCAGGCGGCTTTATCGAGGAAACTTCCATCTTCAAAACCATTGCAATGAGCAACTTTGGTGAAGGCCCCCTCGTTAAGGCAGTTCTAATGGGTCGTTCACCCATAACTGCAGCCATGAAAGCCAGCTACTTCAAACAACTATCACAGGAAGGAAAACTGCCGAAGACATTCGTTGAAAAGTTCGGTGCTACGCCTGACAAATTCTTCATAGCGACTCCAGAATTGAAGGCAAAATATGGCAACCGCTTCTGTGAAATTCCATTAGAAAGCATAGGAGTCTACACATACTTGACAGATAGAGTTGGCGTTGGTTTAAAGCAATTGATGGCAGGCAACAGAAAGTGGAAACTAAATCTAATTGGAAGAAATGATTTAATGAGTCTTTCTGAACTTGCCGCTAAAGTCACAGGTATCCCGTTGGCAGACGAAGTAGAAAAAGACGTTGTTGAGAAAATTCTGCTAGACTAAGCCAGCAACTTTTTTTCTCTAATTTTTCAGTTTTGTGGTTTTTATTAATTTTCTCTCTATGTTTGATAAAATAGATGTTAAATTTAAAAGGGCAACGCGCACTTATAACTTAGTGCAAAGGAAGAGTTAGGAGAGAGTCACATGCAGGATGAAGAAGTGAGGATCCTAAGAGATTTGGGGCTCACTGCCCTGCAAGCAAAAATCTATTTGGCACTGATTGAGACCGGGGAAGCTACAACCAAAGCAATTGCTAAGGCATCAAAAATTGCTCGGCAAAACACTTACCAAGTCACAGAGGAACTTCAAAAACTTGGGCTTATAGAAAAAATCTTGGGAAAACCAATAAAGTTCAGAGCTATCCCCCTGGAGAGTGGGGTGCAGATGTTGCTGCAGCAAAGATCGCTTGAGTACAAGCAAATAGAAGAAGAAACTAAGAAATTACTGCAAACTGCAAAAAACCATAAAGAAAGAGGTACGGTTACCCGCTGTAGTGACGAGTTTATTTGGATACCAGATCGAGAGGCGCATAAACTTCGAATTGAGCAGGCTTTCAGGTATGCTCAAAGAAGCATAGACACGTTAATGATATTGAAAGGGTGTAAACTTCCGTCTCCCAATTGTCTCCCTCCTTTGTTGAGAGAGGCAATTCTCAGAGGTGTGCGGGTCAGACAAATTTCGAACAAACCTCAAGGATATGATGAGGCACCGCTACAAAATTCAGTATGGAGAAATAATGGCTCTTATGAAGTTAGATACCTTAACAGTGAACCACCCATTATGTTCTGCATTGTAGATAGTAAAGAAGTGTTTTTTGCAGTAGGATTAGATCCCAATCCTTACAATAAAAGTGCGCTGTGGACAAATAATCCTGGTATGGTAGCGATCGCGAGAGAATATTTTGAACGGGCATGGCGCAAAGTAGAAAAATCAAAAAAGAAAAGCCTATACACTCACGTTGTCAGATAGACACTTAATTTCGTTGATATATTTGCTGGGGCTCTGGTCAGCTGGAAGGATTCTTGGAGAGATTTCGGAGAGAGAACAGAAAACCCTAAACTACCACTTTAAGTGCAGCCGCCAAAGCCCACTCAGCCCCAATTTTTCATTTTTTGCCAACGACGCCTTCACATAAAAAAGAAAGAAGGAAATTTTGGTTTTACTTGCGTTTACGCAGAAACACCGCAGCTACAGCAACAACCACCAAGACGACAACAGCTGCGGCGGCGACAACGTAAACGTCCACGCCTACAGCAGCAGACTCAGGCTCAGGAACCACACTAGGCAAAACAGACGGAGACGGA
>Ga0185342_1000439_pt1 | contig 21350 bp, 23 predicted proteins | sample ConPoolayeEmetaG_FD_128045 | JGI IMG/M metagenome (GOLD analysis project Ga0185342, IMG submission 128045) | Hot spring microbial mat communities from California, USA to study Microbial Dark Matter (Phase II) - Cone Pool mat layer E metaG... ...
GCGGAAAGCGAAACGCCAGAGAGGTTGGCCGTGCGCTCGGCGGATTTTTTGAAATCGACATATATTTTTGCGGTCAGCGTTTTATTGGCCCGAATCTCGCATTCCGTTTCAAGAAGCCTAACAATACCGTGCTCGGGAAGAGAAATCCACGGCTTTTTGATCGTGGCCTGTATATTTGTTCCACCATCCCGATAGCTCGTATCGCAAAGGAAAAGATAGCCGTCTTGTGTTCCCATATAAACGCCCATTTTCTTTGAGGAGTCTCTCGCCCGAACAAGACAGGATGGAGTTTTATGAAAGCTAAAGAAATACCAGTTATCTCCAGTCGCGTAGTTATATACAACCGTTATCGCTGAATATCCGCCCGTCCGGTATGGTATTGAGAACCAGACCTCGTTAAATCTCGGGTTGTGAACGGCGCAAATATAGTCAAGCTTGGATGTGTTTATCGTTCGCAATGTCCTGGCGACCTCATTTGAAAACGAAACAGAACTCAACGAAAGACCGTTATAAAGATTTATCCCTCGATCCGAGATTCCCATCAGAAGACCATTAACCTCTAATATGCTCCAAGGAGCGCTGAATCCAATATCTTTATGAAGCTGGTATCTTCCATAGCTCCCGTCAGACGCCCGCAGAACGACGAATGTCGAATAACGCTTGAATATATAAAGCGTATCCTTGTAGTCAATGAGACCGGTAATCTCATCGCCCATAATCCCGCTTCTGACGTCGATATATCGGCTGTAAAGCGAAAATTCCTCCGGCGTATTGATTTCGGAATAATAGATCATATCGTCGCCCGATACCCAGAGACGGTTATCCCACCAGACGGAAAGCTTGCCGTTAGGCATGACGTCTTTATCTTCTTCCATCTCATAACCAAGCGCGGAGTCGGAAAAGTTATCGATAAACGTTGTCGTCGTGTTATTATTGATCGTGGCCAGCCAATAGAATTTCGCCCCGTCTTTAGTCGTTCTGTATATCTTTCTTTGATTGACCTGCGGGTCTGTCGATATAGGAATATTGCTCAGCGATACTTTGTCTCCGGCGGATACGGTTATAGCGCAGGCGCTACACGTAAATTCCCAATAGTCATTTAGTGTGTGGCCGGTCGTCGCTGAAAAATTTATCTGAATTCCATACTGAAGATACATTTTCGTATCTATTTCAAGAGAATCCGAGCTGTAAGGCCCTTCGGCGAAAAACGCGCCGTGCGGAAGATTGAACTGGTCATTCCCTGTGCCGTAAGACCCGATTTTAGAAACGAACGAAAGGTCGGAAGCAAGACGCTTCTGAATTCTGTAATTCAACATATCCGCGATATAAAGATAAGTTCCGTCGCCGGTAATGTCTCTCGGGTCGTTAAACTGATCGTTGCCCGATCCTTGAGACCCGATTTTAGAGACATAGCTCAGATCGGAAGCCTGCCGTTTGTGAATCCTGTGATTATTTGAGTCGCAAACGTAAACATAAGTCCCATCGCAGTAAATCCCGCGCGGCATATCAAATTGATCATTCCCCGTCCCGTAAGACCCGATTTTTGTGACATAGCTCAGATCGGAAGCAAGATGCTTTTTTATCCTATGATTATCTCTGTCGGCGATATATAAATAGCCGTCCTTATAGTGAATTCCGTGTGGATCGTCGAACTGATCGTTGCCGCTTCCAGACGAGCCATACAACGCCTCAAGTGATAGGTCGGAACAAAGCCGTTTATGAATCCGGTGGTTTTTTTGATCCGTAATGTATAAATGCGTTCCGTCGGTTGTAATGCCATAGGGATTATTAAACTGATTGTCGCCTGATCCATAAGACCCAACGGAGGCGACATAAGTTAGGCTGTCCGCGGTGAGTTTAACGATTCTGTGATTTCCATAATCGCAGACATAAACGTGCTGTCCATCCGAGCACAGCGAGGACGGATTCTGATATTCTCCAACTCCATTTCCGGCCTGGCCGACCTTAAGGATATAAGACAAATCATCGGCGTTTCTTTTCATCAGGCGGTGATTAAGCGTATCGGCGATAAAAAGAAATTTCCCGCCGTCAAATGAATACTTAATTTTATCTGGCGTTCCGGTTTCTGTTATAACGACGCGGATTGTCCTGTTTATAGACCCAGTATAACTTCCGCCCGTCGAGAGGTCGTTGAGTCCGCTTCCGGTAAATGTCGCTGTCCCGATGAGCGATTTAATCGGATTGGATTCACAACCGTAGTTTCCCGATCGAGCGAAAGTAACAGCATATCTATATGTTCCGGCGATAAAATTTCCGCCAGATTCAGCGGAGAGAGTGGGAAGCGATGTCGGGGCGTCAATCCCGATTTGATAAACGCTTCCGTCGGTGTGAATCATGCGGCTGTCGATCTCGTTTATAATCAATATCTTACCGTGAACAGAGATTGGCGTTACTGGATGCGAGATGTTGCTTGAAAACGTATGAATCGTCGTCCATGACCCAGTCCCAATCTTACGCTTGATTTTTGACTCAAGAACGGCAAGCTCGCAGAAATTCGATGAGCTGTCATAATAAGTCGTATAGCAGTAAACATCCTCCCCGAAATCCGAGACAAGCTCTAAAAGCCCAAGCCTCTTAACTACCCTTGTCCCGTCCTCGGAAAGCCGAAAATTCTCCATCTTGAGGCATTGAGAGAGACTCATCTTGTTTGTCGGAGCAAGCTCGTTCACTCCGCCCGTAAACGGAATTTCAATTGACTTAATGCCTTCTACTTCCTTCAACATTTTTAACGTCCAAAAAACGGATCAGTATCATAAAACGCCCGATCGCGAGATGAGACATAGAGCCTGTCAAGGATTGAGTTGTTCAAAAATTTTGGATTGTTTTGAACCTGAACGCCAATGGTATCGCGGACCTTTTTCAGGCGGTAATTATATAGACTCTCGAACCGCGCGGTATTCGCTCCGAGCGCCGTCCCGACCAGGATCGCGGCCATATAAACAATAAGCCTGTGGGCATGGCGCGGGATCATTGTCGGCCCGTTTTCTCCCATGGACGCCGACTCAGGCTTAACAATCCACGCGCTTGCGTAATTCGCCGAGTTTTTCGACGGCGTTGGTGAAAATACAATCTTCCGTCCTTTTAGATACCAGCACTCGGGATCGTCCGCCTTCTCGCCGACATAGGTCTTCGTGTAAAGATCGGCGACATTGTCAAGATAAGGAATCGGTTTCGGGATTTCAGAATTCGAGTTTTTAAGAATACAGTAAATCTGAATCCAATCGCTTGTGAGCGAGTATTCTGACGTGCCGGCCGTGAGGCTTATATCTTCCGAGCCAAGAAAGCTTTCCGGCATGAATTCGACAAGGTCAAGAACGACGATTTCGGCGGCGTCGGCTAAAAAATCGAGGACGTTTCCGGTATCGCTTAAAAACGCCCCCGCGTCCGTGCTCAGCTCATTGACGATATTTCTTAAAGACGTAATAAGCTCTGCCCTTGTCATTTTATTTCCTCCATTCCCGCATGGCGTCGGTAATCGTAAGTCCGCCCGTAACAAACCCAAGAATAAAAAGCATTGTTTTCGCGTATTCGGCGAACCAGCTTAAGTCCACGCCACGAAACATACAAATATAAAAGGCGATGGTTGTTAGGATGACGGTCAAAAACCCGCATGCGGCGCGACGCCCGAAACGTTTGCTTTCATTATTTTTCTTCATCTTTATAGCCTTGGTGATAAATAAAATTTAACCTCGGGATATAAAATTGGCGATATAATTACAATTTTATCCTTACTAAAGGATTGTGCGCGCCATATATAATTTTTAATCGATATAGACAGCGAGAAGGAGCGGACACTGTCGACCGATCTCCAAATATAAGAAGCCGGCTGAACTTTTATATCTGGCATTTTATATTCTGACCCCGATAATTGGAGCTAATATGACTGAATTTATAGGTGATAAGATCACAATATTACCTCCTTCTTCAAAATAAATTCTCCAGACATAAGATTGTGGTGATATGATTATTCTTCGATCCATTCTTAAGTCAACGTTCTCCGTGCGCCAGACATGGGAAGCTGGATTGACTTCAAGCGTGTAATTTTGACCGGCCTGAGCGTAAATCAGATTAACGTCTTCCGTCTTCCAGATGTAATTTTTAGATTCCGGGGAAAGCGAAAAACTTCTCAGGCTGTCAACCGCCCGCCAAATATAAGAAGCCGGACTCACAATTACATACGGATCGAATTCAAGCCTGATATCTTCCGTCCTCCATATATAAGAAGCCGGATCAATGGATAGCTTATAACTTGCCGGCTGACCATAAGCAAAGTTTATCGCCTCTGTTTTCCACAAATAAGAAGCGATTTCTCCGCTTGAAATCGTAAGCTTTCTGTTAATTCTTATTCCGGCTGGCTCGGTTCTCCAGAGGTAGGCCTTATCATCGATCGATATTTTCCGTCCCGACTTTAACGCGACCGGCTCGGCCATCCAAAAGTAAGATTTAGGTGAGGTTGAAATAACGCGGTTCGCCCTCAAGTTTTGAGGCTCGGTTCTCCAAAGATAGCTTTTTATCGCCGGCGCTATTGAGAAATCCCTGACTGAATCAACGCCGCGCCAAATATAGGAAATAGGCTCGACGGAGATCGAGTAATTTTTCGGAATATAACCGTATGATAAATTTACCCCTTCCGTTCTCCAAAGATAGGAGGCAGGGGTGGTTGAGATATTGTAAGACGGTAATTTTAGTTCAATCAGAGACGCGATGTAATAATCGGCGTTTGCCGACGTCGCCGTAACGTTTCCCGTATTTCCGGCATTGACTTCGCTATAGAAAAACGCCGCCGTTATGCGGTTCGCGTTATTAGCTCCGGTGGCGCGGTCGGCAATTTTTGTATAATTTGCCGGAGTTCCAGTATAGTTTGTTCCATAGGCCGTTCCGCTTACCTGTATAGCGAAACGACCATTTGCTCCGATTGTGATGGCCGGAGCTGTATGATTCACGCTTGATCCAGTATCTGTTGAGGTTGATTTGTTTCCTATCGGAGATGATTGATCAGCGCCGCGAAAAGTCGCGATTATTCCGATTATCTCATCATTTGCATTCATCCCCCAACTATAATTCGCTGGTTCGGCATTGTTGGCTATCTTCCAATAGACATACTGACGAATAGCGCGGTTTCCGGTCGTCGCGTTGATTATATTCTGCCAGCCGGTCGGAACAGACCCCCCGCTTCCGATTCTGTCTGTGTTGTCCTCAATAAAGATATAGGCGATCATAAGATCATTTTCGGCGGTGTTGGCGGGTTTATTTACAATAATGGCATTCGCCGCAGTGGACGAATTATTCGCCTGAGCAATAAAAGTTATAGCCATCGCTAAAATCCCAAAGAGGACAGCCGCGATCTTTTTTCTTTTCTCATTCATTTAGACCAACGAAGCCTAATATAGTCCATGTCGTGATATTCATGCGCTCCGATATCGGGCGCGCTTCCACTTGGAACATACTGATTAAAATAATCCGTATGCAGGCCGACGTCCGTTCCCGCGTCGCGACATGGCGAATCCGAGGCGATCTTGAAATCCGACCCGATCTTCGGGTTAGAGCCAAGATTGGAAACGAATTCGTCTGTATTGGAATCTGCCCAGGAGACAGTATGCGCCGTCGCTTCGTTTTTGTAAGCGATGACTTCGGACGTATCGCTGTCATAAAATACATTGCGGTCGATAACGTTTGTCGTGCTTGTCCCGCTTCCAATAACAATCTGGATATTGTCGAAGTTGTGCCAATCGATATGTCCAGTGCCGTTGTTTATAAAAATATTATTCTTGATTTCACAATATGTCGGCGAAACCGAATCAAGCTGATAAAGCAAAAGCCCCTCGGCGTAATTATCTTTAATAACATTATTATAAACTTTTACGTGGTGAGTTGATTGGCCTGATCCGGCATATATATGAATCGCCTGACTCTCCTCATATCCATACCATGAACAGCTGTCGGAAGAAAAGAACACATTGTAATAAACTTCGGTATATTGGCCATTAAACGCGCATTCAGCGCTTTGATTCTCAATGTAATTATATCGAAAAACATTTCCACGGCATTTATCTTCGAGCCCAGCCATGCCGACGGCCCTGCAGAACGGACAAGATGAACGGTAAAACTCATTATGCTCAATAACATTTCCATTTATTCCCCCGTGGCCGCTTTCCAAAGCCATGAATCCGATTCCGCCGTGCGCCGAGTCAATAAATGTATTATGTGAGATTGTTGAATTCGTCAATCCATTTGTAAACGAAAGCATTTCATAGGAAATATCCTGAAATTCAGACTCGCTAAGTGGCGTCGTCCCGCTTACAAGATTATGGTCAAAATCAAATTCGTTATATGAGATGGTAAAATGATCGTTGTTTCTTCCGCTTGTCTCAATATGCGCATATAAGCCATACTTCGCCGGCCTGTAAAACCTGCAATTGTCGATTGTTATATAAGTCGAGTCGGCGGTAGAACCGTTAATATAGAAAGGAAGCCCGCCACGAAACTCAAGACCGCTAACCGTCCAATATGAACGCCCAAAATACGTTCCCATAACCGCACGTTCTTTTGCCGCGCGTATATAATTATAGTTTGTCGCCGGATTTGATGTCGAATAAACGTAAAAATACTGATTATCGTAATCAAACAGCCAAAGATATTTTGTTCCGTTGATTCCGGTATAAACTGAAGGCTGAGCAGATTCCTTATCGTTAAATCCAGCGCCGTCAATAAAGCAACGTTTAATATACGAGTCAGTGCAGGAGATCGATCTTCGCCAGATATTTGAGCCCAGATCAGTCCAGTCTCCAGATGATCCTTTAAGGTCGAAAAACGCGTTGATGATCGGTTTATTACCAGTGCCGTATGCCGTTATGGTAATCGGAGAACCGGACGAGCCGCTCGCTGGCCACCACCAGGTATAACCGGTGTCAGAAGTCGGGCAAATGTTCCATGTATTTCCACGCTTAAAACAGATTGTGTCTCCGGCGGAATAAGATCCCCCCTTGGCCTTACTCCACGTCAGCCACGGACCGTTAGATCCTCCCTGATAAGTCGGATAAAGACCGTTATAGCTATCGTTTCCGTCGTCCGTAGACACATAATAAGTCGCCATTTATAACCTCTCTCTAAAAAAATCAGCCGTCCTTCTTATCCCATCCTCATAGCCTATTCTTGGTCTCCAGCCAAGTTTCTTTTCCGCCTCTCGAATATCTGGAATCGGACGCATTTTCTTAATCTCAAGCTCCCGCGCCGACCGTTGAATGCCGTTAAAAACAATCTTGGATTTCGAATCCGTAAGCTTTATCACGAGACGCGCAAGGTCAATAATCGCAATCGGCACGGGATAGCCAAGCTCCAGCGGCCCAGGCCCAAAATCAGACTCCATATAGGCGATAAGCGCGTCGATCATATCGTCGATGTAGCAAAAGGCGTCGCGCTGAGTGCCGTCACCGACAATCTTAAGCTCTTCGCCCTTGAGCGCCCGCGTGATGAATTGCGGCATGACACGGGAATCATTGACCGACATCCGCGGCCCGTAGCTGTTATAAAGACGCGCGATCTTAACATTCGTCCCGTTCGCCGAAGCTTTCAAACAGAGCTCCTCCGCCCGTCTCTTGCTTTCCACGTAGCAAGAATGCGGCGAATCCGGCTCAAGCGGTTCAGTAACGCGAATCGATGACGTGAGAAGCATTTTTGCGCCGTATCGGTCGGCAAGGTTAAGCATGGCCTTTGTTCCGGCCACGTTCGCCTCGATTGTGCCCTCTGGATCGGCCATATAAGCTCCAGGCGCTGTTGGTGAGGCAAGGGAATAAATTTGATCAACTTTTATGTCTGGCGGCGAAGCGGCGTTCCCCGCAATGAAATGAAACTTCTCACAACCGTAAAGATTCGAGATGTTTTCCTCGCTTCCCGTCGCCAAGTTATCAAGACACCAGACGTTATCGCCATAACCCAAAAGTCGCTCGCAAAGGTTCGAACCGAGAAAACCCGCCCCTCCAGATACAAGTATTCTCATGTCGGCCAATACTCCTGAAGAATATCAAGAACGGATCTTCCATCATAGCATTCACCCGCGCCTGGCTTCCAGTTTTTTAATAGATGAGGCGTCCAGAAATTCTGATCATTTATGGTAAGAAACATACCGTATTTGGAGGCTATCCTGTTTCTGTATTTAAGATCTTTATATCTGGCCAGGGGAGCGTCTTCCATTCCGCAACTTGGCGCGTTAAAATCATAGAGCTCATATTTTCCGGCGGCGATTTTTCTTGACTTTCCTTGAATCCGGTCCAGATTCTTCTCCGAAATATCGTCAATCTCGTCAACACTTGATCTGCGCCTGATCTTCGCCGGAAAACCGCATCTCCGGCAGAACATGTTCATCTGCTCTCGAAAATCCGCCGGAATCCTCCACCACCACCCTGGCTCAACTTTCCAACCGCTCTTCCCCTCATCTGCAAATAACATTGACATCGATCCAGCAATCTCGCAAAACCATGCGCCGTTAGGATAAATCGAGGCTGACCAGCTCTCCTGCGCCCAGCAATGGTCGATCAAATGCCACATCTTATTCTCATCGGGCTCGAATTCCTCGACGCCAACAAGAACCGGATGATGAAAAATATCCGGCCTCGTATGGTCGTTGACGAAGATATGCTTAAATGTCTCGACTATATCTTCCCGATAATGCTCATATCCTTTCGGAAGCGTCGTCCAGAGCCCGAGCTGTTCCCGTGGAATTTTGCTCCTAGCGTATTCGCACATTTTTTGAAAATCGGGATGGAGAAGCGGTTCGCCTCCCTGGAAGCCGACCATTTTTGGATAGCCGATCATCGAATCTACCGCTTCCTTAAATTGATCGAACGGCATATACCACGGCCCATAATGACCGCAAAAGCGCGTGCAGTTAGAGCAGGAATTACGACAAACATTGGTCAGCTCAATCTGAACCGTGTCCATATCAACGATCGAGCGCATCAGTCAATCCCCCATGCCTTAAGAACCTTCTTCATCTCCTCGACCTTAACCTGCTTTGGGACAGCATAGATATGGAAAAAATAGCCGACGTTTTTAATCCCGAGTTTCTCGTGAAGGTCAACGATCGTCATGACTTTAAGTCCGTATTTGGCGATATTTCTTCCGATAATGAAATCCTCGACAAGGCGCATAGGCGAGACGCCGTTTTTAAGCTCCAGCACGGTCGGGAAAATCATCTTCTCAACTTCTCCTGGCGTTATATCGTCCGGCGGCTCGAACATCTCGATACACCAATCTGACGCGATACAAAGCCAGCTCGCCGACCCAATATTGCGTCCGTCGCGAAGAAAGAATCGGTCATACTTGAACCGAATGCTCGCCATGTCCGTCCCGTTATGCGCCACCGTGTCTTTCGGGATATGAACCGTATAATCCGGCGTGTCTGGATGAATCATTGAATCGGCGTCAAAAAAGATATTCCAATCGTTTTTCATCTCCTGTCCAAGACGGTAAACCTGAAGCTTCTCGAACGTTGATGGCCATTCGGGAAAACGCCGTTCTTTAATCTCTACAAACTCCGCCCCGATCTTCTTGGCATAATGCTTGAGAAGGGGATAGGTGATGTCGGTAATTTCTTTGTATTCGTCTGGATTAAGATTCAGCGTAAACAGCGCTTTCTTCATAGCTCTATACTCCAGATTGATGTTCCGTTAATTTTTTTAAAGTTTGGGATCATATCTTTTAATACTCCTTTAACCATCTCCGTGTCGTGGCCACAAAAAAGGCGGCGGCAGATCGGAAGCCAGCATGATATATCTTTTCGGACGGCGTCTTCCTTATGACAGCCATCGATAAAGATCATGTCGACTGATTTTTCCCTGAAATATTTCGCCGCTTCCGTGCTTTCCATCCGCATAAGAACGAGATTCTTGAACATGCCGACATTCGAGATAAAGTCGAGAGAAATATCTTTTTTCTTCGCTTCGGCGTGCGCGCCATGCAGTTCATTCTCACTTCCCTTAAAATGATCGACCGCGAAAACAGGCCCTGGACAGCCGGAAAGCAAGGCGTGCGTCGATTTTCCCTTCCAGCAACCAATCTCAACAACCGATCTCATTTCTCTTGCTCTCAAAAACAGCCATTCAAGCTCAGAGACCGACATCCATCCCTCTATATCAGGAGGCTTGTAGATCATTTCTATTTGGTTCGCATTCTTATCTGAGCCGGTTCAATCCTCATATAATAATGATTTTTCCCGCAAACCAGACAACGCTTAATATACGCCCCTGGATTTGTTGTCGCGATGACCTCGATATTCTCGGGCTTTTCGCAACAGCATTCTCCCTTTTTGACATCTTCTTCCACGTTATTTTCTCCTTATCCGACGGAGAAATTGGCGATCGTCCCATTCGCCGGAACGTCCCACGTGAAGTTCTCGCCGTTATTACAGGTAATTGACGATCCGTAATCCCACCACTGAATTAGAGCGCAGTTGGCAAGGTTTCCGGCAGAGTTCGCGTTGAAAAGCACAATGTAGCGGAACGGCCCGAAATTCCCGCCCGTTGCCGTCCAAGTAACGTCTGTTCCGGCAAGGGTTGCAGTCGCTCCGCTTCTTGACCAGTTCGCCGAAATCGACGCGTTGTTATATCCATTCGCCGCCGTAATTTCCGCAAGGTCTGATTTAATTGTGTGATTGTTAGAATCAGGCGCGGAGTTGGTCAAATAAACTCGAAGCTGATGGTTGCTGAAATTGTGCTTTCCAAGACCGAGGTCTTCCATCAGACAATTAAATGTGTAAGTGTTTGCCATTTAAATTATCTCCTTTGATTATTTCGATGTGCTAAGAGAGACATTTACATTGGTCAAATCTCCTCCCGTCCAAGTATTGACGATTTTGGCGAGGCGGATCTTGCTTATGCCGTAAAGATTATACATCTTTAGCGCGCAGACGTTATTTCCGCTAATCGCCGGATAATTCGTCGCGATCGAGAAATTCCCGTCAACAAGCGTGGCCCAAGTTGTTCCATCGTCAAAGCTCACGTCGAAATAAAAATCGACGGTATTACTCGCCCCTGTCGTCCTTGTAAACATAACGGCGATCGAGGCGATCTCAAGGGCTGATTCGCCGATCGTGATTTCCCTTGAGCTAAAATTCGCGCCGTTTGTCGCCGTGGCGTTCGCGCCAACGGAAATTGGCGACGGGAGAAAATATGATTGAGTAAAAACAGCCATTTTTAACCTCCTTTGTTTTTCTCCGCGGTGAGATAATACTTCTTTCTTCCCCAATTAAATATCCTAATCAGGCCCTCGGCTGTCCGCTCCCGCGCGATCTCAATCGCCTTCTTTTTCGCCTCCTTATTCTCACGCACGATAGACTTCGCGTATTCTCGCATATTCTGGCGAAATTTCAGCCCAATATACTTTCGTTTGCGGAGAGAAAGAAGCGCGTCCTCGTTAAGCGTCTTGAAAACGGCCACGGTAGGATGATATATGAGGATATGATTCGCCGACTCACGATCTGTTCTTGAAATTTCAATCTTGCGCTTTATCTCGTAATATTGATACTCCTCGTTGGGAACGACATAATAGGTGGGATCAATAATCTCAAGCTCTCGGACGAACCATCTCGGGATATGCATCTTACCTCCACGTAAATTTAAGTTTGAGGGAGGCCGTTTACCGGCCTCCCCAAACGCTTAAACTCAAGTAGAGACCGTGCAGGTATGCGTTCCCACGTTGATGGCAACCCAGTTCGATCCGTCGCAAACTACCCAGGCAAGCGCGCCGATCTTCTGATTATCTGTCTGAAAAGCGATGGAATCAGCTTGCGTGTCGTTGTAGGTGATAAGAGTATCGGCCGTATCAGCCACGATAACCATGTTCTGGTTAACAAGATTCAGAAAGAAGAAGTGCATCCCACGCTTTACAGCAGGAAGCGTAAAAGTTACTGTTCCCGTCGCCCCAGCGGTCGTTATGATCTTACCGCAATCGGAATACTTAACCGTGTAATCAGACGTCTTCGCGAGAAAACAGGTCTTAGCCCCAAGCGCGATTTCTGAAAGAATATATCCTCCCTGATTTCTGCCTTTCATGATAGACATAATAAACCTCCTTTTGGAAAAGGGAGGCGGCCTGCTCTATGCCGACAGCGCCGCCCCCCATGGCCATTTTTACCTCATTACGTGGCTACCGTGCAAGTATGCGGACCGACATTCACAGCATGATAGGCGTTCCCGTCGCAAACGATAAGGGCGCAAGCCCCTGTTTTCTCGTTATTCGTCCCAAAAGCAATTGAATCGGCGGCGGTATCGTTGAAGGTGATGAGCGTATCAGCTGTTCCGGCGGCAATAGTCATACTCTGATTCACGGAGTTCACGAAAAGCGCGAACCAACCCTTCTGTTTTGTCGTCGGAAGGGTAAATGTCGTCGCGGCATTCGCGTTTGTGGCCGTGAAAATCGTCCCTGAATCCGCAAGAGTGCAGGTATAATTGGCCGATTTTGATTGAACCCGAAACAGGATTTGCGGCCCATTGGCCGCGTCCTTGGATAGGTCAAGAAGCTTATCAACTCGAAGCTTCTTAAGCCATTGATTGGGCCCCTGATACATCTTAATCCTCCCTTTTACGCGGCGGCATGTTTGACGCTGGTCAGACGTCCGAGCGCCTGCGGCTTATTGCACCCGAAATTATAATACCAGACCAGGCTCGCAACCCACTCGTCCTTGCCCTGAACGCGGCTCAAAATGCCGTTGTCGCCAGGAATCCAGGTCATGCCATTCGGAACAGGCGAGAAAGTGTAGAGAACGGAATCATCAAGGAAGTAAACCGTATTATCGGGGCAATCAGTGTCATAGAGAACGGGGATTTTTCCGGCGCGTCCGCCATAAAACGAAATTCCCTCAAGGCCACCCCAGAATGCCTTCTCATTCGGAAGCGTCTTATCGGCCTCAAGAATTTCGAAGTAGGCGTTCCAGATTTTCTGGTTGGTGAAAATGGCCTTGATCCTGCCATATCTTTCGCAGTCCTGAATAACCTCAAGCATTTTCCGGTTAGAGAGCGGAAGGTTTGAGCAACTCTTGGACTGCGCCCTGGCCCAAGCGTAGGTTGAGCGGCTGACGCCCTGAAAGTTAGTCTGCGTAATTCCAGTATATGGGTTCGTGGTAGAAATAATTCCATCAAGCCCCATCGGGACGCCTGTTCCGGCGGCCTGCGAGGAAGCGTAGGTGTCGTGGTCGAAAATATAGCTGTCGTCAGACGCCGTAATAGCTTCAGCCATAGTCAGCGTATCGGTGCCAGACCCACCTTTCGAGATCGATGAAATCTCGACGCCCTCGGCTTCAAGGTTTCCAGAGCCGTCGTAAATATCGACCACCTGACCCTCATCCAAATAATTGGAAGGATTAGTATAATCGTTAGAGTCCTGACCGAATTTCGGCCCGTCGATCGTAACGGTTGTGGAATTGGAGACGGCGGCAGATAGCTGGGCTAGTCTTCCCGAGCCGTCACCCCAGAATAAACGGTTAAGCTTGTTCGCAATGTAGGTCGTAATGCCCTGGAGTTCGGCTTTCAAAATATCCATCACCGCGCCCTTCCCCTTGCTACAGGCAAGCGCGAGCCCGTCAAACTGAAGCTGAGCATACATGCCGCGCTTCATGTAAATAACAAACTCGTCGTAAGTTCCCTGCTTTGCCGTGGGAAGAGTCGTTGAAGAAGAAGGCCTGGCGCTCGTCGGAGCTTTGGTCAAGCATTTAAAAACGGCATACTTCCCAAGAACGTGACTAATATCGTTCTTGAAGCGTCCGTAGAGCTTGCTGTTTTCATAAATCTCCTCGTGTAAACCAGGCAAGATGAATTCGAGAAAAAGTTTATCCGTAGCGGCCTGTCCCATCGTAAAGACAGCCATTGAAGTCCTCCTTGTAATTTACTAAAAAGCAAGGGTTTTCTTCCTTGCCTCTTCGAGGGCTTCAACAATCTCTTCGTCTTGAAACGCCGCGCTTAAAGCGTCATCCAGGCCTTTCCATCCCTTTTTCTTTTCGCCAGGTTTGCGGTTCACGCTCTCGTCGGAGCGGGCTTTCGCTAAAGGCGGGGCTTCTTCGAGTTTCTTGAGATAGCTGGCAACAGCTCTCTGTCCGATTTCCTCCGCGATCTGTGGATATTTTTCGGCGATGATGTCGGCAGTTATCTCAATCTTCTCGGCTGAATTGCGGAATTTTCCGCGATAAAAATTCTCCAGCCTGTTCAAATCCTTGATCGCCTCGACTGTATATTCCTCAATCCGCCGAAGCGGCCTATTCTCGCGCCTGTCCCTGGCGACTTTTTCTTGGAGGAGGCCGGCGAAAAGATGTTCCGAAAAATTCTCGCCGTTATCCTCGAAGCGAACATCCTCAAAGGGATATTCCTTTCTCGCTGTCTGGACGACCTGATCGAGTGCGCTCTGAAGCTCCTTGACCATCGTCTCGCGAGTGGCCTGAAGGCCGGTTTCGACTTTAGCCCGCAGTTTCTTATTCTCATCCGCAAGCTTCTTAAGGTGCTCGCGAATGACGGGGTCGTCGATGGCCTCAAGGTCAAGCCCCTCTTCTTTCTGCTCCGCTTCCTCCGGCGGCTTTGTTTCAGCGGGCGGGGGAACTCCGCGGGCATAGGTCTCGATCCGTGAAAGTTGCTCAAGCGCACGCTCTAAACGCTCCTCGACTTCCTTGAATTTCTTTTCAGTCTCCGATTGTCTCTGCCCTGTCGCGCCTTTAAGGGCAAGCTTGTAGAGTTCCTCCTCGGAGTAAACCGGAATTTCTTTGCCGCTTTCGTCCTTGAGGACACGGAAGGGTTTTTGCTCTTCTTTTTTCGGAGCTTCCTTCGGTGGCGTCTCGGACTTCGGCTTTTCGGATTTACCGCCTGGACATTCCTCGCATGGCTCGGCCTCTGGCGCTTTTTCCTTTGCCCTCGCTTCGCTTTCCGGCTCTTCGGCGAAGAGTCCGATCTGCTCGGCGAATTTATCCATTTCATCGCCTTCGAAGATTGATCTTCGAGGCTCGACTGAAGGTTTCTCAGTTTTCTGAGAACCCTGAGTTTCTATAGCCATTTTTTCTCCCTCTACAATGACTCTTTAATTCCGTCTAAGAGCTCACAAAATTCTTTATATGATTTCTTCTCGGGAATGATTTTCTTCTCTATGAGTTTTATCATAATAGAATAGGCTTGTTCGGTTTTATCGACATACAAATAACTCCAGCGATATGGATAATAATCAATCTTTCTGATTTTGCATACGTGATCTGGACCCAGATAGACCTCGCCACAATAGGCACAAGTCCAACCCCATTGACATTGATATGGTTTATCGTCAGCATAATAATTTTCAATCGATTCCATTTTTTTCTCCTATAATGCCGCCTCAGGAGGCGGAATCTGACCAGCCCCAGCCTCAATCTCAGGCCCCATGACCGGACCTTCCTCGGCTGGCCTGCCTGGCATTCCAGGCTCGCCGGCCTGCGCCACGGGAGCTGGTCTCTTCTGTTCCGCTTGCTCCATCTGGGATTCGGCCATCAAGTAGAGTAAATGAACCAATATATGTCTGTCAAGTGCCTTGAAATTCTCATCCGGCCAGCGTTCCGCATCCTCGGTCTTGAGAAGGTCGGTATGCATTTGAATGTGCAAATTGTGATCGTCGTGCATATAAACCGACGTATCGCGTTCGTTGAGTCCCATCTGCTCAAATAAAATCTGAAATTTCGGCGGGAGGGAGAATTTTTTAAGGCTCTTATAATTTCCATCCTGAAACGCCTGATTCTCTCTCATCGCCCGTTCTGAATCCACGACATCCGACCTGAATTCCATCTCCGCTATACCGAGATTCGCGGCTCGGATAATCTTATTCTTATCCGTAATAATTCCCTTATCGTAGAACTCAAGAAGCGAGCGAAGCTGGACGGTCGTTGATTGATTGAGCGTAACGCCAATCTCAAGCCGAACGTCGAAATTCTGCGCCAAGTCCGCGCGGCTGAAATACTCAATCTGCGTCCGCTTGTTTGGCCCCATTATCTTAACGAGCCGCGGATGTTCGTAATACTTGTCCATAAGCTTAAGCCTGAACGCCGCTTCCTTGACGATCGTGTCGTTCCAGCGCGCGACCATCGGCCCAAGCTTAATATTCTCCTGCTCAAGCATCATCGAATAGAGCGAGGCGGGGGCGCGGGAGGCATACTGCGGAAGCCTCGCGTAGCTAACCTCATGTATGTTCGAGACGCGGTCAACGGAGGCGACGAGAAAATCGCGGAATTCCATGACCTGCGGCTGAAGTTGAGGCATCTGCATGGGCTTCGGCTCGCCGCGCGAATAATCAACCTCAACTATCTCAAACGAATCAACCGTCATCGAGCCTTTATTCTTGAGCGCGCCCTGGCCGACCGTCATCTTTGGCCGCCAGGCCTCAATATGCTCGGAAATGATGGAGATCATGCGGTTAAATTCGCGCTGAATGTCCTGAATGAAATGGAGCGGACCTTTTGCCCAGAAGCTGTAGGGCGTTTTGTGGTAGTAATACATGAAATACGGGAGATCATGCTCTGGATTTGGGTTATCTCCGGCGTGAAGGACGATATTATCAGTCGTAACGATAAACCTCCCCCTCGGATACCACTTCGACGGCCGCTCCCAAAATTCGGCGACAATACGCGTTTTTTCGTTCTTGTCTTTCTCCTCAACGGGCTCGTTCATGCCGATATACTTCTGCGCATATCCTCCAGCCTCTTCTGTCTCAAGCGAAAGTTTTTCCGGCGCAACCTTGTAGGTATCGAGAATATCTTGAATTGTTACTTCCTTAATCTCGATAAACCAGCGGCATTTCTCGATTGTTTTCGCCGTCGGGTCTGGCCGGATATTGAAGATCGGGACGACTTCGCCGACAACTTCACCTGGAATGCGATGTCGAGCGGAGGTGTTGATTTTCCCGCCCTCGCGCGGCGCCATATATCCGTAGGTGGATTTATCGAAATACCACTTTTTGCACGCGTTTCCGGTATTGAAGAGATCGTATTTAATTTCCTCCATGAGTTTTTCGCTGTCGTTAATGTAATCGTTATAATCGAGAAGGCGGGTGGCGACAGCGGCGCCATGTATATCGACGGCCTCGGAAGAGTTTGGAACGCCTACGATTTTATGGAAAAAGTTGATTTTTCCCTCGATTGTCTCAACGAGCGGCTTCATCAGGTTCACAACGACCATTTTCTTTCTCGCGACGAGGTTGACTGGGACGACGGCACGGCGGTCTTCCGACCACTTCGTAAACTGATTTCCCTCGCGCCATTCAATTAGCTCTTTCCATTTTCCGTGTTGAGTCTTAACAACCGGATGTTCCCTGATTTGATCCTGAATAAACTGACAGAATTCCTCCTCCGTGCGCTCAATTCCATTAACCCTAAACCAATTATCACTCTTTACGGGGGTTTTTTCTTTTTCTTCTTTCATCAGAATACCTTATCGTCTTCCGTCGGTTCGAGTTCTCTCGCGCGCTTTCTTTGTTCCTCGATCCATTTAATCTCAACCTCAAAAAACTTCTCCATCTTCTTGAGCAAATCAATCTGCGTCCTTACGGATGTCGTAAAAGCGTCGGAAATCGGAGTCATGAAGTCCCGAATCTGTTCGGCGAGCGTTGTGAGTTTAGCGCAATCGCTACGGATTTCGCAAATCTCGTTGAGAATCACGGCTATGGCGCGGGCGAATTTCTCGATCTTTTTGTCTTCTCGTCTCTTAAAAGAAAAGATCGTCATTTTCTCTTTTCTCCCCATAATAAGAGCTTAATTTTTGAAGTTCTTCCTCGAATCCTGGTGCGACATTCTCGTCTTCTGGCCTAGAGATTTTCGTTTTCGGCGGGTTCATGACATCAAGAACGGCGGCGAGGCAAACCAGAAGATGGTCACTTTTCGATGGGTAATTGAGAAGCTCGTCATCAAGTTCCTTGGAATCCGGCGGATGGAGGATTTTCCCTGTCTCGTAATACTGCTTCAGACGGTAAATGCGCTTCTCGGCGGGTTTATTTTTATGATCCCAGACGCTGAAATTAAAAAGCGGGAGGCGCGACTCGATCAAATCGCCAGCTGTCGTCGATAGCCGCTCTTTATCGAAGAAAACCTCATCCGGCTTGTATTCCTGGTAGATGGAATAGGCGTGTTCGAGGCCGAGGCGCGGCGTGAACCAAAGTTTTTTCGCGTAGTGAATGAAAATCTGGCCCGTGGAAGAGACGTCGCAGACGAGAAACCCCCACGGATCGTGGCGGTCTTTCTCGCCTCCGCCAGGGTCAACCATAAGCAGGCGCTGATAGTTATCCGGCGGGAAGCGCCATTTGCGAATCCAAGCGGGTTTGCAGAGACGGTCTCCCTCGTCGATAATTCGGAGTTCGTATTGAGTGGCGAAAATCGACGTGCCCTGATCTTCGTAAATCTCGCGGAAATCGTCCCAGCAGAACATCTCCGGAAAAGTAATTATTCCCTTTTGAAGAAAGAGGTCAACCTCCTGGCCTGGAAGTTCGGGAATCGCGTAGGGGACGATGAATTTATCGTATCTTCCGCGCGAGTTTATAAGCTCGGCCATGAGGTCGAGCGGATGGTAAGGCGTTCCGGTGTCGATTTCGAGCCCAATGGATTTTTTCTTGTAGCGCGTGAGAATCGATTTCTGAAATTTGAATTTCCGCTTCACGGTCTCGCGCTCGACTTCAGAGAACGCGTTATCGTCGTTGACGAGGTCGTCGTTAATGATTACGGTATAATGTCTTGAGACTTGTTTCGTGTCGAGCGAGGCGACGTGGAATTTAGCTGATTTATGCTCGATTTTCCAGGTGGTGAATTTACGGAAGGAGGTGTCGGGGTCGGCGGGGATTTCGGGGAAGATCCAGCGGAGGAAGGCGCAGTTTCGGATAATATGGCGGAAGTCATCGGAGAAATTCTCGGCATTCGCGCGCGTCGCCGTGTTATAGACGATCGAAACGGGGCTGAGTTTAACGATCGACCAGACAAACATCCAGACGCAGAAGGCTAAAAGCCAGGTTGTCTTATAGCTTCCGCGGAACATGACGACGAGTTTTTTTCTTGAGGGGCGTTTGCCCGTATCGAGAAATTCGGCCAGATGTCGATGGATGACGCCGTTATCGTGGAATTTATCGTCAAAGGCAGTTCGAAGGACGACTGAGCCGAAGAAATAAAGATCGGCGGATTTTTCCCTCCACCACTCCCGCGGCTTGAGATTAGAGGGGATCCGCTGATCTGGCTGAAGTAGTCTCATCCTTCTCTTTCCCCACGATCTCGGCGTCTATGATTTTCTCTCCAGAGATTTGTTCCGCCAGGCGGACGGTCTGAATATCGACCATGATCGCCTCATCGCGTTTCGAGATGTCGATTTTTTGCGACGGAAAGTAATCCCCAAGTTTACACGTGAGTTCGACGGCGCGGAGCTGAGCGCCGTTATCTGGAAGGCCAGTCGTTGGGTTTACGCAGTCGAGTTTTTCGGAGAGTTTGCGGCATATTCTGTCTGGCGTTAGGTGATAGCGGGCGAGCGCGTGTTCGATCATGTCGCGAAGAGCTTTGGATTTCTCAACTGACGACGGCGCGACTTTTGGGCTGTAGCCAGCGAGCGCCATACACTCGCGCCGCCTGTGTTTCGCGAAGCCGGTCTTCGACCAGTAGACGTAAAAATCTTCCTGGCGGCGCGTTGGCATACGCATGACTCAGACGCCCCCCTCGTTTCTCCTGACGAAGCGCGCCGGCCTAAGCGGTTCGACGCCTTCGACCGAGCGTTTAAGCTCTTCGCGGATCGCGGCGGCGGTGCTCTCGGCGGGCTCGGGATCGACGGGCAGAGGTTCGGCGTCGAAGCCCTGATCCTCATCCCCTTCCCTCTCTTCCCGCGGCGTCGATTGCTCTGGTTGAGATTCCGGCTTTTTTCCCGAGGAAAGAGAAGCGGAGCGGAGGCGGGCAAGCTCAGCCTCAAGCTCCTTGATCTGATAGCGGAGGACTCGGTTCTCGTCCTCCTTCGACATCGGCCGTTTGGGTTTAGGATTGACGGTGAAATACTCGCGAATGCTTTCGCGGCGGACAAGATAGGTGCGGTCGCCAATATGAATGGCGAAATCGCGGCCCTCATCATCTGCCGCCGAAAGCATCTCAAGAAGCTTGTCAATCGTAAAAGTCGTCCCCGAGCGCGTTCTCGCGAAAAACTCAGCCACCGATAAAACCTCATCCACCGTGTCCATCGGAACTGGCGGACGGCGCTCCTCGCTCATTTCTTCCTCCTTGTGAATTTTCCCCCATGCTCAGCGTGATAAAGCGCGCGCATGTGCTTAACCGCCATCTCACGCGTCGCCGAACACCCCTTCGTCTCCCCACTCTCCTTGTTAATCACACAAAACTTAGACCCGCGCTTAACAAGCTTGTATGGCATTCTTAAATCTCACCCCCAGATTGAATCTTCTCCCGATATAACCTAACCCCTATAGAAGGTAAAAAATTCTCAAGAAAATTCCTCAACACCACCAAATGCCTCGTAACTACCTCAACACTTACACCCAAATCCCTCATCCGCTTCTCATACTCTATCAATACCCCCTCCACACCCTCCTCCACTAAATCATAGTCGTAAAACGCGTCCCCACCACCAACATACGTAAACCGCATTCCGCTCACCCAAATCTCCATGCCCTAAATTTTTACCCTCACTATATATACAAAAAACCTCAGTTTTGTCAACCCCACTCCCCACATACCATACCAATATCACCACAAAATTATATCATAACCCCACAAAAAATCCCCCAGAAATTTTGGGGAGTGCTTGATATCCCCCGATGATGAAGGCCGGCGCTATTCCCATAGGGGGGTGTCCATGCCTGGTGAAGTGGCCATATATAGCGCAATGAGAGATGATCCCCCCTAAGATCATGACGTCATGCTATAATTATCGCCTATATCAGTAGCCCCCTACGTCTCCCCTAATGCTATAATCATCATCATCGCCTAGTGCTATAATTATCACCTATCCCTACTGCTATAATCATATATCTCTCCTAATTATATCATATATATCCATAATGCTATAATCATCATATATCATGATTATACGTAATACTATAATAATACTCTATATACTATCATGATTATACGTAATATCATGATTAGTATATTATTATGATATTATTAATATATATCATAATATATATAATATTATGATATTATTGAAGAATAAGATAGAATGCTATAATTAAGATATCACGTATATAGTGTTAAGTATATGGCTATATACAATAGCTTATTAGCTATAGGCTGGGCGGGCGGCTGTCGCCCCCCGCGCGGGGGCGTGGATTGAAACCGCAAGGCCTGGGACTAATGGTACCTCCAAGAA
>Ga0185342_1000441_pt1 | contig 21221 bp, 24 predicted proteins | sample ConPoolayeEmetaG_FD_128045 | JGI IMG/M metagenome (GOLD analysis project Ga0185342, IMG submission 128045) | Hot spring microbial mat communities from California, USA to study Microbial Dark Matter (Phase II) - Cone Pool mat layer E metaG... ...
CTGTATAACTCTTATAAAAGAATATGAGAGGCAGCTACAAAATTATCTGCGTAGATCTCCTATGTAGGTTGGGGAAGGGGTGGGCTTCTTTTTATTTTTCTGGTATTTTATTTTTGGGTTTGTTTTTTGTGCAAAAGATTTATATATATCTTAATGCGACATATTACACATATTATATCGTATAACATAATATGTCTTGGTGAAAATTATGTCCAAAAAATCCATCCCTCAAGACCTAGTAGAAAACTGGAAAAGACAGTTACGAAAAGGAATCCTCGAACTCGCCGCCCTATCAAGTGTTGCAGAGGAAGAAGTTCACGGCTATGCATTGATAAACCGCCTCAAAGAGTACGGCATTCCGGTAACTTCAAGCACAATATACCCAATACTTCAGAGGCTCACAGACAATAACCTAATAGAATCAAGGTGGGCGGAGTTCGACCAGGGACACCCCCGAAAATACTACACGATCACGGAACAGGGAAAACTAGTACTCGCAGAACTGAGGGAAGAATGGAGAAACTTTACCAACCTAATAAATTCTCTCATCCTGAAAGAAAAGAGGTGAAGTGAATGGTAAGCAAAGAAGCAGAAAACATGATAGAAGACTACCTGAAAAAAGTTGAAAAGAGTATGACTGAAGCGAGCAAAGCCAAGAAGCAAGAGGTACTCAAAACACTGAGATCCCACATAATGGACGCACTACAAGACCAGAAGGGAAAAATGCCCGAAACCGAAATAGTCAAAAACACGATAAAAGACTTGGGAGTGCCCAAAACAGAGCGTTTCGCTGAAAAGTTAATACCCTTGATTGTTTTAACAGTCGTTGGCCTATTCATCCTAACAGTAGAAAACATTGCTGGCCTCATGTACCATTTTTCGCTTCCCTACTTTGTATGCGTTTTCTCCGCGGTAGGAGTATGGGAAGTCTGGCGTAGAACCATAGGCGAAAGATTTGAGAACAGGAGAATAGACATTATTGGATTCTGGCTGATCTACCTAGTGGCTATAGTTGAACTATTCTTACTTGAACATTACATTATTCCAGTAATGGGACCAGCAACCATACTGAAACTTGTAGGATTCGTTTCGGTAAGAGATGCACTCCTTGGGTTTGTTAACCCGCCAATCGTAGTGGATTTGCTTATGTATGAGGCTCTAAAGTCGCTTTCGTTTGAGATCCTTATCGTTTCAGCCCCAGGCGGAATCGGTTTAACAAGCATGGTTGCACTAAGCGCAGGTATCATAACAGTTTTGATGTCTGGCTTCTTGATTCTAAGGCCCCAAGAGTTCCAGAGTAAAAAGTGTTCAAACTGTGGGAAAGAAGTCGAAGGAAACGCGAAGTTTTGCTGGAATTGTGGAGAAGAAATCGCATAACTTCCATCTTCCCTTTTTCACTTTTTTGAGTACTAATTTCCGTCTTTTCTTGGATAAGTACAAAAAGAAGAATTAAATTGATAAGAGAGGTTTGTTTCTGTTCCTCTGAAAAATAAGTGGATTGACGACACTATGATAATCACCACCACAATAAATGTATCAAGTGGATACCAGCACCAGTCAAATCTAGTCAGAACCAATACAAGTAATATGTTGCTGCATTTATTGGACCGAACTCTTTTGAAACTAAATAAACTGTAAAAAAGTTGGGGTTGAAATACTGAATCAGCCAATCGTTATTTAGGAAAACTGAAGGCAATCCTAAAAGTTCAGCGGAGAAAGGTACAGCCTTCTTTTTCCTGTATAATAATTGTCTCAAAAAAAGTTAATTATCTCCCAAATATTTTGATGTATTAGGATATTATTTTGAACATTTAAAGGACTATTTTCGGTAAGGATATTATTGAAATTTTTTGGGTGTCAAGAGTATGGTAAAAGTTAGAGTCTATTCGACGCCGGAATGTCCCTATTGCAAGATGGTGAAGGAGTTTTTGAAGAGAAAGGGTGTAGAATTCGAGGACATAGATATTTCGTATGACGAAGAAGCGGTTAAGGAATTGTTTCAGAAATCTGGGCGATTTGATGTTCCCCAAATTGAAATCAACGGAAAAATGATCATGGGATTCGACAAAAAAGCTCTGGAAAAAGAGTTGGAAAACTCCCAAACCAAATAATTGCGCCGAGTGAAAAACCCAGCCACAGACAGACAAATAACAGAAACCACCATTCTACCACTATCTGTATAACCCCCTTCCAACTAGTCCACATATTTTCGAAGCAGAGATATAATTGAGAAGAGTTCAAATGTTAAAAAGGAATATTAGGGCTCGTTTGGAAGAAGGATAGGTATGGAAAATATTAGCCGGGAATGTCGGTACATCTAAGACTTGTGCAGTGGTATATACTTCTATGCTTAAAGGATTGAAGCTATGTGGGTTGAGGGACTGCATAAAAAGAGCAAAGTTCTCCTTTTGGTTAAGTTTTTGAACGTTACAAAAATAAAAAGGAGGGGGGAATGACGATGATTGTTACTTTACTTCTGGGCGTGTGTCTTTTAGGAAGATGACTATTGCTATTAGTGCTATACCAACTATTACCACGAAGAGTATGGCTCCGAAGAATGCTCCGGGGAGGTTTAGTGGTGCGCTGGGTATTAGGCTGAACCACCATGCTCTGCTGACTGCGGAGAGGTAGCTTTGCCAGTAGTATATTTGGGATAGGAGGTAGGAGAATGAGGAGGTTTCTAGCGATTCCATGACTAGTGGTCCCACGGCGCCGCCTAGGTTTCCTAGGGTGTATAGGCCTCCGACTGCGAGGCCTGCCAGCATGGGTCCGATTGCTTTTGTTTCCATTGCGACTTGGAAGGATATGGGCATGGCGGAGAGTAGGAAGAATCCTAGTAGGAAGGCTGCAAGCATTATGATCCAGCCGCTCATTGTTCCTATGATGTAGACGAGTGGGGGTGTTACTATTGCTGTGAGGACTATGAAGGGTTTTCTTCTTTTTATCTTGTCTGATATTGTGGGAAGTATTAGGCATCCGAAGATTCCGCCGAAGGTGATTAATGCGCCTACTGTTCCTCCTGTAATTTGTGACTGTGACACTATGATGGGTAGAAGGTAGGGGTTGGCTTGGGCGAGGTATACTTCAACGAATTTTTCGAAGATTGGTGCGTTTGAGGAGACAATGTTTTGTATCCAGGTTGTCAGGCCCAAATAAACTATGAAGCCTAAAGAATAGTGCCGAGAGTACCCAGAACTGTCTAACTCTTAGTATTCGACTGAAGCCCGCTCTTAGGGGTACCTCCTTTTCCTCAACTCTTGGTTCTGGGGGTAGGGGTGGCTTCTCTCTGGCAACTGCAAAGAATATGATTGCAACAATGACTGCCATAAATCCGTAAATGAGGCTGAGGTTTCTTAGGCTCTCATAAGCGTTGAAAAGTGGGTTGCCTAACATGTTTACGAGCACTGGGGAGAGGAATAGTGGAACCATTAGGCCCACGAATTGGGATAGCACTCCTATCCCTTGGGCTGTTGCGCCTTCCTTGAAGGGGAACCATTGGGTTGTTAGTTTTGAGATGCCGTCAAAAACAAAGAGTCCTACTGTTGTTATTGCTATTTGGCTAATCAGCAAAGTTACTAGGTCTGGTGCGAAGGCTCTCAAAACTCCTATTACTGCGAAGGCAATGGCACTAAACCCGCTGGTTTTTTTCCATCCCCACTTATCAACACCTGCACCGAAGGGAAACGATAGTACGAAGGACACCAATGGGCCTTCGATGGTTAGGAGGGCAACTAAGCTTTGATCTGCAAACGGTCCGAATGCGAAGGCCACTGTTTGAGGTATTGTTGCGAACTCAATCCATAGGAGCTGTGTAATGAAGAAAACAAGGCAATAGGAGCCGAGTACTGCCCACCGCCGTCTATATACTTGGTAAGTGGCTTTGCTCATTTTAATTACCTCAAATTTTTGCCTTTTTTTGGAGGCAACCCCTATTTAAACTATACGATTATGTAACATAAATATAATTTAATATAAAATTACAAATATATGAAAAATAGAAAAATTATTAACTTTACTAAAATAACATATTTAATAGGAATAAACTATCCATAACAATTTTAAAAAGAAAACTTTACAAAATCAACCCACAAACCCGCTGAAAAATAAAGGAACCGTGACGATTTTCTTCCCCACAAAAAAGGGTAGATGCATATAACTATTAGGATAAGGAATGAAAGAAACAAATCATAAAAAATGAAACTGGAACATACCCTGCTCGCGAAACCCCCTTCGAAAAACTCCCTGCTTTTCGAAAAAAGCTCCATTTAGGGCATCCTTCCTCAGCTATGATTGCTTATCAAAAAGTCCAAAAACAAATTCTTGAGAGCCTCAGTGACATAGCACCCCGTTTTCGGCTGCAACAGCTTAAGCGTGTACAAGAGGTTTAAAAAGTCTTATAATGGAATTCAGCTCATGTCCAGTCTGATAAACTTATTATTGGAGGATTAATAATTGGATGAGATTTACAGAAAGCTGAGAGGGAAGCTCGACCGGGCTCCCATTGGATTTCCAGAAGGCAGAGGAGCCATCGAGATTCTCAAAAACCTTTTCACCCCCGAAGAGGCGGAACTGGCACTCAAACTCCCTATGATTACCAAATCTCTTGAGGAGATAGCCGCCGAGCTAAACGAAGACCCCGCAACTCTTAGAGAGAAGCTTGACGGTATGGCGAGTAGAGGAACAGTTTTAGCCGTAGAAAAAGAAGGAAAAAAGCTTTACCGACTACTACCCTCCGTGGTGGGATTTTGGGAAACACCCTTCTGGCCAGGAAAAAAGGATGAGAGAACACTAAAGCTTGCTCCACTTTGGAGAAACTACTTTGAAGAAAAATTCGCTTACGAAGTGGGTGACAGGAAACAGATCATATTCCGCATCATACCCGTAGACATTGCCATATCGCCCAAATCTATGATAACTCCCTTTGAAGATGTTATCGAGCTCCTCAAACCCTTAAACTATTTTGCAGTTGCCCATTGCCCCTGTAGACAGATTGCAGCCTACACCGGCGATGGATGCGATCACTCACTTGAGGTATGCCTTCACTTTGACAGTATTGGAGAATACATGGTAAAACATGGTTTAGCAAGAGAGATAACCAGGGAAGAAACAATAAAAATTCTCAGAAAAGCCAACGAGGAAGGACTCGTCCACATGACTGATAATCACCAGGGAAAAATCACCACAATATGCAACTGCTGCGGGTGCTGCTGCATATTCTTCAAAATGCTTAAAGAAATGAACCTACCCAGAGCAGTGGCAAAATCCAACTACGTAAGCAGGGTAGACACCGAGCTATGCGCAGCCTGTGGAACCTGCGCCGAACGCTGCCCCATGCAAGCAATAAAAGTAGACGACTTCGCAGTAGTAAACGAGGAAAAATGTGTGGGATGCGGAGTCTGCTACCCCACATGTCCACAAAAAGCCATAACCCTCGTAAGAAGGCCCGAAGATAAAATCGTAGAAATCCCAGACAGAAAAACATACATAAACAACCTCCTCAAAGAAAAAGGACTAATCCCATAACTAGAAACCAACCCCTCTCCTTACCAAAAGTAACAAAACTCTCATAAAAAACAGTACCTACTACAAATTCACCCCTTTTCCCAATCATGACTCCCACGGTTAATTCACAAAAAATATTTCAAGCGTATTTGCGCCGCAACAATTGATTATTGGTTCTTCTTGCGGTAATGTTTTATAAGACTGGCGATCCACTATTTTTTGGCTTGGCAAACAATGAAGTTTTGCATTTGATTTCCAACTCTCACCTGTCACTAAGGGATGTTGGACTTGCGGAGGCTTAATCCTTGTTAGTTTTGGGAGTCGATGGTGGGGCCACAAAGACTGCATGTGTGGTGGCTGACGAAAATTTTAAGATTTTAGGTGTGGGAGTAGCTGGCTCCAGTAACTACCACGTGGTAGGTGTGGAAGCAGCCCAGAAGAGTGTTGCCCTCGCCCTCAAGCGAGCCATTCCCCCAAAGCTCAAGCACAACATTGATGTTTGCTGTTTTGGTATAGGTGGGCTTAACACTAAACGGGACGAAAAGATAATCTCAGGATTTATAAAGCCCCTAGTGTCTGCCAGAAGACAAATATTCGTTAATGATGTAGTTATCGCCTTCCACGCCGCTACCTGTGGCGAACCCGGAATCGTTATGGTTGCGGGAACGGGATCCATAGCCTACGGAGTTAACCAAGAGGGAAGGGAAGGGGTGGCAGGAGGCTGGGGATGGCTCATAGGAGACGAGGGAAGCGCATTTTACATAGCTAAAAGAGCATTAATGAGTGCTTCCAAAGCTTATGACGGCCGCGGAAAACCTACAAGCCTTGTGGAACTCTTCTGCAATCATCTAAAAATTTCTAAGTTTGAAAACATTATCTCCAAAATTTATGAGGAAATGAAGCCCCGCGACCTGGCATCCCTAGCTCCCCTAGTTACGCAAGCCGCCCAAAACGGAGACGAGGTAGCCCAAAAAATATTGGAGGATGCGGCGAGGGAGCTGGCACTAACAGTTAAAGCCCTAGCAGAAAGACTAAACATGAAGGGTCGCTTCACCGTGGGAGCGGCGGGCGGCGTTTTCAAATCCCAACCGGTGTGGAGATTCTTCCAGAGCGAAGTTCAAAAACAGGTTCCCGGAGCAGAGTTAACTAAACCCTTGGAGTATCCTGTGATTGGGGCCCTAATAATGGGATTCAGAGATCAGAGGGTGATGGTAACTCCAGAGGTTAGGGAGAAACTGGAAAAGAGTTTGAAAACCTGGCTTGAAAACTAGTTGTCATATTTTTACAACTTTTTTCAGGTGGCGGGGAGCGTCCGGGTTTAGACCTCTACTCACACAGTAGTGGTAGGCAAATAGCTGCAAAGGAATTATCTGGATCGTGGGGGAGAGTATGTCATCCACTTTGGGGGTGGCGAGGGTTTGGGTGGCTGGTACGGTGGCTCCGCTTGTTACTGCTAGAACTTTGGCCCCCTTCTCCTTTATCTCTTTGATGAGTTCTACGTATTCATTGCTAGGTCTTTCTGGAACCAAGCATATTGCAAGGGTTTTCTCATCAACTACTGCCATGGGGCCGTGTCTAAACTCTAGCGGGTGGTAGGCTTCCGAGTGAACGTAGGATGTTTCCTTGAGTTTTAGGCTTCCCTCAAGGGAGACCCCATAGCTTGAGCCCCCGCCCAGGAAAATAAATTTCTGCTCCTCGCAGTTTAGCGCTAGTTCACGCATCTTTTCGTTCAGGGTGAGGGTTTTTTGAGCAAGTTTAGGTATTCTTCTTGCCTGGCTTAACTGTTTTCCCACTTCTTTGCCCTGGGTTTCGGCGTAGTGGAGTGCTAGGAGCTGTAGGGCGTAGACTTGGGTGGTGAAGGTTTTCGTCATTATCACACTTTTCTCTTCTCCGGCGTTGACTGTTATTGCCAGTTTTGAGTTTCTGGCCATGCTGCTTTCGCGGGTGTTTGTGATGCTTACTGTGAGTGCTCCGAGCTGGTTTGCTTTGGAGATTGCTCTTACGGTTTCGGTGGTTTCCCCCGAGCGGGAGACTCCTAAGGCTACCGCTTGACTTTTGGCTTGTGGTGGGGGATACTCGTAGAACTCGGAGGAGGGTGTAACGTATGCGTCAACTTGGGCATAGGTTTCTAGGGCGAATTTTCCGCAGAGGCAAATATAATGTGAGGAACCGCACCCAAAAAGGTAGAATCTATACTCTTTTTCGGAGAGAATTTTAGCAACCTTCCCAATGTTTTCTTCCTCAAGGAGGGTTCTCATGAGAGCGTCGGGCTGCTCATAAATTTCCCTCAGCATATAGTGTTCCATTTTTACACCTCACCCTTGCACCTGAAAAAAGGGGGAAGAGGGACTCCGCCTTCTTAAAAGGCCAAACATTCGGGAATCCGATATTCTTCCCTGGAGATTGAAAAATGGGGGGTTTCCCACTGAACAGTGAATGGGGGTTTTAATCCAATTATGCGTCTTATTATATTTTTCAATTCTTCTCGCCCTTAAAAAGATGAGGGCTTCTTCACAGTTACAATTGGACACAGTGCTTCCTTGGCATATTTTACTTTTTTCAAAAAAATGGTTTTAATTCTGAAAATTTTTCAAATTTGCATTGTAAAATTGCAAAAAATTCACCAAACATGCCAAAAAAGCAAAAATTAAAAACCGTGCAGCACAGCGTAAACACTCAAAATTCTTAAATAGTATCCCGCCCATATCAGGAGTTTAAACTAGTTCAACTTACACTGCCTCTAATGCCTGGAATTGAGCTTCTGTTCTGGGACACCCTCCATCAAATTGGGTTTTTGGTGATTTTTCATGGTTAAGGAAACCCTTGCAGTTAGGTGTGGTAGAATACTTACACCCTCAAGAGAGATAAGTGACGGTATCATTCTAGTTGAGGGAAGCAGAATAGTTTCCCTAGGTGTTGATGGTGAATTAACTATTCCAAGGGGTGCCAAAACTTTAAACTTTGGGGACAAAATAGCTGTCCCCGGGTTCTTGGACATTCACATTCATGGGGGAGGAGGAAGCGATGTAATGGAAGCTTCAGAAAAGGCAGCCATAGATTTAGCACTTTTTGCATCTAGCCACGGGGTGACATCCATTCTCCCCTCAACAGTCTCCGCCCCTCACAGCAGCCTCTTGAAAGTTGTCAGGGTTCTTGGGGAAATGGTGGGGAGGGAAACGGGAGGAGCTGAAGTACTGGGAATCAATCTGGAAGGACCATACATTAATCCTAAAATGCGGGGAGCCCACAACGCCAAACACATTAGGCTCCCTTCAGTGAGAGAGTTTAAAGATTTGTGGGAGGCGTCAGGCGAGAAGCTGAAAATAGTGACACTGGCTCCAGAGTTGGAGGGTGCTGAGAACCTTTTGGCTGAGCTTCAGAAACTGGGAGTGGTGGCCGCAGTTGGCCACTCAGACGCCGCCTACAGTGAAGTCATGGAAGCAGTCACTCTTGGTCTCAGCCACGCAACCCACACTTTTAATGGAATGAGAGGGTTCCACCACAGGGAGCCTGGGACAGTGGGAGCGGCTCTACTTTGTGAGAAGCTAACAGCCGAGGTTATTTCTGACAATATTCACGTGCACCCAGAAGCAGTAAGACTGTTAACCAAGGTGAAGGATCCCAGCCTCATAGTTCTAGTCACTGACTCAATTATGGCTGCTGGCATGCCCGACGGTGAGTATCGATTGGGGAATCGGAGAGTTACCGTGAAAAACGGTGTTTGTAGGCTGAAATCCGGAAGCCTTGCTGGAAGCACTCTAACAATGGAGACCGCCATAAGAAACACTGTACGAGCTGCGGGTCTCCCCTTACAGGTGGTTTTAGGAATGGCTACTGTAAACCCTGCAAGAGTTATTGGTGTCGATGACAGGAAGGGAAGTTTGGCGCCGGGTAAAGACGCCGATATAACTATAATAGACAGTGAGGTAAACGTTTACGCCACAATAGTGAAGGGAAAAATGGTTTATGGGAAGGTTTTATTGGGTAAGTAGAGAATATTTTATATGTTATTGCCTTTGAAATCTTCCTAAAGGTATGGTGATTGGTGGGCCTCATTTTGTAATTTGGATACTGCTAAGGGTGAATGAGTTGGGAACAAGAAAAGTTTACTGCACTTGGTGTGGTAGAAGATATCTTCTCTCAACCAGGGAGAAATTAAAGGAGACAGTTTGTCCAAACTGTGGCAAAAAAGGCAAAATATATACTGTTGTCGACGAGTCAACCTAAAAAGTCATAAAACCAACCACCAAACCGTAAACCTTGCCCCCCTGGGAAGTATTAAAACATAAAAGGAATTTGGAAGCTTCATTTGCCACCCCTTTGGAAAAATATAAAAAAGTGGGAAGGGAAGGAAAAATTCGTATCTCTTTTGTTATGTTATTTATTTTATGGGTTCCACTCCGATTATGTCGCTTAGTTTTCCTTCGGGTTTTTCCTTCCAGACTGCTTGGACTCTCATTCCTATGTGTGCTTCCTCAGGCTTGGCGTTCAGTAGTATTGTTGTGTATTTTGAGTTGGTGCCGTCAAAATTGACGAGTACCATTATTAGTCTCTCTCCTTCCTTGAGCCAACCCATTTCCACAGGATCCATTCCTAAAACCTTTACTTGTCCCTTCTTTACCGCCTGACTCAAAGTGAAGGACTTAACTGTGCCCTTATCACTAACTGTCACTCGGGCGTCTATTTTTCTCCAGCATCTACCACAAATATTTCTCATTGGCACATATACGAATCCGCAGCCAGTACACAATGATCCAATTATTTTCTTCTGCTTAAATCCCTCAAGGAGCTCCTGGTAGAGCGTAGGTGCCTTATAAACGTAGGAGCCTACGGGCCACACGCCTTCCACTGCAATTGTTTCTTTTCTTACCTTTTTCGACATCATCTCACCACCTTAATCTTGGTGTATCCCCCAGAACTGTTACTACTGTGAAGTTGGTTGAGCCTCCCCAACCGTGTGCTACTGCGTTCTTTACGTCTTTAGGCACTTGGTGTTCTTCAGCTTTACCCATTATTTGTAGGGCGCACTCCGCTACTCTCTGCATTGCTGAGGAGCCTATGGCATTGGTTGAGAGCACGCCTCCTGAGGGGTCGATTGGCAATTTGCCATCTATTTCTGTTTCTCCCTCCTCGAGGGGAATCCAGGCCTTTCCGTCGTCAAAGAGAAGAAGTCTCTCCGAATACATCAGTTCCTGGTGTGGGAATGGTTGGTAAATCTCAGCTACATCAATCTCTTCTCTGGGATTCTTTATCCCAGCCATACGGTAGGCCTTCATCGCCGCAATTCGACACTGCATCTGCTCCGAAGTATCCAATATGGATACTCCTTGAGCGTTTTCCGCCTGCTGATTCTCCTCATCGGCGCAAGCCGCAAGACCTCTCACCCAAGCTGGTCTATCAGCTTTCCTCGCTATTTCTTCAGATGCAATCACAATGGCTGAGGCTCCATCACTTGCTGGGCAAATGTGTCCAAGCCTTAATGGATAAGCAACAATTTCGCCAAACCGGGGATGTTTTGCTAGGGATTCAGCAGTGCAGTTGGGCCACTGAAGATGGGCATACTTATTTTTGGCGGCGTTTCTCCTTGATTTGGCGGCAACCATATCCAAATGTTCGATTTTGCATCCAGAGCGGTGCATGTACTCACATGCCTGGTATGCAGAAACGCCTGCGGCTGCGCCAACTCCTCCACCATAGGCAAAGCTGGTTCTTACATCAACTCCATTTGCAAGTAGGTGGAACATGTTTGCTAGTCCCACATGGGATAGCCCCATTGTTGCCCCGGGCTCTTTGCTATCTGAGTGTTTTTCAAATCCTATTGCTAGGACAGTGTCGAAGAGTCCTGAAGCTACCTGGTACATTCCACACTGGGCTACTGAGCCTCCGGTTGTGCCTCCAGTAGCTATTCTGAGTACTGGTTTGCCCGGTGCGGCGAAGAGGTCTCCACTCCACAATTCTGCTTGGCAGATGCCTCCAAAGCCTTGCATGTTCCCTATGGCAATGGCGTCTATGTCCTCGGGGCCTAGTTCGGCATCCTCTAGGGCCTTCCAGGCCGCCTCTGCTATCATTTCTGCAGCGTTAATGTCTCTCCTTATTCCATGTTTGGTTTGTCCAACACCAATTACTGCAATGTTTCTCCACACTACTCCTCACCTCCCAGAATGAAGACTATGTTTTGCTGGGCGCATATGCCAGTTTGGCCGTGGGCTAGGACTCTCCAAGCTCCTGGTATTTGGTGGGCTCCAGCTTCTCCCCTTATCTGCATTGTGGCTTCAACTATTCTTATCAACCCTGTGGCAGTTATGGGGTCTGCTGAGAGGGCCCCACCGCTGGGATTTACTGGCAGTTGACCATCGTTAAAGGTTGCACAGCTATCTATCAGGGTTCCTCCTCTGCCTTCCTCGCAGAAGCCCAGTGCCTCATAAATCATAAGCTCCTCATGGGCGTATCTTTCTGACACTTCGGCTGCATCTAGTTCTGCGAAGGGGTTCTTTATACCCGCCATTTGGTATGCTTTTTTTGCTGCGGCTTCGAGTCCCTCGAGCTTGTAAAGTTTTCTATCCCTAATATATGAGTCCTGGCAGCTGCCTACGCCTTTTATCCAAACTGGACAGTCAGAAAGCTCCCTCGCCTTCTTCTCTGAGGCTAGCACCACTGCTGCGGCCCCATCACTTATGGGAGACATGGTAAGTTCCCTAATGGGGTCACAGTAGAGCTTGGAGCTTAACACCTCTTCCAGAGAAATTCCGGGCATTCTGCGGTGTGCATGGGGATTCTTAGCGGCGTTGCCCAGATTCTTCACGGATACTATGGCTGCTTCTTCCTCAGATATGCCGTACTTGTTCATGTATACTCTCGCCTGAATAGCGGCCGCAGAAATGTCGTTTAAAACACCTATTTGCCTATCAAAAGTTGGGTCTAAAGTGTAGACAGAGATTTGGTGTGGATTGAATGTTGAACCCTGAGTGTTGGCTACTATTAATGCTATGTCGTGTGTTCCTGAGAGTATTTTGAGCATACCGTAGAAGACGGCGTTGGCTCCATCCATCTCCACCTTGGTGTAATCCTTAAGGTATGCCCCAATGGGCATAACTAGGAAAAGCTCTGAGATGGTTCTTCCCTCATAGTAATCGTTTGTGGCGTTAATTACTGTGTCAATGTCCTCCCTTTCAATGCCCGCCATCTTGGCGGCTTCCTTAGCCACCTCAAAAACCATGTCTTCCCTGGTCATTGGCATGTTTGCCTGATGGTAGGATTGCGCGTACCCAATTATTGCAACTTTTTCCCTCATCATGTTCTCACCTTACTTCTCGGGTTTGAATCCTTTAATGTCGGAGATTTGGCCTTTGGTCTCCTCCTGCCAGACTACTTTCACTGTGATGCCCTCCTTAAGTTTCTCTGGCTCCACATCTATTAGGGGCATAAATATTGTTGAATCCGCGTCTTCAAGCTTTATGGCTCCAATCGCTTTAGGCTTTTCCAGATCTCGAAAGTTGCCGTTGCCGTCCAGTTCAACATAGGCAGTTGTGTAGCCTACCAGAACTCCCCTACCGGAAAGTTCCACTAGGTTGTTTGCGTCCATTTTTGCTGAGCACTTACTACACCATGCTCTTGGAGGAACATAGGTATAATTGCACTTGGAACATTTGGCTCCCAATATTTTCTTGTTTCCCAGTTCTTTGATGAATCTGTCCATGAGTTCTCCCACAGACCACCTGAACCCGGCGACAACTGGAATTCCCTTAACCGGTATAACTTCCTCTTTTAATATTTTCACAAATTAACCCTCCAAAGTAGAAAAACTGCGAAACACTGAAAAGTATTCATTCGACACATTTATAAAATTAACGAAAAGAATCGTCAAAAGTTGATCGGATTCTATTCAGAACCATTCTCTTTTTCTGAAGACTCAAAAAATAATGTCCCAAAGACCCCTTATTAAATTAAAAACAGACACATGACGATAATAATTTTTCAAATTAGTTGAATCTGGAGTGACGCATAGTCTCAAATAAAATTTATAAATTTGTGGTTAGCCCTATTGGTCATGTTTTGTTGATTTTTCTTGTAGTTCTCTTATCTTGACCACCTCTCCAAGTGTTTTCAAGTTGATGTTTTCTCTTCTTCGTAGGTTTCTGTGACTACTGGTTTCACACCCCAATATACTTCATTACTTTTTTCTCTCTAAGATCTTCAAACTGTTCTATTACATCCAAATTTACTTTAGCGATTCGTTTACTATAATATCCTGTAATTTGAATTTTTAGCAAAGCTATCCCAAGCCTTCTTAAGACAGGCCCAAGACCAACGTCAGTGTTAGTTATCCTGCTTTAGGGAACAATACCAGTTTTTAAAACATATTCCTCTTCTTCATACAATTTCACTATCCATAAGTTGAAAAAGATCATGCCGCAATATTTCCTGCCCCAACAGAAAAAGAAAAAAACATTTAGGCAAGACGGATAAAGAGTAGAAGAAAATACTTATGGCTTTAAGTGGACTAAAAACAGTAAAGGGGAAATACAGGGCAAAAACAAGAAACAAAACGCTGCCACCGAACAAGTGTAGTAGAGTTTTCTAAGCTGGGGATAGGTTTAACCCCCTTAACCAATTTTCACGCCAAAACTTTTCAAAAATGTTAACCTCACAAAAAATTTGAAAAACCACCATTAAATAGGCCTTCGCCAATCTGAAACTATAAATAATTTTGCACAGCCAAACGTAAACTTATCAAACCCATACAAAGCCACAATAAAATTAACCACCAAGCCATTGCAGATGGCTTAAAAAAAGGTACAGGATCAGAACTTTAAAAAAATGGGGGGAATGCGATTTTAAATGGATATGGGGTATTTCCCATATTTTTTGATGGAGTTGACTAGTGCTTCAACGTTTTCTGGTGGAGTGTCCCTAGGCACCTGGTCGCCGAAGACCATACAGCCCCCTCCAGGAGCCAAGACTTTTATTAGTTTTTTGACGTGGTTTTCTATTTCTTTGGGAGTGCCTTTGCTTATGATTCCCGCTCTTACCCCGAAGAACCAGGGTTTCTTCAGCCTATTAGACATCTCCTTTATCTTCTCTGGAGGCAGCCAGTCAGACTCCAGCATAACCACCATGCCCACCAGCGATCCCGTTTTAACCACAACGTCTTCCATGATTTTCTCCCACCCAGGAATTTCCATCACTGGGAAGCCTCCCGCCCACATCATGGGGCCAAGTCTTTTCATAATCTCTGTCGTGTGCGGAATCACATAGTCGTAGACAAGCTGGGGACTTGTGGGTGGGATGCACGAAAAGGCGTCTGCAAGTGCTGGAAAAGCTGCTACACCTCCCAGCGCTTCTTTCTGGGCTTTTACAAATGCTTCGATAACGTCGACACAGAAATCGAGGATTTTGTGGGCGAACTCCGGGTTTTTCCTCGTATCGCGTACTAGGTTATTGAATCCCCGGATTTGCACTGCCATAGACCAGGGTGCGGAAGCTACCAAGGTGGTGAAGGCATATTCTCCTAACTTTTCTAAGTATAGTTTGGAGCCCTCAATGACATAAGGTCCGCGGCCAGCCTTTGTGAAGTCTGGTATATCTAGTTTTTCCAGGTCCTTGGGCTCCTTGATTAGGGGTTCTAAAATGACTGGAAAGCTGTCTTCAGGGAATAGCATTTTTGCTCCCAGAGCTTCGGCCTCATAATTGTAGGCGTCGGCAAAAGCTCCTGGTATGTCGAACTTGTACTTTATTGCTGTAAATAGCTGAGCGTAAATCATTTTCTTGGGATCAGTGCATAGCTCTCTTACAGTTATCCCTGCTACTTTCGCGGCGTGGTCGTGTATCTGCATAAAGACTGGCATTCTATCTGGCTCTTGGAACATGAATATCTTGGTAAACCGCTCTATTGTGGTGTGGGGTTCTTTTGAGGCCATCTCCTTGAACTTTTCGGCAAGCTTATTTATCTCAGCATCGATGTTTGCTTCAGTTAATTTAACCATCCTTTTTTGCCTCCTTATGCTTTTACTAGTTTTTTCGCTACTTCGACTGCTTCTAGGGCGTCGTTGGCGAAGGCGTCTGCGCCTACCTCTTCAACATGTTTGGGGTAGACTGATGCTCCTCCAATGAGGTATTTTATTTTTTTTCTGACGCCTGCTTTCTTCATTTCTTCGTTGAGTTTACGGAGTTCGTCTATGGTTGTGGAGATGTATGATGAGGCTCCCACTATTTGTGGGTTCTCTTTTTTGATGGCTTCTATGAATTTTTGGGGTGAAACATCTGTTCCCAGGTCGACTACATAAAAACCGGCACCGCGAAGCATAGCTACCACAATGTTTTTTCCAATGTCGTGTACGTCTCCTTGGCAGACTCCCATAACAATTTTTCCGAGGAACTCTTTACTTGCTGTTTGTAGTTGTGGGAGGATTAGCTTCAGCCCCTCACTCATTGCCTCCGCAGCCATAACTAGGTCGGGAACGAAGTACTCTTTGTTCTCATATTTTTTGCCAACTTCGTCCATTGCCTTGCCCATACCTTTAATTATGTCTATGGGTTTAACTCCCTCTCTTAACAGTTTTTGAACCGCCTCCTTTGTGGCGTCAGATTCACCATTAATTATTGCTTCTTGGAGTTTGCTTAGTGTATTTTCAGACAAAAATCATATCCTCCTTAGGGAAGTTAATCAAGTATTAGCCTTTTTCTAATTATTAAATATTACTATTAATTATTTTTGGCGTGGGAGAAAACTGTTTTTAGCCGTTTTTTGGTTTCCCGGGAGGGAATGATTAGTTTGTGGGACGAAAATCTCTTCTTTTAAGTTCGTCTTTTGATAAAAATGTTTATCGGGGCTGCTTCTGAAAATGTGAGTTAGCCTACTTTGCTGTTCCTTTTTTTGGGTTTGGATCGATTTCCTACGCTTTTTTGGGGTGAGGGTTTCAAGTGTTTGTTTCCACTTTTTAGTGAAAAGATTTATTTAGTTCCTTTACTACAATAATATGCAGTTTATGTATGGCGATTTGTATGGCACTAAATGGGTGTGGTTTTCTTTGAAGGGCAGACCTAAACTGTTTAAATCAGACCTGGTGAAGGTTACTATAAGGATTCCCGAGAGTTTGAAAAAAAGAATTGAGGAATATGCGGAACGTAACAAGATTAATTTTAATGAGGCGACTCGAAGGCTGTTCTTGGGAGGTCTGGAGGGGCCCCGTCTCAGGGAGCAGGGGTTTAACTGGTTTCAGAAGCTTTTTGAGGGCGCTCAAAACTCTCCCCTCTTTGAGGATTTTAAAGAAGCATTTATCAGGATTCTAGGTGAATTTTTGGGCGGGTATTTAGAGGCGAATCCTCACGTTTTCGCAGAAAGCATAGCCGGATTTCTTGGGGGTCACCTAAAATATTCTGAGAACGTTTTGGGTCTTGACAAGGGAATGCTGGCTAAGGCGGTTGCTGGGGGAAATCCTGAGGTACAGAAAAGAATGTCAGAATTAATTGAAAACATGCTGTGGATTATGGAGTGGATTCACAAGTAAACTCGGAGAAACAGATACACAAATGGAGGAATCTTGAATTTGAACAGATTAGAGAACGTTATTATTTGTGGAGTCTGCAGAAAAACGCGGAAAAACACCGATATCGCCTATGTTGATACACACACAGGGGTTGCAGTTTGCTCAACCTGCGCTTTAAAAATAAGCATGGATCTAGTTGAGCGGGACAAAGAATGCTTAGAAAAAATTGATGAATTCCTCAAAAACAAGACTGAAAACGAAACGTGAAACTGGTAACCTCTCCAACGAGCAATTGCTGAGAAGCCACGTATTGGTCTGTTTGCTCCCCAAAACTTAAGTAACCCTCTACATGAAAAAATCTTGGAAGACAAGCACAAAATGGAAATCACACTAGAAAATCTGTAGAACCTGATGGCCGAAATAGATTTAGGCTCAACTGAAGGAATCGAGGAGAAAAATGAAAAATGCTGGAGGTATTTTTAGTCCCACGTTTTATTCCTTTTTTCGCCAAAAGAAGCCCTCATATGGTTCCTTTCGCAACTGAGGCACAGGCCACCTTTCTGGGGAGAACTTCTTCCAACCAGCCAAAAACAAAAAATGCAAAAAAACTTTTTATGTTCAAACCAAGTTTAGAAATATGCTGAAAAATGTGGGGACAGTTTGAGATGATTTTACCCGTACAACTTTTTGGTTACGGATTTCCTTGGTCAACAGTTCTAATAGTTGCATTTTATGCAGGTGTCATAACGATTTGGGCTCTGGTGGCCCGCTGGGTTTACAAGGATGCAGAAGAGCGTGGTATGGACGCCGTACTTTGGGCGGTTCTAGTATTTTTATTTGGGCTAATAGCACTTATAATCTATCTAGTTAAGAGACCTAGTTAAAACCAATCCAACCCCGCAGACTCAAAAATAAGAGTAGAGACAGCATACCCGCCGAGAGATAAAAGCCGCTTCCCAAGAAGCAGGGGATTCGATTATTCGATTGCTATCGGGTATTTTCCATGCTTTTTTATGGAGTTGATGAAGGTCTCGAAGTTCTCGGTTGGGGTGTCTATGGGGATAGGGTCGCTTATTACAACGCAGCCGCCTCCGGGGCCAAGTATCTTTATTTTGCTTTTAATGTAGTTTTCTATTTCTTTGGGAGTGCCTTTACTTATGAGAGATGATCCAACTCCGAATGCTAAAGGTTTGCGTAGCCTGTTTGATATTTCCTTGATTTTCTCGGCTGGCATCCAGTCCGACTCTAACATAATGAGGAAGCCCATTTGCGTTCCACTCTTTGTCACCATGTCTTCCACGATTTGCTCCCACTGCGGAATTTCGCAAACAGGGTAGCCTCCAATCCACAGTGCCATACCAAGCTTCTTGATGAGTTCTGCTGTGTATGGAAATACGTAGTCGTAGACGATTTGGGGACTAGCTGGAGGGATGCATGAGAAGGCATCATTTATAGTGGGAACCCCGGCAATCCCCGCTGCTTCCCTCTGGGTTTTCACAAAGACTTCAATAACACCAACACAGAAATCAAGTAGCCTCTCCACAAATCCCGGATTTTTCCTAGTGTCTTTAACCAAATTGTTGAAACCTCTTAATTGCACCGCCAGTGTCCAGGGACCATTAGCTACTATGCTTAGAAGACCATAATTTCCCAGTTTCTCTAAATATAGCCTATTTCCCTCCAACACGTAGGGTCCGCGGCCAGCCTTTGTGAAGTCTGGTATTTCCAGCTTTTCCAAGTCCTTGGGCTCCTTAATTAGGGGTTCAAGGATAACTGGCCAACTGTTTTCAGGATAGGACATTTTTGCTCCCAACGCTTCGGGCTCAAAGTTGTAAAGGTCAGAAAGGTTGACTACAGTGTCCATCTTGAATTTCACAGCTGTGTAGAGCTGGGCGTAGAGCATTTTTTTAGCATCAGTGCAAAGTTCCCTAATTGTTATCCCCGCAATTCTTGCTGAGAACTGGTGCACCGTTGTTGAGACGGGCATTCTGTCCGGCTCTTGAAAAAACATAATCTTTGTGAACCTCTCCAAGAACGATTGGGGCTCCTTGGAAATCCTATCCTTAAACTGCTCAGCCAACCTATCTATCTCAGCGTCAATATTTACATCTTTAAATTTGGCCATGCTATTCTTCTCCGGTCAAAAGTTATCCACTATAATCATTAAGAGATTGGACTAATTATTTAAAATGCTTTGCTGGCGTGAAGTCAATTTGTGAGCCAAAGAAATTTTGTTTGCACGTTTTACTCATATAATGCTTCCCTCAACTAGGGGGTATCCGTGGAGTCGTTTACGTCACTAATTTCTATTGAATGAATTAAACCCGCCAACTTTTTCCTTAGAGGTCACCAAAATTTCATCTACACCGAGCCTAATTAAAAGCACTTTTCTATCCCACTTTTTATGCCTCTCTGGAGTAAGAACTATACCTCCCTCGTCATCGAAAGTTTTTGCCACTTTATCCACATTCGAGAAAATCATGGAACAGCGGAGTGAAACTTTTGTAATACAATATTAATTTTTGTGGACTAGATTTTATTTTTCTGATTTGTTTTTTTCTCTGAGACAAAGTAGCAGTAGTTGTCCTTTGCCATTAGTGCCTTAATGTGGAAATCAGTTTCAATTTTCATATTCTCATACAATGTTTTGGCTAGTGTGGAACATGCATGTTTGCAGAACATTTGATTGGATACTTTTTCACCCATTTTCTCTCTGATTGTGTTATAGATTGAACACTTTTCTATCTTGTAGCCCAGTTTCTTAAGATTGCTCTCCGTTATAGTAAGTTTCTCTATTTGAAGTACACTAAGGTAACATATTTCAATGAACCTTTGGGGTACGTTCGGAAACGGTCCAACTTTTCCTGCGTGAGCCTTTATTACTTTATAGGTTGTATCTTGGTATCTTTCGCCCAGGTCAAGAGCTCTCATCATAAGACTCAGGCCGTACTCTGTGAAAAAATTTTTCAATGTATCCTCCAGTTCTGCGCCTATTAATTCTGAGGTTTTTTTAACTAATTTGTTTACTGTTTTTTCTGCGTTGAATTCCTCATATATTGCGTCGATGATTTTTTGGTTAATATCAAAATACATTTCGGTCAAAGTCCATTCCTCAACTGATTTTTATTGCGCTAACGGGGCACGCATTAATGCAGTCCCCACATATCACACATCTATCAGCTAGTAGGGGCATGAGAAGATAAGATCCAGGCTCTTTAGGATCGGTCTCTTTATACATTTCGTTTTTAATCGCCATCACCCCAAAAACTCCTTGAGGACATATTTCCAAACACTTTTTGCAAGCAAAAGGTGTGGTACATTTGGAGTTATCAATTCTTATCTTAGGTACAGTCTTGCTCATATTCAATCACCACAGATTTTTTAAGGAGGGTGAGCTTTCCCGCTTTATTAGGCTGATTGCATCATTTTTACAGCCTGTTACACAGACTGCGCATCCATAGCACTTGGTCATGTCAATTACAAACTTGTTCCTAGTCACAATTTTTCTTATCGCTCCGAACTGGCATCTTGTGGCGCAAGTTCCACAGCCCTTGCACTTTTCAAAGTCAATTTTGGCCACATAGTGTCCTTTAAGTACATATTCAAAATCATAGAACTGACGCATCCTCAGTGCCAAACAGTCATAGTCGCAGTTGCAGATTCCTCCTATATAGGGGGAACCAAAGGTCATTACTAGGTGAACCATACCCTTTTTATCCCAATTGGCAATCCACTCCTTAGCCTCCTGTGGCGAAACAAATAAAACACCTCCCTTATATCTCTCGGGCCACCTTTCCCATTTATAGACCCCCACTCCAATGGCTAGGCAGGAGTAGCTATCCCAATCTGTCTCCTCCCTTGCGCGGAGTAAACGTCTGCAGATGCAAGAGACTAAAGCAAGTGGGTGCGCTAAATTCTCGATTATGTAGTTACATTCCTCCAGTGTTACAACTTGACATATGTTTACTTCTAGCAGTTTTTTGTTGACTTCCTCTCTTAGTTGGGGAAATTTCTCGGGGTTATTAAATTTCACTTGGAGAGCTCCCATCATAAGCTCCCCAGCAACAGTTTCAGGATCCTTACCGGAGCCCGCCTTGTGCCCCGGCGTTCTTAGTTTGTATATGTTTCGAGCATAGTTTTCGGGTTTAAAATACCAAGTTTCTCCACCACCAAACAAGTCGCACAATTTGCACAAGTTTTTCATCTCCTAGACAATAGCAACACCATTAATGG
>Ga0185342_1000443_pt1 | contig 21109 bp, 21 predicted proteins | sample ConPoolayeEmetaG_FD_128045 | JGI IMG/M metagenome (GOLD analysis project Ga0185342, IMG submission 128045) | Hot spring microbial mat communities from California, USA to study Microbial Dark Matter (Phase II) - Cone Pool mat layer E metaG... ...
ACGTGCGTCCTCTAATACCTTTCTCGTTCTTACAATTAATTTTGCGTATTCAGAAGTTGGCGTTAAATTGCTTTGCTTCTCTGCGATTTCAAGAAGTTCCTTTGCTTTATGCAGAGGATTTGCTATTTTCTTAGCAAACTTGCATGCCATCTCAAAATCGTTTTTACTTTTTCCTCCTTCTGCTCTCAATAGATACTTATCTGCTATGGCTTCTGCTGCTTCATCGTAATATTCTCCTCTTTCTATTTTACTGAGAATCTTTTCAGCCTTTTGGGGTTCCTTGCATTTTTTTATCACGTCACACCATGCTTTGTTTAGAAGGTCCCGCGCTTCTTTGTATTCGTTCGATTCTTTTTTCATTTTATTAACATTATTCTCAGCTTTTTGAATGTCTTTTTCTGTTATCGAATTTGCATCTTTTTGTATCAAATTTTTTACTTTTTCCAATAATTCACTATCTGTCTTTTCTTTCTTCTCGGTTTTCTGCTCAGCCGTTTGCACCTGCTGTCCCTTCTCTTCTTTCTTATCAGATTGTGGCAAGTCTGATTCTCTTAGTTGTGGCGTTTCTCCCTTACCAGCGGGTTGGCGGCCTTGCCTTCCTCCAAAAATTCTACCCGTGGAATATCTATTCGTTTTCGCTTCTCTTGTTTGCGCTTCTCGTGTCTCAGCCCCCTCTTCGCTATTTGATTCGTTACCTTCATTACCTGTTTTATTGTTTGGAGGAGGTGTAAATGCTCCTGGAGATAGAATTCCACTACTCGTAGCCAGTCCTTCTAGTTTTGGTTGCTTGCCATCAAGTGGTGTTTTTTTTAGTTCTTCTGTCGTCCTTTTCCCCGCATTTTCCTCTTTTGATTTTTCTGCGCCTATTAGACCTTTAAGCTGTTTCGGCATAATTATTCACCTCCTTCTTTATTTTTATTCTTCTTTACTTTCTCCTCTGCGGCTTCTACAACTTTATCGATTGCTTTAATCTTTCCCTCCAATATATCCAATCCCTTATTCATCTCACTGATTGTCGTCTCTTCTATTTGATCAATATTCTCATTACTTATCTCTTGCAAGTTTTCCAAAGATGTTTTTATAATTAGTTTTTCGGATGGTTCCTTAACATCGTATTTCTTAGCTAGTTGCAACGCTGCATCATAATAGACATTAAGCTTTGCGTTCAGCTCCTTAAGTTCTTTTATCTCATTAGCGTAATACTTAATTCTTTTTTGATTTGCTGTAGTAAGGTCGTTGTATCCTTTTATACTAGAATATTCTATTTCACTAATCTTCTCTTGATCTTTAAGTTGAATGCCTAATTCAGCTACGTTTTCTTTTGTATATTCTTTCTCGAATGTTGCGATATCGCTAGCAATTTTGAGCTTTCTTCTATAAATTTCATTTAGTTGTTTTTCTTTATCGTTGTTTTTGCTGGCCTGGGTTGGGATAGGTGGTGGTGAAGCTTTTGCTATCTTTGGAACCTCCATATCTGGTGCATTAAGATTTGGCGCAGGAGGGATGGAGTTGTTGACTTTTTCTTCTATTTCATCTATTTTTTTCTGATGGTGGTCAGTTACAATGGTTTTCAAGCCCTCAGCAATATTTTCGGCATTATATGCGCTATCTTCAGCTGCTTTTACTATTTCTTTTAAATCTTTGATTTCTTCATTTATCCTACTCTCAAAACCCCTAAATCTATTATCTATATTCTCGATTTCTTGGTTAAGCTTATTTGTTAGATTTTCTATTTTATTATTGATGAACCCCTCAATTTCATCAATTTTATTCATCAACTTGTTTTCTATGTCATCTTTAATCTTGTTTAGTTCGCTTTCGAGTCGTTTTACTTCATCTTCGATTTTACTTATGTTCTCCTTATCTTTCTTCTCAGCTCCTACTACTGTATCAAGCGATCCTTTTAGAGACGGCAGCTCATCCTTTTCTATCCTTTCGACTCTTTCCTCAATCTCTTCGATTCTTTTTTCGCTGCCTTCAAGATAATTTTCGATCATCTTTGAATATTGGTCTAATCTAGTGATACCCTCTTCTAATGGTTTTTTGAATGCCTCTGAACTTGGAATTTGCGGTTTTTCATTTTTATTCTGTTCATTCCCATTTCTCTTTATCTGTGAATTCAAATATATCACCCACCACTATGTTTGTTTGTGTATAAATATGTGGGCTAAGATATTTAAATGTTTCTGTAAGCATAGAGTCATGATTTTATGTCAATAGAATTTAAATCTCGCATGATAATTATCCTTGTGATACTATGATATCTCCTTTTGAAGAAAGGTACAGAACAGAGATGAACGATATTTTTGAAGAAAGAAACAAACTTAGGAAATGGATGGACGTCGAACTTGCGCTTGCAAAGGCGCACGCAGTTCTCGGAAACATACCAAAAGACGCACCAGAAAAGATAGCGAAAGCAATAGATAAGGTAACGGTTGAGCGTGTCCATGAAATAGAGGAAGAAATCCATCACGACCTAATGGCTATGGTAAGAGCGCTAAGCGAACAAGCCGGAGATGCTGGAAAATATGTCCATCTTGGTGCAACGAGCTATGATATAGAAGACACTGCAACAGCGCTCATGTTTGTAGAAGCCATCGATATTCTAAAGAAGCACTTAGAAGAGCTTAAAACGGTGTTGAAAAAAATTGCGCTTGAGCATAAGAGAACAGTATGCATAGGAAGAACCCATGGCCAGCACGCAACACCTACAACATATGGTTTGAAGTTTGCCATATATTATAGAGAGATAAAGCGAAATATTGAAAGATTGGAAGAAGCAGAAAAAAGAATAGCAGTAGGAAAGATGTCTGGCGCTACCGGAACGATGGCAACATTTGAAGGAAAGGGAATGAGAATTCAAGAACTTGTTATGAAGGAACTTAAACTAAAACCAGCAGAGGCATCGAATCAAATTATCCAGAGGGATAGGCATGCTGAGGTTATGTGCATACTCGCCCTCATTGCTGCCTCTCTTGAAAAGATTGCAAAGGAAATAAGAAATCTTCAAAGAAGCGAGATATTAGAACTCTCAGAACCATTCGGAAAGAAGCAGGTCGGCTCATCTACAATGCCACAGAAAAGAAATCCACATAAATGCGAGAGGGTCTGCAGCTTAGCTAGGATTGTTAGGGCAAATGTCCAAGTGGCACTAGAAAATATCCCACTTGAGCACGAACGAGATCTTACAAATAGCGCAAACGAGAGAGTTATATTTTCCAGCAGTTTTATTGCAACTGATTACATGGTAAAACAGATGGTAGCAATCTTATCTGGTCTTGAATTCTTCCACGAGAACATTAAGAGAAATCTTGAACTCACAAAGGGATTGATCATGGCGGAAAGGTTGATGATAGAACTAACAAAAAAAGGAATGGGCAGGCAGGAGGCACACGAGCTGGTGCGCACAATCGCTCAGGAGGCATTCCGCATGAAAGCCCATCTAAAGGACATTGCAATTAAGAAAAAGATAATAAGCGAGAAGGAAGCTGAACGCATCTTTAATCCGGAAACGTATATTGGAGAAGCCGAGAAGATAGTGGAGAACGCGCTTAGGGATTGAAGGTAGATTTTTAATATATAGCATAGCATATGCAAATAAAATAAAATAGACGCGTGAGAGAATGGTAGATACAATTGGTGCAAAAAGATATATCTACGGTTCTTTAGGGATCGGGGTTCTTGGTGTCATATTTGCATTGCTCGGAGCGAGCACTGCATGGAGCAGCGCAGCGCTTTTAGGCGGTTTTCTTGCCGGGCTAGGTGCCTTCGGCGGGATTCTTTTATGGAAATACGGTTATCTTATTATTCCACTTTTCACGCAAAGAGCAAAAATAGTAATGGTAACAACAGAAGGCTATGAAATACCTCCAGAGCAAGATTGTATAGTAAAGAATGTAAATGGTGTATTCTATGCCTCTTCCTTCTTAGGTCTTAAGATTTTTGAATCAGCCACAGAAAAATCTCTCGAAGAAAATATAAATTATAGCAAATATTTTGAAAGAGCAATCTCGAATCTTAAGTATGTTACAAAAATATCCTACATGCTCTATGTAGAGGATGTCGGGGAGAAAAGAAAGATGATAGAAACAAAGAGGGCTGAGGCACAGCTTCGTCTCCAAAGAGAAAGAGAAAAGCCAGAACCAGACGCGCTAAAGATAGATAGATATGAAAGGGATGTTGCACATTGGGACGCCCAACTTGCCAAACTCATAAAAGGAGTAAAACCAATGGGGGTTATAGCATACGCGATGACGACTGCGACTGGATTGAGCAAAGAGGCTGCACTAGCAGCGGTGCGCGCGCAGGCAAGCGAGCTTAGAACAGTTCTTGCAAATGCATTAAATGTTGATGTCGTTCAGCTTACAGGAGATGAGATGTTGAAATGTTTTGAATGGGAGAGGTTCTTCCCAACAACCCCGCAGGAGCTCGAGGAGAGTGTGATCTGATGGTGCTAGGGGGAAGGGTCATCCTTTCTAAGGTCTCAAATAGAGAAATTTCAAGAAGAAACATACTTGTTCATCCCCCAGAACCACCATTGGAGGTCTTATTCTCAAATCCGCTGGACTCCATCTATGTCGGGCGAACAAGGATATTCGGTGCACCATTTTACTGGACCTACCAGAATGTTGCAAACCCCCATATAGCAGTGGTAGGTATATCTGGATCTGGTAAGAGCTACTTTGTGAAAACCTTTCTTCTCAGAGCATCCTATGTTTGGAACTCTAATGCACTTATCATAGATTGGGCAGGGGAATACAAGGACTGGGTAAAGGAAGCAAATGGAAAGGTCCTTGCTCTTGGAAAGGGTTCCTACCTGAACCTTCTTGACCTTGGAGGTATGAAGCCTTATGATAGGATAAAGCAGATAATGAGAACGCTTGCCCTTCTTACAGATATAGACAACTATCCGGAGCAAAGAAGGCTTACGGAGCAGGCGATAGAAAAGGCATATCTTGAGGCAAAGTTTAGAATGGATGCAAGGGAACAGAAGGATGAACTTGGGAGATCACTCCAACCGCCGACTTTAAAAGACGTGGTTAGAATATTGGAGGAACAGGCCGCAACAGGAACATACGAATTTCCTGCAGAGCTTGAGAATGCAATATACAGGCTTAAGCAGTTTACAAAATCTGGCGAGGACTACTTTGCCCAGCAAAGTACAATAAAGCTCGAAGCCCTAATCACTTCTGGCATTGTAGACCTTGATCTTTCTGGATTGCCAGATGAAAGGTTCAGAGCCCTTGCAGCGCTAACCATCCTTCAATTCATAAAGGAAAAGATGCGCCTTACTGGATATGCAGAGGTAAAAGGGGTAAGACTATTCATAGTATTGGATGAGGCATGGAAGATAGCAAAAGAGGATAACAGCGATGCTGTAATGATTGTCCGTGAGGGAAGAAAATACAATTTCGGTATGATAATAGCATCTCAAAATCCGACAGATATAAGCGAGACAATATTCTCAAATGCAGGCACGACATTCATTTTTAAAATAAAGTTCGAACGATTCTTAGACTATCTCCAAGGCTCGCTGAACTTCAGTCAGTTTATGAGGGACGAGATAAGCAGGCTGAGCGTCGGGCAGTGTGCAGTAAACCTCGCTTTAACCCTTTCAACACCGTATCCTCAAACCTTTCTTATAGAAAAGGTGGAGGGGGAGGAACCGAGTAAAGAATTCTTCCTCGACCTTCTTAGCGTGCTAACAGAAAAACAAAGGAGGGATGTTTCCGTGGCTAGGAGTGTATCATTTTTGAGAGAGGATTTCAGGAGAAAACTAAGGCAGTATGGGCTTTCGGACGATAAGGTAGAAACGATAACAAAGATGTTTGAAAAAGGAAACAGACACATGGATGTTATCTCATTCGTTATTCTTCTGGAGCGTTCTGGAGTAGCGAGAAGAAATATAAGCGATTTCCTAAAAGATGCTGGGGTTGATGACACAACAATAATAAACATATTCGGTAAAGCAGACCTGAAGAAGAGCGGAAGCACTGCTGGGATGATAAGTCAGGTTGTAATGGAGGAATAGAATGAAGGTATGTATAGAATGCCAACAAGAGGTCGTTGGAAAGCGTGCAGTGCGAGTGAAGGAAGACAATATAATAGGCACGCTCCGCTGGGTGAAGAGAAGACTTGGAATTGCAAAGGAAAACGAGCTCTATGTCTGCGAGGACCATCTAAAGAAACATCTTGAAAAGAGAAAAGATTTTGAAAAATCCATGGTTATATCTGCAATACTAACATCCATACTGTTGCTTATCCTACTAGTTTCAATCGCAATTTCTGGCAGGATTGAACTGTGGGCGATTGTTTCTACGATAGTACTGATTATTCTTCTAGTTTTCTTATCTCTGGTATTCAAATATGTGCCCAATGTAGAAAGCACAGAAGCGGAGCTCATCCAGCAGGAACAGCAGGAAAAAGAAAAAACGAAGAAGAAAAGGACAGGGTGATATTTATGCCTTTACCATCAGATAAAGAAGAAAAAAAGACAACACAAACAATAGGGAGAGAACCAACAGTTGATGGTTTCAAGATAAAAGGAGAATTGACAGGTAGTTTCAAGGATATAGCTGAACTTTTAAGAACGATTTCTTTCCTTGAAATTGCTCCTGAAAAGGAAGCCGTAAATGTTGTGTATGTAGAGAGCAGGGATATAAACAAGAATCCATATCTCTTCTCAGTTATTAAAATAAAAAAAGATGAAATAGAAGTACTCTATTCAATACCACCCGAAATAAGCCCAAGAAAAAGAAGAATAGATGTCATACATTATCTCCTAAACATCCTAAGCGTGATTGAAAAGGAGTATGCGGTAGAGAACAAAATCCTTTACCAGGTTCTGGATGATGCTATAAAGGAACTAACAGATTCTGTGACCATGGAATACTCTAAACTCTATACAGCCTATGACTCTCTTAAAAAAGAGGAGATAGATTTAAGGAAAAAAACAGAGAGACTTAGTGATCAGGTTGAAGCACTTACCAATCAAAACTATGAATTGAAAGCGGAAAACGACGAACTGAAATTAAGGCTTTCACAACTGGAAACGCTCTCTGACGAAACCCTAAAAGCAAAACTGCAGGAATGGATAATAGAGCACAACGGCACGATAAACATCTCCGAATTCTCAAAAATCTATAAGGTCAGCGAGACAAAAATAGAAGAGATGCTCAATAAGCTCGTTAGCGATGGTTACTTGGAAGTAGTTAGTTAGTAGGGATGTTGCATGCCCGAATTGAAAAAAGTAAGAATACAAAAAAAGATCTACAAATTCGAAGTGAAGAGGAGGTATATAAACGAGCGGCATTATAAGGTAAGAAAAAAGGAGCCAATAGAGATAATCCGAGAATCGCTTCAAAAATTTTTTGTACCAAAGAAGGAGGAGAAAAAGAAATCAATTAGGATGCCTTCGGAAGAAAAGAAACCATCGTTTAATACATCGCTCGCGGTAGTTGCGGTTTTTATCGCCCTTCTAATTATTGGAGGGACGTGGGTTTATCTCACCATAGAAGCTGCTAAATTACAGAGTCAATTACCGGAACTTAGAGCGCCAATTGTCGACAAACCGCAGATATCCGAATCTCTGATAGGTAGCTCCATTCTGACTGCAGGAGATGTTGGAACAAATACCTATGTGGCATCTGTTCTCCTCTCGTATGAAACAAAAAACATAGATAATTATACAATTTCAATCGAGACATACAAGGGTAGTCTGCCGTCTCAAGTGTTCGTTCTTGACAGCAGAAGGGTGCAAGCAGAAACCTATTCAGATTTTATGAGGTATCTCAGAAATAAACTTTCAAAGAAAAACATTCTAATAAGTGATATATCAATCAGTCAGCTCGAAACCCTTCCAGAAGGAGCAATCGTTCTTGTGCCGAGCGGGGTTGTACCAAAAGAACTGCTTGGTGTGAATAGTACAATTACCCCAGATAACCTTGCAGACAGGGGCATCGTCATTATCTATATAGGCCAAACATTCGATACGATGCTCGATGATTCTACCCCAGGCCCTACTCCTGATTATATAAAACAAAACATTCCATTCGATTTTGACGAGAGATCCCCTCCAGTATCCGCGCAGAATTTTTCCCTCTACCAACCGCTATACAAGGTAACCTCTAGAGGAAAATGGGCAGCAACAATGGCGTATGGTTCTGTCAGCATAATAAAAAAAGGAGATGGGGCGTTTGTATTTGTTCCTCAAACTCTTGATGGAGGGTGGAGAAGGGAGCCGAGGGATGCGGCAGAGGATATTGCGCGAATAATAATAGAAAATCCGTGGGCGGTATCGGACGGCCCGCCAGTAGTTTATCTCCTTATGGGAAACATGAGTAAGAGCGGAACGTTGTACTTCTATTCGAATCCGTTCAGCGGTGCCGAAGATAGATCGGTGAAGGTCTATTTTAATGCAAACTCATCATTTGACCCAAATCTCACTGTAGAAGATATAAAGATAATAAAAGCAAAAAAGGCAGCGCGAGGCGACCTTTATATTAGTGGTGGTGTTGTCGCGGTTTCATCAACTATAACCAATGATAAGGTCAGGATGCTCGCCAGGTTTAATGAACCAACACCGGCCCAGCCGAATATGTATCTTACAATAACTGACGTCAAAAACGCTGAAGTGGCAAACTTTCCTCAAGGACGCGTTTCCACCCAAGCATCCTTTTCGATGGATGTTCTTCTCTCCCTTGGAAAGGGAGAATATACAGTATCACTTTTGGATGATTTGGGGAAGAGCTATGCGAAATCTTATCTTCGCGTCGTTACTCTGGATATAATCTATGTAGGAGCGCTTCAAAATGCGCCATCGACATACATCTTTAGACTGGAAAGGGAGGGGCAGCCTATTGAATTGAGTTCAGTGAAGGTCGTTGTTGACGACGGAAAATATGGAAGCTACGAATTCAACAACGTGCGCGGAGGTGTAAATGTCGACCTTAGCAAGTATGTTGGCAGCGACGGATTACCCCCTGGAGACCACACATTCACATTCATTATAGGAGAATTGAGAGAGAATGTGCCGGTGCGCATCGCTCGCCCTCTCCCACCGATTTTTACAAATCCGGTCTTCTTAGCAGCAATAATAGTCTCTTCCATTATAGCAGGGCTCGGCGTGGTATTCGCAAGAAGAGAAGAAGTAGTTTATTCGATTGATATCCCAGACTTCCCACCGATAGCGCGAACGAAAATACCAATTTCGCCAGATGTCATTCTCGCCATTTTTGGCAGGGTAAATGAAGATTACCATTGGCGCTTCACCCCGCTTACACTCGCAGAAGTAAAGAACGGTTTCAAAGATATATTCTATCAAGGAAAGCCTATCTATATTACTGATTATAATGTTGAATATCTTCTTGACGCACTTATCAAAAAAGGAAAGGTGTTGAAGGCTCTCGGATACTACGGTCCGGCAGTATGGGAGCAGCAGGCAGGAAGAAGCATGACATATCTCGCTATGCTGAGAAGGCTTAGGGACATATGTGTTAATAATGCAGTGCCGTTTACCCAGCTTGGAGAATCTACCGTTGCTGATAGCGAGATAACAATAGCAGGACAGCAAATGTTTCTTCATTTCTACGAAAAAGCAGCAGAAACAGATGACAAGGTGCTTGCCGCTCTTTTCAAGAGGGCCCTTTCCACAATAGAAAAAGGGCTTACCATAATACTTTTCAAAAACGATATCAAAAAAGGAAAATTTGTATCATTGCTTAATTCTCCCTCAAGGGCTCAACTGCTTGTTAAGCTCGAGGTTGAAAATAATTCTATCATGCTTCTTACAATGGATGAACTTGAAAAGATGGTAGGGGAATTCAAAACTGTGTAACGCATCCAAAGGCAAGTGTGCTAAATCATATGTATTATCGGTTCCGCGTTCAGTCCATATTTAAGAAAACTAGCTTCCATCTTATTTAGCCATCTATACTCAGTATGTTCGCCTGACAGAAAGACATCTGTTTTTTCTGTTCTTGTTTCGTAAACAAGATAAACCGAATGCTTGTCATCTTCTCCTTTTTTATAAACTGCAGAAGTAACTCCAATAAGTGAAAAGGGAGCATTTGGTATTATTTTAGTTTCTTCTCTTAGTTCTCTTTTCGCTGCCTGCTCCGGGTCTTCCCCCCAATCTACCCCCCCGCCAGGGAATTCCCAAAAGCCATCCTTTCTTCTAAGGACAAGAACCCTCTCATCATTCCTAACTACTATATAAACATTAAGTTCTTGGATTTTCAATCGGATTACCTTTTTCTAATCTGCATTGTTAATCCAAATTCCTCTTTTTTCTTTTCATCCATGAATTCGAGCTGGCCGTTACATACTTCGCAGCGGAAATTTTTCTCTAATGCGTCTTCAAATGAGAACAATGTAGCTCCGCCACAGCTTGGGCAAAAATAGTAATCTCGGCCGTCATGACCATTATTTCCAAGCCTTCCAAGCTGCTCTAAAGTCCACTTCTCAATCCTCTCTTTGTTGAGGTACCAGCTATAGGAATACCAACCTGTTTCACTATCCTTATCTCGCTCATACACAACCAGTCCCGCGCTATGCAATCTATTCAACGTTGCCCTCACATCGCTTATTTTAAGTTTTAGTTTCTTTGATAACTCCTCATCGCTCATATTCCTGTCAAAACTTTTTACTATTGCTATCGCATTCTCTCCGCCTAGGTCAACAAGCGTCTGCCTTATAAGCGGCTTAGAAAGAATCTCGCTTATAAATTCCATGTCTTCCTTAGAAAGGAGCACTGTTTTCTTTGCATGCTCTTCTTCTTTCTCCATTATCTTTTTCTTTGTCTTGACTTTAACCTCATTTTTTCTTATTATGATTTTTTTCTTCTTTGCTGCGGCTGCCGGTCTTTGCGATTTGGTCGAATTCTTTGTAGACCTTTTCTTATTAGGGCGTACCGGCCTTTTTTCCTTCTTTGATTTTTGAATATTCTTCTTAGGTTTTTTTACTTTAGCAGCCAAACAATCACCTTTTTACATGATATATGGGACAATATAAATTACGGCATTTCTAGTATTTAAAGTTTTTGTTGTATAATCGTACACAGGATGCAGAAGTAAGCTCGCTTCGCTCGCAGTGGTTGGATTGAACTTATCGTTCAATGCCCCCAGCTCGCTTCGCTCGCAGGGGTTGGATTGAACTTATCGTTCAATGCCCCCAGCTCGCTTCGCTCGCAGGGGTTGCCGAGTGGTCAAACACGTTTATAGAAATAAGGCGTGGTCTAGAGGCGCCAGATTCAGGGTCTGGTCTCTTAGTGAGTTCGGGAGTTCGAATCTCCTCCCCTGCAATGTCTTTTATTTCTTCCTTTCCAATTAATCTTCATGATAAATAACTTGCTCTTCGATATAGACGACACTCTTTTTCCATCGAGCGAGTTTGCTGCACTTGCTAGAAGAAACGCAGTACGTGCTATGATAAGAATGGGATTGTACGCAACAGAAGACGAACTTCTTGAAATACTCAACAAAATAATAGAGGAGAAGGGTTCGAACTATCCGAGACATTTTGATCTTCTTCTTAAAAGAATGAAGGAAAGAAAGATCGAAAATCCTGCCAGATTTGTTGCTGCTGCTACTGGCGCTTATCATGATACAAAGGCAGCGATCCAACCATATCCAGATGTTCCCAGTACTCTTCTTGAGATGAAAGAGCTCGGTTATCGACTTTACGTTGCGACGAATGGTATTTCCGTTAAGCAGTGGGATAAACTTATTAGACTTGGGGTTGCGCTTTATTTTGATGAGGTTTTTGTTTCGGATGAGCTTGGCATAAAAAAGGGGCCTGCTTTCTTCCGGTACGTTCTAAAGAAAATAAAAGCAGAGCCAAAGGAGTGCGTCATGATTGGAGATAGGGAAGACACGGATATTCTTCCTGCAAAGGCAGTAGGGCTTTATACAATAAGGATAATGAGGGGAAAATACAGCACCGGCCCAAGCAAGGCCGATGTAGTATTGCCAGATTTCAAGGGGCTTATATCAAACGTTTTAAACTTATCTCGTTAATCCGTTAGTCAAATCAGGTGGCTTTATGAAAAGGATAATCTTTGTTTCTCTGTTGTTTATAGGGTTGTTGCTCTTAGGCTGTCTGGAAAGGGGTGGAGCAAAATGTACTGCGGACAAGGATTGCAAGAGCTATGAATTCTGCAATCTAACACCAGACCTTACATCCGGATATTGTGCCCTAAGACCAGGGTATTGTACTTCAGATGCGGACTGCGGCGACCCTCTTAAGTTTTGCGATTCAAAGACGAAAATTTGTATGCACCTGCCCGGAAGATGTACCGTTGATAGGGATTGTAATACATGGCAGGTTTGCGATGCCGAGAGGTACTGTAGACCAGCACCAGGTTTCTGTGATAGCGATGACCAGTGTAATAAAACATTTGAATATTGCCATCCAACAAGACACATCTGCTCGCCAAAGACCGGATTCTGCGTGCGTAACAGCGATTGTCTTGGCTGGGAAGAGTGCGATACTTCAGCGAAGAGATGCAAGCTTCTTCCTGGCAGATGCAATTTTGATGGAGATTGCGAGGCATGGCAGGGTTGCGACAGCAAGACGCATAACTGCATCCCGAAAAAAGGATATTGTATAAACGATGAGAACTGCGAGAGTTGGGCAAAGTGCGATACAACAGAACACAGGTGTGTTGCAAGACAAGGGTACTGTGCTGCTGATAACGATTGTCAATGGTGGGAATACTGCTCTTCAAAATTACACCTGTGCGTTCATAGAGCGGACCATTGCGGAAGCGCGGTAGATTGCGGGTCATGGCAAAACTGCGTGGAGCATCGTTGTGTTGCAAAGGCAGGCTATTGCGACAAAGACGATGATTGTGTTTCAGGAGAGGTGTGCAATGAACTTACTCACCTCTGCCAGTAAGATAAAATTCGGACCTGCGGGAATACCGATACAATGCGGCGGTAGGAGTACATTGGATGGAGTAAAATGTTGCAGGGAGATAGGCCTTGATGCAATGGAAATGGAATTTGTGCAAGGAGTAAGATTAAAAGAGAAGGATGCAGAAGAGATAAAGAAAACTGCAGAGAAGCTTGACATATCTCTATCCTCTCATGCCCCGTATTTCATTAATTTCTGTTCGACAATAAAGGAGAAACAAAGAACGACATTACGGAATATCTACGAGGCAGCAAAGATAACCCACGCTGCTGGCGGAAGGATAACTGTTTTTCATCCAGGTTTTTATCAAAAGCTTTCCAAGGAAGAGGCGTATAAGGTAGCAAAGGAATCGCTTAAGAATGCATGGGAGAAGATAAATGGAGAAGGAATAGATATTATTCTTGGAGCGGAAACTGTAGGTAAGCGCTCTCAGTTTGGGGGGTTTGATGAGGTAGTAAGGCTTTCTAGAGAACTTGATTTTGTCCAGCCGGTTATAGATTTTGCGCACATGCATGCAAGAGGAGACGTGATAATAAAAAGTGAGGATGATTACCGCAAGATATTTGAAAAACTGGAAAGGGAACTTGGGGATTATGTGAAACACTTCCACTCTCATTTTTCTGAGATAGAATATAATGAAAAGGGAGAGAGAAATCATCTTCCGCTTGGTACGAGAAACATTCCACCTTATAAACCTCTTATGAAGGTGCTTGCGGAGAATGGTTATTCTGGAATCATCATCTCCGAAAGCCCGAAGCTCGATCTAGATGCATTAAAGATGCAGCAGGCCTATAGGTCTTTGCTTAAATCTATATAATTATTATTTCTTTTTCGTAGTCCCAAGTTATAATCTCCAGATTCTTTGTATCAAATACATCCGAAGCCTTTATGATCGCCCTAACCTCTCTTTTTCATATCCTTCCTGGCTGCGATGGTAGAAGACATTCTTTTTTCCATATCTCCTTAAGAGTTGTACACCTACTGTATTCTCAATTAGTCTTCCTTTCTTTTCACCTCTTCCAGCATAGAACAATGTGTGGAAGCCGTTGTCGCAGAGCAATATCTTTTTTACTGTAACAATTGGCTCGATGGTTTTTGGACTTTGCTAAAAGAGAGTAATGTGGCCGGATTTTCCGCAAGCACCCTCGCAACCACCTCAAGTTTTTTAATATTCCTTACATTAATTCTTAATGCAACATCATTTAACACAATACTGTTGAAATACGCTGAAAGAATTGCGTGTTTTTTATCAGAGAGAACAACCTCCGGAAATCCTCCGTATTGCACATATACCTTCCACCAAGTACACGACTTACATCGCGTTCCAAAAGGGATTTGTTGGAACCCGTGATTACAATATTTGAAAATCTAGTATCAAGCAGTGTTCTAACGCTTCGATGCCATCCTTCAACTACCGTCGGTTCATCGAGAATAACGATTTCTGGCTTGAATCTATTCCTTGAAAACATTTCGAGGTAATTTAGAAGATCTGTTCCTTCTTTTATGTGTGAGGAAATTACCGGGTCCTCAAAATTTATTATGATGGAACGAGGTTCTAACTTCTGTTTTCTTACTAAAAGAATGGAAAATTTGCTCTTTCCGCATCTTCTTATTCCTAGAATAATTAGCGCCATTTTGTTTTTCATGAGGGCTATACTGCGTTCTACATCCTCCCGCTCAAAGAGCTCTTCTTTAAGATTACTCCAAAGATTCCATCTCAACAAGGCATCGGTAATTTTTTCGTAGATTTCGATTTTCACGTTCTAATATCGACCATTATCTTCTGGCCTTATCAGCCAATTAAGTACAAAAACGTTTTATAATATCAGCCGATTTGTCCCTATCAAAAAGATAACAATTTAAAGTTGCAATACTCCATTCTCTATTCAGACTTGTGCATAAGCAGCATCGGAGGTTTGTTATGCCTGAGGACGAACTCCTTATTGTTTATCTTGAAAAAGCTGCAGAATATCTATCTGAAAAGGAGAGAAGGCTAAGGGAGCTTAACAAGCAGTATAACGAGATATATGATAAACAGCTTAAGGAGGAGATAGAAGAGGTCAGCAAAGAAATACAACGAAAGAGAGCGGAGGTTGTTGAAAGACTTTATGAAAATGTAGATGAATTAAGACATCTAAAAAAATATTTTCCTGAACTTCTTGAGGTTTTTAAAGAGTACGAAGGTATTGGTAAGATAATAAGAAAAAAATCCTTTCTTTTTGAGAATGCAAAACCATTAAGCGAGAAGGAGGCAGCAGAAAAGATTAGCATGATAATAGCAGAAAGAAGGCAATTGCGAGATGCAAAAAGATTTCTCGAAAAATGGACTGGAACAATAAATGGAAAACAGCTTGGCGCGACCTATCCTTTATTAAAGAATGCGATAAAGGGCGATGTGGAGAAAGAGGAGGCGTTAGAAATAATAAATGAAATGAACAGAGAGCGCAGGAGAGCAGGATGGTTAATACTATTAAACAGCCCGCTGATAAATGTAGTGCTGCATAGATTTATAGAAAGAAAAAGGATTTTAGAATTTGTTGTCGCAGAAAAGCAAAAGAAATACGAGGAAGCAAAGGGACGGGGAACAGTCGCGGAATACAGCGCAAAAAAAGCACTCGAAGATGCAGAAAATAAGGTGAACAAAATAAATAGAATGATAAAACACATCCTTCTAACAAACCCAGATCTTGTTTCTGCACTTAAGAAAAGAGGCGGTTGGTGGTCGAAAACAAAAGAGAGTCAACTCGAAAAGATAGCAAGGGAGATACAAATAAAGAGAGTAAGAGAGAAGACATGGCTCGAGCTTATGAGAAAAAGCGTTTCTAGCTAAGTGTTTCAAGTTCCTTTTCTATCTTTCTTTTAGTGTCTTCATCCGTTTCAGGCAGGTAGCTTATGAATTCATCGAAGAAATTTTTTAGAAGTCGTTTTGTTCTTTTTTTATCTATTTGATAAGCCTTCTTGATGTAAATCTCACTTTGCGGGTCATCGATAAGAAGATAACATATCGCTAGAAAGAAATTACCTTCAAGATGATTCGGTTCTATTTTAAGAAGTTCGTTGAATGATTCTATTGCTTCATTTATTTCAAATATCTCCATATGCGCCATTCCCTTAAGCTGAAGGTATTCTGGTTTTTTATTTATGGCAATTGCTCTTTCTAGATATTCGTGAACGCTTTCATAGTTCTTTAATTTAAGCGCAAGGATAGCAAGCAGGTACCACAACTGGTCATTTTCTCTATCGTGCATAATAAGTTTATTAAGCATCTTCTGTGCTTCTTTATACCTGCCAGAAGCTATCAACGTTCTCGCATTTTCCAGCTCGCCCATGCAAATAATAGCCAAAGGTAGATTTATAAATAGTTTTATCCATATTATATTACCAAAAATGGAAAAAAGTGGTCAAATGACAGAGAGGGTTGTGAAGGAACGAGAAGAAATAGAAGAAAAAATCAAAGGAAAAAAAATCGAGTTACCAACTAAAGTAGAGTTACCAACTAAAGTAGAAAAGCAACTATATAGTCCATCCAATACATTCAGAAATATGAATGATAGTATGAAAAACTCAAAATACGTATATCATAAAACACCTTACGAAGCCGATTCTTCTGTTAAAACTGCTCAAAACATAGAGAATATTCAGGACGGTATTCCGAATAGATATCTTACTACCATTCGCTCTCTCAAGGGAAGCACTTAAAATAGTTATTGTTAAATCTTTTTTTATGTCGGATAGCGAAGAAACTATAGTCGGCGCAATACGCATGACGCCCGAACCATCAAGAGCTGTTTTTGCGGTGGAAACTGCAACAAACTTCCTCGAGACTGCAAGGACAGAGCTAGAAAGAGGGCTATATGAGGATGCATATGAAGATGCAAAGAATGCAATAAGAATGGCCGTTACAGCAATGATGTACAACGATGGTTATGTCGCAAAAACAATAGAGAGTGCTTTTGAATACATAGAAAAAAAGCACGGAAAACCAGAACTTGTTAGAGAATGGCGAAGAATAGAAATTAACGCTCCTTCAAACAGAGGGATCATAGAAAAAATCGTCCAATTCTTTGGTTTTAAAAAATCTGAGGAACTCAAGGAAGAAGTAATCAAGACTCTCTCAGTAGCAGAAATATTTGTTGAGTCAGCCACTGCGCTTGTTCTTTCCGGTGTTCCACCAACTTGGGAGATTACAAGGAAAACAGAATGAGGGATATGATGGACATCGATAAGAAGGAGTTAAGAAAAAAATTCTCAGAAGACTGGAAAAAACATTACCTCTTAGACAGCCTTGTTAAAAGAGGATTCAAAAGGCAGAAATGCTCAAAGTGCGGAAGGATGTTTTGGAGCATAAATACACGAGAGCTTTGCAGTGATGCTGGGTGCATAGGCTTTCAGTTCATAGGAAATACTCCTGTCAAAAAGAAACTTAGCTATATAGAGACATGGAAGCTTATAGAGAAATACTTTACTTCACATGGGCATGGATATGTAAAGCCGTACCCGACTGTCGCGCGATGGAGAGACGATCTTTATTTTACTATAGCAAGCATAAACGATTTTCAGCCATACGTCGTCAGCGGAGAACTCGACCCACCATACAATCCTCTTATTGTTCCTCAACCATGCATAAGATTTCCAGACCTTGCCAACGTTGGCGTGACTGGTTCTCATTACACAAACTTTGTTATGATTGGGCAGCACGCATTTAATACAAAAAAGACGGGGTTATTCTATTGGAAGGATGAAGCTATAGAGCACGACCTAAATTATCTTAAGATGTTGGGAATACCTGAAGAGGAAATCGTTTTTCAAGAGGATGTTTGGGCTGGCGGAGGAAATTTCGGCCCTTCTATGGAGTACTTTGTCCGCGGGCTGGAGCTCGGAAACTGTGTTTTCATGCAATATGAGATTACCCCATCAGGTCCTAGAGAGCTGAAAACAAAGGTTATCGACATGGGCGCAGGTCTGAGCAGGTTGGCGTGGATGACATCCGGAGACGTAATGAGTTATGATGTTGTTTTTGGCGATGTTATAAAAAAAATGAAAAAGGAGGCGGGGGTTGAGGTAGACCCAGATCTTCTTCTTAAATTTTCCAAAATAGCAGGGAGTTTGAATATAGACGAGGTTAACGATATCGAACTTGAAAGGGAACGCATCGCAAAACTTCTTGGATTGGAAAAAGAAACCCTTTTTAAAACTCTTGAACCACTCCAAGCGCTTTATGCAACTGCAGACCATCTCTGCACACTACTCTTTACAGTAACTGATGGTATGCTACCTAGCAATTCCGGAGGAGGATATAATCTTCGACTTATCTTGCGAAGGGTTTTCGGATTTTCCGAGAGGTATAAATTTGATATAAACTATGAAGAGATAATAAAAGGCCATGCAAATCATCTAAGATATCTCTTTCCTCATTTAAAAGAAGGAACGGACACATGCATAGATGTTATAGAAGAAGAGAGAAGGAAATACACCGCCACAAAGGAGAAGGCAAGGAGCATTGTTTCGAATATTATAAGAAAAGCAAAGAAAGATATGAGCGGGATAAGCAATAAAGAAAGAGAGGCAGAGGGCGTGATAGAAAGCGACGAGCTTATTCTCCTCTACAAAAGTCACGGCGTCCCCCCGGAATATGTTATGGAGATCGCAAAAGAAAATGGAGTTAGTGTTAAACTACCGGGAAATTTTTATGACCTTGTAAGAGAAGGGGAGGGAAAGGGGCGCAAGGAAGAGGAAAAGAAAAAGGTGCTTGTATCAGAGCTGCCAAACATCCCAAAGACAGAGATACTTTATTACGAACAGGACGGCAAATTCAAAGCTAAGATAATAGACGTAGTGAAGGACAGATATGTTGTGCTTGACAGAACAGCGTTCTACCCAGAAGGTGGAGGACAAGTTGCCGATACCGGAACGATAGCCGGAGTGCCAGTCCTCTATGTTTTAAAGGCAGCTGGCGTCATCCTTCATGAAGTAAAAGATCCATCTAAGTTTAAGAAAGGAATGGAGGTAGATTGCGAGGTAGATATGGAGAGAAGAAAAACAATAACCAGGCACCATACCGCGATCCACCTCCTCAATGCAGTATGCAGAGAGGTTCTTGGTAAGCATGTGTGGCAGGCAGGTTCTTATAAAGACGAATATAAGGGACAGCTTGATGTTACGCATTATAAAAGAATAACTAACGAGGAGCTTGAGAGGACAGAGAGGAAAGTGAACGAGTATATAATGAGGAATCTTCCAATAAAGATTGAAGTGCTGCCTAGAAACAAAGCCGAAGAAAAATATGGCTTTCGGCTCTACCAAGGCGGTGCGGTTCCGGGAAAAGAACTACGCGTTGTAAGCATAGGGGAAATAGATCATGAGGCATGCGGAGGAACCCACCATATGATAAAAAGCACAGGTGAGATAGGCTTAATTAAAATAGTAAAAAGAGAAAGCGTTCAAGATGGCGTAGAGCGGCTTACTCTAAAGGCAGGAATGACAGCAGTTGAGTATATTCAAGAGAGGGAAAGAATAATAAGAGAGGCATCGAATGTGCTCAGCGTTTCAGATACGGATCTTGTCAAGAGCACGGAAAGATTCTTTAATGAATGGAAGCAGCAAAGGAAAAAGATAGAAGAACTAAGAGAGGAAGTTATAACATCTGAAGCAAAGAGCATAGTTAATGAATGCAAGAGCGGAAGACCTATTATCAAGATAATAGATGTTGACGTTCAACTTCTCAGAAAGCTCGCACAGAGGCTTTCAACAGAGAAAAATTGCGCTGCATGTGTGATGAATAAGGAAGGCGACATCGTCTGCGTCTCCAGTTCAGATAGTAGTTATAGTGCAAAGGACATGATGACAAAAGCGCTAAATACATTAGGTGGAAATGGTGGGGGGAGTGATAGAATCGCAGCTGGAAGAGTAAAGAAGGTAGCAATCTTTGAATTATAACAAGCTCGGTTTTTTCAAGAACTCGAATTTTTTCGGATTGCTGTATAATTCTGTAAGAATATCATTACACTTAAAATTATATATACTATTAAGTTCATTTGCAGTTATTCTCTTGTTTTTTGCTATGAAATAATTCGTGTTATGGATAAGTTCTCCATTTTCTGAATAGTAGTATGCAGCACCGTGATTCTCCTTGAAGACCGTATAATCCGATTCGAATTCGTCTGCAACTGCATTTCCAAGTAGAAGATTTTCACTTCCAGCATTTATTGAAACATGGCAGTAATTTGGCGGAATTAGTACGACATCTCCTTTTTTTGCATCGACTATGATCACATCTACCCCTCTTCCAGAAGATTCTGTTTGAAGGATAAAAACCGCTTCCCCGGTAAGCACCTGATAAATCTCTGGATAGGAGAGATTCTTTTCAGCGATTGGGTGGCAGTGTCCATACGTCTTTGCGCATTCACCCGCGATTCTTCTATCTGGAATGAGCGTGTTATCATAGCGAATTCCGTTGCTTTTGAATATATTTCTAAAGACATAATACATCTCAAGATCGCCGTGTTCGGATATATCTATATCACTCATCATAACATCTTTCAGTTCTGAGAGTTTTCTTGTGGAGCGCGTTTGCTCATTTCCATTAACAAAAAGCCTTGATCCTATTAATTCTATTCTTAGCGGAGTTTCATAGATACGATGCATCTTCGACAGCCCCTTTGAGCTTGTTTAGTTCTATCCTTCTTTCCATAGTTTTTTTTGCTATAATCTTTTGCTTTTCTAATTTGTTTACAAATAATTTCAGGAATATTATAAATTCCTTGTTTTTTATATCATAAATCTCATAATCAATTTCAAGTTTTTCTACCATTTTTATGCTACCAACTAAAAAGGAAAGTTCAATGTGTTGAGAGTTACTCATATTGTTCATAAAAACACGCAGTATTTCCCTTATCACTCCTACCCTCTTTTTAAGTTTTTTCGTTTCTTTTCTCCCATCCACACCAGTATTAAGAGACATCATTAGGTGAGCAAGGGATTGCCAGTCTTCTTTCGCGATATTATTCGTGAGTATAACTGATTCCTTCATAACCTCATACATCTCCAAAGATGTTTTAAATCATTTGCTAATCATCTATAATCATATAGCCGAGGTTGGAGTGACATGCGCTTGCTGTCACTGCCCTCAGCTCACTTCGTTCGCCGAGGTTGAAGTGACATGCGCTTGCTGTCACTGCCCTCAGCTCACTTCGTTCGC
>Ga0185342_1000444_pt1 | contig 21104 bp, 16 predicted proteins | sample ConPoolayeEmetaG_FD_128045 | JGI IMG/M metagenome (GOLD analysis project Ga0185342, IMG submission 128045) | Hot spring microbial mat communities from California, USA to study Microbial Dark Matter (Phase II) - Cone Pool mat layer E metaG... ...
GGGCACTGCAAGCGGCACACCGGGCTTTCGAACTGGATCGCGCACCTGCTCCGACGACGTAAGCCCGGGGGCAGTTAACCGCGGCGGTCGAAAAGCGGTGACCGATCCATCCATCGCGGCGACATAGCAGGCGCCGCTTTCGTCGACGGCGACGGGAGCCATTACATAGAAACCAGGCGTGATCTGGACCGACCACTGGGCCGCGCCATCCGACAAGCGCAGCACGCTGAGCCGACCGCGGTTCGAGCAGAGAATGACGCTGTCGGGGGTGCAGGTCGGCGGGAGCGGGAAACGACCTGCCGGGACAGCAGTTTCCCACAAGAGTCGGCCCGTCGCATCGAAAGCGGATGCCCGATCCTTTACGTAGCGGGCCACGAGCATCCGCTGCTCGGCGCCAAAAACAGCGGCGGCAATTGCGCAGACGCCTTCGGCGATGGTCTGCTGCGGCCGACCATCGCGATCGAAGCTGCCGAGTAGGTACCCGCGATCGCAGACGAACAAACGACTGTCCAGTGCGACCGGCGGACAGTCTGCGGGAGCGTAGTAGCGCGCCGCGCCGCCGCCGGCGGAACTTTTGGGGCCTGGCGCTTTCCACACGAGCGTCCCGTCGCTGGCTCGCAGAGCGTAGAGGTTTCCGTCCCAGGCACCAAAGATTACCAGGTCGTTCCAGACGCAGGGGGCCGACTCGATGGCGAAATCGGCACGCTCAAACCGCCAGCGGGGCCGACCGTCGGCAAGATTCAAGGCGTGCAGGCGACCCCCGCTGTCGCCGATGTAAACGACGCTGTCGGCGATAGCCGGTGAACCGTAGACTGGTAGCTGCGCGTTGAAAGTCCAGGCCGCGCTACCCTGATCGGACAGCGCGTAGACGCAGCCGTCGCCGCCGCCGAAGACGATCAGGCCGTCGCTACAGGCAGGCGTGCTAAGAACCTCGGCAGCGACCTGAAAAGACCATGAGGTGTTGCCGCTGGAACGGTCCAGCGCCGCGACCATTCCATCGGTACAGGCCACGATCAGGTGCTGGCCTGCAACGGCCGGAGCCGCACGGATAGAGGCAGGAAATTGGCGCCGCCAGAGCCATGGCGGGTCGCCGGCCACAAACGTGAGCGTGCGCAGGTCAGTGGTACTTTTTGTCGAACCGCGAACGCTGAGCAAATGCCAGCCGGGGATCAGCTCGCGCGGCTCGACTGACCAGGCAGGCGGCACGGTCCCCGGCAATCGGCGGACCGCAACATTCTGGCCATCGAGCTGGACGCTGATTTGAAGGTCCGGCGGCGGCGGTTCCGCGTCGCCATAGAACTCGATCGTCAGCTCAGCCGGTCTTTTGCCGGTCCAGTCAGGCGGCTGGAGGATCAGTCTGCGGAAAAGCCGTTGCGAGACCGCACGCCGAAGCGGTTTATCTAACAGAAGCTGCCATTCTGCTGCTGGAGCCGTAGTTGGCGCGGTGGTCGGCCTGCGGTGGTAGCGGTAGGCCACGCGCAGCCGATCGTTCTGGACACTGACCAGAGCGTAGCCGGCGTTCTGCCCGAACGTGGTGCCGCCCATTATGCCGTCGATTCCGTCGAGGTCGCGCCAGGCTGCGTTGTGGCCGTGGCCGTAGAGCAGCAAAACCACGTTATGATCCCGCAGCTCGTCAATGAAGGTGTCGTATTCGGCGGGGTTGGCAAACTCATCGCTCCAGGGCGGATGGTGCAGGGCCACCACGATCGGGGTATCGGCCGGAACGCCTGCCAGATCGCGGCGCAGAAAAGATCGGGCGGTAGCGTCGAGCGTTGGAAGTGGTTCGTGCGGCGACGCCGAACAGAGCATGACAAAATGCCAGCCGAAGCGGTCAAACGAGTAGTTCGCCGCGCCGTGGCGGCGCCGCATGATGTGGTAGACGGGTACCCAAGTGTTGTCGTGGTTGCCGGGAATGACATAAAGCGGGCAGGGAAGCTTTTCGAAGGCTCGCTCAAAAAGCTCCCAGGTCTGGTCGATGGCGCCGTACTCGGTCAGATCGCCGGTAGCGATTACAAAGGCCGGGGGCGGGCTTTTGAGCTGGAGTGCGGGTACTTCCTGCGGGCGAGCCGCCTGGTCGCAGATCCACTCAAGCGTTTCGGCCGACCGCAGTGGGGGCGAACCATCGACCCGTGCCAGGTCCGGGTCCACGTGAACATCCGAAATGTGGAGGAAACAGAAAGACTCATCGGCACGATCCTGCCCCGTCGCAGCACCGACCAGTAACACGGCAGCCGCGACGAGAACATGCCAGCGGCCTTTGCGAAGCGCCATGATCCAAACCCTCATCTCAGTTGAGCGCGACCGGTCCGGCCAGCCCCGACGTGGCGCGCAAAGAGGGCAGCTTCAACTCCGCGGACATCAGGGGTAGCGCGAATTCGGCGGCGAACCTGCCCAGTGAATCAGAGCCTCAACCAGCGGCTGACGACGCGGTTGCGACAGCCGGAAGCCAAACGCTTCCATCTCCTTGAGCGCCTGTTCAACAGGCCAGCCCTGAACGCGTACGCGGTAAGCTGCACACAGCAGGCCGGTACGGTGGAAGCCCTGTTCGCAGTGGACCAGGACCGGTCGGCTGTCCGGGTCCAACACGATGTTAATGAACTGGTCGAAGACCTGCGGCGGCGGGGGGTCGGAATCCGAAAAGGGAAGATGCACCAGCCGTACGCCGCGGGCCTGGCAGTAACGTTTCTGTCGGCGGAACCAGCGGCCGCGCAACGGATGGCGTGTCCCGCCGCGGGCGCAGACCACCGTTCGCAGGCCATAGGTCTTTCGGACGTAGTCGAGGTCCTTCAGGCGTGGCTGGCCGCAGCGCATGATGACGCCGGCGTCCACGACAGCAAAGTGGGTCAGGCCGTCATAGCGGCTGCCGAAGAGGCCGGACAGCCATAGGCGCCACTGACGGGGGTCCGTCCAACCGCGACGGAGTTTTATCAGGTCGGTAACCACGGTGTCAGACACAAATAAGACATACGAGTAACAAGTCGGCAAAACACGTAAGCTGGCCTGCCCCGGGCCATTCGGTCACGAAGCGCCACCGCCGCGGGCTTCGGGCTCACCGCGAGGCGTCGACGCGTCCGCTACAAGCGTTCCCAGCGGCTCGCCGAGCACGATTCGTCGCATCGTACCGGGTTCGAAGACGTTAAACACTATGATGCGGATGCGGTGTTGCTGACAGATGTCCACGGCCGCCACATCCATGACGCGCAGGCGGTTGTCGATGACCTGATCCCAGGTGAGGCGTTCATAGCGGCGTGCCTGGCGGTTACGCGCCGGGTCGTCGTCGTAGACGCCGTCGACCTTCGTAGCCTTAAGCAACACATCGGCGCCCAGCTCTGCGGCTCGCAGGGCGGCGCAGGAGTCGGTGGTGACATGCGGGTTGCCGGTGCCGCCGGCCAGAATTACGATCCGGCCCTTTTCCAGGTGCCGCAGGCAACGTCTGCGAACAAACGGCTCGCAGACGCGCGCAATGGTCAGGGAGCTCTGTACGCGGGTTGCGCGGCCCAGGCGCTCCAAGGCCTCCTGAAGCGCCAGAGCATTCAGCACCGTGGCGAGCATGCCCATGTAGTCAGCGGTGGACAGGGCGATGCCGAGGGTCTCGGCAAAGCGGTCGCCGCGAAAGAAGTTGCCGCCGCCCACGACCACCACAATCTGAACGCCCAAGGCGGCGACCTGGTCGATTTCAGCGGCCAAGTGGTCGAGCTCTGCGCGGCGGATTCCGAATCCGCCGGGCGGGCAGAAACCTTCCCCGCTGATCTTGACAACCACCCGTTTAAAGACCGGCTGCGACGCAGACATCAAGCCACCGCCGCCACAAGCAGGAAGCAGAACGCGGCAACCCAGCCGCCATGTGGCGGCCATAATACCCACCTGCTTTCAAGGCTGCCAGCCGAAGCACGGCTCTGGAGACTCGCAGCGGTTTCGGGTAAGAGTAGCTGCGTGAGAGTCCGGGCGACACAACGCAGGGGTGGTTTGCACACGTACCGTGACGCCGGTGTGGACCTCGAAGCCGCGGACCGGATGGAAGAGCTGATTGCGCCCGCGGTCCGGCGGACATACGGGCCACGCGTGCTCGATAGTCACGGCGCCTACGCGGGCATGTTCCGACTGGACTACGACGAGCGGCTGTTTGCCCGCAACTACCGCGAGCCGGTGCTGGTAGCCTGCACCGACGGGGTCGGCAGCAAGCTACTGGTAGCAATCGAAGCCGGACGGCTGAACACGGTCGGCATCGACCTGGTCGCGATGAACGTAAACGACCTGCTGTGCTGCGGGGCTGAGCCGCTTTTTTTTCTGGATTACATCGCGGTCAACAAGCTGGTGCCGGAACAGATCGCTGAAATCGTCGAGGGCATCGCCGCGGGGTGCGAACAGGCCGGCTGCGCACTGCTGGGGGGCGAAACGGCCGAGATGCCAGATTTGTACCGGCGTGGGCAGTTTGACCTGGCAGGTTTTGCCGTGGGGGTGGTCGAGCGGAAACGACTGCTGGGGCGTCGCTACGTCCGGCCCGGCGACGAGGTGGTCGGCCTGGCCTCCAGCGGCCTGCACTCCAACGGCTACGCCCTGGCACGCCGGGTGCTGCTGACACTGGGCGGCTGGCGACTGACCGACACGGTGCACGCGCTGGGCGAAGCGCTGGGCGAAGCGCTGTTGCGACCGACCCGTATTTACGTCCGGCCGGTGCTGGAAGTTCTGCGACAGTACCGCAAGAAGCGCATGGTCTCGGCGCTGGCGCACATCACCGGCGGCGGGTTGCCGGGAAATCTGCCGCGCATCCTGCCTGGGGACTGCGACATGGTAATTCGACGGGGCTCGTGGCCGGTGCCGCCAATTTTCGGGCTGCTTGAGCACCAGGGTATCGCGGAAGAGGAAATGTACCGCGTGTTCAACATGGGCATCGGGATGGTGCTGACGGTGCGGCCGGCGTCGGTCGCGCGGGTCGTCGGGATGCTCGAGCGAGCCGGTGAACAGGCGTTCGTGATCGGGCAGATCCGGCCCGGGCACGGAAAAGTGGAGATTCGTTAGCATGAGAGCACAAAAACGCAAAGGCACGCAGACGCGGTGCCTTGCCGGCCTGCGACGCCGGCATTCGGTCCTGGGGACCTTGGCCGCACTATGCATGGCCGCCAACGGCTGCCAGTCGATGCGCCCTCCCAGCAAGCCGGTCAGCTTTCAGGCCGAGGCCTGGAGCTTCGGACCGTGGCAGGGCCAAAAGCTGATTACGCCGCACTACGAGGTCTACACCACCGTCAACGATCCGGTGCTGGTCGAGACGTTCCCGGCGCTGCTGGAGCGCTGTTACGAGTACTATCAGGAACTGGTGCCGCCGGCACGCGAGCCTGCCGAGCCGATGAAGGTCTACCTGATGGCCACGCGGAATCAGTGGGCGGCGCTGACGCGACAGCTCACCGGCCCGCGGGCGGCCGTGTTTCTCAAGATCCGCAACGGCGGTTTTTCGGATGGCGGCGTTTCAGTAATCCAATATGTTACGCATGCCGTGACCTTCCCCCTGCTGGCCCACGAGGGTTTCCATCAGTACCTGCATAGTTGCGTGGACCCTGCGGTGCCGGCATGGCTGAACGAAGGGCTGGCAGTAGTGTGCGAGGGGCAGCGCTGGACCGGCAGCGGACTGAAAAGTTTCGACCCCTGGTATAACCCCATCCGCCGCAATCAGCTTGCCGAGGCGCTGGCACGCGAGCGGCTGCTTCCGCTGGAAGAGCTGCTCAGCACACACGCAGGGAACATCGTCGACGAGCCGTCAACCAAAGTCGCGACCTATTACGCCCAGGTCTGGGGGCTGATGCTGTTCCTGCGGGAAGGCCAGAACGGCAAATACGCCGAGGGCTTTGCCCGGCTGCGACAGTCGCTGCGCGACCCGGAACTGACCGGGCGGCTGCGGGCCGAGCAGATCTGGTCATCGCCAGGCGTCAGTCCGGGCCGGGCGCTTTTCCAAAGCTTCATCAGCGAAGATTTGGAAACCTTCGAACGCCAGTATGTGAGTTTTTTGCGCAACCGGATACTGAGCGAACGCGGCCCGGCCGGCCGGCGCTGGCGCTGGTTCCATCCGGCCGCCCGACAGGAAACTTTCCATGCACCCAACCATTCCGTTCGATGATTTCTTGAAACTGGACCTGCGCGTGGGCACCATCACCGCAGCGGAAAGCCACCCGAATGCGGACAAGCTGATCATCCTGCACGTCGATCTGGGCAACGAGCAGCGGCAGATCGTGGCGGGATTGAAAGGCTATTACGAGCCGGCCGAGTTGGTCGGACAGCAGATCGTGCTGGTGACGAACCTGGCGCCGCGCTCCATGCGCGGGATTGAAAGCCAGGGAATGCTGCTGGCGGCCTGCACGCCCGACCGCAGTCAGGTGGTGGTACTGACGCCGCAAAAACCTGTCCCGCCCGGCACGCCGGTTTCCTAAGCGCCCGCGCCGGTCAGGAACCGCTGGAATGGAGCTGCTGATCAAGCACATCCGCACGCTGGTGCTCATGCCGCCAGGACCAATTGGAGGGCGGCACATGCGGGAAGTCCCGATCGTACAAGACGCGGCGGTTCTGATACGCGAGGGACGTATCGCCTGGACAGGGCCGGCAGATCAAGCCCCGCAAGCGCAGGCGGCGCTCTCGGCCGAAGACGGCTGTGTGATCCCCGGACTGATCGACCCACATACGCACATTCCCTTCGCAGGAAACCGCGCCAACGAGTTTGTGCGACGGCTTGCGGGCGAAAGCTACCTCTCCATCATGCAGAAAGGTGGCGGCATCCGCGTTACGGCCGAGGCAGTGCGCAAGGCAACCCTCGAGCAGCTCGTCGAAGAAAATCTGCCGCGGCTGCGGCGCATGCTCTCCTACGGCACAACGACGCTGGAGTGCAAGAGCGGCTACGGCCTGCTGCCGGAACACGAACTGAAACAGTTGCGTGCGATACGGCGGCTTGCCGAGCTGCAACCGATTGAGCTGATACCGACGTACCTGGCGGCCCACGCGCTGCCGGAAGAGTTCGAGGGTCGTGCGGACGAGTTTATTGAGATGATGAGCAACCCGGAACTGCTTCAGACGATCCGGCAGGAGAATCTGGCGCTTTTCTGCGACGTGTTCTGCGACCGCGGAGCCTTCAGCGTCGAGCAGGCGCGTCGGGTGCTGAATCGGGCGGCGGCCGCGGGACTGCGACCACGGCTTCATGCCGACCAGCTCGCTCGGATCGGAGCCTCCGTTCTGGCAGGCGAAATCGGGGCGGTTTCCGCAGACCACCTGGAGCAGATTGACGACGCAGGGCTGGAAGCGCTAAAAAGGGCCGGTACCGTGGCCGTGGTTCTGCCGGGCACATCATTTTTCTTGGGGATTGCACACTGCCCGGTACGCCGACTGCTCGATGCGGGCCTATCGGTCGCTTTGGCAACTGATTTCAACCCGGGCTCATGCATGATCGAATCGCTGCCGCTGGTGATGAACATCGCCTGTTGCCAGTTGCGCATGCTGCCGCTGGAAGTGCTGACGGCATGCACGGCGAATGCGGCGGCGGCACTATCCCTGCACGACCGGCTGGGAGCAATTGCACCGGGGTTCCAGGCCGACCTGGTTGTACTGGACTGCCCCGACCTGGACGAGTGGTTTTACACTCCGGGTCGGCCGCGGGTCCGATATGTGCTCAAGCGCGGGCAGGTCGTGTATCGGAGCCAATGAGAAGCGCGGCAAGTCGGATTAAAGGCGCGACGGTCCGTCAGTCGTCCACCGTCACCTTCTCAACTCGGCCCGGCCGCGTCTCAATCTCTTGGCGGGGTTGCGCCGTAATGGTCCTGTCAGCTTGCTGACCCGTCAGCAACGGCGCCACGACGTACTGAATAAACTCGACAGAAGTCGTGTCAGTGTGTCGGCCGCGGTAGCCGTAGCGCGCATAATGGCGCCGATATGGCATGTTCTGAACGCGGGTATCGTAAAGGCGGGTGGTTTCCTCACTAGCATTGTGGGGCAGCACGAAACCCAGAAGGCCGGCAACCTCGGGACTGAAACGCTCGCGGTCAACCGAACCAGCAATCGGAACCGCGTAGCGCAAAATCGGGTCGTCGGGGCTGTAAAAGCAGTAGAGCTTGTTGTCCACGTGGCGCAACGCTCGGGTAAGATCGTAGTTGCGCGAAAGGCTGCTGGCCAGGAAAACCACGGTGTTCACATGCACGCGATCTGGAAGGTTCTCCAGCGCCCAGGTAACAATCCCCGTTCCCGCCGACAGGGCTATAAGATTGACCGGCCTACCCGGGTAGCGCCGGGTATAAGCCTGGATTCTGCGAGCCAAGCGGCGCGCCTGCTCTTCATTGCGCGAGCGGTCGATCTGGTCGCGTAGTGTACCCCCCACAACACTTTGCCAGGCAAAAACTTCGATGCTTCCGCGGTAGCCGGCCTGACGCAGACCCTTGGGGACATCAATGGTTCCGACGTTCCCGAAGGGGCCAGCGCCACCAACGTAGTAGGTTCGCCCGAACTCGCTCCCGGTCGGATCTGTTCCAAGGTACGAGATCCAAGTGCAGCCGGACAGGCCCGCCAGACCCGCGGCAAGTGCTAAGGCAAACCCGGAAAACAGGTTACGTTCGACGGGCCTGTTGCCCAACGCGTGGCCCCCTCTCCCTCATGGCCTGTCGCGGCAGGCAGATCAAGGCGGATCATTCCCGGCGACTCGACACGGCAAGTCGCTCAAGACTCCACCGCCTTCAGCACATGTTCTTCCACATATATAGGAACGTCCAGACCGACGCCCAAAGCTATTGCATCGGAAGGTCGGCTGTCCACCTCGATCACCTGGCCGCCAGAACGCAGGACCAGCTTGGCATAAAAGGTGTGATCCTGCAGGTCGTTAATTACAATTTTCTCGACCTGGGCCGAAAGAGCCTCGATGGTGTTGGCCAGCAGATCATGCGTCATGGGGCGCTGGCACTGGATGCCCTTCACACGCCGATCAATCGCCAGCGCCTCAGTCAGGCCGATAACGATCGGCAGGGCGCGAGACCCGTTACGCTCGCGGAGCACGATCAACTGCTGATCGCGCGTCTCGCAAATGACAATCTGAGCCAGATCCATGCGGACCTGCATAATGCACCTCAGCAGCAATTCTAGCATGGGCAGACCTCACCCGCCACGTTTTTGCAAGCAGGAAAGCTCGCAGGCCCAACTGCTGCGGGCGGTAAGCAGCAAAGGCGGCTTCGAGCTATCTTCTTGTCAAAAGAGCACCAACGGCGACAAACCCATCTGCCCAGCCGTTTCCGGCCAGCCGCTTGACCGCCGCCAGTGATGCTCCGAAGATTTGCAAAATGGGCAAGAAACAGCAGGAGCCTGGCGGGTGCTGCGCGTTCTGGCTGCGATCCTGCTGATTCCGACACTGAGTCTGCTTCTGTGGCTGGGGCTGGGCAGTGCACCTGAACGGGCAAGCTTTGTGTTTACCGCTCCGGAACCGCGCACGCTCGACCCCCACCGCGTAAGCTGGATTCCCGAAATCCAGATCGCTAACGCCCTATTCGAGGGCCTGACGCGCCTGAACCCGCTGACGTTAGAGCCGGAACCGGCGGTAGCGCATTCGTGGCAGACCGATACGGAAGGACTGACTTGGACATTCCACTTGCGCCGCGACGCGCGCTGGTCTAACGGCGAGCCGCTGGTAGCCGAGCACTTCCGACTCGCGTGGCTGCGCGTCTTGGACCCGAAGGTCGCAGCCCAGTACGCCAGCCTGCTGTTCGTGATCGACGGGGCGGAAAAGTATTACCAGTCGCGGCTGAACGACGACCCCACAGACGACCAGCCCGCAGAAAGCGTTGGCGTGCAAGCGGCGGACCAGCACACCCTGCACGTACGGCTTTCGGGGCCGTGCCCGTTTTTTCTGGATCTGACTGCGTTTCCCACGTTCGCGCCGGTCCACCCGCCGACCATCGAGCGCTTCGCATACCGCGACGGGCAGGTTCTGCGGCAAACCCAGCACCTGTGGGTGCGGCCGGAGCACGCCGTCTGTAACGGAGCGTTCCGGCTGGCGCGGTGGGAGTTCAAGCGGTCGCTGCGGCTTACGCGCAACCCGTACTACTACGCACCCGAGACAATATGGGCCCGGTCGATCGAGGTTTATACGACTTCGGACCCGAACGCGGCATTGCTGGCGTACGAAACCGGCCGCGTCGACCTGACACGCGGGCTGGAGCTGCCGGTGGCGCGCGTTCTGTGGGAGCAGCAGCGGGCCGGGCGGCGGAAGGATTTTCACATTGGGGACCGGTTTGCAACGTTTTTCTACCGCGTCAACTGCCGGCGGCCGCCGCTGGACGATCCGGACCTGCGCCGGGCACTTTCATTGGCGGTCGACCGGGACCTGATCTGCCGCCATGTACTGGGGCTGGGCGAGATGCCCGCACTGACATACGTTCCCCCCAGCGCCATACCCCTGATGGCACGCAACAGCCGCCAGGGAGACACTATCTTTTACCGGCCGCCACGAAGTCTCGGGGCCGGACGGCCGTACGCCGAATGCTGCGAGCTGGCGCGCCAGTATCTACGCCAGCACCTGGAACGCCAACTCTCGCCAAAAGGTGTCCGGCCCATCGAGATCGCCTTCAGTCCAGAACCGGAGCAGCGACGGATCGCCGAGGCTTTACAACAAATGTGGGAATCTGTGCTCGGAATTCGCGTGGAGCTGCGAACCCAGGAAGCCAAGGTGCTGGCGGCGCGGATTCGCGACCTGGACTACGATGTAGCGCGCAGCGACTGGTACGGGGACTACCTCGACCCGGCGACCTTTCTCAACATGTTCCGAACGGATGACGGACAAAACCGTACCGGCTGGTCGCACGCACAGTACGACCGGCTGGTGACCGCGGCAGCAAGCGAGGCAGACAACGAGGAGCGTTACCGACTGCTGGCCGAGGCAGAAGAAATTCTGTGCCGCGAAGTACCGATCATCCCAGTGTTCCACCGGCGCGGCAACTATCTGCTCAAACGGCGATTTGGCGGCATCAGTAACCATGTACGCGACCTACTGGTGGTTCATCGCGTCGTACCTGCGAGAGCCCGGGAGACAGAAGCAAACGCCACAGCCGAGATTTCGCAGCAGATGCAGCGGACCAGATTGGCGGATCGGGCCGCTGCCCGTACGATACTGGTTGACCACGATCAGGGAGACTGATCAACCGTGACCCGCAGGAGGTCCCATGCTCAGTATCATCCCGCGCGATCGGACGTTCTTTGACCTGTTCGAAAAGGCGGCCCGGATCATTGTGCGGGCCGCCGAGGCCTATACCGTACTCGTACGCGACTATCCAAACCGCACCCAGCACGTGGCACGCATCCGACAGCTCGAACACGACGCCGACGAGATCGCACACCAGACTTTCGACCGGCTCGACCAGACGTTCATAACCCCCTTCGACCGTGAGGACATCCAGATGCTCATGATGCGCATGGATGACGTGGTTGACGAGATCGACGCCGCCGCCAAGCGCCTCACCCTCTATCAGGTGCCCGAACCGACGCCGTGGCTGATCCGGCAAACCGAAGTTCTGCAGAAGGCGTGCCAGCTTACCTGCCAGGCGGTGTGCCGGCTGCGGAACCTGAAGAAGCCCAATGGACTTCAAGAAGAGCTGATCGAAATCCACTATCTGGAAAACGTGGGGGACGACAATAACCATGCGGCCCTGGCAGAGCTTTTCGCCAACGGGGGTGATCCGCTTTTCGTGATGAAATGGAAGGAAATCTACGAACTGACCGAGCGCGCCATCGACCGGTGCGAAGACATCGCTAACACCATCCGCGCCATCATGCTGAAGAACGCCTGATCCGGGCGCGCCATGGTCACCTACGTTATCTTGATCATCGCCATAGCCCTCCTGTTCGACTTCAGTAACGGGCTGAACGATGCGGCTAACTCAATCGCGACCGTCGTTGCGACGCGCGTGCTCTCGCCGCGACGGGCCGTGGTGTGGGCGGCGTTTTTCAACTTCATCGCCGCCTTCGGATTCGAAACGCACGTGGCGCAGACCGTCGGGCGCGGGCTGGTCGATCCGCAGGTTGTCAGTCCGCACCTGATTCTTTCCGCGTTGCTGGGGGCGATCACCTGGACACTCCTGTGCACCTGGCAAGGGCTGCCAATCAGCGTATCGCACGCACTCATCGGTGGGCTGGCCGGAGCCGCGCTGGTATGTGGGGGCACCGGCGCCCTGATCTGGGGCAAAATCGGTGTGGTCGCGGCCTTTATTGTGCTTTCACCGCTGATCGGGCTGGCCCTCGGGGCAGCCAATATGCTGGCCACACTCTGGATATGCCGAAAGCGCGCACCCAGAAGCGTAGATGGTGCTTTCAGGGTGCTGCAACTGGCTTCGGCCGCCACTTACAGCCTGAGCCACGGGCTTAACGACGCCCAGAAAACCATGGGCATCATCTACGCGCTGCTTATCAGCGTGCCGAGCCTGCAAAGCTGGGCAACCCACGACGGTAATCCCGAATCACGACAACTGGCCTGGTGGATTATTTTGAGCTGCCACGCCGCGATCGCGCTGGGTACCTATCTGGGCGGCTGGAAGGTCGTACACACGCTCGGCGACCGGGTAACTAAACTGCGCCCGGTTGACGGCTTCTGCGCCGAAACCGGCGGCGGAGTCACGATCCTGGCACTGTCGCATTTCGGAATCCCGGTCAGCACCACGCATACGATCACTGGGGCCATTTTCGGCGTGGGCACCGTGCGCCGCCTGCGAGCAGTCCGCTGGGGCGTGGGGTACGACATTGCCGCGGCTTGGGCACTTACTCTGCCAGCCGCCGGAAGCTTAGCTGGCGGAATCTTCTGGGTCATTTCCCGTGTGCTTGCAGCCTGAGCGCTACCGGCCAACGCCCGAGATAGACCCCGGCGGACCAAGGCTGGCAGCCGCGCGGCGAGAGCCGCCCGCCACGCCAGGCGCGCCGGCGGCCGTGACACCCTCCACGCTGGACTGGCTGAAGCTGCTCATCCGGGCTGCGCCCGCAGACCGCCCAGCGTGGCGCTGGCGCCGGTACGCGTACGAGCGCTTTTCTTCAGGCCGCACCCGCGACCGCCAGGGAGCGTTGAGCGGACACTTGCCCAGCCTCTACAATGCAGCGGCACGTGAATGCCGGCCGCTGAGGCGCGGCGTGCCTGGCACGATGGAAAGACCCGACTTGCGCACCGCTGCACGGCGAGTCTATGCGATCGCCGACGCTAGCAGGCCGCATCTGCTTACGCCCGGCCAAACACATAAGGATAGCGCCGGTGCGTCAAGCGGAGCCGGCCAGTCACCCTGCGCAGCAACTGTCGGCAATCGCACCGTCCGTTTTGACGGCTGCCGATGGACGTACCGCGAAGGCTTTGAAGAAGTTCTCACCCGACTGCCCAAATCTGCCTGGGAGAATCCGGAGGCTCAAGGCTGGCAGCTCATCAAGAACAGTGCCCGGCGCGAGGTGTGGCGGGCCCGGCTGGGATCCCGGTACTACTACCTCAAATACTATGACCGCGGTGCGCGACTTGCCGGCATAAAGGAGCTCTTGGGCTTTCGCGCCTGGGAGCACGAATGGCGCAGCGGGCTTTACGCGCTTCAAGCCGAAATTGCTGCGGTCCGGCCTGCGGCCTTTACCGACGACCTGCGGCGGAATGGTCGGCGGTTCGGATTGCTGGTGACGCAGGCCGAGGAACCCGCCTACCCGCTCAACGAGTTCTGGCAACAACTCCGCACGGACGATAACCCGGTCCGTCAATCCGAGGCTACACGGCAGCTAATCGAGCATCTGGCCGAGATGATCGCCCGGGCGCATCAGTCGGGCTTTGAGCACCGTGACATGCACGCGGCTAACATTTTGGTTTGTGCGATCGCGCCAGGGCGGTACCGCCCGCTTTTTGTCGACCTGCACAGCGCGCGGCTGGGGGTGCCGATCAGCGATCGCGCCGTGGTGCGCAACCTGGCGCAACTGAACCAATGGTTCCGCCAGCACAGCAGTATCACCACCCGGCTGCGCTTTCTGCGCGCCTACTGCCGGTGGCGAAACGAGTACGAGGTAGCGCTGCCGTTCGGCCGGCCGCTGAAACTCTCTTTTCGCGGACTGGTCGCGGCGCTGGCCTACGCGGCTGAGCGTCACGCCGAACGGCTCGGCAACCAGCGCGATCGGCGTGCCGGGCGCGATGGACGCTACTTTGCGCGGCTGGAGCTTGACAAAGGCTGGCGCGGCATGGCGGTAGTGCGCGTCAAGCACATGACGGCGTTTTCGCCGGCATCGCGCCTGACGCTCGAGCCGAGCTGGTGGCGACAGGTACTCTCGGATCCGCTGCGCTGGTTCGAGGCTGGTGACGCGGAAAGCTGCAAGCAGTCACACTCGGCGGTGGTGTGTCGAGCGTTGCTGCCGCACCCTACCGGCCCGATCCCGGTAGTCATGAAGCGGCCGCGTGCCCGCAACGGCTGGCGCGGCCTGCGGCACCTGTTGCCGCCGTCACGGTCGCGCCGCGCCTGGGGCACCGGACACGCCCTGCTCAACCGACGCGTGCCCACGGCCCGTCCGCTGGCCGTGCTTGAGCGTCGTGTCGGACCGCTGGTTCTCGACAGCCTGCTCGTAACCGAGGCCATCCCGGGAGCGATCGATCTGGAGCGCTACCTCCGCCGCTGCTACGGCTCCGGCGACGGCCATGCCGAGCTAACCGCGACGGCGTACTTCCATGCCAAACGTCGGCTGATCGAGCGCCTTGTCCAGCACATTCGGCGGCTCCACGAGCATGGCTTCGTCCACCGCGACTGCAAGGCGGGCAACATTCTCGTAGCCCCGCCGCCGTACGAGGAGCTTTTCTGGATCGACCTCGATGGCATTCGCCGGGGCCGAGGCGGCAATGTGTCGCCCCGGGCGCTGAGGGCACTGGCGACCCTGCACGTCAGCCTCCTAGGAATCCCGGGTTTGACACGCACCGACCGTGTCCGGTTTCTCAAGAGCTACGCGGCGCGCTTTGGTGCGGATGAAAACGCCTGGCGACGCCTGTGGCACGAGCTGGTGCCGATCGTCGGACGCCGACTCCGCCAGCGTGACGCTCACCGGCGCTGGAAGCTGGCGCGCTACGGCCGAATCTAATCCGGTTGCGCCGTCTGGACTGACGCCGGGGCAGCCTCGGCAATCTTCGGGACGAAAATCCTTTCACCCAGCCCCCGTCGAGCCGCGTATTCGTACAGCCGCGGCAGGTAGCGCAGCACGCTCAGGTCGTCATGCGTGTCGGTCCCGATCGCCACCATCACGCGGTGCTTCGGCAACAGGTTGAACCAGAGGTCGTGCTCGTCCAGCGGCAGGAACTTGGCGTTCAGCTCGTAGAAGATGCGCGCGTTGGCCAGCGTCCGGACCACCTGGTCCATTGAAGTTGTGGGGAACTGCTCGCTGACGACCGTGTGGGCCAGCCCCACCGGGCAGGGCCAGCGTCGGGCCTGGTTCGCCAGCGTGGTCAGCCCCGCCCAGTCCACATATTCAAAAACGACGTAGTCGATGCCGGCGAGCATATTGCGGACGCACTGGAGCATCGACTTGTTCCTCTGCCAGTTAATCTCTGCGCCGCAGAGAATCTGAATCTTGTCCGCCCAGCGCTGTCGCGCCTCATGCACGGCCCGCACGTACTCCCGCGTTTCCCGCCCGAAGACGCGCTCGAACTCACGCTCGGTCCCGGCTTCACGCGAACTTGGCGTGCAGAACAGATGATCGCAGATCCCGATGCCGGCCACCTGCACGTCCGGCAGGCTCAGATGGGCCTCGACGAGTTCGTCGATAGTGTAAGCCCCGTCCGAGAAGGGCGTGTGATTGTGCAGGTTATACAGCGGCTGGCCCATGGGACGCTCCTCACCGACAGTTCACGGGCGGCCCTCCTGGCAAACATCCAAACCGTCATCGCCGCCGCATCAAGGCGCTGAGCGTTCGATGCAGCCCTACGGTATTAGCACAGCCTGAGAGGGGCACAAAGAAATCAAGAACCTCAACCAGCCCCACTCTAAGCGGAGAACCTACCCCGAAGCGGCTCGCACCCTATACCGTGGGGCGTACCGCGGTACCCGGTCCCGATAACCAGTATATCATCCCCGTCCCGGCAGGCAACCCACCTGCGCAGGCGGCTTTACGCTAAGACCCGCGTTGGGGGGCACCCACCGAACCGCCGCCAGAACGCGTCGTATTGGAATTAGAAGCAAAAAAGCGGCCGCTACCAGTGGAACCCCTGCTTCTCTCCTCCTTCTCCGGACGACCTGTGGGGCAGCCGTCAGATGCGGCTGCCCCGGTCCGTCTCAAAGCCCATCCAATTTGCTGGCCCCGCCGGAAAAAACCGCGGGCATGCCGGCCTCACAACTGGTCCGGGGGCGGCTGGTCGACGACTCGCGCTGCCCGCACTAGGATCATCCTAGCCGCGACAAGCAACGCGAATCGGCGCCGGTTTGTTTATGCTTGCAAAGCTGCTTCTAGTCGTCGGCCTCGCAGGGGCAGATGCCCGCTGCTCGCTGGCGCAGGTGCGCGTCCTGTCGTTCGACCGCGTGCGCCTGACGGTAAGCGTTGCTTTGGCCGACCAGCAGGCTGTCCTTGCAAACACACACCTGGTTTTGGTAAGCGAGGATACCCCGGTGGGCTGGTTCGAACTGGCCGAGATCCGCCCGGCCCGTGCCTGCTTCCGCCGGTCACGCCCAATCGAGCCCCCACGCGGCGAGCGACTACGTGCATGGCTGGTTCCGCCCGACCTGGGGGCCCGACTGCTGCACTCTTGGCCCGTGGGCGGTCCGCTTGTCAGCGCCATTGAATCCGTGTCAGCGACGCCTGGCGGCTGGCGCGCCTGGGTGAGTGCGGGTACCGATCATGGAATCACGCCGGGGATGTCCTGGCTGCACCGGACCGGGGAGCAACCGACTTTCCGCCTGGACGTTCGCTCGGCAGAGCGAGCGCTGTGCTACTGTGCCGCAATTCCACTGGCAGAAGGCGCGCAACTGCACCCCGGCGATCGGGTTGAGCTCTGGCCGTCTCCGGCGCACCGTCGACGCGGCTCGGCCGAAACCATCGTTTGCTATGTCGACCTGTCGCGCGACGCTCCGACCGTCTGGCTGCCTGCGCCGCCCGACGCCGTGACGGCGCCCGACTGCGTCGCGGAGTTCTGGCGTGGCGGCGAGTATATCGGCCACGGCGTCATCGAGGCCCGCGACGAACTTTTTTGGTACGCCCGCTTCGTCGCCGGAACGTGGGCGCTTACGGGCTCCTCTACGACCAGCCGCGCCACCCAGCCGGCTTATCCGCTGCGCGTGGGCGACCGAGCCGTCATCCGCACCCAGGCTGATATCGAAAACGGCAGGTTTTCACCACGCATCTTCGAACTCAGCGGTGACCGGGCCGTGATCAATGCCGGCGAAGTTGACGGCCTCCGGCCAAACCAGGAAGCTGAACTGTACCGAGGTGATGAGCACATCGGCACAGTCCGCATCGTCCGCGTCCAGCGGGGTTATTCTGTCATCGCGCCGGCAGAAGCGGAAACCATGACCTGGCGGCTCGGCGATCAACTGCACTTCAGACCGCCGCCGGGTACGCTCAGTGTTGCCAAGATCGAAGACATCGTCGACGAGACGCTTTTTGTCGCGCGCCTGACTCCCAGCTCAGCAGTCCCGTCCGCTTCTGGCCCGGACATCGACCCGCCACTGTGTACGCCCCTTGCCATTTGCGGTGCTGGTGAGACTACCGGTGTCGCCCTGCTGCTTTGCTGCGATGGTCCCTATGCTGTTGGCCTGGCGCTTGAGCAATCGCTGACGCGCCCGCTGCGTCGTGGCGACGTGCTCTCAATGGAGATGGTTCCACCCTCGGCCACCAGCAAACCGGCTCAGAAAAAGCAGTGATCAAACCGAGCCAGCCGAGGTAGCGCTTTAGGGAAGCCACACCCCGAACCGAGTGAGGAGCTATTGGGTCGCCGTCTGTTAGCGGCCTGTGGAGCGTGCGTTGAGCAGCATCGCAGTCTGGGTAGAATTGGGCGGCGGACTGCTGAGGGCGTAGCTCAGAAGGCAGAGCAACGGCCTTTTAAGCCGTGGGTCCTGGGTTCGAGTCCCAGCGCCCTCAGTTTGCCTTGTTGTGACATATCGCCACAAGTAGTGTCTGTCGTGTCACTTGCAACAGTCTCGCCCGAAAGCTCATCGTCGCCACTTATGCCAACGTGCGTCAGTTCTGTGCACGTTTTGCCGAAAGTTGGTACAAGCGTTGGTACAGGCGAAGTCCCGCCGTCCGTGCCTGTCGTTCTTGCCTGCTGCGCGCCCGGTCGATCGTCCAGCGGCAGCCCCTTCGGCGTGGCCCGTGCCGCTCCGAGCCGGTCGGCCAGCCAGTTGCGCAGGTCGGCTGCCAGGTCGGCGCAGCCGCGCGCCACGCCCTCGGCCAGCGGGTGCGCGCTGATTGCGCCCGCTGGGTCGAGAGTGTGTGTGTGGCGCCCTGGTGCGCAAAGTCGGCAGGCGACCGTTTTGCGCGCGAATGCCAAGGGCAAACCGGCAAGCGGACTGTCACACTCGCTGCGTCAAGTCCCCAGTCGGCGGCTTGCCGCCCGCTTGGCGCCCAAGTGCGCGCGGTCTACCGGAGCAGGCAAACGGCGTACGCGTCGCCACGGGCGGGCGGACTCTTCGCCCGCCCCTGTCGTGTCGCGGCCGGCCGGTTACGCTTTACGGTCGGTTACAACATTTTTACACCAGTCAGCGCCGGCGGATTGCAAACACCGTACCCGCGGCCAACAACGCCAAGGTAGCAGGTTCGGGAACCACCGTAAGATACCGGTGTGCAATATTATTGGCTTCATTTGTTTCCGCGAGGAAACTGTGCGGATCGACAACGACGTAGATCTCGTGCGTGCCGACGGGCATGGCCGTCCAGTCGCAGGCGAGCGCCGCCTGCATGCCGTTTGCAATGTAGTGTGCCTGATAGGTCGTGCCGGGGTACTGATGGTCGCGATCGATAACCCAGTTAGTAGGGCCGACGAAGCCCTCGCAGATCAGCACGCCGCCGGCGGCAGGGTTCCCGTCCCAGATTTGAACGGTCAGAGGATCGACTGCGGAGGCGCGCGGGTAAATCGTCAACCCCTGCAAGTCGGGGTTTGGATCGTTGCCGCCCATGCGGTCGTACGTTTCGGCCTCAAGGTGCACGGCTCCTACGCGCACCCAGTCCAGATGATAGTCCGGGTAGAAGTCCATCTGGTAGGTGCCCAGGAATATAGTGTGCGGCCCAGCCGTGATGGGCACGTCGTGGACGGTCACCAGCTTCCAGTGCGTGCCGGCGCCCACGCCGGGAACAGAAACGTCCGCGATGTGTACGCCGTCCAGCTCCACGCGCCAGTCGACCGTAACGTCGTCGTGGCAGCGGAATACGATGTTCACTCTCCCTGTTGAGGGATAATGCAAATCCCACTCAGCCCAGGTGGATCGCCCGGTGGGTGAGTACCAGCCCCAACCACCGGTGGCGTAGCACAGGGCGTAGTTGTGGACGTTCGCAGTGATTGTTACGAGCTGCCCGACCTCGGGCATGCTGTGGCTGAACGAAATGTCGGCCACCGTAAGTCCGTAATCGAATTCCCCGTAGGCAGGTGGCGTGTAGTCGTCTGTAATCGTGACCAAGTAGGCGTTCGCCGCCGTCAGCAAGGGCCACAGCGCCAGCGTTGCGCTCAACACCGGCATACGCATTACTGATGTGGAAGTCATCGTAGTCACCTCCTCGTCAACGTCTTGACCGCGTTTCTGTGTTCGAGAATACACTCCGCTACATTCTCGTGAAATGCTTCTCCTGCCGCGCCGCGCGTGAGTGGCACCCGCGGCGTCAGCGAGCGGGTTTGCATCCGTGCCAGTGTGTACGTCACAAAGCTGGCATTCCTGTTTTCCTCCGCCCCATTGGGGCGTCTAACTGGCGGGGCGCGGGCCCCGAAACATTGAAGCGTCTCCCGAAAAGGACGAGCGGGTCCGGTTGTACGCATAGGCGCCCTCCTCTCGAGAGTTCGTTCGCGCCAACGCGTCGCTACCGCATCAAACGCGGCCGAACGTGACTACTGCGCTGGGTTTTCTTGAGCTGTAGACGTGACCGGCAGCGCTAATAACGGGCGCGCTGCTCCGTCGGGGGGAGGACGCTTCGCGTACTCTCCTCGGCGGGCTGGCACGTCCACCCGAGCCATCGCACCAGCCGCAGTTCGATAAAGCGCATTCTGACGACGCCAGCCCCCCCTTGTGAAGGTCGACGGCGGCCAATTAAACGAGGGGACAGAGTTATGGCCGCAAGTCCGCTCGGAAGGCTGAGCGCCGCAGCGCAACCGCGCACGCAGGCTCCTCTGGACACGGGAAAGCCGACGGCGTACCGATTTCAGGGACGACGGCCCCATGATCTAGCCAAAATCGCCAGGTCTGTTGACCGGGCGGTGCGCGCTAATCGGGCCTCGGCGGATAACGAGAAAGGGAGATCGGTCGGGCCAAAAGGACGGATTGCCCGGCCCGCCAGCACCAGACCAGCCCGAAAACTTGCTCTCCGGCCGTCCAGCCCCGTCTGGGAGCGTCAGTAAGCCATTGCCTATGCCGTGGTTAAAACGAGCCAACCCGGAGCGATCTCTGGCCCGCGGCCTCGCCTTAGCTCGTCGACCTCCGGACCCTTGCCACCGAGCGTTCATGGCCGTCGCCCCCCCCAGCCGGCGGTGAGTTCGAAATGTTTCGTTCGGGGTCCGAACGCAACGCGCCTGTTAACTAACCGGCGATGTTAACGAGAGAGCGCGAGAGCTTGAGACGCCCCGCGGAGGCCGCCGAGCGCAACCCCACGGGTTGCGATCGGACCCCGAACGTCACGGTTACGAACCGAGAGCGCCGCCCGTCGCGGCGGAATCGCCGTAACCCTTTGCGGGCAACAAGTTACCGCGACCGTGCGAAAAGGCCGCGATTCGGCGTGGCTGTAAACAAAAGCGGGCTCTCTCCTTCGAGAAAGCCCGTCGATCTCCCCGAGCAGGACTCGAACCTGCAACCCGCCGGTTAACAGCCGGCTGCTCTACCAATTGAGCTATCGGGGATCTGCCGCAAAAGCGTCCCGAAACGCGGCCTAAAGCATCTCCAAGCCGCAAACTAAAGCCTACCAATCCACGCGCCCAAGTCAAGCTT
>Ga0185342_1000445_pt1 | contig 21088 bp, 19 predicted proteins | sample ConPoolayeEmetaG_FD_128045 | JGI IMG/M metagenome (GOLD analysis project Ga0185342, IMG submission 128045) | Hot spring microbial mat communities from California, USA to study Microbial Dark Matter (Phase II) - Cone Pool mat layer E metaG... ...
CAGAGATTGAATTGCTTTATCAATGCAATCTTAATTGTCTACATTGTTTCAATATTACAGAAAGAAAAAGAAAAAATACCCTCAATACTGCCTCTTGGAAAAACATAATCGACCAATTATTTAATATCGGACCATATACCTAGTGTTGACTGGAGGAGAAATATTTCTAAGGAAAGACTTGTACGAGCTGATTGAATATGCTCACAAAAAAGATTTTTTAATAAGACTTCTCGCCAATGGAACTTTTATAACAGAAATGGATGCCCAAAAACTAAAAAAATTCAGAATCACTTCAATTCAAATCAGTCTTTATAGCCACATTCCAGAAATACACGATTCTGTCACAGGCGTAAAAGGCTCATTTAAAAAATCAATGAAGGCAATAAAAATTTTATTGAGAAATGGAATCTATGTAGAAATTGCCACCCCCTTAATGAAAATAAACTTCCAAAGTTGCAAGGGGATAAAACAACTCGCTAAAAAAATTGGCATTAGGGCACGCCTTTCTTACCCAATTTTTGAAAGAAACAACGGTTCAAAAGATGTATATAACCTAAGACCATCTCGAAATCAAATAATTGAATTTTTCTTAAAAAACCCAGAGCAAATTGTCTGTGAGGCAAGAAAAAGAAATGAACCAATATGTGGCAGTGGAATAAACACATGCCAAATTAATCCCTTTGGGGATATCTTTCCTTGTACCCTTTTGAATATGAAATTGGGGAATGTTAAAAATCAAAGTCTTAGAAAAATATGGAATTACTCACCGTTTTTAAACTATTTAAGAAAATTAAAAATAAAAAGTCTTACTAAGTGTTATAAATGCCCGGCGATTTCCTACTGCAATGTCTGCCCCGGGCTAAACATGAAAGCCACCAACAATATATTGGTACCTGCAAAAGTCTGCTGCGATTATGCCTTTAGCGCTAAAGAGGCTCAAAGCAAAATTTATAAAAAATTAACTTGAATAATTTAGAAGAAAGGAGGTGATAATGATGAAAAAGTACCGAAAGCCAAGAAAAATTCCAGTAAAGGCGAAGATTCGCTTTAGTTGTTGCGCCAGCCGTAGTTCGCAAATTTAATAAAAATCGTTGTTAAAAATTAAAAATAAATATCTTCTTCCGAGTTAAAGAGAAGGATTTTTTGGTGTGTCAAATTTAACTAACGCTAAATAAAAATAAAAATAATAATACTTAACTTAAAAATGGACAAAAAAATATTTTTAGAGAAAATTCAAATATTAAAAAAACAAGGCAAAAAAACAAAACTTTCCGATGAAGAAATTAAATATGCTATAGACTCTTTAGATGTTAAAGATCTAAAACTTCGATTCTTTATCGGCGATTTAATTGTCTTCCAAGGTGCAAAAAGCCTCCCAAAGTTATTAGAAGGAATTCGCAATCCAAAACCAGAAATAAGAAGAAGTACAATCTATTTGTTGGGAGAAATAGCCAAAAAGAAGAAAAAACCAATAATTATAAACTCTTTCTGTAAAGGACTGCTTGATGAGGATCCCAAAGTGCGTAGAAACAGCGGTATTATTCTCGGTAATTTATCAATCAGGGAGGGGGTAAAAAAGATTATCACCGCAATTAAAAAAGAAAAAGTAAATTGGGTAAGACCTTCTTTAATTCTTGCCCTTGGAGCCATAGGGGGAAAGACGGCAAAAAATTTTCTTTCAACTTACCAGGCGAAAACCGAGGATGAACAGGAAGCACTGCGGAAAGCTCTTGATCGGCTCTTACCAAAAAAATCAAACCGGAAATTTCTAAAAACTCTCTCTGAACCTGTTGAAATAGAACTGTGGACCTTTAAAGGTTTAGAAACCGTTTTAATGGACGAGGCAAAGCAATTAGGACTAAAAACTAAAAAGAAAAAAAATGGCATTTTATCTACAATCACTAAAGATCTTTACAAAATCTTTTCTCTAAGAACCTTCTCGGAATTACTAATACCAATCGGTGTGATAAAGGTTCTAAATCCCCAAGAGTATCCCACTAAGATAGAGCAACTGCTTCAAGAAAAAGACAGCCTAAGAAAAATTATTTCACTCCATAAGGATAATTCGTCTCCTTTATACTATCGAGTAGAAGTAAGAGGAAAAGAAATTCGACATTCTCTCCGCCGCCAAATGATTAAAGAAATAATCAAAATAATTAATACCTGTTCATCTTCGTTTACCAACAGTCCAAGCAATTATGACATAGAAATACGAGTAATCATTGAAGACGATATTCTTGAATTACTTTGGAAACCCTTTACTATTCCGGACCACCGATTTGCTTATCGCCTAAAAGATACCCCTGCCTCTATTAATCCTGTAGTAGCGGCCGGAATGGCAAGATTACCAAAACCTAGATTTAACTTCCCTCCTGAGATACTGGATCCTTTCTGTGGTAGCGCAACAATACTCATTGAAAGAGCCTTAAAAGAAAAATGCAAAAAATTAATTGGCGTTGATATCTCCAAAGAAGCGATTGAAGCAGCAAAGGCCAACGTAGCCGCTTCTGGTTTAAAAAATATCACTTTAATTAATGACGACATGCGCCATATTTCAAGGCAAAAGAAATTTGACGAAATAATTACCAATATGCCTTTCGGGCTTCGGGTAGGTAGCCATGCAGCCAATTTAAAACTGTATCAAGATTTTTTTTGTCTCATCCCCAAAATTTTAAAACAGAATGGCTTAATTACTCTTTACACCCAGGAGATTAACTTAACCACTCATCTTTTTCAAAATTTTAAATCCAGTCTTAAACTTTTAAACATTCACCGGCTTGAGGTTGGAGGCTTAAGACCAGCAGTTTTTATTGGTCAAAAAATATGAATCTAGTTCTCTATAGCGCTGATGGTTTTAGAATAAATACTAAAATCGATAAAGTAGTCAGAAACTTACTGTCTAAAAATTCATCGATTTCTTGTCTTTCTTCGTTTTTAGATAAAAAAGGACGATATTTTAATCAATTTCTCTCCCGATTTAAAAAAAATGGATATAAAAATTTCAAGTTCTTTGAGTTGCCTAGAAATTTTAAAGGTCCTAAAATCAATGAAATTTTTAAAAGTAAAGCAATTTATCTTGCTGGTGGGGATCCGCATCTTTTTCTTGCTTTCATTCATAAAAGGGGATTGAAACGAAAATTAATCAGTTTCGTTAAAAGGGGAGGAGTTCTTCTTGGGGCCAGCGCAGGGGCGATGTTAATGACTCCTACGGTAGATACTACTATTTTTTTAAATAATGACCCAAAGAGTTATCGCAAATTGAAACCAACAAAAGCTTTATCTTTAGTTGACTTCGAATTTTTTCCTCACTACCAAAGGAAAGAAGAATTACCACAACTTAAAAAAATAGATTATGCTCTTAAAAAAAGAAGTCTCTTAGTAGGAAGACCAATTATTGCCTGTAGAGAAGGCGAAGGGTTAATTATTTGGGGAAAAACAAAAATAATTATTGGAGATCCTGTTGTTTTCAAAAATGGAGCGAAAACCAAATTAAAAACTCAAATTCTTATTAAACCACTCTTTTAAGCCTTCCATTTTCTTTCTTATCTGTTTAGTCGTATCTCGATTACGAATGGTCACGGTTTTATCTTTAAGGGTTTGAAAATCAACGGTCACACACCACGGCGTTCCAATTTCATCCTGGCTATAATACCGCTTACCGATGTTCCCCCGATCATCCCAAAAAACGGCAAAATAGGGTTTAAGATTTGAATATATTTCTCTGGCAACTTTTACAAGTTCGGGTTTGTTTGCCAAAAGGGGAAAAACGGCAATTTTATATGGTGCCAGTTTTGGCCGAAAAGACAAAATTACCCGCTCTTTTTCCTCTATATATGAATCCAAAAGCAAAGCCAGCATTATTCTTTCAACTCCAACAGATGGTTCAATTACATAAGGGAAAAATTTTTCTTTGGTATCAGGATCGGTATAGACTAAATCTCTCCCCGAAAATTGACTATGGTTTCTCAAATCAAAATCTGTCCTATTGGCAATTCCTTCAAGTTCCGCCCACCCAAACGGGAATTTATATTCAATATCAACTGTCCTTTTAGAATAATGAGCCAAAGATTCTTTTGGATGTTCAAAAAATCTTAGATTTTCCTTCTTAATACCCAGATCTTGATACCACTTCATTCTCTCCTCCTTCCAATACTCAAACCATTTCTCATCCTCACCCGGTTTAACAAAAAACTCAAGTTCCATCATCTCAAATTCTCGATCACGAAAAATAAAATCACCGGTAGTTATTTCGTTTCTAAAGCCTTTACCAATTTGAGCAATCCCGAAAGGAAGTCGAGGATGAATCGAATCCAAAACATTGGAAAAATTAATAAAAATTCCCTGGCAGGTCTCAGGCCGAAGAAAAACTTGATTGGCTTTTTCTTCCGTTGACCCAACCCAGGTTTTAAACATTAAATTAAATTGTTTCACCTCTGTCAATTCTCCTTCGCATTCAGGACAATTATCACCTGAGATTTTATCGGCACGGAAACGCTTATGGCATTTTTTACATTCCCTTAGGGGATCAGTAAAAGAGGCTAAATGGCCGGAAGCCTGCCAAACTTTGGAATTATGAATTATTGTAGAATCCAAACTATAAACATCATCCCGATTATAAACAATTGCTTTCCACCAACTTTCTTTAATATTTCTTTTAAGTTCAACCCCCAATGGCCCGATATCCCAAAATCCCCCTAATCCTCCATAAATTTCTGAACTTGGAAAAACAAATCCTCTTCTTTTGGCCAAAGCGCTAATTTTCTCCATTAAACTTTCTGCCATGACCTTATTATAACAGAAAGATGACAATTTATATAGGAATCCTCCTCATCCGCAAATCTAGCGTTTCTTTTAATTTTCCTTGATCCTTTTAGATTTAATTTTCGAAATTATTTTAAGAGTGGAATTTTTATCCCTTTTTTTCTATTTTTTAACCTATTTATTTTAATCATCGCCCAATCAAAAAAACAATACTAAAAACTTATTTTACCAAAAGAAATTCCTAGAATTTCTAAATAAAATTTCTAAATATTCTAAACTTTAAAAAGTTAATTCGGTCTAAAATTAAAGAAAATCTCTATATAAAAAATTCTTGGTAATATTCTCTAGTATACTAATATACTGAAGTATAATCTTTCGAATTAATAGAAGAAGAAACCTCAACAAACTAACGAAGAAAAAATTTAATTATCCCTAAAAAAATCTCTTGATTTTAATTTCCTTTCGATTATTTTTTCAATATATTCCTTAAAGTCAATCTTAGGTTTATTCCCCTTTGGCCAAAAACCACTTTCCTCAAGAATTCTCTGTTCAAAAATCTTTACGGCCTGTTCTAGGGATCCTTCGTTTATTTGAGAAAGTCCAAGTAAACTTCCAGTTAATAAATTAAAAATTTTAAGATTCGGGACATTCTCCGGGGCCAATCTTTCCACCAACTCACAGAAATAAAAAGCAACTTCTACTTTTCCCAAATTTTTTTTCCAACCCCTAAAAGATCTAATAATTTGGCTTTCCTTAATAATATCTAAACCCCTCCCCCGCGAAACAAAAATTTTAACCCAATTAAAAAGTTCCAATGTTGGAGATTTCTTGCTAGTTGGCTTTCTTATCCCCTTTGCTAAAACTTTAATTTTCCCGTAATGCTTAGTATAAATTGTCAAAATTTTATCCGCCTCGCCAAAATTCTTTCTTTTTAGAACTATTCCTTCAGTTTTATAAGTTCCCACTTAAATTTTAAATTTTAATTCCTTATCGGTTTTTAGTTCGAATTCTTCTTTATGCCCATTCACAACAACGGTATATCTTGGTTCATCTATTCCCGGTTGCTTCTGGATTAAAAGTTTATATTCTTCTTTTGCGGAAATTGGTAATTCATATTTAAAAATTATTTTTGCTGAACCCTGAGGTCTTAAAGGATATTTATCGCCAAAAAAACCCTCAAAAACTGTCTTTCCTAACTCTTCATAAACTTTAATTTCTGTCTCCGAACCGGAGAATTCCAAAAGTTTTGCTCCCACCGGAACATATATTCTAAACCAATTTCGATATGGCGCGTTAAGACAAAGTTGACCAGCCTCAAGATTGCAATTTGAAGGCGGAGAAGGATTTCTATAATCAACAGTAACCGTCTTAATTACCTTCCCATTTTTAACCTCTATCTCCTGTTTAACTTCCTGCTTTATAAAAAAATTTGATTTTGCCCCAGAGAAACTGGTTTCATTTAAATAAAAATAATCTCCTTCATAATCTCTTACTCTGCCAGCGATATTAAGAGCCTCTACCGCTTTTTGAATTTTTTCATCAGGGAAATAAAATAACATGTGTTTTTCTAAAAGAGATGAAGATAAAGATTCAAAAAGAGCAGGTATCCTCTCCCTTGGTGATCCTAAAGCATTTGCTAAAATCGAATGCATTAATGGCCCAATCACTGCCTTTCTGGCTACTCTAATCTCATAAGTAGGTTTTGAAATAAGGCGTTCTAACTCATAAACTACCTGAGGACAACCATCGCACCGCTTATCGGGATCTGCAGAAAAATTCCCCCATTCGGGAACGCCAATTGGGCCCAAAACCTTAAGGAACCTAACCAAAACTTCGGTGTCAATAGCCACAATCCCATCGTATTTGAATTTTGAAGCTTTTTCAAAATTCGAAGAAAAAGTCTCCATTGAAATTTTAAAATCAGGAGAAATATTCATATCCCGAAGTCGCCAACGCGGATCTTGACCATAGGGGAAGGGAACGTATTTTATCAGGGCCTCAGGAGCCCTTTCTGTTGGTTTATACTTTGCGTCTAAAGCATAAATGTCTTCAGAAAGAACCGGCTTTGGCTTACCTTTATCAACCTCTAAAATAGCGTAGGCAGTCATGAATCCACCCGTAGGTCGTAATTCTCCATCATTTTGAAAAATAAGAAGATATCTTCTTGGCGAATCTATCCCCAAAAGCCAAGAAGAAACCGCAAAAAGAGGCTTTGCTTCGGAGGCTATCGTTGCCCCCTCGTCTATCAAGGTGATCATCTCGCGGAGGGACTCTCTCACCTTTCTACCTCTAAAATTTTCCGGGTAACGGTTGGGGTCAATTTGATCAACTTCCCTTTTAGCAATCAAAAGTTTCTGACCAACTTTCTCGATATCGGGAACGATTTTGTCAATAGTTGAAACTAAAAAATTGATTCTATCTTCAGCAGTCTTTTCTCCTCCACTAACTTTTTCTCCCCCAGAAAGCCCAATAATGTCAGAATAAGGCTCAATTGCCCCAACGATAATCTCTCCAGCTTCAAGTCCTGCCTCCCCAGCACGTATTAAATGGTCAATATCGGCTTTATAGGCACCAACAAAAGGAATAAATTTAACCCAAAAAAGCGGCCTAAGAGATTTTTCAAAATCTTTAAGCGACTTTTTGGTTTCAACAATTTGTTGACTTATCAATTTTAAATCCTTTGATTTGGCTACATCGGTAATTTTTTTAGTCTGCTGATAAACAGTTTTTATCTTACCAACTACTAAAAAAGTGGAAACAAGGATCAGAAAAAGAACGAGAACTAATCCTAAAATTGCTCCCAAAAACCATTTCTTTTTAAAAACTTTCTCTTTTGGTTTTTCTTCAGTTTGAATCTCTATTTTTTTAATTTCTTCCATTTTAAACTGCTCCTTTCCCAGAAATCATAGCCAAGGGAGTTTTAAGAATAATCCAAAAATCGAAAAGCAGAGACTTTCTTCTGGCGTATTGAGCATCCATAGCAATTCTTTTATCAAAATTAATCTCTGATCTCCCCGAAACTTGCCATTCGCCAGTAATGCCCGGCTTTATTGATAAAACTTCTTTTACTAATTCTTTTGTCTCCGGGTATTTCTTTTGTTGTTCTTCTAATTCATCAGCATAATATGGTCTTGGCCCAACCAAACTCATATCGCCTTTTAAAACATTAATTAACTGAGGAATTTCATCAATAGAATACTTTCTAATAAATTTCCCAACTTTTGTCCATCTAGGATCATCTCGTAATTTATAACTTGATTTTTTATATTCCTCGTAAAGTTTTTTAAATCTTGGATCCTTTCTTAAAAGTTCGTGAGCACCAACAATCATTGAACGAAATTTATAGATTTTGAAAATCCTGCCATTTTTCCCTACCCTTCCGGGCACATCAGCAAAAACTGGCCCAGGAGATTCAAGTTTAATAGCAATTGCCGTTATTATACAAATCGGCAAAAAAACAATACCCAAAATTATAGCAAAAAAAATATCCATTAATCTTTTAAAAAATTCGTAGTAAAACATATTCTAAAGATATCTATCTTTTCCTTTCTTTTTTAGTAAATTAACCAATTTTTTTACCTCATCAGATTTATCCCTCCGACAAACTAAAAGGCCATCAGGCGTATCAACAATGACTAAATTCTCTACCCCCACCACCCCGGCAATCTTTCCTTTGGGAACGTAAACTAAATTACCATTGGCGTCTAAATACTCAACATCGCCCTTTGAAATATTTTGTTTTTGACCGATGGCTAATGCTTCATAAAGCAAACCCCAAGTTCCCACATCATACCATCCTAAATCTCCAGGAATTACTAAAAAATTCCCTTTCTTAAGTTTCTCAAATAAACCAAAATCAACAGAAATCTTTTCAATTAAAGAATACTCTTTCTTAATCTCATCTTTTTTATTCCTTTCTCCAATTATTTTTTTAATCTTTAGAAGATGAGAAAAACACTCAGGGGCGTACTTTTTATACAAACCCAAAAGAACCGATGTCCTCCAAACAAAATATCCGGTATTTATAAAATAAGAAGGGTTAGCAAACATTTTTTTAGCCAATTTCAATTCTGGCTTTTCTATAAATTTCTCAAATTCATAAACGGTAAATCCTTCTACTCTATATAATGGTTTTCCTACTTTAACCCAGCCATTAGCGGTGCTAGGATAAGTTGGCTTAACATCAATTTTGCAAATTACTTCTTTTTGTTGACAAACAGAAGCAGCAATTTTAATCAAACGATTAAACTTTTTCTTTTCTCTTACTAAATGATCTGCACCCCAAATTACCGCCATTAAAGAATTAGGAAAATAATGATCCATAAAGATTGTGGCATATCCTACCGCTCCTAAAGTATCTCTTCTTTCTGGCTCAGCAATGATATTTTTAGGAGGAAGATCAGGAAATTGTTCCCTTACAAATTTTGCTTGATTGGCAGAAACAGAAACAAAAATATCTTCCGGAGAAAAACCTATTCTTACTTTTTCTACCGCCTCCTGAAAAAAAGATTTTCCCCCAATAAGAGGCTGAAACTGTTTAGGAAAATTTTGCCTACTCATCGGCCACATCCTCGTCCCGTAACCACCGCAAAAAATAACAATTCTTAATTTTTCTTTAAGTGGCGAAATTTTTTCCATTCTTCTTCTATCTTCTTTCTAAATTTTTCTTTAAAAACCTCGATGCTAAATTTTGCTGCCTGCTTTTGGCAATCTTCTTGCCGATATTTTTCTGGTTTAAATTTTTCAACTGCTTCTTTTAAACTTTCAGGGGTCTGTTTATCAAAAAACTCTCCTGTTTTTCCTTCTATTACTGTTTCAAGCGCTCCCCCGCCGCGATAAGCAATTACCGGCTTCCCGCAAGATTGAGCCTCAAGCGGTACTAAACCAAAATCTTCTTCTTGCGGAAAGATTACCGCTTGACAATTTTGATAATATCTCAAAAGGTCTTTGTCTGTCAATTGCCCTAAAAGCTCAATGTTTTTTTTGGCCATTCGCCTTAGTCTTCCCATTTCTATTCCAGTTCCCACAATTTTTAAAGGAAGTCCCAACTTATTGAATGCTTCAATAGCAATATCTACCTTTTTATAGGAAACCAATCTAGAAACTACCAAAAAATATTTGGAATTTTTTTGGAATTCGGAATTTGAAATTTGGAATTTTTCCAAATCTATTGGTGGATAAATTACCTCTGAATCTCGGTGATAGTATTTTTTGATTCTTTGGGCAACATTTTTAGAGATGGCTAAAAAAATATCCGGTCTTTGGGAAGCAATTCTGTCCCACTTTCTCAAATAAAAAACTAATGGCCAACTTAAAAAACGAAAGAAAAAAGAAGGAAAATAATCACGATATCCGCTCCAAAGATAACGAGTAGGGGTTAAACAATAACAAACATGCAAAGTTCCTGGTTTAGTAATAATCCCCTTTGCGGCTTCGCTGGTTATTGAAATTACGACATCATATTTGTCGAAATTAAACGATTCAAAAACTAAAGGCATAAAAAAGGGATAAATTTCATGGTGAGTTTTGGCAAAAGGAAACTTCTCTAAAAATGAGGGAATAACCTTAAAATCTTTTGCCCAATAAGCAGTTTCTGGATTATAAACAGAAGTATAAAGAGGAGCCTCTGGCCAAATTTCATGCAAAACCCGAAGTATTCTTTCTGCCCCTCCAATTTTATTTACTCGATCATATACAAAGGCTATTTTCATAAACCTCAAGTGTTTTCTTAGCCATCTTTTCCCAGGAATATTTTTTAATTTTTTCAAATCCATTCTTAATTAAACCTTTTCGAATCTTTGAATTCTTGATTACCATTTCTATTTTTTTGGCCATATCTCTAAAATCTAAAGCATCAAAATAACAAGCCGCTTCTCCATAAATTTCTCGGAAAACAGCAATATCAGAACAAACCACCGGCAGACCACAAGCCATTGCCTCAAGTCCAGGCAAACCAAATCCCTCAGAAAGACTAGGAAAAATAAAGGCCTCAGCCTGTTTATATAAAATTGCCAAATCCTCATCGGGGACAAAACCTAAAAATTTAATCAATCTTTCGCCTTTCATTTCTTTAACCCTCTTTTTAAATCGCTCATAAAAAACATTCCTTGCGCAAACCACTACCAACCTCATCACTTTGTTAAAATGATTTGAATCATTTAAACAAATTATTGCCTTGACTAATCTCTCTACATTCTTATGAGGATAAAGACTCCCTGTATAAATGATAAACGGTCTCTTGATATCGTATTTGTCTAAAATTTTTGCATTTTGAATTGTCATTTTTAATTTTTCATTTTTAATTTTGAATTTCGCTTCCACCCCTTCATAGATTACTTCAATTTTTTCTTCTGGCAAATGGTAAGTTTTTATCAGTTCATCTTTAACTGTCATACTGGGAACTATAATTTTTACCGCCCTTTTGACTGCTTGGCTAAAAACTCCCCTATATCCCAAATATTTAAACCAATAAGCTAGAGGAGCCCGCGTTGTCGTCTCCATCCCTTTTGAGGTATGTTTAATCAAGTCATGAATGGTGACCACAAATCTCCCAGGATAAAAAACAGGAATATTAAAATGAGGAAAATGAACAAGATCAGGTTTCAGTTTAATTAATTGAAGTAAAACTGCGAACTGTTCTTTTAAGGAATAATGAGAAACGTCACAAACTAAAATTTTAAAGACACCGCCAAATTTTTGGCTTATTTCTTTCAGGTTTTTCTTTCTGATTAATAAAGTTATTTCTAGATTTTTTATTTTTAATTTTTCATTTTTAATTTGGCGAATAAGATTTAAAATATACCTCCCAATTCCGGCATGTTCAAGGCCATACATCCTTGCATCAAATATTATTTTCATTTATTTTAACCTCCAAATTCTAACCTTTCCCAGTAAACTAATACCTAAAAGCACCAAAAAAGTTAGTACTTTTGGGTATTTGTCTTTATAATGCTTTCTATAAAATATTTTCATTGCTTCAATCGAATAGAAAGCGGCCTTTCTCTTTGTCTTAGGAGTTGCGGTTGAAACCATTTGGCTTTCCTTTTTTATACCCGAAGCCACCCCTTTCCAATGAATAATTTTAGTGGTAGGAACAAACATTACCTTGTAACCTGCCATTTTTACTCGATAGCAAAAATCCAAATCTTCTCCATACCAAAAATAATCCTCATCAAACCAACCTAAAGATTCCCCGACTTCTCTTCTAACTATCATAAAAGCTCCACAACAAGCATCGATTTCATGGATTTTATCAAGATCTTGATACCCCAGATGATAACCGTTGAAAAGAAGACTTTTTGGGAAAATTTTAGCCAGTCCGAAAAAATGACAAAATGCATTCCAGGGCGTAGGAAACCCACGATGACAAGCATCATCTAGTTCTCCGTTTCTCAACTCTACCCTACAAGTCGCTACACCAACATTTGGATTTTTATCCATGTATTTAACCATAGTCGTCAAGGTTTTAGGAAAAACTTTAGTATCAGGATTTAAAAATAAAACATACCTTCCTTTACTTTTGGCAATTACCTGATTGTTTCCGGCGGAAAAACCAAGATTTTTTAAATTCTGAAAAAACCTTACCCAAGGAAAATATTTTCTTACCATTTCCGCACTTCCGTCAACTGAAGCATTATCAACAACAATTGTTTCAAAAACTAAACCGTCTATTTTTGAATTCCTAAGGCTTCGAAGGCACTCAGCCAAAAAATCACGCGTATTATAATTAAGAATAATAACCGAAAGATCAACTCTTTCTTTCACCGCCTCCTACCTCCTGATAAATTTTATCTAATTTCTGCGATATCTTTGGCCAACTGTATTTTTCTTCAATTAATTTTCGCGCATTACGGGTTAATTTCCGGTAAAGATCTGGATTTTTAATAAGACTTACTACCGCCTCAGCCATTTCTAAAACCTCATCTCTAAGTAAAACCTCTTTACCTTCTTTTGCCTCAATTCCTTCAATTCCAACTCTTGAGGTCACCACCGGAACGCCTGCCGCCATTGCCCCTAAAATTTTAAGTCTTGTTCCCCCGGGACCTTTTAGGGGAGCAACAAAAACAGTTGCTTCAGAATAAAATTTTTTTACTCCCTCTGTATCAAAAATATCCAAATCGCAGATTTCTATTTCTCCCCTTCTAAGATCGGATATTTTCTCATCTGCCCCTTGTCCGGCAATTCGGCAAACTGCCTTAGGAATTTTTTCTTTAATTTTTGGAAAAATCTCCTTTGCCAAAATCCTTGCTGCCTCGGTATTCTGAAGCCAGGAAAAATTTCCCTGAAAGAAAACAATTGGTTTTTTAAAATCAATTCTTCTTTTTTCCCAGAGATTTAACAAATCTTCCCCTGCTCCGTTAGGGACTACATCCACTCTAAGATTTGGCTCAAGCATAAGCATCTTTTTTTTGTCATTTTCAGAAACAGCCACTACCCGAGTTGCCTTTCTCCAGAAACGAACTTCCCAAAATTTTATTTTAAAAACATCAAGATAAAGAAATGGTTTAATAAACCAAAAGGAAGAAGAATCAGCATAATGTTGATAAACTTGAAACTCAATTGTCTGGTCAACCAAAAGAATAGGGATTTTCGTTTCCGGAATATGAGGCATAGTATAAAATGTCTCCGCATGAATAAGATCAAATTTTTCTTCCAAAAGTTTTTTAGAAACCATCTTTTTCTCCTCGGAAGAAAGATTTCTAACGACCAAAAATGGATAAAAACCAAATCCTGTTCGCAAAATATTTCTAATGGTCCATGGCTTTCTTGGTCTTCTAAAGACAAAAACTTCCCGGCAGAATTTTTCAAGTTCAAAAATATATTTTTTCTCCTCCTCGCTTTTAATTAAAGAAAAAAGAGTAATCTGATGCTTTTTGGCAAGATTTTTAATTAAATTATAAGAACGTACCTGACCTCCAGAAGAAGGCGGATAAGGAAGATAGGGAGTGAGCATTAAAACTTTCATTTTTGCCCCTGAAAAGATAAAATAACGTAATTATCGGTTTTTTCTACTACCTGGTACTTCTTCATCAATTCCAGGGTTTGTTGGTCAAAAGAAACAGAAACGTAAAAATTTGCCCCTTTACTTATTAAATAATCTACCGAATTGCTTATCGCCGGCCAACCCTGACGATTCGTCTGGTACAAAAAAGCAGTATCACCATTGTAAGGAGCAATGACTTTGGCATTTTGGGGAGTCAGTCTGTCAACCGCCTTTCCTGCTTCAACTATCTCCGGATGATTAACATTAAAAAAACCGCGGACTTCATACCAAGAAAAGGCAAACATAAAAAGAAGACAAACAACAAATAAAAAATAGCAAATAGCGCGATTAAAAAACATTCTCCCTCCTGATAGTAAAAGAGTTGCTCCTTTACCTAAAAAAATACAAATTATGGGAATGGCAATTATCTGATAATAATCATGACGAACATTACCTCCGGCAATAATAGTAAAGTAAATTAAAATTGCTGCCAACCACCAATAAAAAAACCAACCTTCTTTTTTATTCGGCTTGGTTAGAATTCCTAGGACAAATAAAACAAGACCCCAATAACCTAAAATCAATTTCCCAATTCTTTCGCCAAATATCCAACGAAAAAATGCCCCTTTAAAACGAATTCCCCCTTCATTTAAAAGCCACAAAAAGGAAGGAATTCCTTCAGGAAACTGAGATATCCAAAGACGCCAAAGAAAAAAAGGGGAAAAAGAGAAAAACAAATAAATATAAAAATAGGGTTTCCTAAAAAAGTTAAAACCCCATTTCTCCCAAGATAAATAAACCAAGGGAAGAAAAAGAAAAACCCCAAAAGGTTTAAGAAGTAAAGTAGTTGCTGCCAAAATTAAGGAAAAAACAAAAGAAAAAATTGAAAATTTACCCCCTTTAAGCCATTTTATAAAAAAATAAACCATTCCCAAGGAAGTAAAGACCATCATTGGCTCGGGTAAAATCACTCGAGAATAATAGATATTAAATGGCAAAAAAGCAAAGAAAAAGACAGATAAAAATCCAGCCTTAATCCCTAATTTTTCCTTGGTAATCAAATAAAGGAAAATCAAAGACCCTAAAGAAAAAATCACAGAAATCATTCTTCCCCACCATTCAAGCGATTTCTGAGGAAATAAAATTGCTGCCTTAGCCTGAAAAAAATTATAAATCGGAAACTCTACCATCCTTAGTCCTTGGGGATTTTCTTTCCCAGAAGGAATAGCCGAAAGATCATCAAAGCGAGGATGAAGTAAATCAAAACCATATTTTATAAAATTTCTGGAAACAGCCGAAGTATCGGCCTGACGCCAAGAATGCCAATCCGCTAAAGGGTTGTTAATTTTATAAAGTCTAACTAAAAAGGCAGTCAATAAAATTAAAGATAACAAAAAATACTCAATTATATTTTTTTTACTCATTATCTTTTTTTTGCCTCACTAAATTTTAATTTATAAACTCCAATTAAAAGCCCGGCTAAAAGCCAAAATGTAATCGCCGCTTTCGAAGCCTCAAAGACATCAATGAAAAAAGCATTTGCCAAAAATCCTAAAAATGCCCCTCCTATTCCTATTACTAAAAAATCTTCAAAATTTGTGCGAACTTTAATAAAAATCATCTTCTTTGCCCTAAGGGCAATTTTAATTAAAATAAAGAAAAAAACTAAAAAGCCTAAAATTCCCACTTCTCCTAAAGCCCTAAAATAGTCATTGTCAGTGGCTAAAGTAATCGAAGAATAACCGGTACCCAAAAAAGGATTTTTTGCCAATGCCCTAAGCGCTCTTGGCCACTCAACCTTAATTCTTATAGAAAGAGAGCGATCCTCTGTCTGAGGAATTTCTGCTCCTGCTCCATAAAAAACATATCTTTTTTCCAAAGGAGTTGGCGTGGGAGTAGGAACCTCTTTAATCACCTTTTTTTTAATCCCTGTAGATGGTACCTCGGAGGGTGGCGGAGTAGGTGTTGGGATAATTTCGGGGAGAAAAGAAATAACTGTTGGTTGTTTCTCCCAAGGCAAGGTGAACCTAAGCTGCCCTATTTTAACTAAAGCAACTTGAACAGTCCGGCTATATCTTTCTGTCAACTGAGGGGTAAAAAAAGAAAAAAGCAAAGAAAAAAGCAAAACTGGAATAATTAAAAATTTTTTCTTAAGAAACCATAAAGTAAAGGTAATAGCAATTAAATAGGCAAAAAAGGAAATTCTTGAGGCCGAAACCAAAAGAAGCCAAAAGGAAGAAAAAGCAAGTATTCCCAAAAGGATTTTATGAATTGTTTTTTTTACTCCAAAAAAAATTGCTGCTGTTAGGGGAAGAAGTAAAACCAAATAGGCGGCTAAATCATAATGACCGGCAAAAGTAGAACTTACCCGGGCACCAGGATGAAGTCTTAAAGCAATCCCCTTGGCAAACTCAACATTCATAGTAGAAATAACGGGAAAAAGGAAAAATTTTTGACCCAATCCGTAAAGAAAAACCAAAAATAAAGTCAAAAAAATTACCTCGGTATAAAAAATAACATCCCTAATCTTTTTAATTGAAGAAACCATAATAAAAAAAACAATCATGTATTCTATTCTTCTCAATGTGTGAAAAAGGCCGATATGAGGGATAATCGAACGGGTAATAAAAAGAGCGGAAACAAAAGAAGCAAAACCGACAAGAAAATAGAAAATAATTGTTTTATTTAAACTATCTTTTAAAAATTCGAAACGTTGACGAAACTGAGAAAAAATCCAAATTAAAGAAACAAAAACAATTAAAAAATCCTCTGCCCGAACCGCTACCCAACTTCCCGGAATTTGAAAGAGAGGAAATTTTGGATAAAGAGGAATAACAATTAAAAGGGCGGCAACCCCATATTTTAAAAAGGCTCCTTCAAGCGATTCTAAACGCTTCAGCATAAATTTTCCTTGCCTCCAAATCTTTTTTAATTATACCAAAGAGAAAAATTCTAAAAAGGGCACCAATTTTTAATAATCCCCGCAAAAAGGGCATTTGCCAAGATGGCATATGTTTTTGATAAAAATATTTTAATCCTTGATACTCCCCAAGAATAGCCATCTTTGAACCTCCGCTTTTCCCGCCAAGATGAATTATCTTAGTAAGAGGAGTATAAAAAACTTTCCACCCCCTTTTCTTTGCCCGAAAGCAATAATCCATTTCCTCAACATACATAAAGAAATTTTCATCCAATAGGCCTATTTCTTCAACCACCTTTTTGCGGATTAAGAAAAAGGCACCAGTTATCCAATCTTGAAAATGAGCCAATTTATACCAAGGATTATGAGTGTAAAATTGGGGAGGGTGAGGGTGAAAAGATCTAATAAAGTTGGCTAAAAACGGTATATCATCCAAAAAAAACATCCAAGCAAAAATCCGAAAAAGACTTGGGAAAAACCCCCCTGAAGGCTGAATCTTACCATCCTCCCCCACTAACTGACAAGAAGAAATGCCAATTTGCGGATTTTCTTCCATAAAATTAACCATTTTACTTAGAGAGTCTTCTATTATCCTTGTGTCTGAGTTTAAAAGAAGAATATACTCTCCTCTTGCCTTTTTAATCCCAATATTATTCCCTCCAGCAAAACCTAAATTTTTTCTATTTTTAATTAGAATTACCTGAGGAAATTCTTTTTGAATCATTTCTATACTTCCATCAACTGAGGCGTTATCAACCACAATTACTTCTATCTTAACTCCTCTTGTTTTTTTAAAGATTGAGGAGAGACAATTTTTAAGAAGCTTTCTTGTGTTGTAATTGACGATTATTACTGACAGTTTCATAAATTTCTTCTACTTCTTTTTTAAGAAAGAAAAAGGCAATTACTATTCCTATAAAAATCAAAATTCGAAAAAAGAAATTTGAATAAAATGGCCTAATTGTTACCTTGCACTTAAACTCTTTTCCATCTATCACCATTTTGTATTGAGCCCTTGACTCAGGAGGAACAAATGGATCATTTTCCCATTCATACCCATTAACAAAAAGAGATTCTCTTAGGGGGTGAACAATTTCTTCAAGATAAGAACTTTGTTGGGTATCGCGAATAACTTGTTTTGCATATTCAGGGGGATGATTTAGTCGATAAGTAGGAAGGGGAATCCCTAAAAATCGTGATTTACTAAAATTTTTTTGATAAAAGTCTAAGACCTCCTGACGGGATAAGTTTGTATAATAAGCAGAAATACCGGGAATCTGAATGGTATCCCCGGGTTCAGTGGATTTTAAACTATCTTTAAGTGGTGGAATCTCTGGTGGAGGAGGAAGCAAAAGATAAATTAAAAACAAAAAAGAAAAAAGAGGAAAAGAGAACTTAATAATTTTTTTTAATAAAGACATAGTTTAATTAATCAAACCAACTAAAATTATTGAAAAAGTCTTGCTCTCCCTAATCTATAATGGTAATTTTTAATTTTCCTTTCACCAATCTCTCTTGCAGGAACGCCGCCTACGATTTTCCCCGCAGGAACATCATGGGTAACAACCGCCGCGGCTGCTATTACTGCTCCTTTGCCAATTTTTACTCCCGGCAAAATTATTGCTCGTGGTCCAATAAAAACATAGTCTTCGATAACCACCGGCTCTTCGACTACCCCCATATCCTCCCGATGAACATCATGTTCTGAGTTATAAATCATTACCTCAGAAGCAATCGCCACATGATTTCCAATTTTAAGGGGTGCCCGACCATCCAAAAAAGCACGATATCCTACAATAGTATCTTCGCCAATAGAAACTCCAGCAGGGTTAAAAAAATTACATCCCATATGAATAGTTGAGCCTTTGCCAATTTTTACCCCTGCCAACCGATAAAAAAATCGCCGAAAATGATGACTAGGGACGCAACCAACAAAACGAAGAACCATTAACTCAAAATCCAAAAAGTAATTTTTTATTCTAATAACTATTTTTTTCCAAGCCTCTTTTAAAGTTAAAGACCTATTCATTCTGTCTTTAAATTCCAACATATTTATTTTATCCTCTTTTTATCTGCTATCATTTCTAAAATTTTTAATGTTTCTTTGGCGCATTTTTCCCAGGAAAATTTTTTAACTTGTTCCAAGCCCTTTTTAATCAAAAATTCTCTTTCAGTCAAAGCCTTCTTTATCCCCTGGGCAATAGATTTAATATCATAGGGATTAACAATCACTCCCGCCTTCCCTACTATCTCAGGTAAACTCCCGGCGTTTGAAACAACTACCGGTACTCCACAAGCCATAGCCTCAATTACCGGAATCCCAAAACCTTCCCAAAAGGAAGGCATAACAAAAACTTTTGCCCCGGCCATTAAAAAAGGTAAATCTTCCTCAGAAACAAAATCTGTAAAAATAACTTTCTCTTCAAGACCCAAATCTTTTGCCTTTTCAAAAATTGTCTGGTAAAGCCATCCCTTTTTCCCGGCAACCACCAACTTGGCAGGGACAGACCCTGCCAAAATAGAAAATGCCTCAAGCAACCCCTCAACATTTTTGCTTGGTTTTAAGGTTCCTAAAAACAAAATATAATCACCGGAAATTTTATACCTTCTCTTTATCTTTTCAATTTTAAAATTTGAACTTTGAATTTTAAATCTATTTTTATCGTATCCAGGATAAGTAACGGCAATTTTCTCCGCAGAAATACTGTACGTTTTAATTATATCATTTTTAGTGCTTTCGGAAATTGCCAAGATGTAATCTGCCTTTCTAATTGAAAAAGCGGTCCAAAAAGTTAACTGATAAAGATCCTTTTTGATAAACTGATTTGGAAACCTAAGATAACCCAAATCCATAATTGAAACAACCAAGGGACTCGGACAAAAACGTGGTGCGTAATGCCCCGGAGAGAAAAAGACATCAGGCCGTGGTTTGTGAAAATATAAATCTAAAGGTAGGCGCCACTGAGTCCAAAGTTTTTCTGGTCCAAAAATTCGATAACTCCAATTATTAGTTGCCTTTGGCAACTCTACTAAGGGTTTTTCCTTTAAATAAACTCTATACTGATGAGGGCTTTTTAAATTATAAAGCGCCCAAATAAGTTCAAACGCATATTGATTTGAACCAACGCGCTGTTTTACATTTGCTTCGTTTCCATCTATTCCAATTAACATCTCTCCTCCTTTTTTCAATCTAAAAAACCAAAAAATAAACTAGACAATTTCTTTATAAATCTTCAATGTCTCTTTTGCGTTTTTCTCCCAAGAAAAATTCTTTACTCTCTCAAATCCTTCTCTAATAAGTTCGTCTCTTTTTTCAATTGCCTTTTTAATCCCTAAGGCAATATCTTCTATATTTTTTGGATCAATCAAAATTGCTGCCTTTCCAGCTACCTCAGGCATACTAGAAATGTTTGATGTTACAACCGGACAACCGCAAGCCATTGCTTCAAGTATCGGCAACCCAAATCCTTCATAAAGTGAGGGATAAACAAACACCTGAGCCCCAGCGTAAAGCGGGGCCAAATCCTCCTTTGGTACATATCCTAGAATTTTTAATTTTTCATTTTTAATTTTTAATTTCTCAATACTCTCCCCCCATCCAACCTTGCCGGTAACCACCAGCTTGACAGGGACAGACTCCGTCAAAAGAGAGAAAGCCTCAAACAATCTTTTTAAATTCTTTCTTGGTTCTAAAGTTCCCACTCCCAAAATGTAATCTCCAGAAATTTTATATTTCTTTTTTACCTCTTCTATCTCTTTTTGGCTCCTTTTTCTCATAAAAATTTCATCACACGCCTCATAAATCACCTTTATTCTCTTAGGCGAAATACCTAAAATTTCAATCACGTCATTTTTAGTGTTTTCAGAAACGGCAATAATAACTCTTGATTCTTTCTTAACCCACTCAAGTTTTCTTTTTAAATTAGAAACAATATTATGTCCGCCCCTAGGAGAAAAAGCCTCGGGGTATTTAAAAATTGCCAAATCATGAATAGTGGTTACTTTTGGACATTTTGCAGGTGGCTCAAGCCAATCTGAGGTATGAAAAACATCTAACTGACCCGTGAATTTTTCAATCGATAAAAAATGAAAACGATTCCAAAGAATTTCTAAAAAAAGGGGGGGGAATCTATAGTTTTTTAATTTTACATTATTATTTTCTATTTTTAATTCTTCACCTTTAATTTCCCTCCGTAGGGAGGAATAAAATAATACATAGTCATTCTCTTGGTCAATCCGCAATAAATTTTCCACCAAATTCTTAGTATAGGTTCCCACTCCTGTTCCAGGGAAGGCAAGTTGAGAAATATCAATTCCAATTTTCATTTTCTTATATAATTGTACACAAATCCGACGCCAGAAAAATCTTTTATTTCTTTTTCTAAAAAACCATTCTTTTGAAGCCAGCCTTCAACCAGATGATC
>Ga0185342_1000447_pt1 | contig 21045 bp, 16 predicted proteins | sample ConPoolayeEmetaG_FD_128045 | JGI IMG/M metagenome (GOLD analysis project Ga0185342, IMG submission 128045) | Hot spring microbial mat communities from California, USA to study Microbial Dark Matter (Phase II) - Cone Pool mat layer E metaG... ...
TTAAATATTTCTAAAAATAATCTTGATATTTATTTTTAAGGTAGAATAATTTAGGTATGTTTATAAAGATTACAAAGTTTAGCAAATACAGATATGCTCAGGCTGTTGAATCCTACAGGCAAAATGGAGCTGTAAAACACAGGGTACTGCTTAATTTAGATAGACTTGATATCATTAAAAATAACGAAAGCTATGCTAACTTTGCAAGAAGACTTCTTGAGCTTTCAAATGCAGAAGCTAGTATTGATATTAACAGTATATTAGAAACAGAATTATCAAACTGGGGATATGTTGTATATAAGAAGATATGGCAGTGTTTTGACCTTGATAAAATCCTTGAGAATATAGCCTCTAAAACAAAAATATCATATTCACTTTCAAAAACATCCTTTTTAATGGCAATATCACACCTGCTAGCTCCTTCATCAAAGCTTGCAGCATATAACAGTCAGGCAAGATACACAGGCCTTGAGCCTGTAGATCTAAACAACATATACAGAAGCTTAGATATACTGGCAGACTCAAAGGAAAAAATTGAAGGCAAGATATTTGATATAAACAGAAATTTATTTAACTTAAATGTAGATGTTGTATTTTATGATGCAACAACATTTTCATTTTCATCATGTTTGGCAGATGGTTTAAAAGACTTTGGATATTCCAAGGAGGGAAAACCAGCAAAAGTTCAAGTTGTAATGGGTCTTTTAATTGACTGCTATGGCAGGCCCATTGGATACGAGATATTTGTTGGTAATACATTTGATGGAAAAACACTATCTTATGCTCTTGAATCACTAGAAAAAAGATTTGGGATAAGAAAAGTAATAATAGTTTTAAGACAAAGGTATAGCATCAAAGATTAACTTAAAAGAAATTACAGATAAAGGTTATTCATACATATTTGCATACAGGCTAAAGTCCGCACCGGATAAAATAAAAAATCAGGTTTTCTCTGGTGGTTATATAAGCATTGGCAATACAGAAGAGCCTTTGGCCTACAAGGTAGTTAGCCACACCCATACTTTTTATGTTAATTCAAAAAAGGTAGCCTTGCCTCAAAAGATAATAATAACTTACAGCCAGACAAGAGCCAAAAAGGATGCTGCAGACAGGCAGAAAATGATAGAAAAAGCAAAAGATTTATTAGAAGACTTTGCAAAAATAAAAGCTTCAAATAAAAGAGGTTATAAAAAATATATAGCTTGCAAGGCTGATAATATAAATTATTTTTTAGATACTGCTGCAATAGAAAATGATGAAAAGTTTGATGGCTATTATGCAATAGCTACAAACCAGGATAATATTACTGCCGAAGATGCAATATCTGCCTATCATAACTTATGGAGAATTGAGCAGTCATTTAGGATAATGAAATCAAACCTTGAGGTTGCTCCCATATTTGTATGGACAGAAAAAAGAATAAAGGGTCATTTTGTGGTATGTTTTTTAGCATTTTTACTTTTAAGACACCTTGAATACAAACTTGCTAAAAACTCAATATCTGCTTCACAAGAAAAGATAAGAGATGCTCTAAACAGCTTAAACTTTGCAAGAGTAACCCTTGGTGGCAACTCCTACTATATTAAAACCAAAGCAGAAGACCTTGCCTATAAGATACTACGAATATTAAAAATACCTTCCCCTAAAAATATTACTCCTGTTGAAGAATTAATCCTGTAAGAATAATAATAGTAGTGGCAATATGCACAGATTTTGGGCTAAATTTGCCCATTTTGTGCGTAAATTGTAAAATTAACTGACAAACTCAAGTGGCTTAAGGAGTTTTTAAAACAGGCGCTAGAATCAATTCTAAGCTTTTATAATTTGCCAAATATAGATAAATGTATGCCTATTGTCAAGAGAAAGGAGTATTTGATGAATTAAAACTTATTAATTTTTTTGTATTAAGTGGCACAGTTTTCGGTTGAAATTTGGTACATTTTTCGATTGTAAAAAACACCTGAGTATTTTTATGCTTGCCCATTCATCCAAGGTTAACATCCCCTTTCCTTCTTTGAATATTAATATTTATTGTCCAAAGGATAATAAATATCTAACATTTGTTGCAATTAAATTATTTATATTTTCTTTTATTAGAGGGGCAAAAATAACCTGTAAAAAGGGGTCATAAAATTTTGGAATTTACAATAGTGGGTGACTTTTCAACTGAAATAGTGGGGTACATTTAGATTAACATAAGTAACATCAGATATTGACCCAGGATATATTGTGTAGAAAAGTACAAGGATAGAAGGTTCCCCATATATTTGACCAAAGTTTATTTATGGAAGCTTTTCACTGTCTCTATTATGTCCTCATTCAATAAACTCAAGCTTTTTTGAATATGATGGAAATGATGTAATATCAAAAATAATAAAACTACTGTCCTTATGCATTTTAGCCCATGTCTTTAAAAATTTTAGTCTGGTTTGTTTATCTTTTCCTAACTCCACTAGTAGCTCACTTATACTCTTTGAGCTTAATTTTCTTTAATATTTAGGTATGTAGACTCAAGCCAGAGTTTTACTAGATAAAGTGGCCTTTTTTTCTGAAATAGAAAAGAATGTAAGTAAAAGAAGCTTCTGGCTATATTGGTAAAGAATATCTTCGATTAACTACTTTAGACCTATTTTTTAGATATTTCATTTAAAAAAGTATGTTGTTCCATAATATACTTATATATAACTACTATTTGTTGAAATTATTTTGCCACCCGACTTCCGCATTTTTAATCTAAATGTAACAAAATTTTTATAAGGTTAAATTTTCTCTAATGATAGAGACTTGTAAATTAAGTTGTCAAATAGCTAAAGCTGTAAAACTAAATAATGGGTAATATAAAAAATAAGTTTAAATAATAATTTTTCATTTTAATATTTAAAAAAAGACCTCTATCACTTATATTATAAAAATTACTTATAAAACATATAATTGTATAAAATAAAAATAACATAAAACATCTAAGATAAAAAGAAATAAAATTACATTTCTTCTTTTATCTTATATAATAGCTCAACTGCAGTATCTACTAGCATTACTCCAGATTTTTCCGATAAAAGTGTGGTACAAACTTCATATCCACCCTCTTTAAAAGCATCTTCGGTACATACATATCCAGGTAATGCTCCATTTGCAAGTTCAATAACAATAGTTTTTTTAAACGGTGACCGTTTCTGAATTTCTAGTCCAAATTCAACAAATATTTCACCTTGTAATCCTACTATCACAGTATCACCAATTCCAATAACTTGTACTTCTGCCGGCAGCTCATCAATTTCGAGTTCTATGGGTATATTTTTATTTTTTAATTTTACATAACCTAGTGTGCATTCAGCCCCAATGTGTTGTAAATATGCATTTTGTACTTCAATATAAGAAGCATTCTTATTTTTCAATTCTTCTAATAATTCCTTAGTAGTTTCTACATTTTTAATAGCTTCATCAATTTGTGGAAGAATTCTTAAATCAAGAAATATTTCTTTTGATAACACAGATAATTTTAATTTTTGTTCATAATGCAATCTATCCAAAATATTATTAACAACTTTTCCTATCTCTTCTCCTATACGCTTTGCTTCATTAAAGCTTTGATCTTTTCTAAAATATCTAGTACTTTGATCACCAGAAGCACCTTGAGCAAACAGCATTATCATTGCAGGTTTTTTTTCTAAAAGGAATTTCCTAATATAACCAGGGTAATCTGCTGTTACAAGCGTATTATCTTCATGAATAACTGTTGGGTGTAAACTATATTTTACAAAAGCTGCTTTCAAATTATTATCTAAATCTTTAACACCTATTACCCAAACCTGAGGATCTGAGATACCGTCAGGCTTCCTCCTATTACCGCCTATCCCTGATTCTTTACCACAATTATCAAACCCCGAACCAATCTGAGCTTCAAACATATTATTATTTGCTTTAATAATTAATTCTACAATTTTATATTTTAAATTTTCTACATATTCATAATCAGGTTTAAAGCCTTTTTCAAGGCCTTCTAAATCTAATCTTCCAGCTGCCCAAGGCCCTGAATGAGTATGGGAACAACATATCAACATATTATTTGGTTTTATATCTATTTTTCTTGATACCGTTTCCCTTACTTCTTTTACATATTTTTTAGAAAAAAATAATAAATCCATACAAACCAAAGCTACCTTACTTTCACCATCATCTAAAATAATACATGATGCAAACAATGGGTCATGAATACCTGTATTATATCTTGGAAAGTGAGGATAACCTGCAAGTTCGATTCCTTTACCAGGAGATATATCAATAATCGATGTGCCTGCCTTAAACATTTATATACCTTCCTTATAAATATAACTTATTTATAACTTTATTAATTAATAATAATTTTTTAAAAAATTATTTAAAAATAATTTAATATTCAATTGTACTATAACAATTGCAATATGAACTTTTAAACTAATTTTTAAAATTTTCAAATTTATAACAATTTTCCTCAAATTAATAAAACTACCTCATTAAAATAAAATAATAAAATCAATATCCTTTATCCCATCTTAGTTCAATGTTATGCGCTATAGTTTCTGAAACATACACATCTGTTTTAAGAAGCTGGTGAATTGAAGTTGGGACCTTAGGTGTAACTGGTCCATGAAGACATAATCTTGATACAAACCTCTGCCATGACACATAGGTACCATAAGTGGTAATTGAATGCAAATCCATTCTATATTTTGCAGATATAACCTGAGCAGGACCAATAGTAAAAGCTTTTGGAGGAACTAAGCTAAGATCTCCGCTCATTCCAAAGCTTCCATGTAGTGAATTTTGAGCAATTGTAAAAGGTGAAAGAGTTACTATTCTAGGCCCCATTTGTTTCCATTCTTCTAAATCTGCTTCAAACTCAGGAGCATCTGGCTCAATAAATGCTAAGTGCCCAGTCCAACCAGGCCCACTATAACATGCATCAGCACCACCTAAATCTTCAATCATTTTACCATAATCTTTAACATTATCATTGGTTGGACCAATAATTTGTTTTTCTGGTGGTCTTAAATTTTCATTTATATTTTTATAAAAATATTCCTTAAATAAATGCATAAATCCTTGCGGAAAAGTCTCTGGGGCAATATTACCATTCTCATCTGCATATTCATCCATAATGAAGACATATAAATTTTTACAATTAACCTCGAACCTGTTAATAAGATATGCCAATTTTCTATATGTAAGAGCTGGGTTTGGCATAATTAAAACTACTTTTTTATTTTCATCTGCAGATTTTTTAATTCTATAAAACATGTCAGCAAGCCAATATAGTTCTACTTCATCATCTGGAACAACTCTAATTTTTAAATCTGGATTTGGATGTTTTTCAATATCTTCTCTTTTTATATTTCTGATTTTTTCAAAAGTATTTTTGTCTATTTTCCACGGTAACCATTTTGAAGGATTGTAATTAAACTCTTTCATAATTTCCTCCTTTATTTTTAAGATTTTTTAAAAATTTAACAAAAAGCTTTTTAGGCAAATTAAATTTAGTATTTTTATTATTTAATATTTTTTAAAAAATAAAAAATTCTAAAAGCTTAATTTTAAATTTATTATAAAATATTAATTTCTTCTAGCTTTACAATTCTTCCATCTTCCTGACGACTAATTATACCAGCAATAATCATTTTAATTAGCTCCTGAGTTTCTTCAAAAGGAAAAGGCCTTATGCCAGTACGTAAATACTGTATAAATGCTTCTAACTGTTTTTTAAAGGCATAAAAAGTATCATTGAATACTGTTTGAACTTTACCAGCTGTTCCAACCAGCTGCAATAAACCAAAACCGCCATACATATCATTAATAGCAACAACATTTATATCAACACCATTAATATGTTTTATATGAACAATATTTCTGTCAATTGTTCCAGTATTCTGAACTGAAATAAATCCAGAGCCAAATATCGGATAAATTCCTTCAAGTGCGTGTATGCCATATCTTTCCCATGTTTTAGGTGTAGTTATGCTAGCATATCTAATCTCGCCAAGATCATGGGTCGAAATATGGTAAGGTATAAATTCTTTACAATAACGCATACAACTAGAAGAAATAATTTTAGCACCATTTTTAATCCAATTGGTGAAAATTTGTAAATCTTCTTGGTTGTCTGCTAATGGCTTGTCTACAAAAACAGGAAGCCCTGCCTCAACAAATGCTTTACAACGTTGAACATGTTCATAACCTTTATCTGTAGGTATTATAACTGCATCAACTTCACCTATTACATCTTCAGGTTTATTAACAACGTATGGAATTAGTGAAGCCTTGGCAACTTTTTTTGCATCTTCTGGATCATCTGTCCAAATATGCGTTACTCTAGCACCTTTAATTTGCAATGAATCTTTTGGCTCTTTGTTAAGATAGGCTGGAATTGCTTGGTAAGGACATTTAGCCATTTCAACTGGGTCATATCCATTAAAAATAGCACTCCATGAATATGGGTGACCATTACCATCAACCATACCAACCATTGCTAATTTTATTTCTTGTTTTGTCACTATTGGTTTTTCTTTTACATTATTCATTTTCTTTCCTTTAATTTTTTTAAAATTTTTTATTATTTAATAAAATTATTATATATAATCTTAAAGATTTAATTTATTTAAAATTTTTAAAATTTTTAATAATTAAAACAATAAAAATAAAACGAATTAAAGCTAATATCTTCCAAATTCCTCAACCAGGTCATAAACTAGTTTAATACGTTCTATTTTTGTGCCTGGAGGAACTTGGTCTCCTGCTGATTGGACTAGCCGAAAGCTTATATTTCTTAAATCTAACCATTCTTTAACATGAGCAATAAAATCTTTTTCGCTAGTTTCTGGTAACCACATATAAGGTGATATTCCTCCCATTAATATAATTTCGTTTCCAGCTTGTTTTCTAATTTCAATTGGAGTTAAATCTCCTGTAGGTTTTGGTGTACATGCATCAGCTACATCAATACCGGCTTCGGCAACAACGCCAATTATATTATCCAACATTCCATCACAATGTGCCGAAACAGTTTTACCAACACTGTGTACCCGATCAGCAATTTCTTTATAATGATTAAAGCTGTATTTCTCAAAAAGCTTTGGAGGTTGCATATCAGATGAAAGATTATCAGTAAATAACAAATGAGGAGCCTGTGATTTACAAAATATGTCTACAGCCTCAAGATGTTTTTGATTATAAGTTCTAATATATTTTTCAAATAAAATTGGATCATCATACATTGCATAAATTGTATTCTCCAAACCCATATAATATGATATTAGCGATCCTAAACCTGAATATCCTACAGAAGGGAAACCGAGTCCAACATCCTTACCCATTTCTTCTATAATACTCCAATTTTCAATTCGGGGTATTATTTTTTTTCTTTCAATTACATATAAAAGAATTTTAAGTTCTTCAATATTTTTCACCATATATTTTGAAATGTCCCAAGAAAAACTTATTGGATTCCATTTCCTAATCATTTCAATTTTACCTATAGGTGTTACATATCTCTCTATAGCTAAATTACCATCTATAAATTTCTCTTGCATAACATCTTCTTCATAATACTCTTCATGTAAACTACCAACTTCAATATACCAGCCTGCTTTTACTTCTTTATGCAAATCTATCATTTCTTTTGTGCGGTTAGTTATAGTAAAAAGATTCCACATCCCACCACTCTCAGCTCTATACCAATGCCCAAGATCCGCAAACCAAGGTACTCTATCAGGTTTTATCCAGTTTAAGACTCTAAGTAATCTTTCTCTTTCATTCATATAAAACTAAAACCTTTCTTATAAATTTTACTAAAAATAATAAAGTAAAATAGAAATATTTAAATTATTTTATGTTAATCTTTTAAAACCACTTTGTGCTACAGGACCTTTTAGTTTCTCTTTTACAATGCCCTTTGAGAGAAAATACGCTATATTGCCAAAAACATCATCAATAGCTTTTCCATACAAATCGACTATCTCTTCATTATGGGCAAGCGTTGGATAAATAACTGTACCTGCAAGAAAACCTCTTTCTAACATTAATTGGGTATATAATGTTCTTAACTCTTCAGAAAATTCATGATCAAACTTAAAATGTGCCAAACAAGGGTATCCATTTTCAACTATAACAGGTAAACCATGTTTTGAAGCAAAAAACTTCCAATATTGCATTACTTTATCTCCAATAATTGCAATGTGTTTTGGAACATCTACTTTGTTCATCTTTTCTATTACTGCAAGAGCAGCAGAGGGTCCAATACCTTCTGTCCAATAAGTACTGCTTATAAAAGAACTATTTGCGCCTTCCATTGCTTCTTTTGTTCCTATTATAGCTCCTATAGGATAACCATTGCCCAATGCTTTTGCATATATTGCAATATCAGGATTTACACCAAATTTTAAATGAGCACCTCCAAAATATAATCTCCAGCCAATAGTTATTTCATCAAATATTAATAATATTCCATGTTTTTTTGTTTCTTCACGGATATATTCCAAAAAGCCTTGTTCTGGATCGTTATATCTGCATGGTTCCATAATCACAGCAGCTATTTTAGTCCCATACTTTTCCAAAATTTCTTTAAATTCATCCTTTTTATTATACCTGAATGCAATAGTAGTCCCTCTAAGCTCTCTAGGTACTCCTAATGGTTCAAGTCCTGGAAGAAGGTGACCTCTTAATTCATCACTTTCCCCAAGATTCGCGGCTAAATACCAGTCATGCCATCCGTGATATCCACATATTGCTATTATAGAACGATCAGTGGTGGCTCTTGCAATTCTAATAGCAACTGCTGCGGCTTCTCCTCCTGTTCTAGTAAATCTTGCTTGGTCAGCCCAATCATGAATTTCAATTAATTTGTCTGCTAAATAAACTTCTTCAGGTGGATTAAGTGTACACATGCTCCCAAGATTAATTCTTCTAATAACTGCTCTTTTTATATCTGGATCGTTAAAACCCAAAAGACATGAACCTATACCATTTGTTGACATATCATAATAATGTCTACCATCAAGATCCCATATTTCACAACCTCTAGCTTCACTAAAATATGCAGGCCATTGTTTTGGGGCCATAAGCTCTGGTCTTTTACTTAAGAGCTGAGTACCGCCAGGTATTTTTATCTTTGCATTCTCATATAAATCTTGAGTATTATTACTAGTAATTTTCTGACCAATAAGCTTTAAAGCGTTTTCATAAAAAATTTTGCGTATATCTTCCTTTTTTAATCCAAAATCATCGCTAGCGTCTTTTAAAGCTTTTATTGCCTCAACAAAAACAAGTAAAGGTTTAAATTTGTAATTAATTTTTTTTGCTTTTACCGTATGTGAATCAAGCAATAAAAATGAATCCCCAAAAGAAACAGATTTACCTCGTATTTCAGAAATAGGAAAATCAGTCCCCCATAGTAATTTCTCTGGACCAAATTCCATCAGAATTACTTTTATAGCAGAAGCTTCACAAATCACTGATATATCAAACCATATATTTTCCAAGCCTCTTAAAGCATTAAGACTTTTTATGGTATTTTCTATATTAAATCCTACTGCTGCATTCTTAAGAACAAGTTTCAGATTAGGATATTTTCTGCATTTTTCAATAATATATTTCCGATTATCTTCATTTGCAAGTGTTTTATTTTCTACTATATCTAAAAATACTACTAAACCTAAACTATCTGCAATAACCCATAACCAGTCTGGAAAAAAACTTTTAATCGAAGTCTGTTGTATCTGTTTTTGTTTACCCATAACATTATAAATTTTAAATCCTATAATTTGTTTGTTATGAAGACATTTATCAATATACTCTTTATTAGATTGTGGGGAAACTAAAATTAAGCCTCTATAATTAGGTGAATACGTAATTTGTTCAATCAAGAAATCATTTGATTTTTGGATATCGCAGTTATCAGCAAAGTAAGGGCAAAATAATCCTCCTTTAATTCGATCCCTTCCAATTTTTTCGCTTAAATAATCATGCCAAATTTTTACAGTTACTTCCTTTGGCCCATCATTAAGAAAATTAAAATCAGCTAAATTTAAATTATCTATTTTGTATATATGTGCATGAGAATCGAATAAATCACCTGGAATAAAATCTTCCATTTGTTTAATATGCTCTTTATCTGTTTCTGTAAATGTCCAATTTGGAAACATTTAAACCTCCTATACATAAGTAAAATCTCTGATTAAGAGTTCATTTTTTTATATAAATTATAAAAATATCTTCTTAAATTCTCTTGAATGTTTTCAGGAACTGGTGAATTATAGCCTTCTGTTAATTCTTTTACCTTTCTGTGGGCATTTTCTAATAAGGATGGGACACTTTTAAAACCCCCTGTTGTATCCAAAAGATCACTTTTAAAAAATTCATCACTTCTTACAAACTTAATAGTCAAGTCATCGGATAAAAAGTTACCTCCATGTCCTCTAGATTGTATACTATTAATCCCTTCTTCAAGATAATGCAAATTTATACCTCGAGACAAAAATTTTGATATCCTAAACCATTCTGACTGAATAATAATCATTTCTGAAGAAAGACCGTTTGCATTAAAACACGACCCTAAACCTGAAATAATGCTAGCTCCTGTATTTTGTGCAGTAAGCATAAAAAGAATACTTTCGGCACCACTTTGCATATCATAACGGTGTGATAGTGTTCCACCGCATTCTGCAACATTCGGGATGTTATAAGATTTTGCTAGTTCTGTCCCTGCAATCTTCCACAAAACTTTATCTATAGTATAATATAAGTCAAACCCTGTATATAAATCACAAACAGAGGGGCCTAACGCATAAAGATAAGGATTTCCAGGATTGATAATTTGAGTAAGTGCAGCAAGAAATATGGTTTCAACATTTCCTTGTAAAAGAGTGTTACCTATGGTATAAGGTGATGTCATTCCTGCAATTGGACAAGTAGTAGGAATAACTGCAAAGTTTCTCTTTGTAGCCTCAAGTAAAATTTTGGAATTTAAATCTGACAATATAAGGGGAGAAATGATTGATACACCTACTGATGCAAGCTTACTATTAGCAAAACCCTTACCATCAGCAATAATTTCTCCAGTTTCCATACAAACCTTTAAATTTTCTAAACTAGAAATCATTAAAACATTATGTTTAACATGATTAAGTAAATGTGTTTCAAGCGCCCTTAAACTTGAAGTATTATCACTATAATCAGTTACAGGAAAATCCATTCTACTCATTGCAGCAACATCTTCATTTTTTTGGGCAAGGATTGTATTTATTTTAATGTCTTCAAGACTGGGACGACGAGGCTTCTGTGTATAATAATCAATAATCCATGGATCAACTACTATTGCCCAAATATATTGTTTGTCTCCACCAATTTTATATTCTTTTCCATCTATCCCTTTTATAACAAAACTTTTTGGTATATTGTTTAGAAGTTCTCTCAGTAATTTTTTTGGTATTTTAACTGTCATACTTATATCATCAACAATTGCACCAGCTTTTTTAGCCTTTTTTAATAGAGTATTATTCTGTACATTAAAACCAATAGTCTCTATCATTTCTTCTGTTAGCATCTTTATCTTTTCAATCTGATTTTCATTTAATTCTTTAATATTCATAATTTTTTACCTCTTATAAATAATTTTTTAATAATTTTAAAAAATTAATATTTATATTGCGTGGCTTCTTTACTGTTATTTATAAAAATTTTTTTTATACAGCAATTTTTTAAATTTTTAATATTTATATTCCCTAGCGGCGCTAAACATTGCTAAAACATTTTCAACCGGAATATCTGGCTGAAGTGCGTGAGAAGAACAAACAATATATCCACCGTTTTTTCCAAGTATATCTATTGTTTTTATAACCACTCTTTTCACTTCTTCAGGTTTGCCCATTGGAAGTAATTCCTGCTCATCTATTGCTCCATGGAAAGATAGTCTATCTCCAAATTTATTTTTAAGAAAATTTATATCCATACCTTCTGCTTTAGGTTGTATAGGATCTAATATGTCTAAACCCATTTCTATAAAATCTTCAATAACTGGTACAATAGAGCCACATGAATGATAAAATGTTTTAAATCCCATTTCTTTAAATGGTGTTATAAGCTGTTTAGTTTGAGGTTTTATATACTTTCTCCATAAATCTGGAGACAGCATCATACCTTTTTGTGTTCCAATATCACCACCACTATAAAAAATATCAATCTGGCCACCACTTTCTTCAACTGCACGCATTGCTCTCTTAAAATAAAATTCAGTGACCTTTTTTGAAATAGTTACGGCAATTTCAGGACGTTCAACTAAATCTATTAAAAACCTTTCAAGTCCTCGCATATACCATGCCGATTCAAATGCACCTCCAGCAAAAAACATTATTACCTTTCGTTCTTTAGCATTGATGCGCTTAATTTCTTCTTTTAAATGTGACATATCGAACCAGTCTACTTTTGGCCAAGAATATTCTTCTATATCTTTTACTGTTTTTGCTTGTGCTAATGGATGATAGGCAATTTCATTATAAGTACCAAATTTATTCGTCACAGGTTTCCATTCTACACCCCAAAAATCCTTACCTGCTCCTTTTGCTCCTTGAACTCCAATGAATTCCTTTGGTCCAACATATTTTGGAGTAACATAACGAATATCTACACCTAGATATTCTAACAATTCATTTTGGTTTTCTATTCCTAAGTATTTTTTTAATTTCTCATTCATTTCTGGTGTAGCAATATAATTCAAGGGAGGACGATCTGGTTTTTCATGCCTTAAAGCTTTCATTACACGTTCATAACATTCCATAGATACTTCCCACACTCCTTTTATATTTAATTTAATAAAAATTGATTAAAATGCAAAATATTCAAATATGAAAATATAAATATCAAACTTAATAATTTAGACAGTAAAAAGTTAACTTTTATATTATTTTGCCAATAAAAACCAAATTAAGCATTAATCAACTTAATCCCAATTTTAATTAATTATTACTATATTATTCTCTTAAAAAGATTTTTTTATAAAAATATTTTTATCTAATGCTCAATCAATACTTAACTTGCACCACCTGACATGTGTTATGCATGAATCTGTACACCAAAAGCATGCAATTAATTTACCATTATCGAGTAATTTTACTGAAGGCATACCAAATGCATAACCCATCATTGTACTTATTTCTTTACTTTTTATAGAACCAATATTTGACTGCCCTCGTGCATCCCACAATATGACTTGATTTTCTAAATCCCATGTATTACCCTCATCATAAGATAAAGCAGCATAAATACCAGGTAAACCCCCATACCTTAAAGAATAAACAGATAGTAATCTTCCATCGTTTAGCTTAACAGGGTAAGTAACAGCTCCATTTAAATTTGTAGGTTTTGGTTTAGACCATGTTTTACCATTATCTTCTGAGAAACTAATATGAACTTTTAAATCTTTATCATTCTTTATATCATGAGTCCAAAATACTGCAGTTAGTTTATTAATACCACTTTTTATTATTCTTTCATCCCAATAATATAAACCATCTACTTCTCCGTCTGCTACTGTAATTAACTCGTTCCAAGTCTTGCCATAATCCTTAGATAATAAAGCTAAGGCCTTTTGTTTGGCTAAAGAAGAATCTTCATAACTTTTCCATGTTTCAAAAGGTAATAAAAGATTACCATCATCAAGTTCAACAATACATCCAGAATTATTCCCAATTAAACCATTAGGAAGTGAAACAATTTGTGGTGAAGTCCATGTATATCCATTATCAAAAGACCAAAATAGTATAATTTCTGAAGGTAAGTATCCTTCCGTTATAGGGTTATAAAATGGTTTATCTGGGTCTGACCTATCCCATCTAGTCGAAACAATCACTAAACTATCATCTTTTAGTTTTGTAATACAACCAATATTATAACTGTATTTTTTATTATCATTTTTGGTATCCCATATTAAACCATCATTTATCCAAGTTTTACCACCGTCTAAAGAACGCGATTTAATAAGAACTCTGTCTACACTGCCAAATGCACTACCTTGGCTATAAATACATATTAGTTCTTTTTTGCCTAATTGTTCTATAAAAGGAAAATAAGCTTGAATTGGCTTTAAATCTGGTTGGGGATTTTTATATATTATTCCACTGTCAATAATTTTTATCATTATAACCTCCTACATTTTTATATTTAAAATATTATGCTTTTATCATTAACTTAACTAGTTATGGAAAAAAATTAATTTCTGCTGAGTTATTTTTGACCCAAGTTTAAAACTTATTATTGAAAGTATTGATATTAATGCCCAAACTATACAGCACATAGTAACTAATCCTAATTTCGGAAATTTTTCAACAATTAAACCCGAAATATAAATTAGAAAAATATTACCACCATAAGCAGAAGCATAAATATACCCTACCATTAGACTTAAATTTTCTTTTCTTATATTCATAGATATTGTCGCGCAAAGCATAAATATACCTGCAGAACTTAATCCTATTATAATTATAAGCAATATCTTAAAAATAAGATTATTAAAAAAAATCAGACCTAAAAAACAAATAAAAACAACAACACTATTTAATATCAATATTCGATCTTCTTTAATAAACTTAAACATAAATACCTTTAAAGCCATACCTGCTATCATTCCAACAGCATAAAATATAATAAATATTGAACTTATAGCCACAGTAATGTTAAAATTTTTAAAATAAGTTGTAAACCAGTTTAAAAATACAGATGCAATGCCATTGAATAAGAAAGAAATAATACCGATAATAACCAAATTTACATTTAAAAATGAACTTTTATAGATTTGTATCAACATCCTGATATTATAACTTGAGCTAACCTTCAACTTCAATGAATCTGACTTAATAGTAGCAAACAAATATAAAATAAAAAAAATGCCAGAAATTAAAAATCCAGATCGCCAATTTATATCAAATGAAATAATTAAATTTATAAAAAAAGCACCTAAAATTACCCCTAAAAAACTAGCCATACCAAGAAACATTAACCTTTTTGAACGATCTTTTTCAAATACTTTACTTACTAATGAATTTAAAGCTACTCCAAGATATCCAACGCCAAATCCTGACAAAGAATAAAATATATTAAATAAAATACCACTTTTAACAAAACTTAAAGCAATCATACTAATAATTTCAAAATTTATCCCTATAATGACAACCTTTCTTATGCCAAATAATTCTATTAAATTACCAGCAATAGCAGCTCCAATTAAATTCATAATGCCAAATATTGCCAAAATAATTCCAATAAAATAAATAGATGTATTTAAATATTTTGATATTACAGGAATTAATCCACCAAAAAAAGTATTTGGAAAACTTAGCAAAGCAAAACCTAATATTGAAAGATAGTATATTTTATTTTTTATTTTATTATCATTAATTTGAATCAAATTGATCACCGCTTTACAATTTTATATTATTTTACTACCAAGCAGTCCAACCACCATCAATAATTATATTTTGTCCTGTACAATATGATGAAGCATCTGAAGCTAGGTATAATACAATACCCTTTATCTCTTCCTGTGTACCAATTCTTTTAAGCATAGTTTTATCAATCAAGCGTTTCTTAAATTTTTCAAATTCTTTGGTGTTTGGAAAATCATGGGCAAAGCAGCCAGGTGAAATTGCATTAACTCTAATTCCAAACTTAGCATAATATGCTGCGCAATATTTTGTAAACTGTATTACGGCTGCTTTTGCTGCGCCATAATTTGCTGGATTATCCCATCCAGTTTTACCATATATAGAGAAATCAGGAGCTACTATACCATACATTGATGATATATTTATAATAGAACCTTTTCTTTTTAATTTCATTTTTTCAACAGCATACTTTGTGCATAAAAAAACTTGATTTAATGCGCCATCAATTGTGCATTGCCAATCTTTAAGTGACATTTTATCAAGAGTTACACTCCTACCAAAAAAACCATTATTTACTAGAATATCTATACTTTTATATTTTTCATAAATTTTGTTAATTATTATAGAAATAGATTCCTCTTTAGAAAGATCTATCATCTCTGCTGCTGCATAAAAACCAGATTTAGTTATTTCATCTGCAACTTTTTTAGATTTATCTATATCTATATCCGCAACGATAACTTTAGCTCCAGCTTCTGCTAATGCAAAAGATTCAGCAACACCAAGATATCCAGCCCCACCGGTTACTATAGCTACTCTATCTTTTAAATTAAATAATTCTTTAATATTTTTCATTCTAAACCTCGTTTTTAAAATTTATTTAAAAGCAATTTAATATTAAAGCTTTTCAATTTTATTAACAAAAATAGTATTTAATATTTAAATTATAATAATTATTTAACATGACTTTTTAATTCAACCCACTTGCTAGGATTTAAAATATATTCAGGAGGTATTGGTAGATTCTCTATAGCTTTCAAAATTTCTTTTTTAAGTGGTTTAGAATCAAATATTTTAATATTTTCTTTTAACTGTTCAAGGGAATTTATACCAATAAGAACTGAGTCTATAGTATCTAAGGATAATACATACTTTAAACATAACTCTTTTAAATTAATACTATTTGTCATTGCAATTTTTCTAAGTTCTTTAATAAAATTTACTGCCTCCTTTAAATAATTTGGTATTCTCTCAAGATCCATAATAAGCAGGCCTTGCAAATAGACACTTCTTGCAAAAACTAATAAACCCCTTTTTTTTGCCATCTCAAGAAGCCCAGAATTTAATAATCTTCTGTCAAGTATATTAAATGGAATTTGAACTACATCTACCCTTTGGTCTTCTATACATTTTTTTAGTTGAGAATCTGTATAAATAGATACTCCAACTAAACCAATTTTCTCTTCGTTTTTAATTTCAGAAAGTATATCAAGCACTATCCCATTTTCTACAAAAGCATGGGGGGCACTATGTACAAGATAAATTGCGATTTTATCTAACTTTAGTTTTTTACAGGATAAATAAAAATCTTCTCTAATTTTTTCAGCAATTAATTCTCTATTTTCCCAAACATTTTTATCATAATGGTGACAATTTAATTTGGTAACTACATAAATCTCTAAATTATTGTAGTTATTGTAATTATTTAAAAAATTCCCTATTATTTGTTCACTATCACCATAATCTGGCGATGTATCAATGACATTTATCCCGTTATCTAAAGCATATTTAAGTATAGAATTTGCTTCTACATTAGAAGGTTTTCCAAGAGAATCTATACCATATGTAGTGCCAATCTGAACAGTACCAAGTGTGAGCCTAGAAATTTTATAATTTTTATTTTTAATTGTAATATAATTCATAATTACCCCTATAAATAATTTTAAGATTTATATATCTAAATTTCTTCTATACTCATTTAGCTATATAGCCACCATCAAGAGGAATAATAGCTCCAGTTATATATAATGAAGCATCTGAAGCTAAAAAGACTACAATACCTTTTATATCATTTTTATTAGCCATTCTGTTTAGAAAAGTCTTTTTCTTGTATCTGATTTTAAATTCTTCATTCATTTGTGGAGTTTCAAACCCCCCCGGGCAAATACAATTTACTCGAATATTAAATTTGCCAAGTTTTGAACCAAGATATTTTGTAAGTTGATTAAGGCCACCTTTATGGAAAAAATAATCAGGTGGTGCATCCATATTAAGACCCTCGTAAAGTGAAAAATCAGGACCTAATATTCCCATATAAGAACCTATATTAATAATGCTTCCTTTTTTTCTTTCTATCATATTTTGTGAAAATAATCTTGACAAATAAAATACACCTGTTGCATTAACTTCCATTGATAATCTAAAATTTTCAATTGGGTCATCGTAACTACGCATTGGCCTTATCACTGCATTATTAACTAAAATATCGATTTTCCCTTGTTCACTAATTATTTTTTTGTAAAGATCGTCCATAGATTTTTGATCAGCTAAATCTAGTTTTGCAGCTTTTACAACATAACCTTTATTACAAAATTCACCAGCTAATTTTTCACAATTATCAATATTTCTAGATGCAATGTAAGTTATTGCCCCTGCTTCAGAAAGAGCTTCAGTTATACAATACCCATAAAGCCCAGCACCTCCTGTAACCAAAGCAACCTTATTTTTTAAAGAAAATGTCTCTAAAACATTCATAATTTGCCTCCATTTCTTTAAAAATAAATATTGAAATAATTATTTTTTTAAGTTAAAAATATTTAACAATTAACTTTCAAAATCTCATAGATTTGTTTTAATAACAAATACAAATTTTAAATAGTTTATTTAAAAAAACCTATTTCCATATAATCATTTTTTAATTTTAAAAATGATTTTCTTAAAAAAATAATATCAGCTCCAGCTGATAAAAATAAGTAACCCATATCTAACAACTTTTTTGCTCTTTCAGGATTAAATGCAACAGTACCAGCAATTTTTCCATATTTATTTGCAATTTTTCCAATTTTTTCAATTACAGCCCAGATCTCTTTATTATCAACATCACCAGGTATACCCATTGCCACACTTAAATCACCTGGTCCTACAAAAAGAATGTCATAGCCTGGGACACTGGCTATTTCTTCAATATTTTCAATTGCTTCAGGGTCTTCAATTTGCAAAGATATAAAAGTTTCTCTATTAGAGAAACTAAGATAATCTTCAAATTTGATTGACATCCATCCAGAATCAGCATTTACCCCATCAATTCCTCGCCTGCCTATAGGACCAAACCTCATTACTTTAACAATTTCTTTTGCTTGTTCAGCTGTAGTAACATGAGGGACCATAATACCTTTAGCACCCATTTCAAGGGGCTTTAAAGAATAATAATAATTACCCTTCTCTATTCTAACCATAGAATCCATTCCAGTACTTCTTGCGGCTAATATCATATTTGCAAGAGTTTCATCGTTAAACCATAGGTGTTCTTTACATAACCAAACACAATCAAATCCTATTAAACCTATCATTTCTATAATTCCGGGATCTTTAAAATTTATTTTTGTGCATAAAACTGGTTTACCTTCTCTTAGTTTTATTAAAACTTTACTTTCTAACATATTCGATGTACTCCTTGTCTATTAACTTAAATTTTTCCATTAGACTTTTAATTTTTTCTTTAACATCATCTTTAACTTTTTCAAAATGAGATGGTGCAAAATTTCCATTATATCCAAGAAGATTCATAGCATAGCTAAAAGCTGGAAATACCCCAAGCTTTTTAAATTCATCTCTTATCTCTGTAAATTTAGCCTGCCAGACTCGACAATTTTCCCATCGCTCTGTTTCAAGATCATTCCAATAAGATTTAAGCCATTTAGAAAAAAGACAAATAAACCCATCTAGATGAAGTTTTACACCAATTCTGTGAAACATATCAAAAAGATCATACTGTGCTTCTATTATTTTAAATTCTTCGTTATCTCTAAAATAATCTGCTAATTTTCTTATATAATCAGCATCCTCAGAACATTTGCTACCGTAAATATTTTTGTGTTCAGATAACCTTTTTTGTGTTTCGAGCGATATTTTTGTTTTTGTAACTGAAGGAAGATCATAAAGGTATATTGGAAATTCCGACTTATCAGCAATAGTAGAAAAAAAATTAATAAGTTCTTCTTGAGAACAACTAAAATAATATGGAGTGGTTATTGCTACACCATCAATATCAAGGCCTTTTAAACTATTAATTCTGTCCATAACTCTTTCAACACTATTATCCATGGCACCAACCAATACCCTTAGATCTGAATTATTTTCTTTTTTAGCTTTCACTACTGTTTTTACAACTTTTGTATATTCAGAATCTTTTACTCCAGGTTCATCCCCCATAGTACCTAAAACTAAAAATCCATGCACGTCTGCATTAATTTGGTCAATTACTAATTTATAAAGACTTGACTCTATTAAATTTCCATCGTAATCTCTAGGTGTACCAAGTGCTGTTATAAAACCTTTTTCTAATCTCTTTGCCATTTTTATAAAACCTCCCATTTTAGGAATAAAAATATTTTAATAACACTATACTTACACTGTGTTTATATTGTATTCTTTCTTCCAAAATAACTGTAAAAAAATAGAAGCTAAAACCAATAAAGCTAAACTTATTAAAATAAGGTATGTCATGCTTGTATTTGAATAATTATCTGATAACCTACCTGCTATATATTGAAATATTATTGATCCCGTGTAAGAAATTGCATTAACTATACCTGTTACAGATGAACTATGTTCAGGAATAGATTTGATGCTTAATGATGCAACAAGGGTAAAAATACCATTGATATTGATTCCAAATAATAATAAAAAAATAATTTTAAGTAAAAGGTAGCCACTACAAAAAAATAATGCTATAAAAATTATACTTAATATACCATTAATTAATATTATTAAAGTTTCTTTAATTACCCTTAGAAGAACAATTTTTAATAAAATTGAAACAATCATTGAAATAGAAAAAAACACTACAAATATAGAACCATTTTTAATTGGAATATTTGTTTTCATTAAAAAAGTTGTCATCCATGTATAGCTAACAGCTATAACTCCACCATGTAATAATGAAATAATTAAACAAGTAAATACTCTTTTATTTAACGCTATTTTTTTATTAATTTTTAATAAAAACCTTACATTATTATTAATTACATTTACTTTTTTTTCATACTTTAAAAAAATAAAATAAATAAATAATGCAAATTGTAAAAAAGTTATAAAAATAAATAAATATCTCCAATTTAAATCAAAATTTAAAAATATACTTACCATAATTGTTCCAATAATTAAGCCAGCAATGGAAAAAAGATTAATTTTTAGCAAAACATTACTTAATTTAAAATCATATAGATTATTTGAAATAATTGTTGTTACAACTACTAAACCACCAACAGCTAAACCAAAAATAAAATAATAAATAAAAAAACTATAAAAATTCATTGCAAAATAAATTCCCGTAAAAGAAGTAATAACTAATATTGCATAAATTTGATTTATTTTTTTTAATATAAATGGAAAAATTTCAATTATACTACCAGTTATTAAT
>Ga0185342_1000448_pt1 | contig 21038 bp, 22 predicted proteins | sample ConPoolayeEmetaG_FD_128045 | JGI IMG/M metagenome (GOLD analysis project Ga0185342, IMG submission 128045) | Hot spring microbial mat communities from California, USA to study Microbial Dark Matter (Phase II) - Cone Pool mat layer E metaG... ...
GCAGGGAGCAGACCATGATATGGATGCTATTGTAAAGTATGAGATTACTCCTGTAGGTACCAATCAGATAAAAGTAAGTTTAACCTCTGATTATGATGCTGCAGGATGTATTGACCAAGTTCTGGGATTTTTCATAAGTGGAACAACTGAGGATGGACAGTGGCTTGTAGTAAAAGACAAAGACGCATCCACAGACAATGATACACCAGCAGTTGTTGGTAATATGCCCCTTACTTGGGAAAAAACCTTCACCCTCTCTGGTTCATCAGCTGGACAGCTTAAAAATCCCCTATGGTATGCTGCAAAATGGGGAGGCTTTGATGACCAAAATGGAAACAATATCCCTGATTTACAATCTGAATGGGATAAAGACGGAGACGGAATCCCTGACACTTATTTTTATGTAGTAAATCCCTTAAAAATGGAACAGGAACTTGAAAAAGCCTTTGCAGACATACTCCGTAAAGCATCCTCTGGTGCTACTGTTGCAACTCTTGCGTCAAGAACAGGAATATCAAGCCTTGTCATTCAGCCTTATTTTTATCCAAAGTATCAAAGGGAGGATGGAACAGAGCTTGGATGGCTTGGTTTCTTACGCAGTTTCTGGATTGACCTTAGCCAGAACCTTAGAGAAGATACTATTGAAAGTTTTATATTAAATATTCTTAATACAATTGATAAAATTTTTCAGTTTGTCATTGTTGATGAGGAGACCAAAATAGCAGTGCTGCAAGGTGGCGCTGATACATGTCAGCTTGAGGAAGTGAAAGAAGTATCAGAAATTAAAGCAGTTTTTGACAGTGGTTGTTTGCTTGCAAATATAACCGCGGATTCAAGAAATATAAAATACAATAAAAATGGATCTTTAACGGATTTCACAATTTCTGAGGCAACTACTCTATCTTCAATTTGGCAAACAGTTGACTCAACAATTGATTCAACAAAGGCAGGCTGTATAATAAGGTATCTCAGGGGTGAGGATTTATCAAATGATTCAACATGTAAAACCCTTAGCTATGTCCAGAGGACAAGAAAGTTAAATATAAATACCTTCTGTGGCTCAGGTGGAGAACAAACATGGAAGCTCGGAGATATAATACATTCAACGCCTTCTGTTGTTTCTGACCAGCCTGTAAATATTTATCATATAAAATATGGTGATAGCAGTTATTCTGATTTTATAAAGCTTGATGCATACAAAAATCGACCTTCGCTGACATTTGTAGGTGCAAATGATGGGATGTTACACGCCTTCAGGGTTGGAACAATTATAAATCAAGCAAGTCTTGAGAAACCTTCAAAGCTTCAGAATGATCCAAATGACACAGGAACTGACAAAATTGGAAGAGAAGAATGGGCATTCATACCTAAAAATGCTATCCCTTATCTTATATGGTATGGAAAATCTGATTATTGTCATGTCCCAACTGTTGACTACAGAACCCTTGTTGTTGATGCAAAGGTAGATAACACTTGGAAGACACTTCTTGTTGGCTCAATGGGATTTGGAGGGAAAGCATTAGGTAGTTATTCCTCAAGTGTTTTTGTTCTTGATATAACTGATCCTTTAAATCCTTCTCTTTTATGGGAAAGAACACTTTCAGACCAGACCCTTACACTTTCTTTCCCTGCTGTAACAAAAATTGGAAATAACTGGTATGTAGTAATAGGAAGCGGTCCAAAAGACCCTGACGGAACAAGTTTTGCTTCGTCCACAAAGGTATATTTTTTTAATATTAAAGATGGAACCTTAGCAAAAGAAATCACAATTTCTCTAACAGGTAATGTTTATGCAGCAGTTGGAGATATAATGCCTGTTGATGTAGACTTTGATTACTCTGACGATGCGATTTATTTAGGATTGTATGGAACCAAAAGTGGAAAAACATGGGGTATGTTTTACAGAATTGTTGTAAAAAATGGGCTTGCGTCCGCCAGTGTTTCAAAAGCAATTGATCTTGAAACATTTAAAACATCATCATACAATGAAGCTCCACCAGTTTTTGCAGCACCGAACTTTACATTAGACGAATTTGGTAATCTATGGGTATTTTTTGGAACAGGACGATACCTTACACAGGCAGACAAGACCATTTCTTATAAAAATTATCTTATTGGATTTAAAGAGCCGTGCTGGAATGGTTCATGTTCAAATACTTATTCAAAAGGAAACCTCACAGATACAACTACAACAACTGTTCAGGCAACAGTTACAGAGGTTAAAAAATTATGTTCTTGTTCAGGAAGTTTATGCGGGCTTGCAGATGTTGTTTATGAAACAACCCCTGTAACTTCAATTCAAGAGGTAACCACTGGATGGTATTATGAGCTTAGTGGAGAAGCAATCATAAGTCAGCCTGCTGTTTTTGGTGGAGTTGTTGATGCTTTAAGTTTTGTTCCTCCAGCAGATATATGTGCCTATGAAGGAAGTTCAAATTTGCTGGCTTTGTATTATAAATCAGGCACAGCGTATCCAAGACCTACTGTTCTTTCAAGCCTTGCAACAAGTGGAACTCAGGGAACTGTAACTGTTTATCCAAAGATTTCTCTTGGAAGAGGGGTTCCTCCTTTTGGAAATCCATTTCAGATTACTCAAGGAATAAGTTCAAGAGAATATACAAAGTTTATACAGGTATCAGCTGGTATAGTGCTTAGAGTCCGGCAACAGGTAGCTTCAGGATATGAAAGCAGGTTTATTTCATGGATAGAAAAATAAAAGGTTTCAGCGTTCTTGAGCTATTAATTATAATAGCAATTCTGTCAATTCTAATGTATGTTGGTTATTCCCAGTACATAAAATACAAAGCAGACAGAGAACTTGTAAGACAGACAAACATGCTTGCTGATGAGATAAGCTGGATAAAATCTCAGGCTATAGCTAAGGAACCTTATGGAATAGTTATTAATATAGGTAGTTACACTATATTCAAAGATTCAGATGGAAACTGTAACTTTTCTGATACCGAGGCTATAAGGTCTCAGGATTTTATCTCTAAAATAACAGCCACTGCTTCTCAAACACTGGTTTTTGACAGAAAGGGATATCCAAGAAGTACTACCTGTGCATTGGGAATAAGTAGTATTACTTTAATAAACATTAACAATAATCAGAAAATAATAGAAATAAGCAAATATGGAAGAACACAAATTAAATAATAAAGGTTTTACACTTATTGAACTTCTGATTGCAATGTTCATTGTGCTTATTGTTATGTTGGGGCTCCTTAAGGGAATTCTTGAGTATGAAAAGTTTACAATAAGAGCAAAAATGAAGGACAAAGCTACAGAGATTGCAAGACAGTTTGCCTCTTATATAGAAAGTCTTCCATATGCAAGTGATGGAAGCGGAGTTCAATCAATACTTTATGCAAATAATTCTTCATGGAACAATATTACATGCACCACTACATGCCCTTTCTTTGAAACAGAGATAGATTTCTATAACATTGGTTCCCCAACGCTTCCTAATCCAATTGGTGGACTTTCTTCTAATCTAAGGCTTTATCCATCTGAAGATACAATTAATGCAACATGTAGTTGCAGTGGTAGTAACTGTCCAACAACACTTCCTTCATGCACCTATCAAGGATTTTCAGGCAGAAAAATTTATTCAGCTGTAAATGTTGCAAGAATGATTGATGATTATGGAAGAGAAACTGGGAAGGCAGCATCAGTAATGGTATGGTATTTTGAGCCCTTTACCAATGAACTTAAAACAATGACAACTTTGGTAATTAAGGAAAAGCAATGAAAAAAGGTTATTCAATCGTTGAAATCCTGATTGTAATTGCTATAATGGGAATTTTAGCAGCTGGAATACTTAGTGCCTATCGTTTTATTGCAAAAGAAAATGTGCAGAGACATTTAGTTGCAAAGCAGGAGTCTGATGTTAGTGTGTTAATAAATCAACTTTTAAAAGATATTGAAACTGCAGGATTTGGAATTGATGCTGATACACTTGCCTCTCAAACGACTCTATCAGCAGGTACTTTACAGTTTCCTTCCTTAGCTACCCGAGAAGAAAAATGGTCTGGATGTTGGGCAGTTGTAGATAATTCAGGACGGATGAAAACACAATTTAATAATAAAAATATTGCTAATTACATGGGAGCTAATTGTCAGTTAAACTCAAATTACTGGTTTGTTATCCTTGACCCTGTTACAAAAAAGAAAAAAGAAGATTCAAATTTATGTTCTCAAGGCCTATGTAATTGTGGATATGGTGGGGATACTTGCGAATCTGTCTTTTATAATACCCTTGCTTTTTATGCAACTAATAATAACAATTATAAATATCCTCAATCTTTTATAACGACATATTCCCTTACATCAACAAATTTACCAAAAGAATGTGCTCAAGGAACTTACAATCTTGTTAAAACTCTTGGAACTTCAGGAACTCCTGGATATCAAGCAAATTACCCAATTATCTCTTGCCTTTTACAAAATAGCTTTAAAGTTAGGGCAGGAATACTAAGTGGAGGCTCAATTACTTATCAAGATTCTGTTTCCTCAGATCATATTCAAAACCATAACCTTGAACTTTTTCGTCTTTGCCTAATTATACAGGTTGGAGCAAGACAAGATACTGCTACAACTCAACCACAGTTCAGCACAGATTGTGGAGGAGGTCCTACAATAGACAGCACATGGTGGAATAATACAGGGAGGTGGTATAGATGGAAAGTTATAGAGCAGGATGTTCCATTAAAAAATTATCAATAGACAATAAAGGAGTTTCTCTTTTTTCTGCAATACTCATTGCTCTTTTTGCATTGCTGGCTTTGGCAGGGCTTTATTTTGCTTTAACCAAGCTTTTAGGTTCTTCCCAAACAATAAAAACATATGCATCAGTAAGAGATGCTGCAGCTGGAGGAGTTCATCAGGCTGTAATAATGATTCAGTCTGGTTCATTTAATGAATACAGTGTTGGAGATTGCACATCAAGCCCAATTGAAGTAAAATTCAAACTTTATGGTGAAACTGGAGAGTTCACAAATAAAATAACTGTTTGTCTTTCTGCATTTAAAACTCCTCCTGGGTATGAGATAGCAGGGGTTGCTTACTCAAAGCTACCAGAAGGTTTTATTTACACAATAATCTCTGAAGCAGAGGGTCCTCAGGAAACTCGCTCCCGTATAGAAGCTGTTTATACAAGGTAGTTTTTGATTTTTAAGAAAAGGATGTAAACAGCGAAAAAAAACAGATTCAACAGAAAAATGTATTTAAAATATTCATAAATGGAATTGAAAGAAATACAAAAAAATCCTGTGTAATAAAAAATTAGATGCAAATAAATTAAATAGATACCTCTTTCAACAGCTGTTGCAATATTTATAAAAACTATACTTAAAAGTAAAGGCAGAATTGTCAGAAAATAAGAGGGTAAATACAACAAAGCAGGTTCAAATTTTCTTCCAAAAAGTATTAAAAAAATCGGCTTGCCAGCTATAAAGAATACAATCTGAGCAAATATTTCAATTAATATAACTATACCAAACATTTGAAATATGAATTTTCTAAGTGCCGAAGAGTTTTTTGTTTCAACAAACTTAGGGAAATAAACACCAAGAATTGTTATAGTAAACCAGACAAGAACTTTACCAACTATTGAAACAGATGCTAAAAGTCCTGCTAAGTATTCATCAAATATTCTTCTAATAAAAAATGCATCCGCATAAATAAAAAAACCTGATGGAGACACATAGAGTGCTATCTTAAAAATCTTTTTAATACTTAATTTCGCAGTTTTACCCAAAGGTTCGCCATTTATCAATAGAAGTAAGAATAATACTATAAAAACTCCAATTGCAGAGGCAGAAAGAACACCGCCTATTTTTAAACCTACATATAATGTTACTAATGCTGCAATAAATCTTAAGGTAAGCTCCAATGCAAATGAAAAAGCAAATAGAGGGAACTTACCAGTTGACTGTAAAAAACTTCTCTCAACTGCAAGCATAAACATGCCAAGCCATGCAAAAGCTATTATAAAAAAGTAATAATTTTGTGTGACATGTAAAAAATTTTTCAAGTAATGTGACAGAGCAAAAGCACAAACTGCAAAAAATAATCCTGCTATCAGGCTCAAAAATCTTAAAGATCTTAAAAATTCATATTTTTTATCAAAGTTTTCAATAATGGTTTTAATACTAACTGTACCTAATAGAACTGTGATATTCCCCACTGTTAACATAAAGGAATACAAAACTATAAACTCTCCATAACCAACAGGACCCAGACTCCGACTAACAATAGAATGAAAAACATAGCCAAGAATGTTTACGTAAATAAAAGAAAGAGTAACAAAAGAAATATCTCTAAACATCAGCTATTCACTATATCAAGCAAATACCGTTCATACTCCTCTGCGATTCTGTCCCATGTAAACTGTTTTGCATACTGCCTTCCACGCTTTCCCATTTCTGCGATTATATTTTCATTATTAAGTAAATACTCAATCGCTTTTTTCAAGGACTCAGCATTTCCAGAACGAAAACTTATTCCAAAACCATTTTCTATAACATATCTGAGCTCAGGAATGTCGCTAACAATAAGAGGCTTACCCATTGCTGCAGCCTCCAGTGCAACAATTCCCTGTCCTTCAAAACGAGATGGCATAATGAGGAATCGGGAATTGGCAATAAAAGATATTTTATCATTTTCTGTAAGGAAACCCAAGTAAGAAACTCTATCGGAAAGATTGAATTTTTCAATTGAATGAATGAGTTTTTTCACATCCTTTCCTTTGCCTGCAAGCTTAAGCTGAATGTTGAGTTTTTCACATGCCTTTAAAAGCAAATCCAACCCCTTATTATAAATATCAATCCTTCCAATAAAGACAATATAATCGCCAATTCGAGTTTCTTTAAATAATAAATGCTCCGAGATTCCATTGGCAATTACTTTTCCTTTTAGTTTAAATTTATCCCTTGTTTTTTCGCTGACAGCTATAACATGAGAATAAATTTTAGGATAAAATTTTTCAATAAAATAAAAGGGTAAGCCAGCTAAAAAATATTTTTTTAGAATATTAAAACCTTCTTTATGATGAATCTGCAAAATAGCTCTTTTATGAAAAAATTTTGCAAACAAAGGATTCCATGGAGCAAAATCTTCTATGATAATGTCAAAATCTTTAGCATGATTTTTCATATATTTAGTGGCAAAAAAAACATAAGAAAAAACACTGATTAAGTAATTTTGTTTGTTCCCAAGAAGCCTGAACTTTACATTATTCTCCTCATAATCCATTGCACCGGGATAATTTCCTGAAATTATTGTTATATCATGACCCCTCTTGGCAAGTCTTCTATAAATCTCATAAACCCTAACAGCACCCCCACCACCAACCCAAGGATTGTTAATATGGTCGTAAATTAAATGAAGGATTTTCATGATTTTCTTGCAATTACATATACAGTTCTGCCCAGGAGTTCAAAAGGGACAAAGGAAAAATTAGACTTTGATAACAAATTTAAAAAGGGAAATACTGGAAGAAGTGGTAAAAACTCCCACCATCTTATAATTCCAAACTTATAGATTTCAAAACCTGCAATTTTTGCTAAAGTTACTAAACTTCTTTTTGTCCAAGGTCTTATATGGGTGGGATCAGAATAAAAATTCCAGTAGTCTGGACAGAATAAAGATATATAATACTCAGTGACACAATAAAAATATCCTTCTTTTTTTAAAACTTTGTAGGCTTGATTAAAGAGATTTTGAGGATTTTTTAAGTGTTCAATAACAAAACTGCTAATTACTGTATCAAAAGAATTTTCAGGAAAAGGTAAAGACCTTTCATCAATGTCACAGTTATAAAAATTAATATAATCAGGTAGCTGGGAGTTTTTTTCTAAATCTATGCCATAAAAAGTAGCCTCAGCATTAATATAATTTTTAATGTAACCAATTAAATCCCCGCTACCACATCCAATATCTAAAATATTTTTTGCCTGATAAATATTTGGAATATTCTTTAATTTTTTTACTGAAATATTTGTAAGTCTTTGATAAATTTTTAATGTATGTAAATTTTTCTTAGCAATTTTATGAAATAAACCTTTGAAGCCGTAACCTTCTTTAATTTCACTTAAATAATTTTGATATCCTTCATACTTTTTTCTTTTTTCATTCATAATTTATGTCCCTTTATTTTTATTGTGATCATAAAAAAATTCTACCTCCATCAAAAAAGATAAAATTTCTCAAGTATAATAAATTTAATTATCTATCCACGGAAGATTTTTTACCCATCTTTTTATGAATCAATGTTTCCTTTTATATATAAAAAATTATCAGGAATTTAGCAGTATTAACTCTCAATTTGTAAGCTCTTTAAGCCATCCCAATCTGAAGCAACCCATTTGACTTTATTTTTTCAAAGTTTTTATAAGTTCATTCAAAAACCCCTCAGCCATAATTAAAAACTCACGAGCCTTATTTAGAGAATCTTCAGCCTTTTCTTTCTCAATGACTTCAAAATCTCCATAATCCATATCAAAGGCTCTCTTTTCTTCTGTGGTTAGAGTCATAGAGAAAAACTCCTTCCTTAAGGCAGTTTTCAATTCTTCGGTAACTTTTAATAAAGAGTCTTTTTCATACTGGAACATATTAAATTATATCACTTCTTTATTTACCAAATCTCAATCTCCAAACCATTATTGCAGCTTCGCGAATGATTTTTTTAGTCATCTTTGATGAACCACTGTTTCGCTCATAAAATATTATAGGGATTTCAGCAATTTTAAAGCTCTTTTTATATGCCCTATAAACCATTTCTATCTGAAAAGCATATCCATTTGATCTAATGCTGTCAAGATCAAGATTCTCAAGCACTTTTCTTCTGTAGCAACGATACCCACTTGTTACATCAGTGAGAAACCCAAGCCCCAATATAGTTATTGCATATTTATTTGCAAATTTTGAAAGAATAAGCCTTCTAAAATCCCATCCAACAACACTTATTGTCCCGCGAGTATATCTTGAGCCAATTATAACATCGTAACCTTCTTCACATTTTTTTATAAATCTTGGAATATCACCGGGATCGTGAGATAAATCTGCATCCATTTCAAATATGTATTGATAATCCCGCTGCAGTGCCCATTTAAAACCTGCAATATATGCTGTTCCAAGTCCTAATTTTGCAGGTCTTTGAATTAGATTTATTCTATTTGAGCTGGGCATCCATTGTTTTATTTTTTCAGCTGTTCCATCCTCTGAAGCATCTTCTACAAAAAGTATTTCAACATCTTGTTCAAGGAGTCTCGGAATAAGTTTATCAATATTTTCAGCTTCATTGTATGCTGGTAGAATAACAAGAGTTTTCATGTCTGTAAATTATATCATAATCTGAATTAATGCCTCTTTAACCATTGAAACATCAATTTCTTTAAGACATTTAAAATCCAGGCTGGCTCTACATTTAAGTGGCTCTGGTGAATAATAAAAACATGGGGAACACGGCATATCTGCCTTAACTATCCTGTGTTTCACCTTCCATGGACGAACCCAAACAGGATTTGTAGGACCAAAAATAGCGACTACAGGTGTGCCCACAGCTGCTGAAATGTGCATAAGACCAGAATCGTTTGATATAAAAACATTCATCTGCTTTATTAATGTTGCCACTTTTCTTATTGGTTCATTCTCAAAAAGAATCACATTTTTATGCTTTGCATTATTTAAAATAAAATAATTTTCCTCTTTTTCTTCCTCTGTACCGAAAAGAAAAAAATCAAAATCTGGAAAACTGTTAATCAACTCTAAAAATTTCTCCCTTGCCCATCTTCTTTTTTTATGTTTTTTAAAACTGCTTGTTCCTGTATGAACTCCTACTTTTATCTCTCTTGAGGAAACTGCCTGAACAGTTCTTTTCCCTGCTTCAATCTCGTCTTCATCAAAATAAATCCTCATGGACGGTGCATCTTTTACATTTATACCAAAAAACTTTAAGAGTCTTATATTTTCTTCAACATTATGAAGTTTTTCGTTTTCTTTAACTGTATAATTTTTCAAAAAATTCAATCCTCTTATATCTCTTTTAATATATCTATGCCCTATACGTTTTTTTGCTCCAGTGAGCCAGCTAAGAAAGCTATACTGCCATCGGTTCGACGGATAAAAATTAATCGCACAGTCAAACTTTCCTCTTAAAGACATCATAAATTTAAAACTCTGAAATTTTGTTTTATCCATAAATGGAAAATAAATAAGGTCATCAATAAAAGGATTTCCTTTTAAAACTTCATATGTGCTTCTGAACATGCAAATATTGGCTATCCAGCAGTCAGTTGATTTTTTAAGAACTTCTATTGCTGGTGTAATCATTAAAGTATCTCCAACCCCGTACATTGGAAGAATGAGAGTTTTCATGCCATCCAGAGTCCTAAAAGCCAGAGACCGAAAAATATAAAGTATCCTGCTAATCCAGCAAACAAGTTTTTTTTATTAATTGGAGTTGTTAAGCCTTTAAAAATAATAAAAATCAGTGAAACAATCCACCCACAAAGTGAAAAAACAGAAACCAAACTCCAGAGCATAGAGGGTGAGCCATCATATTTCAGAATTTCCATATGATAATTATAAATACTCTGACGGTCTTTTTCTGAAAGACTGTTGTATTTCCATTTAATCATTTCTTCTGTCTTAAGCTCTGCAATCAGAGGATTCAGTGTTTTTATCTCATATTTATAAGGAATATAAAAGTTTCTTATCTGATAAAGACTGCTTCTTAAGGTTTCATAACAATAAAGTTTATGTTCAGATTCTTTTAGAGTTTTACATCTGTCAAGAATTCCTTCAATCGCTTCTTTATTAAAGGGGCTGAAAGGCACATAAAAAAGTAAAGCTCTCTCATAATATTTTACAGCACTAACTGGATTTTCAACTCTTTTTGCCTTCTCAATAAGGTCATACTGTGAAATAAATGCTCTCATTACTAAAAAAAACATGACTAATACCACAACAAAAACAATCTTTCTCATTTTTTTCCTTCATACAGATAAAATTTATTTAAATCATTGTATTTTTTCACAGCATAATAAATATTGATGTATTTCTCATTTTCATATCCTACTTTTACTTTTATTTTAAATGGAGCTGTCCAATCTCCATAACTTATTGCCTGATCAAAAACTATTTCTTTTCCTTCAGGGGTTTCATTTGCTTTTGCGATACTGATATATCCAATCAAAGAAAATCTGCAGAGCTGAAGGGTGAAGGAATCATCTGTTCTATGAGTAAGGCAGTCTTCATAGTTGAGGAAAGATTCTATTGTATTCATTCTTTTATTGAAAAATTCCATAAAATCTTTTTTATCCGAGACCTTAGGAAGATATATAAAACTATAAAAATATGGTTGGCTTTCAACAACATTGTAAAGCGGATGTTTTTCAGATATGGCAATAATTGAATAATATCTTTTCTTTTCTGCTAAATCTATAAGGTCACCACCAAAAAACTCAGGAAAGAGCCCCCTGTAAAACTTGTAGGGTTTGCAACCCTGAAGAGCCCATAACATTGTTCTATAATCATCAAGTGTTATGTGACAGATATCTTCCCTGTATCTGCCTACAAGTTTTAAATACCAAGCCTGAAAGGCATGATTATCTCCATAGGTCATATAAATTGAGGCTACTGGTAAAGATGTGAAAATCTCCTTTGTATGCGAATATGGTACATAATTACTGCCCTGATGCTGATCAGTAAGTCTATCAAAAATCATCAACAATGGAAACAAAATAGCCAGTACAGGTACTGTCTTTTTAAGAAGTTCAAGATTAAATTTTTCAAAAAATGTGTAAATAAAATATATTCCCAGCCCTATGATTACACAGTAAATTGCAAATGACGGGATAAAATACTGATGTCCTGTTACATACAGGGTATGAGAGTCAGGCTCTGGCACAGAAAATGTTAGCTTGGCAAGAAAAATAGAATATACCATAAAGGATAGGAGAATAAATATGAAAAGTTTTTTTGATTTCTTAAAAAGCCATATCAGACCGAGAATGAAAAAAGGAATAGAAAAAAAAGTAAAATTTTTCTGAATAAGATACATATAGTTTTTGAAGGCATAAAAATATCCTGAAAAATCAACAAAACCATATGCTGGCAAATCAACAGATGAACTTGTTCCATAAGTTTTTCTTAAAAAAACATTCAAAAAGGAATTCCAGTCACTTACGGGTATCATGCTAAAAAGATTTTCCTTTAAACCCCTCAGATAAAGATAAAGATTTACTGAAAAACCGGAAATAAAAAAGAGAATACTCAGGGGCAGATTTTTTAAAAATTCTCTGAGATAAAATAAATAGAGAATAAAAAGAGGCACAATCATCATAAATCCAGTGTGATGACCTGAAAGTGTAAGACCCAGTATAAGTGATGCAAAATATTGAATTCTTCTGTCATACCCGTTTATAACAATGTGAATGCCTGAAAAAATAAGAAGCATTACAAAGAAAGCATTCTGAGTATAAAACTTTGCAACAATGCTCTGTCCGAAAAAAGAATAAGAAAAAGCAAGAAGAATAACTGAAAAAACTGCGGAAGAGTATCCCATACTATTTCTGTCTGAAGCTTTGTAAACTGTAAAATATACAAGATAAAGCGTAAAAATTGAGAAAAAAACTGAAAGAAGTTCAACTCTTATCCCTATGTTACCAAGAGGCAGAAAACTTATAAACTTACCTAATTGAACATATAAAGGATAGCCTGATGGATGGGGAGTTCCAAGTCCATAAGAAGCTGTTATAAGTTCTCCTCCATCTCCTGTTGAAAGAATAGGAGGAAGGGAAAAAATGTAGACAAAAACAATAAAAGCGAGGGCAGGCAGTAAGCCTGCCCTCTTTAGATTATTTAATCTCGCATTTAAATCCACCAGCTTGAACAGTGCAGTATGCCTTATAAGCATCCACTCCAGCCAAAGAACCTGTTACAGCACCAGAAGTAATTGAACCTGTAGAATCACATGCAATGGCATCATTTCCACTTAATATAACATTTCCTCCGGGAGTTGAAATCGTAATGGGAGCTGATGAGCAATTCTTCAAACTTGCAGCAGGCACTGGTGAAGTTCCTGGATTCTCAACACAGTATGCAGACGCGTCCATCATACATGCTCTTGCCATAGGCTCAGCATATGAGCTGACTTTTGCTTTCTGCTGATACTTCATGTACTGAGGGATGGCAATTGATGCTAAAATTGCAATGATTGCAATAACAATCAGAAGCTCAATAAGTGTAAAACCTCTCTCTTCCCTTAAAAATAACCTTCTCATAACCAACCTCCTTTTTTAATTAATTGCTTGTAAGACAAGCTTGCTTTTTTTATAAAGTATAGCAAACTTTGAAAATTTTATCACCCCCCCTCAAATTACTCATAGGTTAAAATTCTCGGAGTAATAAAAATCATCACCTCATATAGAGTTTCATCCCTACCTCGACTCTTAAATAACTCACCAAGCAGAGGAACATCTCCAAGCCCCGGAACCTTGGATTCCGTTAAGGTATCAGTTTTCTTATATATTCCACCTATAACGAGAGTTTCACCATCTTTCAGAGAAACTTTTGTATTTCCTTCTATTTTTAATGTTCTGGGAGCATAAACTCCACCAATGTTTACAAATTCAACAAGGTCTTCTTTTACAACATTCAAATCAAGAAGCATTGATTTATCATCAATAAGATGCGGAGTTGCCTCAACTGTTATTGCCACATCTTTAAACTTTGTTGATACCTGACCACTCTGAACATCCTTTTCACCATATGGAATACTTGCTCCCTGAATTATCTTTGCCTTCTGATTGTCAAGAGTTATCACCTTTGGATTTGATATAACCTTGCCCTTGCCTGATTGCTGAAGTGCTGAAATTCTTAAATCAAGAGCAAATGTTTGAGTTGGATTAAGATATCCAACTGTAAATGCAGTTGTTGGTGCTGTAATTGTTCCTGTTGATGCAGGCAGGTTAACTGCCAGTTCAGCAGTTCCTCCTGGAACACTGCTTGCGGAGCCTCCAGCTGCTGCTCCTACAGAGCCTACTATTGTTGTCCTTGCATCAGGAGGAATCCACTTAATACCCCATTCAAATCCAAGAGCTTTTGAAAAACTGCTTGATATCTCAACAATCCTTGCTTCAAGAAGTATCTGCCTTGTGGGCTTATCAAGGTCTGCTACAAGGGATGCAACCTGCTGTAAAACAGATGGAATATCCTTAACAATAATAGTTCTTGTTCTTTCATCTGTTGATATGTTCCCCTTTGGTGAAAGTATTTTGGATGCCTCTATAGTGTTTTTTACTTTATCAACAGAAGCATACTTCAAAACAAATATACGAATCTGCTCTTCCTCTGCCTTTTTAAATAAATCTTTTGTCTCAGCCTCAAGCTTTTTCTCCTCCTGAAAAACTTTAACCGGCGCAATTCTTATTATGTTACCTTCAAAGACTTTTTCAAGCATGAACGTTTTACATATTACATCAAGTGCCTGTAACCATGGAACATTTATAAGTTTTAGAGTGATCTTACCCTTTACCTCAGGATGAATGATTATATTAAAACCACCGATATCTCCAATGAGTCTGAAAACTCCAACAATATCCGCATCCTGTAAATCAAGAGAAATTGTTTTTTCTTCAGAAACAATTTTCTGTGCAGGAGGTTCTAACACAGGTTGTTCCATGCTAACTTTTTGTTCTTTAAACTTTTTAATATCAAGAATTACCTCATCTCCAAGATAAAGAGGCTGTACTGTGAAATCCTTTCCAAAAAAGAAACTGAGGGTAAGTTCATCACCTTCTCTTTTTACAGAAAGGGGTATATTTTCTGATGGTTCAGTATCAAGTTTTACTCCATGAAAACTTACATTTATATACCCATCAACCTTTTTTACATAAGGTTCTGGAAGCTCACCATCTCCCTGAATTGATACCTCAAAACCTTCTTCTGTTTCACTCATTGTTAAATCAATAATTTTGCTTGCTACGGTCTTCTCAGTTTCAGTTTGAGAAATAATCAGAACACTGTCCTCCATCTTAACTTCATATTTAAAAGGCTCTGCAAGGAGAATCTCAATCTGGGTATTACTGCCAACAACCTGAGCAGAAATTTCACTTATCAGACCTTCATGAAAAAACATCTTTCTTCCTAAAGTTCCGGGTTCTGTATTTACAAATTCAATTCTTATTTTAAATGGATCGTCCTGAGAGATAATTTTATATTCTGTCTTTTCTGTAAGCTGAATTTTTAATGTGTCTGCCTCATAAATTACATCTTTGATCTGCCCCGCAAATAAATAAGAGGTGAATAAAAATACAAAAATTAAAGAAATAAAAATTTTTTTTATCATTCCCCCTCCTCTGCCCTGAGTTTCATATACGTGGTCTTTTTATTGTTTTCTTTAATCTCCACAGCATCTTTCAGTATCTTCGTAACTCTGCCTCCACTAAATCCTATTCTATCATTTTCTCTTATAATATAAAATCTTCCATCAGGTGCTTGGATAAGTGCCATACCACCCTTCTTATCCCATGCAACTCCTGTAAGTTTGAGCTCTTCCATGTCATAGCTTTCAAGAGGTGAAACACCCTTTTTTCGTTCCTCTCTTTTCACAATTAAAGAAGCAAATGGATCCCTTAATTGCTGAGCGTCATAGGAGTACACAGGAAAAGATTCAGATGATAATTCAACTCTTTCAAGTTTTTTACTCGGTGTATTTAATATTACCCTCTCTATTTTTTGTGGTTCTTTATAGAAAAAGAAAAAAAGAGCGCCTGCAATAACAAAAATCGCTATAGCTATCCCGAGAATTAAATTTCTTCTGTCTTTAATCATTTTTTCACTTTCTTCTTTTCTTCTTCAGGTATTAAAGAATATGTTACAGCCACAATGTTTGCATTAAGCATAGTAGGGTCTTTATCACCTCGCTTGAGTTCCATTTTTTTAATATTTAAAATTCTCTCTATTTTAGTAATATCGGCAAAAAATGTTCCAAATGTATGATACTTTCCGAGCATCCCAACTTCTACTGGAATTTCATATATTTCATTAGAACTGTGTATTTTTTTATCCTTTGGTTTCCATGAAGTCACAATCAATCCTTTTTGAAGTCCCATCTCAGATACTTTTTTAAGCACATCAGAAACTTCTGTCTCCTTTGGAAGAAGGCTCTTTAAAAACTCCATCTTTTTCTGTAGTTCCACATTCAAAATTTTTAACTCCTCATATTTGTTAACAATCATATTTGCCCTCTGTATTTCTTCATTTAAACTTTCTCTTTCTGCCTTCAGTTTATTTATGGTTTCAATGCTTTGCAAGAAATAAACTGAAATAAAAATAGCAATTAATAATAAAGAAGGCAGAGCCATTAAAAGAATCTTATTTCTTTTTGAAAGACTTTCCCAATCCATTTTTTACACTCCTAATTTGAATTTTATAATGAATTTGTAAACACTCTGCTTTTCATACTCAGTGTGAAGAGACTCTACAAGGTGAACATCCTGCAGTTGCTCTGCTGATTTAAGGTTCTCCACAAAAGCCACAACATTCAAGTTAGAAAATCCGAAGCCTTCAACTGTTATGGAGTCATCATAACTGAGCCCGGTAAGCCATATTCCTTCAGGTAATTTTTTAGCTACAATGCTCAGTATATTCACAGGTGCGGATTGCATCTTCTTCAGGTTCTCTATTAATTTTGTTTTCATCTCTATATCTTTATTCATAGTCTCAAATTTTTTAACCTCTGCAATCTTTTTCTGAAGCCCTTCAATTGTTTTTCTCTGTGTATCTATTTCTTTCTGTAAATCCGATTTTGTAATCTCACAGTAAGCAAAAACTAATATTAGAAAAACAACTGTTACTCCCACAGGAATTATAAGTTTCCTTAAAACCTCTCCTGAAACCCTACCTTCCAGTCTTTTACCAGCTTTTTTTATTTCTCTCTTGGGAATTAAATTGATCTTTATCATTTTATCTTCTCTGTTCCCCTTAATGATAATCCAGTAGATATAGAAGCAATATTGGTGTATTTCTGCATTTTTGAAGAAATTTTTTTATTAATTTTGATTTTTTTAAATGGATTAAATTGCAGGATCTCCTGCTCCAGTCTTTCTTCAATTGATGAAATAAAAGAAGGAAAAACCACAGGAAATCCTGTAACATATATCCTTCCTACTCCTTCGTGTTCCATGAAAATTTTAAAATACTCAATTTGTCTGTATATTTCAGTAGAAACCTCATCTGCAAGGTTTCTAATTTCTTCTTCTGTGGCTTCATTTATATTGATATTAAAATTATTAGTACTGTCTCTGATATAAAGAGGCCTATCTTTTTTCGCAATCGCAAAATTAATAACATTCTGCCCGATGTTTACCACCGCAACTGTTGATGCCTCATTATAATTAAGCTCATATATATTATAAAGAGCAACTGCTCCTATATCTGCAATTACTGGATTTATTCCTGCTTTTTCAAATGCATTTATATATTCATCAACAATCTGTCTGTTAGCAACTGCAACAAGTAGTTCTGTAGAGCCTTTTTCTTTTGATTGCTCAATAATGTGAAAATCATAGTATACTTCTTTCACACTAAATGGAATATATTTATCAAGCTCCATAGGAAGATTTAAAACTATCTCATCTTTGCTAATGAAAGGAAGGCTCAATATTCTTACAGCTGTATATGTGGGACCAGAGATTGCAAAAGCTGCCTTTGGGTTTTTTATATTAAATTTGGAAGGAATCTTCATAAAAATTTGAGCAAGCGCATCGCTATCAGCAACACCATCTGAACTAACAATTCCTTCTGGTAAATCAAAAATCTCCCATTCTATGAGTTCATATTTCTTTCTTACTGCTGCAATCTTAACAGATGATGGTTCTATTTCTATTCCGAGAATCATTTTTTATGTTTTGTATCAAAAAAATAATTTTTTGTCAATATCTTAGTTAGAGACCGCTTCATAATTTCAACGGGTGCCTGTCTGCCTGTCCAGATTTCAAAAGCAAATGCAGCCTGCCAAACAAGCATTCCAGAGCCCCCTATAACTTTACAACCAATTTTTTCAGCCTCTTTCATTAAAGGAGTTTCTGGATAAACAATATCACAGTAAATATGCTCAGGTTTTAATAACTGAGGACTGAGAGGCATGGAATCATCTTTTTTCAACCCAAGAGAGGTTGCATTTACCACAATTTGCATTATTTCTATAACAGATTCGTCAATTTTATCAATAACTTCTATAAAACCAAACTGTCTGAACTTCTCCGCTATTTTCTGAGCCCTATCTCTGGTTCTGTTGAAAATGTAAACCATGCCACCTTCTTTCAGAATACCATACACAACAGCCCTTGCAGCTCCACCTGCTCCTAAAACTATAACATTTCTGCCATTAAGTAAAATTCCCTCTTCTTTCAATGAAAGAACAAAACCATATGTATCAGTATTAAATCCCTTAAGGTATCCCTCACTATTTAAAACTGTATTTACAGCTTCTATATGACAGGCTTCTTCTGATAATTCATCTAAAAGGGGAATAATTGCCTCTTTATGTGGAATTGTGATATTTACTCCTTTTATGTTCAGTGCTCTCAAAGCCTCAGCAGCCTCTTTAAGTTTTTCCTTTTTAACATGAAATGGAACATAGCAGTAATCAAGACCAAGATATTTAAAAGCTTCATTATGAATTACAGGAGATAATGAATGTTCTACAGGATCTCCAAATATGCCTGTTATTTTTGTTTTACCTGTAATCATTTTTTTATTTTAACTTAAAATAAAGCTTCTTGCTAAATTTGATCTTTATATGTGATAAAATAAAAAATGTCATACATAGCAGTTATAGGTGCGGGAAGCTGGGGAACAACTCTTGCAAGCCTTCTTTCAAAAAAAGGATTTGATGTAATAATATGGGCAAGGGAAAAGCAAATAGCGGATTCAATAAATTTAAAAAAAGAAAATTCGGTTTATTTACCAAACATTAATCTACCTGAAATGCTTTCTGCAACTACAGATATAGTTGAAGCAGTTAAAAAAGCAAGATTTATTATAAATGCTGTTCCAACTCAGTATATAAGAACAGTCTTTACCCAGCTGAAAAACTCTCTCAATGATGAAAATGTAGTTGTAAGTGCATCAAAGGGTATAGAGAAAGGAAGTTTTAAAACTCCTTCAATGATTCTTTCCGAAATCCTTAACAAAGAAATTTATGTTCTCTCTGGACCGACTTTTGCAATAGAAGTTGCTCAGGAAAAACCTACAGCAGTAACTATTTCAGGCGCAGAGAAAAAACAAAGAATTCTTTTACAAGAAATTTTTAGCACACCCTATTTTCGTGTTTATGAGCATGATGATCCATTGGGCGCTGAAATCGGTGGAGCAATAAAAAATGTTATTGCGATTGCTGCTGGAATATGTGATGCTCTTGATCTTGGCAATAATGCAAGGGCTGCACTTATTACAAGAGGACTACATGAGATTATAAGACTTGGCAAAAAAATGGGAGCTAAAGAGATAACATTTTCAGGATTAAGCGGAATTGGTGACCTTTTTCTTACATGCACTTCCAGGCTTTCAAGAAACTATACTGTGGGATACAGACTTGGTAAGGGTGAGTCATTTGAAGAAATTTCAAGGAGCATGCTATCAGTTGCAGAAGGAATTGAAACAAGTCTTTCTGCTTATGAGCTTTCAAAAAAACTTGATGTTGAAATGCCTATCACTGCTGAAGTATATTATGTCATTTATGAAGGGAAAAACCCTACAGTTGCAGCTCAGGATCTTATGAACAGAACATTAAAACCTGAATTTTACTAAATCTTAAGTCTCATAATAATTGCATCTTCCTCCGGGAAAAAATAATATTTTTTACGAATTCCGATTTTGAGGAAACCGAGTTTTTCATAAAGTCTTATTGCTCCTTCATTTGACACCCTTACTTCAAGAAAACATGCTTTAATGGCATCTTTTATTTCTTTAAGTGTCTCCTTTATAAGCTTTGTTGCAATACCCTTTCTTCTAAACGGAGGGCTAACAGCAACTGACAGAAGTTCCACTTCATCAAGCACTCTGCGAAAAACCGCGTAACCCACGATTTCTCCTTCAATTTCAGCAACTTTTAGTATAGAGCTATCACAGGAAAGTTCCTTTTTAAAAGATTTTAATGACCATGGTATTGTAAAACTCTGCTTGGCAATTTCTACCACATACGATAAATCTCTTTCTTCCAGATCTCTTATTTTTATCTTCATTAATATTAAGTATTTTTAGTCAGTTTTATTTCAGCTTCTGATTTTCTAAGATACAAAGGCTGTAAATCCTTTGCATGAACTAAAATGCCATCTTTTATTCTCTGCAGTCCAATAAATGCTACAGCTACTGGACGGGGAATAAAATAAAGTGAAGGAGAAAATATGGCTTTCTCTCCAACTCTCTCAATTAATCTGTCTCTGTAGAGTTCTGCACCACTGCCTGTAAACAGTGTTTTTTCCTTAATCCAGTCTACCAATGCATCAATGCTCATAACAGAATCTTCCTTAATTCTTAAAATCTTATTGTCTTCCCACTTAAATAAAGCTGTAAAAACCTCCTTTTTTCTCGCATCAAGCAGAGGACATATTTGGTATTTACAGAATGGAAATCCATATGCGATAACTTCAAGTGTGGATACTGGAACCACTTTTTTATCTGTTACAAAAGCTAATCCTTTCAGTGTACTTATACCAACCCTCAATCCTGTAAATGACCCTGGACCTGCTGTGATTGCATAATAATCAATACTTTTAAGAGAAATTTGCATGGTTTCAAGGATATGAATAATCTCGGGAAGAAGTTTTTCAGAATGTGCTGCCATGAACTGCATTACACATTCAGCAACTATATCTTCGTTTTCTATTACAGCTACTCCTGCATGTCTGGTTGATGTATCTATGCCGAGTATTCTCATCTTTTAATTTTAACAATATATCTCTTTCCGCTGAAAAATGGAAGTTTGAATTCCTTTATTTCTATCTTTAATCCATCACACAGTTTCAATT
>Ga0185342_1000449_pt1 | contig 20995 bp, 20 predicted proteins | sample ConPoolayeEmetaG_FD_128045 | JGI IMG/M metagenome (GOLD analysis project Ga0185342, IMG submission 128045) | Hot spring microbial mat communities from California, USA to study Microbial Dark Matter (Phase II) - Cone Pool mat layer E metaG... ...
CCTCGTTATCACTTTGGGGTTCCGGACCAGGCGATTGGGTATCCTTCTCAATTTGACGAGACAGAAGCAGCCATTGCACAGGCAGAAAGATCTCCAGGGGCAAAGTACTGTCCTGAAAAGATTGCAAAGGCAAAAGAATTAGGAAAAAAGGGAGTCGAAACCTACTGGGCATGCAAGACTGCAGAAGCAATGAAGATATTGGAAGAGGCTCGAAAATTAGCAAAAGAGGCAGAGGCCTGTCAGCCACCTCCAGCGCCACCTGTGCCACCTGCACCCCCTGCACCTGCTGTACCTCCTGTACCTCCTGCACCTCCTGCACCCCCTGCACCCCCTGCACCACCAGCACCACCAGCAGCCCCTGCACCCGCACCTGCTCCGCCTCCGCCAGCACCTAAACCTGTTGTGGCCCCTGTCTTTGAAACGGTCTATTTTGATCCAAATAAAACCCATATCAATCCCCAAGCAGCCAAGGCATTAGACCGAAACGGCCAGATCTTAAATAGTAATCCCAATATTCGAGTCGAGATCGGGGGGCACACCGATGCGGAAGGTTCTCCTGCAGCCAATCAGAAGATTTCTGAGAAGCGGGCTCTGAGTTGTAAAAGATATTTACTCGATAAATTTAATATTCCAGAAAAACAGATAGTTATAAAAGGGTATGGTGCAACCAAACCTGTTGCTGATAACCAGACCAAAGAAGGCCGTGCCAAAAATAGAAGGGTTGAATTCAGAATTCTTCCTTAAACAGTAACCTCACCTATGACAAAGAGGATTCAAAATGGCAGGAGTTTTTCCTCCTGCCATTTCATTTTCAATCTTTGGAGAAAAGAAGATGAAATTCTTTATTGATACGGCTAATCCCATTGAGATCAAAAAGGCCTGTGACATGGGGATAATTGATGGGGTGACCACCAATCCAACTCTGATTTCAAAAGAGAACAGGGATTTTCTATCTCTCATCAAAGAGATTAATGACATCATTCAAGGGTTGCCCATCAACCTGGAGGTGGTGAGTACCACCTCAGAGGGAATGGTTGAAGAGGCCAAAAGACTCTCAGAGATCGGAGAGAATGTGGTCGTTAAGATTCCAATGACTTTGGAAGGTCTTAAGGCGATCAAAACATTAGGGAGAGAAGGAATCAAAACCAATACCACTCTTGTCTTTACTCCAACTCAGGCACTGCTTGCTGCCAAGGCAGGGGCGACCTATGTTAGCCCTTTTATTGGGAGGCTCGACGATATCTCACAGGTAGGAATGGATTTGGTCGATCAGATCATGCAGGTTTTTAGAAATTATCATTTCACCACTCAGGTGATTGTGGCCAGCATTCGGCACCCCGTTCATGTGGTCGAGGCCGCTCTCCATGGGGCCGATATAGCAACCATTCCCTATAAAGTCATTGAACAACTGGTCAAACACCCATTAACGGATATTGGAATCGAGAAATTCTTAGAAGATTGGAAGAAGATTCCCGGGAAGTGAAATGGGCCCCTTTTAAAAGGGCCCATTCACCCTGATCCAAAATCAACTTTCTTCAACAATGATCTGTTTGGGAAGGCTTGCCTCTTTCTTTGGAAGGGTGATCCGGAGGACTCCCTCCTTATAGGAGGCTTTGATTTTTTCTTGGTCGATGGTTCTTGGAATGGCAAAGGTTCTTTGGAACGTCCCGTAAGGTCTCTCAATCTGGATGTAGTTTTCACCCATTGTGTCTTTAATAAATTTCCTCTCCCCTTGGATAATCAGGGCATTCTCTTCTACTTTAATATCGATTTCATTCTGATCCACCTCAGGTAAATCCATCTTGATGACTACCTCTCTCTCTCTTTCCACAATATCCACAGGAGGGGACCAAACCTTTTGTGGGATCTCTTCTTTGAAAATGCGAGAGAGGGTCTCATCAAAGAGCCGTGTCATTCGATCCTGCATGGCCATTAGGTCTCTAAAGGGCTCCCATTTCACATGGACCATACCCATCACCTCCTATAATGCTTATATAAAATATACTCTAATTGATGAGGAATTTCAACTCCTGCAGGTGTAACAAATCTCGAAGAAGTCTTTCGGAAGTTTTGCCTTTTCTTTAAACTTCTCTAATTGAAACCAGGGGGCGAAGTAATTTCCACAGACCTTACACGGTTTCATCTTCAATGTCCGTTTCCATCGAAGAATGGTGCGTTCATCTCCGTCTTCTTTCATTCCAATTACATCAACAGGACATACAACCACGCAAGCCCCACAGGCAATACAATCTTTAGGTTCTTCCATAAAAGGAGGACCTATGTCTCTTCGATCTCCCCGAAAGGCAAACTGAATGGCATTGGCGCCAACCACTTCATCGCAGACTCTGGCACAGAGACCACAAAGGATACAGTCCTTATCCTCTTTTTTAAACCTCACCTCTTCAATCCCCATCTCTTTAGCCATCTCTTGAAGTAATTTACTTCCTGGACACATTGCAAGGAGCAGTTCCATTACCATTCTTCGGGCTCGAAGGACCTTATCGCTTGACGTAAATACCTCCAGCCCTTCCATCACAGGATAATTACAGGAGGTTGTCAGTCTGGATCGACCTTTTCGTGAGATCTCGACCAAGCAGAGGCGACAGGCTCCGTAAGGTTTCACATTTTCATTGTAACAGAGGTGGGGGATGTCAAATCCCGAATCGAGAGCAACCTCCAAAACATTTTGGCCTTCTTTCCCTTTAACAGGTTGCCCATCAATTGTAAAAGAAAGCATTATTCTCTCCTTTTTTATGAGTGTCGTTCAACGTTCAATCATCCTTTTATTGAACCTCAATTGCATTAAATTTACAATTTTCAAAACACATCCCACATTTAATACATTTCTCTTCATCGATCTTAAAGGGGATTCCCTCTTCTTTTTTCGTTTTCCTTTTTCCCGTAATGGCATTGGCAGGACAGACCTTAGCACATCGACCACACATCGTACAGGTTTCGGTTAGGATTCGGTATGTGAGGAGGGCTCGACAAACCTTGGCAGGACATCGTTTATTTAGGATATGTTCTTCATACTCTTCCCTGAAATAATGGAGGGTTGAAAGGACTGGGTTGGGAGCGGTCCCACCCAATTGACATAGTGAAGCCTCTGCTGTTACCCAACCTAATTCTTCAAGAAGATCAAGATAATCAAGCTTTCCTCGACCTTCAGTAATCTCTGTAAGTATTTCATGCATCCGTTTTGTCCCTTCACGACAGGAGGTACATTTCCCACAGGATTCGTCCTTAAGAAAATTCATAAAATATTTTGCCACATCCACCATACAGGTCGATTCATCCATCACAATCATCCCACCTGATCCCATCATAGAACCTACCTCTGTTAATCGATCAAAATCGACAGGGAGATCAAGAAGTGATTCTGGAATACATCCACCCGATGGCCCTCCGGTCTGAACCGCCTTAAATTTTTTTCCATCCGGAATTCCTCCCCCAATCTCATAGACGATCTCCCTCAGGGTGATCCCCATAGGGACTTCAACAAGCCCTGTATTATTTACCTTTCCAACCAGAGAGAATATCTTTGTCCCTTTACTTCCTTCTGTTCCAATCTGAGTATACCAATCTGCCCCTTTTAAAATGATGACAGGTACATTTGCCCAAGTTTCCACATTATTTAAAGTGGTGGGACGATTCCATAACCCACTCTCCACTAAATGGATATGTTTTGCCCTTGGTTCTGCTACATCTCCTGCAATAGAAGCGACTAAAGCCGAGGACTCTCCTCCGACAAATGCTCCACCCCCCCGGCTTATAAAAACATCAAAATTAAAACCGGAATTCAGAATATTCTTACCCAAAAATCCTAATTCTCTGGCTTGTTCTATAGCAATAGTGATATTTGTAAGAGCAAGGGGATATTCATGGCGGACATAAACATATCCCTCTTTTGCACCGATCGCAAAGGCCCCTATGATCATTCCCTCCAGGACACTATGTGGATTTCCTTCCAAAAGACTCCGATCCATATATGCCCCTGGATCTCCCTCATCAGCGTTGCAAATCACATATTTAATATCGCCATGGGCCTTTCTACAGCTCTCCCATTTTAGCCCTGCAGGAAATCCTCCTCCTCCTCTTCCTCTCAAATTCGCCTTCTTAACCTCTTGAATGATCTCTTCAGGTTTCATTGAAAAAAGGGCTTTCACCAGAGCTTGATACCCTCCAACAGCTAAATAATCTTCTATCTTTGTGGGATCAATGAACCCATTATTTCCAAATATAATCCTCATCTGTTTTTTGTAAAAGGGAACATCCTTCTCTGCAAGAATTCTTTCTCCTGTCGTGGGATGTTCATAGAGGAGGTTCTCAAGAACTTTTCCCTTAAGAATCGTTTCAGAAAGGATGAAGGGAACATCTTCTGGTTTTACTCGTTGATAAAAAATTTCTTTAGGATGAATGACCACCAAAGGTCCTCTTTCACAAAACCCATGACAGCCTGTTACTCGAAGACCAATACCATTTCCTTTCACCGTTTCCTCAAGGACCTTTTTAAAGGCATCGACGACCGCATGACATCCCGCAGCATGGCATCCCGTCCCTCCACATACCGTAATGATGGTCTGATGAGGATTCTTCTGAGAGAGGATGTCTTGTCTATATTTTTCAAGCTCCTGAGGAGAACTAAGCTTTTGCATCTTTATCTCCCTTCTTATCCTCGGAAAACTTTTTTAATGTTCCTTCCACCTTCGAAGGGCTCATCTTTCCAAAATACTGACCATTGATGGCCACCACTGGACCGGCTGCGCAGACTCCTAAGCAGTTTACTGTTTCGAGGGTAAAGTTTAAATCTTTTGTGGTTTCCCCAGGACGAATGCCTAATTCCAATTGAATTTGGTCCAGAACACGTTGTGCCCCTCGAACATGGCAAGCGGTTCCCATACAAACACAAACCTCATGCCGTCCTCGAGGCATCAAACTGAAAGCCCTAAAGAATGTGGCAATTCTGTAAAGTTTCGTTAATGGGATATGAAGTTTCCCTCCAACGTATTCAAGAGATTCTTTTGAAAGATATTTCTCTCTGGACTGGATATCTTGCAAAATAGCCAAAATGGCTGATTCCTTTTTCCCATGATCTTTTATAATGGTATCGATTTCTGAGTGAGTCATAACTTAAGATTCCCTTTTTGATTTATTTTTTAAAAGTTCATATTCCTCGTGGACTCTCTTCTCAATCTCCTTGACCATCTCTTCGGTAAGATGCCGAAACCTCCCTTGAAACTTGAAATACTCTTTGACAGGCTTCAATTTTGGGAAATCGATGTTCAAACGATACCTTCCTCTCTCTACTTCGTAGAGAGGGAAAATCCCTGTCTCGACGGCCAATCGACCCAGTTTAATCGAAAGTTCTGGAGCAGATCGCCAGCCCGTTGGGCAGACTGAAAGAATGTGAATATAGGCTGGACCAGGGATTTCCGCAGCCTTCTTCACCTTCTGGACAAGATCGATTGGGTAACTGGGACAAGCCGTGGCTACATAGGGAATATTATGCGCCACTGCAATCGCCGGCATATTCTTTTTCCAGGTGAGTTGTCCCATCTGGCCTTTCCCAACAGGTGAGGTGGTGGTAAATGCCCCAAAGGGTGTTGAAGAAGAACGCTGAATCCCTGTATTCATATAGGCCTCATTATCCGTGCAGATATAGATAAAGTCATCACCTCTTTCAAAGGCCCCTGAAAGGGCCTGAAGGCCAATATCTGCTGTCCCTCCATCCCCAGCCATTGCAACCGTTATAATCTTTTTATAAGGAATTCTTTTTTTTCTCATCAAGACGTTGAGTCCGGATTTAATGCCTGAGGCCACGGCCGCTGTATTTTCAAAGGCGACATGAATCCAAGGGACTCTCCAAGCAGTATAGGGGAGAGGAGTGGTGGTTACTTCCATACATCCCGTGGCATTAGCGACGATCACATTCCTCCCTAATGCCTTTGCAACCAGCCGAACTGCTAATGCCTCTGCACATCCCTGACATGCCCGATGGCCTGGTGCAAAATATTCCTTTTGTGTCAATGTCCTCACTGCGAATACATTTAAGTTTTCGGTCATTCTCTCACCCCGTAGATTTCATAGCCCTCTTGGTTACCCTCTTCAATCTCAATTTCCGCCTTCTCTACCATCTTTATGAAATCAGAAGGAGCTACATCCCTTCCAGACAATCCCGCAACAAAATTGTATACCGATGGCCTTTTTTCGCATCCATAAATAGCGGACTTCACCTCAGAGGCCACAGGTCCTCCAGGTCCTCCTACTGAAACAGCCCGATCGATCACCACTAAATTTTTTGAGTTCAAAACTGCCTTTTTAAAGGCATCAAATGGAAAAGGCCTCCAGAGCCGAATCTTTATCAATCCAACCTTTCTTCCTTGCTCTCTCATTTGATCCACTGCTGTGGATGCAGTCTCAGCGATACTCCCCATTGCTACCATCAGGGTCTCTGCATCTTCGGCCTGATAGGTCTCAATGGGTTGATAGTATCGTCCTGTCATTTCTCCGAACTCCTTCCATGCCTTTAAAATTTTGGAAATCGAAGAGATGAGGGCTACCTCTTGGGCTTTCTTGGTTTCTGCAAAGATAGCGGGTAAAGCGAACGCTCCCATCGTGATCGGCCGATCGGGATGGAGGCGGTAAAGGGGTTGGTAGGGAGGTAAAAAACGTTCGATCTTTTCCTGTTCAATCAGTTCAATCGGTTCGATGACATGACTTAAGGTGAATCCATCCAAATTGACAATAACGGGTAAAAGGACCTCTTTATCTTCTGCAACTCGATAGGCAATGAAGATGTGGTCATAGACCTCTTGACCATTTTCCGTGAAGAATTGAATCCATCCGCAATCCCGAATGGACATCACATCGCTGTGATCATTCCAGATACTGAGAGGAGAAGAGAGGGTTCGGTTTGCGATGGCCATGACGATAGGCAACCTCATCCCCGAGGCAATATAGGTAATCTCGCTCATCAATGCCAGTCCCTGGGAACTGGTGCAGGTAAATGACCTTGCTCCTACTGCTTCGCTTCCCACACAGACGCTCAATGCAGAATGTTCTGATTCTACGCAAAAGAACTCTGCATCCAGTTCTCCATTGGCGACAATCTCAGAGAGATGCTCGACAATATGTGTCTGGGGAGTGATGGGGTAGGCTGAAATCACATCGACATTACATTGTTTAACCGCTTCTGCGGCTGCAATGGATACTTCCATTCCAACTCTTTTACCCATTCTATTTATTCCTCCATCACCATAGTAATTGCATTAGTGGGGCACTCCTTGGCACAGATCCCACATCCTTTGCAATAAAAAAGGTCAACGATAAAATAACCCTCTTCGTCCAACTGATAAGACATATCGGGGCAGAAGATATAACACAGCCCACAATGAACGCAACGCTCTTTATTGAGAAGGGGTCTAAGGGCCTTCCAATCTCCGGTACGATATTGACTGGTATTACCAGGTTCCAGGACGACATTGCCTACGGGTATCTCTTTCCACGTCCATTCATTTTCAGGTTTGGTCATGACTCTACCTCTTTGGATAATGGGTTCTATTGGCTGAGAACAGTTTCCTGATAGGCCCTCTCGAAGGCGGAGATGTTCTTCTCGGCGATTCGGCCGAATCGCTCCTTCAAGGGAGGAATGAAAGACTCTTTTTTGACCAATTCGGTTGCCCTGGCCAGGCACCCCAACATGGTGGTGTTGGTAATTGGAAGGCCAAGGATTTCGGTGGCTATCTTCACAGCATTTACCACAGCAATCCGGTTTTTAATTCCAAGGATTTGTTTCACCGTTTCTGGTGAATCATTGCTTGTCGTCACAAGAAGGCCCTCGGGTTTTAAACCGGCGTCGATCTTGACGATCTTCAAGAGGGAGGCATCAAGGACCACCACAATATCGGGTTCATAGATGTTGGCCCTGATCCTAATCGGTTTGTCGCTGATTCGGCAAAAGGCAACCACAGGGGCTCCCCTTCGTTCAGGCCCAAAACTTGGAAAGGCCTGTGCATATCTGCCTTCCCCAATTGCGGCCAATGCCAGAACCTCTGCAGAAGTCACTGCGCCCTGTCCCCCTCGTCCATGAAATCGAATCTCGATCATTTTTCCCCTCGTTTCTTTTTTATAAAATATTTCACCAATTCTCTCAAGATTTTCCCTTTTAGACCTCTCTCCGTCCTTCAAGGGCTTTGGACAGTGTCATTCCATCCACATACTCAATCTCTCCGCCCATTGGAATGCCGTAAGCGATTCGGGTGACTTTTATTCCCAGAGGTTTGATCTGCTCAATAAGATAAAGGGCAGTGGCTCCGCCTTCTACAGTAGGGTTAGTGGCCAGGATGACTTCAGTGATTCCCTCCTGTTGGATCCGCTCCATTAGCTCTTTGATTTTTATATCCTCCGGCCCAATCCCTTCAAGAGGAGAGAGAGTACCATGTAACACATGATACCTTCCCTGAAAGGTTCCTGTGTTTTCAATGGCCATGAGATCGTTAGGCCCTTCCACCACACAGAGGATTTCACGGTTTCGTTTTTCATCTTGGCATATACGGCAGGGGTCTTCATCGGTCAAATTGAAGCAAGTAGAACAGAGGTGAATCTTCTCTTTTACGTTTAGAATCGCCTTGGCCAATCTTTCCGCCTCGTAAGAACTGCTTCGCAGTATATGGAAGGCCAATCTCGTCGCAGTCTTTTTCCCAATCCCCGGAAGTTTGGTTAAAGCCTCGATCAGGTCATCAATGGGTTTCGCATGAAGCGCCATTGTTTCCCTCTTTCAAAAAAGACCCGATAGCCCAGGGATGTTCAATCCTCCTGTGATCTTCTTCATCTCCTCTGCCATCATCTCTTGTGATTTGCGAATGGCCTCGTTCAAGGCTGCGATGATTAAGTCTTGGAGCATCTCCACATCCTCTCGATTGACAACTTCTGGGTCAATTCGGAGTTGAAGGACTTCTTGTTTTCCATTCATTACAATGTGGATCATCCCTCCACCGGAACTCACCTCAATAGTTTTTTGTGCCATTTCTTCCTGGAGTTGAGTAATTCGGGCATGCATTTGCTGAGCCTGTTTGAGAATGTTTCCAAATCCCTTTGTCATGGGTCTCTCCTTTTAAGAGTGGTCTTGTAAGGTTAGTGGTGATCTAAGAGATCACCCCTGCACAATCCTACCGTTAAAAATACGGAGGGCTTCCTCGACGATGGAGTTTTTTCTCTCCCCTTCTTCCGGAACATCTCCCGTTGTCCTTTGGCTTTCTTTAACGAGTGGTCTTCCTTTTGATCTCCACCCCAAATCCAAGGCGGAGATGGTTACCTTCACCTTCTTTTTAAAAAATTCTTGGCAAATTGCTTCCAGTTGGACCTGATTTTCTTTCTCTAACATCCTATCGAAATGAAAGGAATCTTTCTCAAAACCGATTTCGATCTCCTCGTCTTTCAATCGAACTACATTTCCCAAGGCTAAAAAAGAACCCAAAACGGGATTCCTTTCCCTTGTAAAATCAATCAACCCCCTCCATACCTCGTCTTGGAGGGCAGGGTTTTCTTGGTGGTCATTTTGTAATTCAGCCAAATCAGCGATCTCCTTAGGAAAAGGTTCCGAGCATTTTCCCCACTGCTTGAAAGGGGGCTCTTTCTTGAAATCTTTTTTTTCTTTTTCATCCCCGTTGATCTTTAAAGGTTCCCTTTCTTTTGGGCTCTCCTTCGGAGAGATTAGTCGTTCATCCTTTTTTGAAGGCTGAATTTCTCTCCTTCCCACTGAAGTGATCGAGGGTTGACTTTCCTCCAGTCTCTCCAATCTCTTTAAGATTTGATCGATGGGAAGGAGGGTTTGAACCATCGCCATACGGATCAGTGTCATCTCCAGCATCACCCTTGGAAAGGTGGATTGAGACATCTCCTCTTCTCCTTTTAAGAGAAGGCTGAAGAGATGATTCAATTGATCAAATTCGAACTTCTCCGCCAGTAGTTTTAATCTTTTCAGGTCCTCTTCGGGTAAGTCAACCATCCCTTCGAAGTCCTGGCTCACTTTGATCAGGATGAGATGACGCAGAGCTTGGAGAAGATCTCGACAGAAGTGCTGAAGGTCGTATCCATAATGATAAATATATTCAACCACCTCTACACATTTCCTGGGATCTTTATTCGCAATCGCTTCAAGGGTATTGTGAATCATTTTCTGGTCGATCAAACCGAGAATCTCCCCAATATCTTCGTCCTTTATCTCTTTCCCTCCATAGGAAATCACTTGGTCAAGGAGACTTTGAGCATCTCTCATGCTTCCTTCCGAAGCTTGAGCGATGGAGAGCAATCCCCTCTGGCTGATTTGGATGCCTTCTTCCTCAACAATTCGTTTGAGATTGGTGAGGATCTCTCTTAAGGGAATCCTTTTAAAATCATATCGCTGGCATCTCGAAAGAATGGTGGCTGGAATCTTATGGGGCTCCGTCGTTGCGAAGATGAAGATGATATAAGGAGGGGGCTCTTCGAGAGTCTTCAGCAGTGCATTGAAGGCCTCTCGGGTTAACATATGGACTTCATCGATGATATAAATTTTATAACGACTTTTGGCCGGCGAGTAGCGGACATTCTCCCTTAATTCCCGAACCTCTTCGATTCCACGATTGGAGGCACCATCGATCTCAATCACATCGATTGAAATTCCCTTTTTAATCTCTTGGCAGGTGGGACATTGATTGCAGGGATTAATTTTTGGACCGAATTCACAATTCAACGCCTTTGCAAGAATTCGTGCGGTAGAGGTCTTCCCTACTCCCCTTGCTCCTGTAAATAAAAAGGCATGCGCCACGCGATTCTGTGAAATGGCATTCTGGATGGTCTGGGTGATGGTGCGTTGTCCCACTACTTCTTCAAAAACCTCTGGTCTATATCTTCTCGCTAAGACTTCATAAGACATGGTCCTTCCTTTCAGGATTCCAAAAATAACTTGTTGATAGTCAGGCAACCCTGCGGCACACAAAGAGGATTACTACCGTTGCTTCCTTCCGGACCTGGCGGGGTTCATAATCATTTGTTGCGCAGGACCCGACTATCAACAAGATTTTCTTTGGAGAGAATCGTTGGTTGAACCTCTACAAAGGTTTTTATCGTTAGTGCTCCTAAAAATACACATTTACTTTATGACTCGTATGGCTTGCCAGACAAAGCCTAAGCAGAGTCTGGCGGAGAGAGAGGGATTCGAACCCTCGATCCCGTTTTTAGCGGGATACTCGCTTAGCAGGCGAGCCCCTTCGGCCTACTCGGGCATCTCTCCATTCTATTCGCTATATGCATAGCGTTAATCGCTAAGCATTTTAATTCCATTGCGTGGCGGAGAGGGTGGGATTCGAACCCACGTCTCCTTTTAGGAGAACCGCTTTTCGAGAGCGGCGCCTTAAACCTCTCGGCAACCTCTCCCCTAATCTTAATTATTTGATTGGCGTGCGTTCGCTCGCTTTGCTCCCTCTGCTTTCCCCACTTTTCTTGGGGGGCGCCAAACCCACGTCTCCTTTTTTACGATTCGGTCTTCGTTCTCTGAAAAACCTCTTTAGAACTTCTGCACATTCCCTTTCAAGAATCCCCCATTCTACTTTTATCTTATGATTTAATTCATTATGATTCAACAAGTTAAACTTAGATTTTACTGCCCCAAATTTTGGTTCAAGGGTTCCAAAAACCACCCGAGAAATTCTTGCATGGAGCATCGCAGAAACACACATCGGGCAGGGTTCTGTCGTCACATACATAACAGTATCTTTTAACCGGTAATTTCTTAAAATCTTTCCGCCTTTTCGGAGGACAAGCATCTCAGCATGGGCGGTAGGATCATTGAGCTCAATGCACCGATTGTGATCTTGTGCAATGACCTGATCATTTTTTAATAAAACCGCTCCTACCGGTACTTCTCCACCCCGAGAAGCTTTTTTAGCCTCTTCAAGAGCCATTTTCATATATCTTCTATCTAACTCTTGATCCATCCTTATCGATTCGTAGAATTTAGAAAATAATAGGGCCATGCACCATATAGGAGGCATGGCGCGCCCAGCCCGACTCGAACGGGCGACCTGCGGATTCGTAGTCCGACGCTCTATCCAAACTGAGCTATGGGCGCTTCTTTTTATATCACGTTTCTATTTTGTTGAGAGGATTTCCACCTGATAAGCCACATTATATCCTCTTCGCAAATAATAACTGACCTTTACTTTCTCACCCACAGCAGGTAATCGAGAGGGGATATAGACGGTCCTCCTTCCAACAGCAAAATACATTATCTCTCCCTTATTCCCTTTAACCGTTAATTGATCTCTATAAAGTCCAGTGACTTTTCCAACAAAGTTGAAATATTGTTGGGCAGATGCATTTTCCAATCCTATGATGGCTAAGATTCCAAGAACTGCAAATAGAATAATCAAATTTTTAGGTTTTCCCCTCATCCCATTCCTCCTTTTTAAAAAATTATTTAAATATTGATGGCGGAGAGAGAGGGATTCGAACCCTCGGTTCCGATTTTGGTCGGAACACACGATTTCCAGTCGTGCCCCTTCGGCCTCTCGGGCATCTCTCCCTTCTATTAGATGGCGGAGGGAGTAGGATTCGAACCCACGTCCCCTTTCGGGGAAGCGGTTTTCAAGACCGCCGCCTTAAACCACTCGGCCATCCCTCCGTTATTTTAAAACTTTCTTTAATCCATCTCCTTCCAGCACCGGATTTTAAATAATTTTCTTTCTTACGTGCTTCTGTATAATCTGAGGCATACTCCTCATAGACAAGCCTCCAGGGACGTCCTCCCTTTGTAGATTTACTTTTGCCTGAATTATGTGACCTTAAACGATTGTTGGCACTCCCTTCTCTACTTGAACCGACATAAAATTTTTTTGTGCCTTCACTATACAAAATATAAACACACGGCATATTCAGCCCTTCTTAAAGCGGTTTTTCCGCCTCCGCCCAAGGCGGATCCGCCCCAGGCGGACAAGGCGGACCCGCCTCTGGCGGGCAAGACCGCCGCCTTAAACCACTCGGCCATCCCTCCATCTTTAAACAACAATGACCAATAACCAAGCACCAATACCCAAATAAGAACCAACTTCCAAACTCCAATCCGTAGAAGATGTTTGGTGATTGGGTGATTGGAAATTATTTGGTGTTTGGAATTTGGTGATTGGGATTTTACTTCTTCTTCTCTATCCTTTCAACTCCATTCATATAGGGTCTCAGAACCTCAGGGATGATCACGCTCCCATCTGGTTGTTGATAATTCTCCAAAATAGCCACGAGTGTTCTCCCGACTGCCAAACCAGACCCATTTAGGGTGTGGACATATTCAGTCTTGGACTTTCCAGCGAGGCGATACCGGATCTTTGCCCTTCTTGCTTGAAAATCCTCAAAATTACTGCAAGAGGAGATCTCTTTAAACGTATTCTGACCTGGAAGCCAGACTTCAATATCATAGGTTTTTGATGCAGAAAACCCTAAATCTCCTGTACAGAGAGTGACAACCCGATATGGAAGCTTTAACCTTCTTAACACTTCCTCCGCATCGAGGAGGAGCTTTTCAAGTTCATCATAGGAGTCTTCAGGTTTTGTAAATTTTACCAATTCCACCTTATTAAACTGATGCTGTCGAATCAACCCCCGAGTATCCTTCCCATAGGAGCCTGCCTCTTTTCTAAAGCATGGGGTATAAGCCGTATAATAGAGAGGGAGGTCCTTTTCTTCGAGAACCTCATCTTGATGAATATTAGTCACAGGAACTTCTGCTGTCGGAATGAGAAAATAATCTAATCCTTCAATCTTAAAGAGTTCCTCTTCAAATTTGGGAAGCTGTCCCGTTCCGGTCATGGTCGTTCGATTCACCATAAAAGGAGGGAGAACCTCTCGATATCCCTGTTCCAAGGTATGAAGATCGAGCATAAAATTGATCAGGGCCCTTTCCAGCTTGGCCCCAAGATCCCAATAAAGCGTAAAGCGGGCTCCTGCTATCTTTGCCCCTGATTTAAAGTCAAGTATCCCCAACTCCTCCCCAATCTCCCAATGGGGTTTGGGTTCAAAGTCGAATTTGGGGATCTCCCCCCACCTTCTCACCTCAACATTCTCCTCAGAATCCTTTCCCTTGGGCACCGAGGGATGAGGAAGATTTGGAATGGTCATAAGGATGTCCTGCAATCTCTTTTCCTTCTCTTGGACCACTTCATCCAAATCTTTTAGTTCCTGAGAGACTTTTTTCATTTCAGCAATTAATTCCGAGACATCCTCCCCTTTCTTTTTCTTTTGGCTCACTTCATCAGAAACCTTTTTCTGAAGGGCTCTCAGTTTTTCCCATTCCTGAAGGGCTTTTCTTCGCTCACTATCGACTAAAACAAATTGGTCCAAATTGATGGCTTGACCCCTTAAAGCAAGCCTTTCATAGACTTCTTTGAAATGCTCTCGGATATATTTGGCTTCGAGCATAAAAAAATACCTTAATTATTGAGCCATCCCAATAATTAAAATTTAACTCATATTATCACCAATTTCATGTGAAATCAATTACTGTCTTTTTATCAGATCGGGTTTGGGGGAGAGAGGTTCTCTGAGGGAAAGGTGGCCAGCGATGGTTTCAATGGGTTTCCCATCAATCAAAATTTGAACTCGTTTGATCTGGGGAAAATTGAGGGTAAGGGTATTAACAATAGAATAAACGGTCATCAGTTCTGCTGAACTTCCTCCAGGATGGTTTTTCGTAAGCGCCGAATTAAAATTAACCCTGACCCTTTCTCCATTCACCTGAAGCGTTAACAATTCTGTTCGAGAAGGAAGCGTAGGAATCAATTTTCCCTTTGGGCCTTTTATCAACTCATTGATCGTTTCTTTTCCTTCTTCTCTCAGGTTGTTCTTTTTTAGGATCTTCCTTTTTTCACCAATCAAATACTGACTCTCAGGGTCAGAAAAATAAAGGATTACCTCTTTTTTCTCCTCTAAGACCTCCCATTTTGTCACCCACGGTTTTAGAAAACGGACGATCTCCTCATGGAAGAGATAAAATAAGGTGAAGACGGTTCCGATGAAGATGAACAAGAAGAAGATTTTTCCTATTTGATTTTTCTTTTTTCTTTTCTTTTTCATTGAAACGTTTCTAAACCAACGGTCAATTTTGGTTCTCTGTCAAGACAAAAAAGAAGGAGAGGTAGTTCTTTCTAACACCTTTTTAAGATATTGGCCAGTATAGGAGGTTGGATGTTGGATCAATTCTTCTGGAGTTCCTTCTGCAATGACTTCCCCTCCCCTCTCGCCCCCTTCTGGCCCTAAATCAATGATATAATCGGCTGATTTGATCACCTCCATATTGTGTTCGATTACAATAATGGTATTTCCCTTATCCGTAAGTCGGTTGAGGACATCAAGAAGCCTCTGAATATCCGCAAAATGAAGACCCGTTGTAGGTTCATCTAAGATATAAACCGTTCTTCCTGTCTCACGTTTGCTTAATTCTCTTGCCAATTTGATCCTCTGCGCTTCACCCCCTGAAAGGGTTGTAGCGGGTTGTCCTAACCGAAGGTATCCCAGGCCGACATCGACAAGGGTCTGAAGTTTATGCCGGAGGATTGGGATTGGGGAAAAGAATTCATAAGCCTCCTCTGCAGTCATCTCCAACACATCAGAAATCGTTTTCCCCTTATACCGAATATCAAGGGTTTCACGATTATAGCGTTTTCCATGACATTCTTCACAGGTGATATAGACATCAGGAAGAAAGTGCATCTCAACCTTCAAGACTCCATCTCCATGACAGGATTCGCACCGTCCTCCAGGAACATTAAAACTAAAACGACCTGGTGTAAATCCTCTCATCCTTGATTCAGGAATTTGGGCAAACAGGGTTCGAATGGGATGGAAAAGGCCCGTATAGGTGGCAGGGTTGGATCGGGGTGTCCGACCGATGGGCATCTGGTCAACGTGAATTACCTTATCAATATGTTCCACTCCTTCTATGCCTTTAACAGCAACTGGCCGTTGAGGGAGATGATAAAGGCGTTGAGCCAATATTGGATAAAGAGTATCTATAATTAAAGTGGATTTTCCAGAACCTGAAACACCGGTAACGCAGGTAAAGACCCCGAGAGGAATCTTTACATCGATGTTTTTTAAGTTGTTGGCTGCGGCTCCACGGAGGATAAGAAACCTATCTCCGGTCCTTCTCCTTCTCTGGGGAAGGGGGATAAACCGTTTACCCGAGAGATACTGTCCTGTTAAAGAAGATTCTGACTTGACCAATTCCTGAGGAGGGCCTGTAAACACAACCTCCCCGCCTTTCTCTCCTGGTCCAGGACCCATATCGATAATATAGTCTGCAGAACGGATGGTTTCCTCATCGTGCTCTACAACCACCACCGTATTTCCCAGATCCCTCAACCGTTTCAGCGTCCCTAAAAGGCGCAGATGGTCTCTCTGATGAAGACCGATGCTGGGTTCATCCAAAATATAGAGAACCCCTACAAGACTGGTTCCAATTTGTGTGGCCAGACGAACGCGTTGAGATTCGCCTCCCGAAAGGGTAGAGGCTCTCCGGTCTAACGTGAGATAGTCCAGCCCCACCTCTATCATAAACCTCAGCCGCTCTTCAATTTCTTTTAAAATATTTTGTGCAATTTTTTGAGACCTGGGTGTTAACTCCAGGTGGGTCAGGAATTCTAATGCCTCCCAGACATAGAGTTGGCTAACTTCGGCAATCGATTTCCCATTCACTTTAATCGAGAGGACCTCTTTTTTTAAACGAGTCCCAGCACATTCAGGACATGGAGAAACATTCAAAAATTCTTCTAACCCGTCCACTCCATCTCCTCCATCCTGCCATTTTCGTTCCATTTCCGGAATTACTCCTTCAAACTCCTGATAAAATAGATGAGAAGAGCCCCTTCCTTTTACTCTGAAAGAGACTCTTTCTCCCTCTGATCCGTAGAGCAAAATACGCTGAATCGATTTGGGTAATTTTGAAAAGGGGGTATTGATACTAAAATTGTAGTGATTCGATAACCCCTCCAGGAGGGGCCTAAGGAAAGAATCCCCCTTCTTTTTCCAAGGTAAGATTGCCCCTTCTTTTAAAGATAAGGAAGGATCGGGAACGATCAGGCCAGGATCAAAAAATTGTTTCATCCCTAACCCATTGCAGGTGGGACAGGCGCCTTGAGGACTGTTAAAGGAGAACATCCTGGGAGTAATCTCTGGAAAACTGAACCCACAATCGATACAGGAGAACCTTTGGCTGAAAACCATGGGAGGGAATCCTTCCCGTTCAACCTTGATAATTCCTTGAGAGAGTTTAGAGGAGATCTCTAAGGAGTCGAGAATTCTTTTTTCCCCTCCCTCTTTGACCACGAGGCGGTCTACCAAGACCTCGATCTCATGCCGTTTATTTTTATCCAGGCGGATCTCTTCGCTGAGATCCATCAGTTTCCCATCAATCCTCACCCTTATAAATCCATCCCTTCGGAGCTCTTCCAACTCCTTGCGATATTCGCCCTTTCGTCCCCTGACAATAGGAGAAAATAGAGTGAGGAGGGTTCCTCGGGGAAAACGAAGGAGAGTTTCTTTGATTTGCTGAAGTGTCTGAGAGGAGATTGGATGACCACAATAGGGACAGAAAGGTTCTCCAATCCTTGCATAGAGGAGGCGGAGGTAGTCGTAAATTTCGGTCACAGTCCCTACTGTTGAGCGGGGACTTCTCGAGACACTCCGTTGGTCAATGGCAATGGCAGGAGAAAGGCCTTCAATGGATTCAACATCCGCCCTCTCCATCTGTTCTAAAAATTGACGTGCATAAGCAGAAAGAGATTCGACATACCTTCTCTGACCCTCTGCATAGAGGGTGTCAAAGGCAAGGGTGGATTTGCCTGACCCGCTTAATCCTGTGATGACGATCAGGCAGTTTCGGGGGATCTCCACATCAAAATTCTTTAGATTATGGACCTTCGCCCCTCGGATAACGATTTTATCCATTACACAAAAAACGTAACAGAAAATCAAAAGGGTGTAAAGGTGAGTATCCTCTTTTAAAGAGGGCCCTAAAAACGTATGTAAAAAACTGGCGAGGTGAGTTCAAAACCTTCGAATTCGGGCCCAAATGATTTTATTGGCTCACCATCAGTTTAAGAAAATTCGTAGGGGAACCCTTTATATGGGTTTAAGGTAAGGGGCAAGCCCTTACCCTACACCTAATTATGATCGGGATCTATCCCCTTGCCCGCCTGATGGAGGAAGCCTTTTTCACCCCACCTCACCAGTTATTGGTAGAATGGCTAACCCTTTTTCAGACCTTCAAAAAACCCTTGACAAATTCGAAAAGACGAATATACTTTAGGTGAGTTTATTTTATTAAACAAAATTCTTCTTAAACTATCCTTTTAGGATGGAGGAAAATGGCGAAGGTATTAATCATTGGAGCAGGCGGGGTGGGTACGGTCGTCGCTCATAAAGTTGCAAAAGTGCCCGAGGTATTTACAGAGATTATGCTGGCAAGTCGTAATCCCTCAAAATGTGAGGCCATCGCAAAGGCCGTCGGAGGGGATCGAATTAAGACCGCTCAGGTGGATGCCAGTGAGGTTAACCAATTGGTGAGGTTATTTAAAAAATTTAAACCGGAGATGGTGATTCATGTTGCCTTGCCCTACCAAGACCTCACCATCATGGATGCCTGCCTTGAGACAGGGGTCAATTATTTAGATACCGCCAGTTATGAACCACCCGATCTCGCTAAATTTGAATACAAATGGCAATGGGCCTATCAGGAAAGGTTTCAAAAAGCAGGCCTTACCGCCATCCTGGGTTGTGGGTTTGATCCAGGGGTGACCGGGGTTTTTACCGCCTATGCGGCAAAACACCATTTTGACGAAATTCATTATCTGGATATTGTGGACTGCAATGCAGGGGAGCATGGAAAGCCTTTTGCCACCAACTTCAACCCAGAAATCAACATACGAGAGGTCACCCAAAAAGGGAGATACTGGGAAGATGGGAAGTGGATTGAAACCGAACCTCATGAAATTCACAGGCCATTGAATTATCCAAATATCGGACCCAGGGAATCCTATCTCATGTATCATGAGGAATTGGAGTCATTGGTCAAGAATTTTCCTACCCTAAAAAGGGCTCGGTTCTGGATGACCTTTGGAGAGGAGTATTTGACCCATTTACGTGTCATTCAAAATATTGGGATGGCCAGTATCAAACCCATTCTCTATGAAGGAAGGGAGATTGTACCCATTCAATTCCTAAAAGCGGTATTGCCAAACCCCGCTTCACTGGGGGAGCATTATACAGGTGAAACTTCTATCGGTTGTCGAATTCGAGGGGTTAAACATCAAAAGGAAAAGACCTACTACATCTATAATAATTGTAAACACCAGGATGCCTACCGAGAAACCGGAACGCAGGCAGTTAGTTACACGACTGGTGTCCCAGCAATGATAGGCGCGATGTTGTTTCTTACAGGAAAATGGAAAGGACCTGGAGTATTTAACACGGAACAGTTTGATCCTGACCCATTTATGGAGCAATTGGCCATCCATGGACTTCCCTGGCACGAATTGCACGATGTGGATTTAGAATTATAGGAATTGGAATAATGGAAGAATGGAATAGCGGAACGATGGGTCCCGTAAAAAAAGATTTTTCTTCCTTTTATTTTTTACAATATTCCAATATTCCATCATTCCAACATTCCAATTTACCCTGAGAACGATGTCTATTGACTTTAGAAAAATCACTACCCCTTGTTATGTGATCGATGAGCAACTGTTAAGAAATAATCTTGAATTGATCAGAAGGGTGAAAGAGGCGGCTCAAGTCAAGGTTCTCGTCTCGCTCAAGGCTTTTTCAAATTGGGGTGCCTTTCCCATCTTTAAAGAGTATGGGTTTGGTGCCTCTGCAAGCTCGGCCAATGAAGCAAGGCTTGCTTTCGAAGAACTCGGGGTAAAAGCCCATACCTACTCCCCTGCCTTTGAGGAGAATACCTTCTCAGAGATCTTAAAATACAGTAGCCATGTCTCTTTCAACTCCATCAGCCAATTACAAAAGTTTGCTCAAGTGGCCCTAAGGATGGGAGTCTCGGTTGGATTGCGTGTGAACCCTGGGTATTCAAATTCTTCCTGTGACCTCTATAATCCCTGCTTATCCGGTTCACGATTTGGAATCACCGCAAATCAACTGGGTGATATTCTTCCGCAAGGAGTAGAGGGGTTTCATTTTCACACCCTTTTTGAAGCAGACTCTTATGCATTGGAGAGAGTGTTATCTTTATTCATAGACAAGTTTGGGAAATTTCTACCCAAATTGAAATGGGTAAATATGGGTGGAGGTCATCTTATTACAAAAAAGGGGTATGATATTTCACATCTGATTAAGATCTTAAATGATTTTAAAAAAAGGTTTCAATTAGAGATTATCCTGGAGCCTGGTAGCGCATTTACCTATCGAACAGGCTATTTAGTTTCTAAGGTTTTAGATATTGTTGAAAATGATGGGATTAAAACCGCCATCCTCGATGTCTCATTTACCTGTCACATGCCCGATTGTTTAGAGATGCCTTATAAGCCTGCTATCCTGGGAGCTATGGATGAAACGCCAGGGAAACCCACCTACAGAATGGGAGGGGTGAGTTGCCTGGCAGGAGATGTTATGGGATGCTGGTCCTTTGATCAGGAACTGAAACCTGGGGATCAAATCATATTTGAGGATATGATTCATTATACCACAGTTAAAACAACCATGTTCAATGGCATCCCTCACCCCTCCATTGGAATATGGAATGGAAAATCAGGATTTCGATTGATTAAAGAATTTAATTATCAGGACTATAAAAATAGATTGTCTTAATTAATGGACGATGCTTAGGCCTGAGTTCAGTATTTATAAATCCTGATATACCTAACCAAAAATATTTGAAATTTAACAGACTTGTCATCCTGAACTCGTTTCAGGATCTCACCTTTTGGACAAAACAAGATGCTGAACCAAGTTCAGC
>Ga0185342_1000450_pt1 | contig 20993 bp, 16 predicted proteins | sample ConPoolayeEmetaG_FD_128045 | JGI IMG/M metagenome (GOLD analysis project Ga0185342, IMG submission 128045) | Hot spring microbial mat communities from California, USA to study Microbial Dark Matter (Phase II) - Cone Pool mat layer E metaG... ...
GAAGAAGAAGAAGAGCTCTGAGACTGGCTTTTTGGAGATTGAGGCTTTGAAATTCCTTGATTAGCTGAAGAGGAGGACGAAACCGGCTTCACTCCTGAATCTATGGCTGCAGGTGGATTGTAGGGACGAGCCAGGGAAGGCAGGTTATAGGAGGATTTTCTCTCCTGGATTGAGGAAGACGAAAAAGAGCCCGAAGAGCCCGAAAAACCTGTCTGGTTCATTTTTCTTAAACTTTTAGTTTCTGAAAAAGCAGACGGCGACCTGAGCTGAATCTTTGAGCTTTCGGCTGAGTCAGAACGCAATTCGGGTTTTCTTCTCAAAGAAATTGATGAATTTTCAGTCAGGTTTCTGGGGCTGCTTTGAGGATTTAACCTTCGGGAACTGACCTGGCCCGTTCCAGCATAATGATTATTTTTGTAGCTTAGACTCGAGCGAGAAAGACTTCCCGAACCTGGAGTCCTATTAATCTGAGCTGGATTTGCCTCTGAAATCCGGAGTTCAGAAGTCCGTAAGCTTTTTGTCTCTGGCCGGGAAATTTCAGTGGTGATTTTCTGGCCGTGACTTAAAGTAGACGGTGATTTTAACTGAGAACTGGACAGAGGTCTTTCTGAGGCGGGATTGATTGATTTGAGACCGCTTGAAGCCGGTCGCAGCGCAGACGGGGTAACGGAAGGTTTAGGGGTCGGCTTAATCTGGGGCTGGCTGGCCTCCAGGCGAATTTTTTCTAGGTTTTTCAGGCTTTCAGGCCCGACAAGGGTTCTAACCGAATGTAGAGCCTGAAGCTGATTCCTTCTGACTACAACCAGAGCTCTGGAATGAACTGGATAATATCGGTCGTCATATCTATCATAAAAATAGTTATTGATAATGACCACCGGACGATTCCAGTAGCTTAGAGGACACCAGGCGACTATTTGGGCATCCCAGTACCAGTGCACCCAGGCCGGACCCCAGTAGACGGTTGGAATCCAGTACCAGCCAAGGCCCAGTCGCCAGTGCCAGCGTCCGTAGTGGTAGACTGCCCAGCCCCAGGGCTCGGCTGAAACCCAGGTCCAGCCTATTCGGGGATACCAGACCCAGCGGCCATTTAAATATGGACGCCAGTCAACCTGAACCACCACCGGAACCCAGACATAGCCGTAGGGCCGCTCGTAAACCCAGCGGCCATAAGCCGAAAGTTCGGGTTCATATTCTCTGATTTCCTCTGGCAGATAAGATGAACTCTGATAACTGGCTCTGTAGAGCAAACGGTCGCGGTCCCGGTTCCAGAGACTGAAATCGTCGCCTCCAGTGTGATAATAAAGAGACTCATACAGATAGCCATCTTCGGCTTCCACCGAATCTCCAGCTTCAAGTAGAAGGGACTCATCCCGGGCTGCTACTTCAAGCGCTCCTTCTATCACTGAAACCCGAGTCCGACTCTGGTCTTCAATCTCAAAGCTAAAAAGACCTTCCTCCAGGGCATAGAAAGAAGCATCGGGGGTGTGCAGACTGAAACTTCTTTCTTTTTGAAGATGACTGAGACGCAGGTAAAACCTGCCACTGTACAGGTACAGGGATATTTCATCTCCCTGGTATTCAGGCAATTTCACTATTTCCAGCACTGAATAAGGGCCAACTCTTAAAAAATTATTCCGGCCGAAGCTTATTTCTAAAAGTCCGTCTTCAGTCTCAACCTTATCACCTGTCGTCAGGACCAGATTGACTTCAGCCCTTTCCAAACCGAGGTCCTGAGTTCTATCTACAACCGCCTCTCCCCGTATATAGCTTATTCGGGCAAAAGCACCTGAATAGTAGGCCTCCTGAGAGCCAGCCATTATTGAGAAGAAGAAAACCCCGGCTGCCACCAAGGCTATTAAGCTTATTTTTCTCATCTTCTTCTCCTTTCAACTCCTTTAACAGCAATAAACATGCCAATTCCTTAAAAGAAACTTCAGGGAAATAGGCTGGATTATGGCTTATTAAGTGTCCTCAACCAGAGACAACCGGCCTAAGATTAACTAAACTTAAAACCTTAGGTTGACTTTTTTTAGCTGGCTGAATCAGGCCAGAATAAAAAAGGCTGCTTTTTCAAGCAGCCCTGAAGTAAATTATCAAGCTGGTTAAATTAACGCCAGCACCACCCACCAAGACCCCAATAACGTCTCGGCATCAGGCGCATATCCATCCGTCCCCGAGGTCCACCCAGCAGCTCACGTTTCAGCCTGAAATCCTGGCGATATTCCTCCAGTTTTTTAAGCTGCTCCGGCGTGAAAATTTTCTCCCACTCTTTTTTGTTTTTGAACTGAGCCTTCATTCTTTCAGCTTTGAGTTTGGAAATTTCATCAATCAGGCTATTAACCTTTTTCTCGTCAGCCTTGGAGTCCTGCAAGAGTTTCCTCAGGTCCTCACGGAGCTTACCCATTTTTTCCCAGTAGGATTTGGCCTCATTCAACCGGGCCTTTCTAAACTCTTCCAGCTTTTTCTCCTGTTCTGGAGTCAGCTGAAGCGCATCTTTAAGGAGCTCAGCTCCCAGACCTGGACCCCGTCCCATCATCTTCCGGCCAAAAAAAGGCTGGGCTTCCAGGCTGGCTGCCAGAAGGCTTCCGATAAAAGCGACTGTCAGAAGAACCATAAAAAATCTTCTTTTCATCTTTTAACCTCCAACTTTTTTTCACAGTCCAATAAATTAGACAGCTTTTTAAACTATTCCTTGGCAAAATTACTCCTGACGATGTCGCAGACGGTCCAAGGTAACGGCCGCAATGATTATGGCTCCGATTATTATCTCCTGAAAATAATTAGGCCAGCCCATCATGGTGCATCCATTGCGCAGGAAAGCCATTATAAATACCCCGACCAGGGTTCCCAGAATGCTTCCTTCTCCGCCGCTCAGACTACCACCGCCTATGACTACAGCCGCAATTATATCCAGCTCCAGTCCCATAGCGACAGTTGGGTCACCCACGGTTAACCGGGAAAACTCCATCACCCCAGCCAGCCCGCAAAGCAGCCCAGAAATAGTATAGACCAGAACTTTCACCCTTTCAGTCCTGATTCCGCAAAGCCGGGCCGTCAGCTCGTTTGAACCAACAGCAAAGATATGTCGGCCAAAAACTGTCTTTCGCAGCACCACAGCCATTATCAGTGAGAGGAATACCATAACCCAGATTCCTGGCGAGACGATGAGCCAGGAAGGCTCAGGTGTCCTGACCATCAGCTCATTCAGCCAGCTCAACGGAGCATCAATTTTCTGGTTTCTGGCCACCCACTTGGCCAGTCCCCTGGTAATACCCATCATCCCCAAAGTAACGATGAAAGGCACCATTCGGAGTCTGGTTATCAGAAACCCGTTCAAAAAACCGACCAGTCCCCCTGTAGCCACCCCAACCAGAGCAGCCAGCAGTGGAGTGAGCCCAGCATTAATGGCATAAGCCACCAGCACACAGCTCAGAGCCAGGTTGGAAGCAGCCGAAAGGTCAATTCCGCCACTTACGATTATCAGGGTCAGGCCAAGGGCACAGAGAGCCACGATAACCGACTGGGTGGCCACATTCTTGATGTTTCCCAGACGCAGGAACCGGTCCGAAATTTCAGGCATTAGAGAAAAAAGGGTGATGACCAGAACCAGACCGATGAAAGGCCCCAGAAGTCCTGTAATCTTCTTCAAACCATAAACCCTGTTACTCACCTTTACTCTCCTGAACTATTCTGGTTATCTACTTTGCCGGTGACAGCTGCCCTCATTAAACTGGCCTCAGTCCAGTCAGCAACCGGTCGGACTGAAACTAATTCTCCCCGATGAAAAACGGCTATCCGGTCTGCCACTCCCAGCAGTTCGGGCAGATAGGAGCTTACGAATATGACGGCTTTATTCTGGCTGGCCAGATGTCCGATTAGCTCATAGATTTGAGCCTTACTCAGAACATCAATGCCCCGCGTCGGCTCATCAAGTAGAAAAATTTCCGCCTCTTGATGAAGCAGGCGAGCCAAGGCTACTTTCTGCTGATTGCCCCCAGAAAGGGTCCAGACCTTCTGTTCTGGCCAGCGGGCTTTAATGTTCAGAAGTTTTATCCACTCCGAAGCAGCAGCCTGCTGTCTCTTCTGGCTCAGAAAGCCCCATCTGACATAAGGAGCCAGCCGGCTCATGGTCAGATTGTCGCTCACATTTAACCTCAAGGCCAGTCCTTCAACCTGACGGTCCTCGCTTAAAAAGCCCAGCTTCCGAGCCAGGCTGGTTTCAGGATGGTCTGGTCGGAAATACTCTCCGGCCACTACTACCGCTCCTTTTTCCAGTCGGTCAAGTCCGAACAGAGCTCTTAAGAATTCAGTCCGACCGGAACCGACAAGGCCGGCTATTCCCAGAATCTCCCCCCGCCTGAGCTCCAGTTCCACAGCCTGAGCCATTTTCTTGCTTTTCACTCCAGCGCTTTTAAGCAGGACCTCACCCGGCTGATGGGTGATTCGGGGAAACATTTCAGAAATCCTTCGACCTATCATCAACCTGATCAGCTCTTCCACTGAAGTCTCAGCTATCCTGCCCGAACCCACTACCCGACCGTCCCTGAGCACTGTGTAACGGTCAGCCACTTCCAGAACTTCCTCCAAAAAATGGCTGACGTAGATTATTCCGACCCCTTCATCACGAAGTTTTCTGACAATCTCGAAGAGCCTCCGGGTATCTTCCTGAGAAAGGCTGCTGGTGGGTTCATCCATGACCAGAATTCGGGCCCGGCTAACCAAGGCCCGAGCGATTTCCACCACCTGGCGGGCCCCGACCGTTAATTTTCTGACCGGAATATCCGGAGAGATTTCAGGGTGATGCAGAAAGTTCAGAACTTCCCTTATTCTTTCCCGGTTTCTTTTTCTGTCCACCAAACCCCATCTGGAAGCCTCCTGACCAAGCATAATATTTTCTTCAACCGTCAGATGAGGAGCGAGATTGAGCTCCTGGTAGATGACTGAAATTCCCTGTTTTCTCCCTTCCAGTGGCCCCGAGGGCCGGTATTCCTGACCGTCAAGATACATCATTCCGCAATCAGGTTTGTAGGCTCCGCTTAGAATTTTAATCAGGGTGCTTTTGCCGGCTCCGTTTTCTCCAAGTAGGGCCTGGACTTCTCCACTCCGGAGCTCAAAATCAACTCTGTCCAGAACCAGGTTCTGGCCAAAACTCTTGCTGATCTCCTTTAAGACGAGTAACGGTTTCGCCTCAGTCTCTTTCATTTTTTCAGTGAACAAAATTTATTTGCCTTAAAAATTCAGAGCTATCTTATCGGACGTATGGAGAAATATTCGGTTCCAGCAGGGCTTTAATTTCTGGCTGGTTCATATTATCTGGAGTAGCCATGACCACTCCGGTATCTATTCTTTTTTCAACCGGCCTTCCTTCCAGAAAATCAACCACCATTTTAACTCCCAGATACCCCATTTTCATCGGGTCCTGCAGGACCAGACCGTGTATCTCATTTTTGGCCAGAGCCTGAATCAATTTAGCTGAGCTGTCAAAGCCCACCAGCTTCACCTTCCCGGCCAGTCCATGCTGCTGAAGAGCCCGCAGGGCTCCAAAGGTGCTGGATTCATTCGGGGTGAAAATTCCTTCCACCTGAGGATAACGGCTGAGCAGGTTTTCGGTCAGCTGGTAGGCAGATTCGGTGGTGGTGCCAGCAAACTGGTCTTTAACCAGAAGTTCAATTTCTGGATATTCCCGGGTAATGGTTTCCAGAAAACCCTGTTCCCTGAAAGTAGTGCTGGCTGAACCTTCAAGGTAGCGGATTAAAAATATCTTCCCCCGACCTCCCAGAATTTCAGCCAGACGGTGGGCAGCCATTACTCCACCCTTATAATTGTCGGTAGCTACAAAACTGATGTAGTTATCTCCCTGGAGGTTAGAGTCGATGATGACCACCGGGATACCTTCTTTCATGGCTTCGGCCACTGGCCTGACCAGAGCCCGGTCATCAAGCGGTGCCAGAACAATTCCATCCACCCGGCGACTGATAAAATCCTCAACCACTGTAATCTGCTGGGCCCGGTCGTCCTCTTTTTGAGGCCCCTTCCAGAAGACCTCCACCCCCAGCTCCCGGGAAGCTTTAATCGCTCCGGCCTGAATGGCTTTCCAGAATTCGTGGGTGGTTCCTTTGGGGATGACCGCTATCCGGTATTTTATGGCTGAACTCGAAACCTCTTCGGACTTTTTCTCAGTCCGGCAACCGAGGAGTGAGAAAAACAATATAATTATTACTTGCAGACAGATAAAAGCTCTTCTGATTTTCATGGGTTCAGTATAGAACAGACTTTCTTTTCAAGTCAAAAGAAGGTAGCAATTAAATTTAAAAAATAAAAAAAGAAAAGGAGAACAGCTCGCCAAAACACTGCTCTCCTTTTTCTTGCAGGATAATCTTAATTAAATTTGTTTGAAAGAAACTAATCAAGCCTTCTTCAAAATAGGCATGCCGGTCTTGGCAGTTTCCACCACCTGGTAGCCGGCCGGAACTTCATCCAGAGCTCCGGGTCTGACGTCTCTGGCGAAGTAGTAAATAGTCTGCATCTTTCCGCCGCGCAGCTTAACCTCACGAGCATGCAGGTAATAAGTAATCCCCTTTTTGTTTGTGAATTGGTAAGGCATGAATTAAACCTCCAAAAAAAATTTCCTTACTTAAAACCAACGACCGTTCCCCAGCTTAAAAAATCCGGAGCCGGCCAGGTTGCTTTCTTCAGATTGATCAAAGAGCAAAGGCAATAATCGGAACTTATTCAACAGGATTAGCATTTCCTCAAACCCTTAATCCTGTTTTAGTATAACTTAATCTAAAGTTAAATACCAACCTGAGACTTAAAAAATTTTGTCCTGTCCTGAATCCCGAATCATCGCAGCTGTTAATGAATGGTACCATTAAAGTTAAAACTTCAGTTCGTATCCTGGAAATATCACTCATCGAAAATTCCCCTTCAGAAATCCATTCTCACCCGGAATCTTCTTCTGGCTAACTTTTATTAAATTAGGCTTTTTTTGTCAAGCAAATCGATTTTCTCAAATCCTACTGAATGAACCCCACATCTGGAGGGATATCAGCCGGAACTATCGGACCGAAGGTTTCTTCGTAACGCTTTAGATTGCTCTCCAGAGCTTCAGCAAACCTTTTAGCATGGGCCGGGCTGAGGATTATCCTGGCTACCAGCTTGCCCATGGGCCCGTCAGGAAAAATGAAAGCAAAATCAAAGATGAATTCTTCCCGGCTGTGTCTGATGGCCGCCAGGTTAGAGTACTGGCCAACGGCCACCTGTTCGTCCACCTTGATGTCAATCTTTTTTTCTTCAATTTGATCCTTCTTCATCATTCTCTCCTTTTCACCTTCTATTTCTATTTTATTCAGCCGTTATTTTCACTCAAGCCATATTTTCAGGACCTCCATCCATTTTAAAATTCAACCCAATGAGAAATCTCCCGGACGGCTTCAAACTCCCGATGTCAGTTATTGTTATTTTACAACCCGGAACGGCCATTCAGCAACCTTCAAAGAACTTATCTTTCGCCGGCTTTTTCTTAGGCTGGCTTTTCTTTACCTTGGAGATAAAGGCCGTTCCTCCAACTTCCAGACCTGACCATATCAATTGAGGCAAATAAAAATCTTTAAAAAATAAAAAAACTTTAAAAGAATTCATTGTCCTTCTCAAACCTGTTATTTCCTGGAGTCAACCAATTACAATACTTCAATTTTTACCTCCCTGTTTTCTTAACTTAAATCCGAAGCCAGCGGATTGCAGTTAATTTTCTTTAACCCGCTTTTGAGAGCCAGTCAATTTTCTAACAGAATTAATAAACGTTAACACTTTTTTAAATAAAAAATTATTTAAGTTGTTGAATAACAAACAGATAAAAACTTAAAAAAAGCTTGATTTTTTATTTTAATAACTTATAATTATATTGGCTTTCCTGGGCGGGCTGGGGAAAGCCCCCACCTTTTTGGTTCCCATCATCAACCCCCCTTTTGCTGACAACAGCCCGCATCTAGTATCGTTTTAATTAGTGTTACGCTTTATATAATTTGTAACACCTCATCTAAACAGAGATTGCCTTTTAACTCTCAATAATAAAAAGCAGATTGAATAAAACGAATTATCAGCATTCTCTTTATCCATAAAACAAAAAGAACGTGAAAACCCAGACCAGAGTAAACTTATGACTTTCTGAGGCCCAAACCATTTCTAAAAAATTGCCTTAAAAACTTCAATCGGTGGGTGTAAGAAGAAAAAGTGATGCCCGAGCCGAGAAGAAGAATTAAAAGAAAAAAATAATTGCCATCTTTGGTATTCATTAAGACTGCCCCGTAGTCAACGCCTGAATTGTACTGGGGTGATAAACTTAAATATCAATATCCTGAGCCTGAAACCATAAGAATTTTCCGGCTCCTGGCCGTATCAGTTAGCTTTAATTTTATAATTTTATAAATCTACTGGCTCAGCGGCTGTAAAATTCTATCATCTGACGGACCGCCTCTTCACACACCCGGCAGAAAGGTTTTTTCCCTTTGGTGAACATCAGACAGTCCACCGACGGCCGGTAGAGCCCGGTGGATGAATAACCAGCCCCCTCAAAAGCTCCAACTTTTCCAGCATACCGGCTTCTGGCCAGAAATTGGTCAACTTTTCTGGCCTGCTCCAAAGATAACTTTTCGCTCTCTTCCTCCAGCCGGGCAATTTCCTCCTTCGGAGCTCCTTCTCTTTTCAGCCTGGCTATTTTTTCATTTAGCTCCTGACGGGTTTTCTGATAGGCAATATCCATCCGGTCAAATTCTTCTTTTTCCCAGGGCGTGGGAATGTTCAGACCGGGAGATACCAGTTTTTTCCACTTCAGGTTTTTAGGGTCCAGAAGCGCAGTGATATTGGGCTCAACCGGTTCTATCCCCCTCGGATAGAATTCGTTGTAAGCCACCTGGGAAGTGTAGTACTCATCAGCCAGCCCGGTAAAAGAATGACCGAATTCATGTAACATCAGGTATTCAAACCACTGATTGTCGGTAGTAAAGGTACAGTAAAGATTGTAAATTCCACCTCCACCATAGCGGTGGTGATTGACCATGATTAAAAGAGTGTCATAAGGAATGGCCGAAGCTACCTCCCGGACTCTTCGGTTGTCCTCAGTCAGCAGATACCTTTCCGATCCGAAGGAATCAAAGGTAGTATTAAGAGCAGTATTTCTGAACTGACCGTGGGAAGGTTCATCACAACCGCTTTCCGCCGAGGGTTTGAAAACCCCGTAAACATTAAATCTGCTCTTTAAACTTTTATAAGGCTCAAAGCTGAACATAACCTCAACAAAACGGTCAAGGTCGGCTCGAAGTTTAGCTTCATCTTCGAGCCGGTAGCCTTCAGCCAGAAAGGCTACATCCACTTTCTCGTGAGGATGACCATTTTTTAGCAGCTCATAAACTTTTATTGTGGGGTCGAGGGCTTCTTTTATGATGTAAATTGAATTCGGGTCTATCTCTTCAGAAAATATCTGCTTGAAATTGTTTTCCCGGTCTCTGGCTTCCAGAGTTAAGATAATCTTTTTTTTCGGAAAAGGAATCAGGACCGATTCATGAAAGGTTCTCTTTATACCCTTAATTCCCTCATCAGTGGTTTTATATTCACCGAACAGGCTGTCAAAGGCCCGAGAAAATATCAGCTCACCACCAGCCGCATCATATATTTTGACACAGTATCTTCCTCTCATAAAAGGGTCGATTAAACTTTTAACCGAACCGGCCCAGATTCCCTGCTGATAAACTCTGTCCAGACTCACCACTTCTTCTCGGCTGTCTCCGGTGTGGTAATAATCGACTCTCATGGTCCGGTCGAGAAAATAGTCCTCAAAATTCACTCCTGGTCGAGCCTGAAGCGAATAAATAATGGCCACTGCCACCAGAACCAGGATTAAAAAAAACAGATACTTTTTCATCTTAAACCCTCCTTTTCGGTTGATCCGACTCATGGTCGGACTACCTTTCCGGCAATTTCCTTAAGCAGCTTGAAGGCCAGAGCCGCGGTCATTTCGGAGACGTCCCGCTGCGGGTTTAGTTCCACCAGGTCAAACCCGACAATGGTGGCTTTCAGGTTATGGACGAGATCAATCACCTGTCTTGAGGTTAAGCCACCGGGTTCATGGTGAGAAACTCCGGGAGCATAGGCCGGGTCGAAAACATCCAGGTCCACCGAGATAAAGAGCGGGTTCTTAAATTCCAGACTGAGCTTTTCCGGAAAATGTCGGGCTTCAATGGTTTGTACTCCGTATTTTTCAGCCATGGCTCTCATTTCCGGAGTGGTGGCCCGTATGCCAACCTGAACCAGGTTCTGGACCAACCCTTCCTCCAGAATTCTGGCCATCGGGCAGGCATGTGACAGACGGTCGCCATAAAGCTCATCGTACATATCAGGATGGGCATCCAGATGGAGCAGGTCTAAGGGCCGGTATTTACGTGCCATAGCTTTTACCACCGGGTAGGTAATGGAATGATCACCCCCGAGGATTATAGGAACCGCCCCAAAATTTATTATTTCCAGAACTTTTTCTTCCACCGCAGCAAAAGTCTTCAGAACATCGCCCGAGGTATCCACATCGCCCAGGTCTACCAGCACCGTCTCCTCGGCCAGGTCCACTCCAAGCTCGGTGTCCGGATTGTAGCATTTGCCGGTGGAAATCCGGCGAACAGCCTCTGGCCCAAAAGCCGCCCCCCGCCGGTAGCTGGACTTTTCGTCAAAGGGAACTCCGATTACAGCCAGTTTGAACTTGTTGTTTCCTGATAATTTCTTCAAGGCCCCACCAAAGTCAGTCATTTTTTCCTCCCTGGTGAAGTTCAACCAGAATTATACAGGATAGCCTGAAAAAACTGAACTCAGAAATAGACAACCGAAGCAAAGCTGACGGCTGACTGGCTGGCGGTCTCCTGGCTCAGCTCATAACCAAGGAGGTAGCCCCTCAGGTTCCCTGGAATTATTTCCAGCAATACAGCCAGCACTGGAAAACCGCAGACGTTAAAATGGTCCCCGGTTTCCCGGTGAAGCTTCCAGAAAGCCTCGGGCTGTCGGTGAAGTAGAGCTTCTATGATATCGTGGTCAAAAGCCACAGCCGCTTCTTTTAGCTCTGAAGCCGTCTGCTGATGTCCAAACTTGGGTCCGATGTGGCAGAAATCAACTCCAGCCACAACCAGGGTACTGGAATCGGCTGCCATCTTTCTAAGCACTTCAATCACTGATTCCATTCCCGGAATTTCAGAGGCCCGGTTGACTTTCTTGAGCCAGGAATGGACTGAGCCGCAAAGAATGGGCACTACGGAGAACGGACGGGCCAGAACCTGCTGGAGAAAAATCAGCTGGAACTCGATTGAATGCTCCTTACGATGAGCCAGGTCATCAGGAGCCATCAGGTTGCCTCCGGCTTCTTTGATTTTTCTGACTGCTTTTTTATCAGTCGTAACTGTCCCCAGTGGTGTCCGAAAATCCTTTTCGGTGAGGGATAAAAAGCCTTCCTCTAGAGCATGACCTGTGCCCAGGATAAGCACCCGCTCGTAAGCCATTCCTGCCAGACAGCTGTAGGCTAAGGAATAGAGCCGAGCCCCGGCTTTAAGGTCAATGTGAGGAGCTAGCAGAACGCGGGGAACAAAACCGGAAGCTATCTCCCGTTCCACCTCCGGTGGTCTCCTTTCCAGCTCCAGCAGCCGGCTTAAATAATCTTTCAAAGCTTCAGATTCGGCCGGATATGCTTCGCCGGCCAGACAGGCTTCCCGCACGGGAAGGCTCAGGAACTCCTCAGCCAGCCGTCTTTTGCTGACCCTGTACTCCGGAGTGTCCAGAATCAGAAGTCGCTCTAAATCGGCCAGGATTCTGGAGACGAGTTCCGCCCCCGAGAGAGAATAACCCCTTCTGCGCAGGAATTCATACTGAATATCCTTTTCGTCTCTCGAGCCATCTACCAGCATCAAAACTTCCAGAGCTTCTCCCTGAATAATCACTGGATTCTTAATTAGCCCCAGCCGGTCGCTGACCAAAAGGCCACGCTGTCCACGGTAATGGATGGGTTGAATATCAAGATCACTTCTGAGCTTAAGGCCCAAAATCCGCCTCCCTTTCTTCAGAAAATTACCGGCAGCCTATCAGTTTTTACATTTCCTGCCTCTCAACACCGCTTAACCCATCTGTAACAAGAAAAATAGGAAAAAACAATTTCATCCGAAAAGTTCCCTCTTCACAATTCTCGTCAGTTATTAATACCAGAATAAGCCAGACTTTTCAAAGGAAGTCAGGATTTACTCAAGGAGTGCAGAACAAAAATATGGGAAAATTTGAATCACCGCCAGTCTGGGGGAAGTCAGGTGAAAAAGCTTAAGGAAAGCTGAGGGCAGATAAGAAAGAGGAAAGAGGAGAAGGATCTTCCTTCCCCTCCCTTTCCTCAGCAACCTTGGCCTCGCCTCAATCTGAGGCGATTTCAATATCTCACGAGGCGGGCCGGCTGCCAATCACCCCTGAGGGGGTTTATGGGGGTGAAATTTCGGGCCACTTTCCCCACTTTTATCACCCCTCGTCTTAGAGACCCGCAGGCGGTTAAGGTACTTCCTGCCCTTATGGCATGAATTTCCCGGAAGATGGAACGAGTAGGGCTCAAATATCCGCCGGTCCGGAAAGCCCGGCTTTAACCGCCAGATTGATTGTCCGAACCGAAAGAGCACCTGCGAGTTTAAGGAAAGCTCTGGCCCGGCTTACCAATCGACGCAGGTCTGGTAAATTTCCAGCTGCTTTTTGTGATGACTAAAAATTCTTTATTTATTATTGGGCTTTGATTTATATTAGTGATTTGACTGACCAAAGAAAAAAGAAAAAGTTGAACAATTAATAATAAGTAAGATCTATAGAAAAAATAAAAAAATAACAAAAAAGAAATAGGTTCAGAAATTAAGATTATTCACAGGAGGATGAAAGATGAAAGGCTCAAGCTGCCGACTCCCTGTTTTTTATTGCTTCCAGGCTGTGGTTCTGACCACAGCTCTGATTTTCGGTGCTCTTCTGGTTCTTAGCCCGGCTGAGGGTGCAGTTCAGGAAGCCACTTCAGAACAATCCCGGCCCCGCCTGGTTCTGGAAAAAATCATGGCTGGACCTGAGTTTATAGGCACTTCACCCTCGAACCCGGTCTGGGCTGTAAGCGGAAAGACCCTCTACTTTCAATGGCGAAAACCGGGCGATAAGACGGCTGAAATCTATTCGGTCAGCCTGAACAATCCCTTACCGGTTAAAATCAGCCGGGAAAAGATTTTAGAAAATCCCCCTGCTGGGGGTCCGGGCCGACTCCGGGGCGGTTTTGGCTTCGGGCGTTTCGGTTCTCAGTGGCAATGGGATAAAAACCGGGAGCGCCTGCTCATCAGCCAGAATGGAGATATTTTTCTCTATCATCTAGCCACCAAAAAGACCGAGCAGCTAACCTCAACTGACCAGGCCGAAACCAACGCTGGTTTTACTCACGACCAGAAAAAAATCTATTTTCAGGCTGGAGACAATCTCTTTATTCTCTCTCTGGCCGATAGAAGTCTGCGTCAGCTGACTTCCTTTACCCGGGAGAAACAGCCCGAACCCAGAAAGACCGATGAAATCCAAAAATGGTACGAAGCCCAGCAGCGTGACCTTTTCAAAGAGATATTCAGGCTGGGTTTTGAAGGAATGGAAGGATTCCGGGGAACCCAGAATTTACTTCCTTCTCTCGGCCAGACAACCAGAAGAAAGCCTTTTTATCTTCAGGAAAACCAGCGATTGATTTTAATGGAACCAAGCCCGGATGAAAAATACACCCTGTTCATCCTGATGGAAGAAGTTCCCGGGGCTAAAACTACAATCGTCCCTAATTACGTAACTCGCTCCGGTTATACCGAAACCATTTCTTCTCACACCAAAGCGGCCGAAAACCCTCAGATTTACAGACTGGGTCTTATGAACTCTGAAAATGGAGAAGTCCGCTGGGTAGATTACGGTCAGGGAGAAAGGTTAATTAATCCCCGCCAGGTCTGGTGGTCTCCAGATGGCCAGAAATGCCTGCTGGCCGCTCAGGCTGAAGACCGGAAGGAGGCTTGGCTTTTCCTCCTGGACTGGACCACAGGTAAGACCACGGTTGTGGAAAACGTCAAAGACGAAGCTTGGATCGGTCCACTGGGGTTGACCAACGTTTTCTGGTGGCCAGACAGCCGTCACATTTCTTTTATTTCCGAGCAGAACGGCTACGCCCATCTTTACCGGCTGGCGGTTGAAACCAGAGAAAAAAAAGCCCTGACCGAAGGAAGATATGAAGTCACCTGGGCTTCGCTTTCGGCCGATGGCCAGAAAATTTACTACGTCTCCAGCGAAGTTCACCCCGGAGAAAGGCACTTATATGTGCTTGACTTGAAAAGTGGAAAAAAGACCAGGCTGACCAGCCTTCAGGGAATGAACGAATTTTATCTCTCGCCTGATGAAAAGACGATAGCCATTATCAATTCCTACTCCACCAGACCGCCGGAACTTTACCTCCAACCGCTCGCTCCAGCAGCTCAACCAAAGTTAATTACCAGCTCTACTACCGAAGAATTCCGGTCTTATCCCTGGTATGATCCGGAAATAGTCACTTTCAAGGCCCGAGACGGAGTGGATGTTTACGCCCGGCTGTTCAAACCCGACCTCCCCCATCCGAGCCGACCGGCAGTTATTTTCATCCACGGAGCAGGTTATTTACAGAATGCCCACCGCGGCTGGAGCACCTATGAGCGTGAGTATATGTTCCACAACCTGCTGCGGGATAATGGTTATTTTGTCCTGGATGTGGACTACCGGGGTAGCAGCGGATACGGCCGCGATTTCCGGACGGGAATTTACCGCCACATGGGTGGAAAGGACCTGGACGATGTGGTTGATGGAGCCAGGTTTCTGGTGGAAAAATATGGCGTCAATCCCCAGGCCATCGGTTGTTATGGCGGAAGCTACGGAGGCTTTCTGACGCTGATGGCCATGTTCAAGACTGAAGTGTTCAAAGCCGGAGCTGCTCTGCGGCCGGTCACTGACTGGGCCCATTATCATCCCAACTACACTGTGGACATCCTCAACCTGCCCCAGAAAGACCCCGAAGCCTACAAACAGAGCTCGCCCATCTACTTTGCTGAGGGCTTAAAAGGTCATTTGCTCATCTGCCATGGGATGGTCGACACTAACGTCCATTTTCAGGATACAGTCAGGCTGGTCCAGCGGTTGATTGAGCTGGGAAAAGAAAACTGGGAAGTGGCCATCTATCCGGTAGAAAACCACAGCTTCCGCACCACATCCTCCTGGGTTGATGAGTATCGCCGGATTTTCAAGCTGTTTGAAACTCACCTGAAGAAATAAAATAAAAAATAGAAACAACTAAAAAATTGTAAGATAAAAAGCCAGGCAGAAAGATTTTCATAAAAATCTAAGAAACCCGGAGACCAGAAATCCGGCTTTTGTTTCCCGGTCAGCCGAATGTTTTCCTGAGGTAAGAAACAAGGTGCTGGCCGGAAAACGATAGCTGTCACTTCCGCGGTTGACCTCTTTCCAGCAACCGAAATAGGATTGAAAACCAGGACAGATTAGCTGGAGCTTTACGGGATTGTTGACATATGGTTAGTATTTTTGTATAGGTTAATACAAGATGGGCAAAGTACTGGAACTGGAAAAAGTTTATAAATCTTACAAATTGGGTTTCATTCCCAAGAAAAAGCCGGTCTTAAAGGGTGTCTCTTTCTACGTTAACGAGGGAGAGATATTCGGCTATTTGGGACCGAATGGAGCCGGCAAAACCACCACCATCAAATGCATCCTGAATCTGATTTTCCCTGACTCAGGGCAGATTACCATTTTCGGGGAAGATTCACTCAAGCCAAAAGCCAGGCGGAGAGTCGGATTTCTGCCTGAAAATCCCTATTTCTACGATTACTTGACCGGCCGCGAATTTCTGACCTTCTATGCCGACCTTCTGGGTCTTCATGGTCGGGCTAAGGAAGAAAAAATCGACTATTTGCTGAAGCTGGTCGGGATGGAGCGGGCAGCCGAGCTTCAGCTTCGCAAGTATTCACGTGGCATGCTGCAAAGAATCGGCCTGGCTCAGGCTCTGCTCAACGACCCGGCCCTGGTCATCCTGGATGAACCGATGGGCGGTCTGGACCCAATCGGCCGCAAAGAATTTCGCGACATCATTGTCAACCTGAAGAAAGAAGGCAAGACCGTTTTCCTGAGTTCCCACATCCTTCAGGATATCGAGATGATCTGTGACCGGGTAGCCATCATCCTGGCCGGAGAAATCATCAACCAGGGTTATCTTGGTGACTTAATCTCAGAAAAAGTTCTTTACACCGAAATCACGGTAGCCGGAGTGCCGGAGGTTGACTTCCGCCATCTGGGCGAAAGCGTTTCCTCAAGCAGCGACCGGGTGCTGCTTAAAGTCTATGAGGAAGATAACATAGAGAAGGTGATTCAACTGGTCCAGCAGAAAAAAGGAAAGATTGTCTCGCTGGTACCCAGAACCGAAACTCTGGAAGACATCTTTGTTAATATGGTGAAGAACCAATGAAAATCACCACCATTGCCAGGAATACTTTCAAGGAAGCTAAAAGGGACCGGGTGCTTTATCTGCTGTTTTTTTTCGCCGCCGGTTGCCTGCTTTTCTCACGGTTTCTGGCTTTACTGACTGTTGGTGACCGGATAAAAATCATCAAAGATGTAGGCCTGGCTTCCATCTCTCTTTTCGGGATGCTGATGGCCATCCTGATGGGCACCGGGCTGGTTTACAAAGAGATTGACAAAAAAACCATCTTCACCCTGCTGGCCAAACCTATTCACCGGGTTGAGTTCCTGCTGGGAAAATTTTTAGGCCTGGTGCTGACTATATTTATCATGACTGGATTGATGGCAGCGATCTTTCTGCTGATTCTTTTTCTACACACTTTTACCGTAGAGTGGAAAATCCTTCTGGCCATTCTTTACATATTTTTTGAGCTGTGCCTGATGACAGCCGTAGCTCTGCTGTTTTCCACTTTCACCACACCGATTCTGGCTTCTCTCTATTCCCTTGGTTTTTACCTGATCGGGCATCTGTCCTGGAGTATGGAAATGCTCATCAAGAAGGTCAAGAGTGGAGCAGGAAGAGCTGCTCTGCAGGTGCTCTACATTGTGCTTCCGGACCTGGAAAACTTTAATTTCAAGACTGAAGTGGTTCACAATCTGCCAATTCCTGCTAAATTACTCGGAATAAGCTTTCTTTACGGGGTAGTTTATACAGCCTTCATACTTCTTTTGGCCATGCTGGTTTTCAGGCGGCGGGATTTTATCTGATTTCAAACCTGAGCATATAGAACATTACTGCCTGCGGGACTCCCGGAGGACAGACCAGAAGCAATGGTAGAAAAAGAAAAGGCGGAAAAAATGAGCAGCGGAGAAAAGCTGCTGCGGCGGCAGCGTAACCTGATAATTTTTCTGCTCATCGGGTCATTGCTTCTTTTTTCCTGGCTAAAGCATCAGAGCGACCGGGTGGCCAGGAAAAAGGTTCCGGGTTCTTCTATCATCTATCTGCCTTCTGGTAAATATCTCAAACACATAACTTTTGGCTATTCCTCCCTGGTAGCTGATATCATCTATCTCTGGGCTATTCAATATTACGGAAATTACGAAATTCCCGACCGTTTCAAGTACTTAGAGCACATCTTCTCCATCATTTCAGAACTTGACCCGAAGTACGTCGACCCCTATGAAGTGGGGGCTCTGATTGCCGTCTATGAGGCTGGCGACCCGAAGTTAGCTTACAGAATTCTGGATATGGGTCTTGAAAAAAACCCGGATATGTGGATTTTCCCTTTTCAGGCCGGCCACATTGCTCAGATGCAGAAGGATTTTGAAGTAGCCAGAGAATACTACCGGAAAGCTATGGAGATACCAGGAGCGCCGCCGATTGTCAAAAGACTCTATGCCCACGCCGCCTACCGAACGATGGATTACCAGGAAGCCTGGGAGATGTGGAAAGAAGTTTACGAAACAGCACAAGAAGACTGGGTTAAAGAAATCGCTTATAACCATCTTTACCGGGTGAAAAGCACGGTAGACACCACAGCTCTGGGCGAATTGGTGAAAAAATTCAGAGAAAAATATGGGCGGCTGCCCTCCGACCTTAAGACCCTGGTCCGGGTTGGTCTGCTCAAAGAAGTGCCTAAGGACCTGGACGGAAAAGATTATGTCTACGACCCGAAAACGGGCGAGGTTAAACCGGCGAGGGTGTGGTGGAAGCGCTGAGAATTGTTCTGGTGGTGGTAGTGGGGCTGGTCTGGGGCAGCTTTCTGAACGTGGTGATTTACCGGCTGCCGAGGGATTTAAGCCTGATTAAGCCGCCCTCCAGTTGTCCGGAATGCCGGCGGCGAATAAAGTGGTACGACAACATTCCTGTTCTCTCCTTCATTTTCCTGGGCGGGAAATGTCGGTTTTGCGGGGCAAAAATTTCAGCAGTTTATCCGCTGGTAGAAGCTCTGACGGCCGGCTGCTTTCTCATAGTTTATTTCCACAACCTGAGATTTTTTGACCTGCAGTTTTTTGTTGACTGTCTTTTTGTCAGCAGCCTGATTGCCCTGGGCTTCATTGACTATTTTCACCAGATAATTCCTGACCATATTACTCTTCCGATTCTGGTGCTGGCTTTGGTTTATGCTCCTTTTCGCTATGACTTAAGCCTGCGTCAGGCTTTAGTCGGCGGGGTGGCGGGCGGTGGCTTTCTGCTTCTCATTTATCTCCTCTATACTTTCATCCGCAAAAAAGAAGGGCTGGGTATGGGCGATGTAATGATGATGCTGATGGTTGGGGCTTACCTTGGTTTGGCCCGAACAGTATTCACCCTCCTCCTGGCTTCAGTGGCCGGGGCGGCAGTCGGGCTGTGGCTGCTTAAATTCAGAAAAAAAACCCTGCAGTATTCCCTGCCCTTCGGAAGCTTCATCGCCCCGGCAGCTTTCGTGGCGCTGGTCTGGGGTGAGCAAATCATTACCTGGTATCTAAGCCTCTTCCGCCGCTAAAAACGGGGGACACAATACTCATTCCCTAATTTTTTGAGAGGCTTTCGCTGTTCAAGAATAATATTCCGATAACTACAGCCAAAAATTTAAACTCCCAAAAAACCAAAGATTAACACGCATCCCCCTTAATTTATTCTTTAAAAAACAAAAATGGCAAATAAAAAAGACATAAATTGATAAATTAAATAAAGCTGGTGGTTAAAACTAAGCTTATTAATACCCTGCCAATACGGATCACCTGGTCAGTGGTGATAATAAGGTAAATGGGTATTGTGTTCCCCGTTTTATTTATCACCCTTTTCTCTTTCATTCTTTTCTCTTAACATTTCTATAACAAATATCTTTTTGGTTTCGGAAGTGACTTTGAAATTTTCAGCCACCGGAAGGCCTGGGACCCAGACAATCTGGCCGGCCGAAACGAAAACTGGTACCCAATCACGCTCTTCCCGGGATATTTTCCTCTCCCGAAAAAGTTCTTTAAGTTTTTTCTGGCCACGCCTGCCTGCTGGCTGGTATCTATCTCCAGGACGCCGGTTACGGACTTCTAACGGAAATTCCACGCGGTCAGCATCCAGATAGCATCTTCTGGCATCATCATATTCCAGAGTTTTTATTTTCGCAGACTGAATAAATTTTCCATGAAATTCCCAGCGCCCAAGAATCTGGAGGTTATGCTTCCCCTCCCAGGTGACAGAGAAATTCGGCTTTTGGCCTGAGCATCGCATCCTCCTCAGCCATCCTTGCTCGCGAATGAGAACTTTATCTTTACCCCAGCTGAATTTCTGTCCTTCTTCAAGAGCCAGCACAGCCTCAGTTTGTTCAAAGCTCGGCGACTTCAGGCCCAGCACTAAATGCAGAAACTTCCTCACCAATCGCCGAGCTATAGCCAGCGGTATTTCTTTTAAAGCTGCCAGGTTAAGTTCTATTTCTGGTGCTAGAGCCTTTACTTCATCTTTTCGTTCTGTTTCCTCCTCTTCTTCCCAAATCAGGAAATTATCTCCGCGCCGCTTCTTGCCTTCCTCTCGTCCGCTTTTTTCTTCCAGCCCCTTTTTCCCTCCGGCGAAAATTGGGGTTTGAGTATTGTGTCCCCCGTTTTTTACCAGGAGGGGCCAGAGGCCGTCCGCCAGCTCCGACAGGGCCTCGTTCTCCGCCTGGGCGATAAGCGCCAGCTGAGCCAGATGGCTCACCACCTCCGGGTCAAAATCTTTCTCCAGGTGCGGAATAAGTTCCAGCCGGATTTTATTCCTGAGGATGGCCGTATCCAGGTTGGTTTCGTCCACCCGGAATTTAATTCCCCTGTCGCGAAGATATTGCTCAATTTCCTGCCGGGAAAGACACACGAGCGGCCGAACCACCCGACCGGCCTGAAGCCTGATGGCCTGAAGCCCTTCCAGTCCCGTCCCCCGGAATATCCTCATCAGAACCGTTTCGGCCTGGTCAGTCATAGTGTGGGCAGTGAGCACTAGGTCAGCACCCCACCTGTCGGCAACTTTTTCCAGAAACTCATAACGCTTGAGGCGCCCGGCTTCCTCCAGGTTCAATTTATTGCGCTTGGCATATTCCCTGACATTTCCGCGGCCTACTAAGAGCTTTAGCTTCAGCTTCCTGGCCAGCTGCCGGACAAAGCGCTCGTCAGCCGCGGCGCTCGCTCTTAATTGGTGATTAAAATGAGCCAGGGCCAGATCCAGTTCCGGCCAGTCTTCCTTCAGCTCCAGCAACAGGTGCACCAGAGCCACTGAGTCCTGGCCGCCTGAAACAGCCACCAGCAGGCGGGATTGAGGTCCGAAAAGCTGGTTGGCTTCAACGAATTTTTTGAATTTCTGGTAAATCATAATGAAAATGGCGGCGGAGGGATTTGAACCCCCGACACTGCGGATATGAGCCGCATGCTCTGACCAACTGAGCTACGCCGCCAGGTATGTGAATTTTATACGAGCCTTCCCTCCTAGTCAATATCGC
>Ga0185342_1000451_pt1 | contig 20974 bp, 17 predicted proteins | sample ConPoolayeEmetaG_FD_128045 | JGI IMG/M metagenome (GOLD analysis project Ga0185342, IMG submission 128045) | Hot spring microbial mat communities from California, USA to study Microbial Dark Matter (Phase II) - Cone Pool mat layer E metaG... ...
AACTCTTTTATTGCTCCAACTTAGAATTTCTGCTTTGCCGCTTTCTGTTCCCCAAAGTTTAACCTTTCCTTCGTCGCCGCCAAAATTAATCCCCTTAATTTTAACCTTTTGGCCGACAGTAACTTTATAATCATCCAACCGGTAAATTTTAGGCCATGACCCGGCATGTGCCAAAAGAGGAATAATAAAGAGAAGGATAAAAACAATAATTAGCGACATAATTATTTCCCTTTTCTTAACCATACTATTGAATTAATTCTTATAAAAAATATTACAAATTAAGCTTATAATTCTATCAGATAATAGCTAAATTGTCAACACAAGACAGCTGTTTTTCGTCACTTTGTACGAGATTGTTATAGATTACTTCTAACGATTTTAAATATGCTTGCCTTGAGAAATTTTCTCCTGCAGCAATTGGTTTTTTCCAATTTCTTTTCAAGTCCAACGCACGAAGCTTAAATTCCTCCCAATTATTGACTAAATATCCGTTTTTTCCGTTCTCAATGATTTCCGGGTAAGCACCGGTCCAAAAGCCCAAAAAAAGTTTACCTAAAACCAGCGCTTCGGCGGCAATAAATCCAAATGTTTCCGGCAGCTCGGAAGGACTGACTACAAACTTGGATTTTTTAATCCAGTATTTTAGCTCTTCGGATTTCAAAGGCCCAAGATATTTCACATTATGATTTTCATTGATCTCGATACCGTTCTCCTTCCTACCGGCAAGAGCCAATTTTATTCCTAACTTGGAAAATGCCCGAATAATTTTAAGCACTCCCTTGTCACGCGCAATTCTGCCAAAATAAATTGCATCGGGAACAAAATTATCTTCCTTTTTGCTTTGTAAATCCATGTTTTGATGATCTTTCGATTCAAATTGACCCACAAAATGGTGAAGAACCACAATTTTCTCCGGGCAGTAGCCGGCGTTTACCAAGATGCTTTTAACGAAATTGCTTGGGGCAATGAATAGATCAATATTTTTTCTATACACTTTTATCATCAGATGGAATCGAAATTCCAGATAAGCTAATAAACTTTTAAGATAAGAATTTTTAATCTTTTTTCCCCAGATAACGTGCGCCCACTTACCTTTGGAGCACTTTTGACAGAATCCCCCTTGGCAATTCAGAAGATAATTTGGCGATATCAATTTCCAGTCATGAACGGTCATGACGATCGGAATGTCTCGTTTTTTTATAACACCCAGTATTGATGGCGAAATTTGATGGTAAATATTATGAAGATGCACAATGTCGGGATTAAACTCATCTAAAAGTTTGGCTATTTTTATCCTTGCCTCAAGCGACCATATCATGCGCCCTGCCAATTTTATATTTTGAAAAAGCGACTGCTTTGCGTTCAAATCGACTTGACTAAGAAAATACTTTTCCCAATAAGTAGCTAAGTTTTCGGGATGATGCATACTGAAAACCGCGACTTGATGACCCGTTTCTTTAAGTAATTTTTCTAAATCCAAAAAATGTCTGTCAGCTCCGCCGCGCGAATGATAAAATTTATTAATAAGCAATATCTTCATTTTTTTCTAAATAAGGGATTTATTACTTGACACTCTGGCAATCGCTAATATTATCCAAAAAAAAATGCCCAGTAAATTTATCTCAAGATACGGCTGGAAAAGAAATGCGACACCATAATTTACCAGCAGCACCAAAGAAGCGAATACTAAATAATTTTCACGCTCATCTTTTGTTTTAAGTTTTTTTAACAAAGTCAAAATGATCGATATTAGATATACCGCCAGCAAAACGAAACCGATAAGTCCCGTTTGAATAACAAAAGCCAGGACGGAATTGTGAAGGTCTCTCATTTCAACAAATGACCGATATTTCGGACCAATCTCAACCGACACAAAAGAACCAAATCCCGTTCCCATAATTGGCGATGAGGCAATCCATTTTTGAACCGCTGATTGCCAAACATTTTGCCGCCAGTTCAGACTTTCATCGCCTTGGGTATTGAAAGTAGAAAATATACGTTCCTCAACATTAGAAAAACCGGATGCAATCCCTTTTGACAAATCATTATTGGGAAATAACATTGCCAGATAAAGAGCCGTAGAAACTGAAATGACGACGATAAAAGCTGCGTGACCAAAAATTTTTAGCATTCTTTTTTTCGTTTCTTTTTCGACTAAAAAAATCAAAGTTATAAAGGTTATTGTCAGCGCTATCCATAAATGGCGCATTAAAGAACCAACAATTCCAATTAACCAAACGCTGGCAATTAAGATATAGTGCCGTTTAAATGAATTTGAAAGATAAATTTGTTTAATAAGTAGAATAATAAGCGCCATCTGAAGATAAAATGCGTGGGTAAAAGCTAAAATTCTTGTTCCTGAAGTGGAAAGAGGCGTGTACTCGCTCCAAAGACCCTCTCCTCGGATAGCACCGATAACTACAAAAGTAGTGACGATCACACCTCCCGCAATAAATGCATTTAGCAATCGCGAAAGCTCTTTTTTGTCCGGAAAAAGATAAATTACCAAAAAATATAAAATTGGATAAAAAAAATAATTTTTAAAAGTGGAAAAGGCAATTAGATTGTTTTCCGGTTTTTTAATTAAAAAATGAAAAACCCACTCAAAGGCAATCCATGCTAGAACCACCAAAAAAGCATATTCGGAAAAACTAAATTTGGTAATTTGCTTGTGATGGCACTTGTCGTAGACGAGCTTTAAAATGGTACCCGCAGCAATCGCGATAATAAAAAAATCAAGCGGATAAATTTTATACAGCGTTCGATCCAAATAAATTGGAACGAGGGTAAAAAATCGCTCAAAAACAAAGGTCAGTATCACCATGGAATAAATACCGGCGCGCGGATAAAAAAGGCAAAGAAAGAAAGTCACGAAAATACTTAAACCATAGAGAATCGCATTAAAACCGTGGAGGAAATTATATAAACAAAAGATGCCAACAACTAAAATAATAGTGACGCTTGACATTAACTCTGCGGCATAGTGATCAATTCTTAAGTCAAGTTTGTTTAATTTACTCGTCATAAATTAGCTAAAACAAATGAAATAATTAATAACCGACCGGAAAAAATTTTTAACCTTTTATGATATAACAAATAAATCTCTTTGTCAAGATTAATTTAGCTAAACTACTACAATTACTACTTAGATAGCTTAAAAATATATTATATAAGCAATAATAATTGGTCCTTGCTTCACCTAAGATCAAGTCAACAATCTTTAAAAAATTACAAAAAAATGAAAAATATATTTTTAAAAAGAAAAAAAACTGCGAAACATTCGCAGGCCTTTTTGGCTGCTTGTTTGGACTCAATTAGAAAATCAGAATTAATCAATTTTCTTTAACTTTCTTTGAATAGCGACTTCTTTTAGAATTTTTAATGTTTCTTTCGCCGATTTTTCCCAAGAAAATTTTTTTACTCTTTCGGTTGATTTTTCCGAAAGCTTTTTTAATAAATTCGTATTTAAAAGCAATTCTTTCAAAGCAATTAAAATTTCTTCGGGCCGATAAGGGTCAACTAAAACGGCAGAGCTACCGGCAACTTCCGGCAACGAGCTTACATTAGAAGTGATTACCGGTAGAGCGCATGCCATTGCCTCAAGAACCGGCAACCCAAAACCTTCATAGAATGAGGGATATACAAAAATTTCGGCCAAATTATAAATGAAAACTTTGTCTTCTCTGTCCACATAACCTAAAAATAATATCTCCGAATAAAAATTGCTTTTTTTTGCTTCCTCAATTATCCGTTCTTTGCCGCTTCCCAATGAGCCGGCAATTACCAGCCTCAATTCCGTTAAACTTGGTTCGTCCTCTTTCAGCTTACTAAAAGCTCTGATCAAAGAACGGACATTTTTTCTTTGTTCAACGTTACCCAAGTAAAGAATAAACCTTTTGGGAAGATGATACTTTTTCTGAACCTTTTTTAATCTTTCATCATTGCGGTCTATTTTATGATATTCCGGTGACCACCCATGGTGTACCACCTTAATTGCTTTTTTGTTAAAGCCGTATAAAGCCGCGATATCGTCGGCGGTATTTTCGGACACGGCTATCACTGCCTTTGAGCGTTTAATTAGGTTAGGCAGATTTATAAACCAATGCCACAAACGACTTTTAACGGCATAGAAGCGAGGAAAAATTTCGAATGAAAGATCATGAACAACAATTACCATCGGGCAATCATCCGAAAGAGCAATAAAGTTCATATTCGGCGCAAAAAAAACGTCAACTCCACCAATTAATTTATCAATAGCAGGCCAGGAAAAATACCAGATTAGGATGTTTAAAATTTTGTTCGGGATTCTAAACCGGCATAATCGCACATTTTTAAAATCTCCAAGCCATTTCCAATCGGATTTGTTTTCACTAAAAGAGTTGGTAAATATGGCAAATTCAACATCATCGTCGGCCAGCTTAAATATATTTTTCATTATCTCTATGGTGTACTCTCCCACGCCGGAAATTTGTCCTCCCTCAAGGCATCTCCCGTCAATCCCTACTCTAATTTTGCTCTTCATTTGTTAAATAATGTTTGAAGAAAGCTAGTAAAATCCCGACAAGAAGACCTCCGATAAATGCAACTCCAAGATTCAAATAAATATTCTGGTCATTTTTGGAAACAATATAGTTGCTGGGAATGATAGAAAACCAGGTATCATCCGAAGAATTTTTATTTAAGCTCTTCACCCGCTCGGACACCACGGATGCAATAGCTTCGCTAATTTTATCCGCCGTTTCCTTGCTATCGCAAGTATAATGAACTTCAACTAACTCAGGGCTTAATTTAGTCGCCTTAAAACTTTTTCTTAGCTGACCGAGAGTGTAATTTTTGTTTACTTGAGCTCGGGAGAAGATTTCCTGCGCCACGCCGGGTATCCTAAAAAGTTGCTCTACCGTATCAGAGAACTTTTCATCGGCCTCGATGCGGTAATATTGGTCATAGCGGTAATCCGCCGTTGATTGAATATCATTTCTGGAAATGTTAAGCGCCACAGAAGCAATGTAGCTTTGGGAAACTCTTACCGTCCAGGCATATGCAATAACCAAAAAAACGGCAATAGTTGTTACCAGAATTGAAAAATTGTTTTTTAATATTTTATAGTATTCTCTAAGCTCCATTTTGATGATTTCAATGCTTATCCAAAGTTAAAATTCGCTTCTTTCGGCTTTAAAAAAAGAATCCGGCTCTTTTAGATGTTGATTATAGCATTGTTCAATGTAATCTTTTATTTTACGCTTAAAAATTTCCCTGTCAAATTTAAGCGCGGTTTCTCTTATTTTTTTAGGATCATATTTATTAGAATCAAAATTCTTGAGCACTTTACATAAAGCTTCCGGTGTTTGTTCATCAAAAAATACACCTTGATGGCTTTCTTTTACATGCTCTACAATATCTCCGCCTCTGAAAGCAATAATCGGTACACCCGAAGCAAGTGCTTCAATAGCAACTATTCCAAAATCTTCTTCTTGCGGAAAAATAAATGCTTTTGCTCTAGAATATGCCTTAGCTAAATCCTCCTCGGATAATCGACCGGTAAATTCTATATTCTTTTTTGCCATTCGGCGAAGCTTATTATATTCCGGTCCCCTTCCGATCACCTTTAGCGGCAATTTCAACCTATTGAAGGCCTCAACAACAATATCAAAACGTTTATAAGTAATAAGTCGGCCAACCATTAGATAATAATCTTCCTTTTTTGGGCTAATATAAAAATTGTCAACATTAACCGGTGGATTAATTACGATCGATTCTCTCCGATAATATTTTTTTATCCTCTTGGCAACAAACTTAGAATTAGCAATAAAAAGATCAACCCGATTGGCACTAATTCGATCCCAGACTCTAATGTAGTTCATAAAAAAGGGAATCAATTTTCTAATCGGGTAAGGAAATCCAAATTCTTCAATATATTTTTGACAATCGTCCCAGGCATAGCGCATCGGCGTATGACAATAGCAAAAATGCAATGATTGGGGCCGCGTAATTATTCCTTTGGCAAAACTTGAAGAGTCTGACAAAACAACGTCGTAACGGGAAAAATCAAATTGTTCTATGGCTAATGGCATTAGCGGTGGCAATACCCGGTGATTGCGGCGAGAATATGGAAATCGCTGGAGAAACGAGGTATATATTCTTTTTCCTTTGAATATACCGTGTGTCTTCGCCTCGTCGTAAATCAGAGTATATATGGGAGCATACGGCCAAATCTCGGTAAAGCACTCAAGCACCCTTTCTGCTCCGCCATACTGGACTAAATAATCATGCACCAATGCTATTCTCATAAAAAAATGACTCAATATATTATATATTAAGGATGTTAACCTCAACTCCATTATTGCACAAATATTTTTGCTTTTATTTTAAGGCGAAGTTTTTCTCACACTTTTATTTTCGAATTTCTGTTTTTAGGATTATATCTTTTTTTCTGACTTTTACTCGCAAAAATTAATTATTTTCTCTTTTTTTAAAAAGAATAAAAAAAGTCTTAAAAATAATTTGAATATCTAGCCAAATTGACCAATTTTCAATGTAATAAATATCAAGCCTTGCTTCATCAGAAAAATTCAGATCCGAACGACCGCTTATTTGAGCCAATCCCGTAACACCGGGCTTTATGGAAAGCGTTCTTTTTTGCCATTCCTCGTATTTTTCCACTTCGCGCGGCTGATGAGGACGAGGACCTACCAAACTCATATCGCCTTTTAGAACATTCCAAAGTTGGGGGAGCTCATCAATAGATAGGGGTTCAATTATCCTTCCGACTCTGGTTTTTCGCGGATCATTTTTAATTTTATAAAGAGGGCCTCTGCGCACCGAATGGGTTTTAATAAGCTGCTTTTCAAAATCAAGTGCTTTTTGCATGTTGGGATTTTGCTCGCCCACGCAGTATTCCAATTTCATGTACCGAAATTTATATAAATTAAAATTCCCTTTATGACCGACCCTTTCATTTTTAAATATTACCGGACCGCGAGAGTCAAGCTTAATCACAATGGCCGTTAATAGCATTATCGGTGCCGCCAGAATTAATCCAAACAAAGATCCAACAATATCAAAAATTCTTTTGGCAATTTTTCCCCAACCTTCAAGAGGTGTATTTTTAATGACAATAACGGGCTCATCTAATACGCGGGAGAGCTCAAAGTTTGTACTGACCGATTGTAAAATCGCCGGAACAAATTTTAAATCAATTCTGTTTCGATGGCAAAAATCGGAAACATTGCGCAATTCAAGCATGGTAACTTCCGGATCGGCTACAAAAATCTCGTCTATTCCTTTGGTCTTTCTAAGAAAACGCAGCGATTCTAAATCAATCTTTTCCTCTTGAGAAATTACCTCATAACCTAGCTCCGGATGAAGTTTAAATTCTTCATACAAAATATCTTTAAATTTATTTTTCCCGATAAGCATTAGCCTGTGAACACCGATCCCCCAATAAACAAGCATTAATTTTTGGATAAAATTTACCAAATAGCGCGCTATGGATACCAAAAAAATACCAATCAGCCAACCGGAAATAATAACAAATCTCGAGCTGAACCAATCGGGATTCAAAAATATGGTGATTATTATTAATCCCACTCCGGCTGACATCGACAGAACAATAAGTCCCAACTCTCTCAAAAAATTTCTGGTCGTTTTCATCGAATAAAGACCAGCCAAGGCAAAAATCAATAAAAAAATGGGAGTGATAATAAGAACCCATTGGAAATATTTGGAAAACGGAATATCAAACATTACCGGCTTGATTTCGGTTACACCGGTCGAAAATCTTAATCCCCAAGCGATAATAGACGCTAATACAATCATTAAATAATCAACCGGGACTAACAATGCTCCAAAAAACAACTCTGACTTTTTCATAAAATTTATCTATGCCTTAGCACTCAATCTGCAAAGACTTAAGTAATAAGGCAGCGGCCGAAGTCTATAAGCCGGATTCTGTCGAGGATAATCATTTATCTAGTCCTGAGGTTACCCCCAAGGATCGAGCGTTTTCCCCAAGATAGGGCACAAACTTGCACCAGACAGGGTTTGCCAGAATCCAACCGTTACCGGTTGGTCCAAACGGTAGCCCGCAAACCTAAGTAAGCGCACATCCATTTGCTTTTCACCTTTTATTCCGCCAAGACGGAACTAGTATGGTCTCTGTGGCACTTTCCCTACTTCGCCGCTAAGCGAAGTGGTGGGCATTACCCACTGCCTACTTCCGCAAATCAGCTTTAGCAAAGCTCTTTACGGGGTGTCCGGACTTTCCTCTCCGAACGACTTGCGTTCGCAGCGATTATCCAACTTCGGCCAATTAATGATTTTATGATAAAAATTCACTTCTGTCAATCCTCTTAGCCAATCCCATAAAATTTTTAAAAAATCAAATACTCAGCAAGTCAAGTCATTTTCCCATTCCTAATACGCCGATAATAAGACCGATTGATGCAAAAACGGCGGTTAAAACCCAAGCTCGCATAGTAACCTTAGTTTCTGGCCAACCAATTGCTTCAAAATGATGATGAATAGGGGCCGATAAAAATACTTTACGATGAAATAATTTTTTTGATGTCAGTTGAATGATAACCGAAAGAGATTCTATTACGTAAATAATCACAATTATAGGTAAAACCACCACTTGATCGGTAAGCATGGCTATAACAGCCAAAGTAGAACCCAGCGAAACCGCTCCCGTATCCCCCATAAAAAAACGAGCCGGATAGATATTAAACCAAAGAAAAGCTAATAAAGAACCGACTATGGCTCCGCAAAAAGCGGCTAAATCCATCTTTTTTTCAAAAAAAGAAAAAACACCATAGCAAGCAAACGCAATGGCAAGAATACCCGCATTTAAGCCATCTAAACCGTCCGTTTCGTTAGAGGAAATGGCAGTGGCGATGAAAATAAAAACAAAAAAGGGAATGTAATACCAGCCAATTTCAAAATCCCCAAATCCCGGTAAATGGATCGAATCGTAACCGAGCTTAAAATGAAACCAATATGCACCCAATGAAGCAATCACAATAAGCCATCCCAACCGAGCAAGAAACCTCAAGCCGCCCCCCTTATTACCACCAAGACCGCGTACGCTCATATAGTCATCTATGGCACCTAAAAGAGCCGTGACCACCAATACAAACAGCGGTAGCCAGGTTTGGGAACGGCTTAGGAAATCGAGTCTTTGAATGAGTTTTATTTGTGACATCGGCACCAAGAAATGCAAGATGCTAATCAACATCAAAACGGTAACCCAAACAAGAACTCCACCCATTGTTGGCGTTCCCGTTTTAGTTTTATGAAGCCTATGATAAATAGAGGCAACTTGTCCGTCAACGGACTTGGTTTTAGTTTTGATTCCAATCTTGTATTTATAAAGAAAAAGAGTCAGTAAAGGAGTCCAAGCCAAGGCGACAAAAAATGCCAGTGTTGATATAATGCCGATCTTGATTACGGCCATCGCTTCGGGAATTGTCGTGAAATCGGCCATTTGCATATATTTTTTATAAATAATTCAAAATATTAAAGTATTTGCACTAATTACGGAATAACTAAACAATTATAAATTGAAAAATGGTTATAAGAAATCCGAAGTCGTTTTGATAAGTCAAATAAATACTAATCGAAGATCTTCTCTATTTCCATTGGTAACTCTTATAAGTCCAGTCTAAAAGCAATTTCATATCCTGCCATCTCTGGGGATCGTCTAATATCACGGCGACAACCCGATGTTTTCCCGACCCGTCGTGCGCCGCCATCATCAGTGATTTTCCCGCATTGTAAGTAAAACCGGTTTTCCCGCCTAAACAGTTAGCAAGTTCATTGAGTAAGATGTCGGTATTTTTTGCAATATGGGTGTAACGGCCGTCAATTGAAGTAAACTGATATTCCAAAACTCTTGCCGTACCCCAGATTTCATCATACCGTAAAGAATAAGCAGAAACTCGAGCTAAGTCGTAAGCCGATGAATAACAATTTTCTTCGTCTAATCCCGAAGGATTGCAAAAATGGGTATCTGCTAAATGGAGTTCTTTTGCTTTTTGATTCATAAGTTCAGCAAATTCTTTCTGACCGCCAGTAATATGCTTTGCGAGTGCAACAGCAGCGTCATTGGCGCTAGCTAAAAGCATTGCCCTTAACAAATCTCTGGCTTTAACTTTTTCTCCTACTCGTAGTCTTTCGGTTGGACAAAAGGTAGAAGTTGGGCAACCAATTTTTGTACCATCTACACTTACTGCTTCTTTATCTATTTCTACCGGTTCAGACAAATCTTTCATTTGCTCGACAACCACCACGGCTGTCATCATCTTAGTAAGTGAAGCAATAGGCATTCGGTTTCGTCCGTTGTCATAATGAAGTATCATTCCGCTGTCAGCATCGATAACAATTGACGACTTTGCCCATATTTTAATATCGGAAGCCGAACTTAATCTTTCGGGAATCTCACCCGGTGATTCAACTCGGGTACTTTGAGCCGAAAGAACCCGTGACTCAAATGAATTTAAATCTTGAACTTCCTTTTTCGAAATCAATGAACCTGGTTCGTTTGACAAATTATTTTTTTTAAATAAATTTTCCAAGACTGCCACATCATGCCCCAAAGAATGTAAACTATACCCAAAAACGGTAATCAGCAAGATAAGAATTCCCAAAATGATAATAATTAAATTTTTCATTCTTTTTCCTCTTTTTTAATTATTTCATCAATTTTGTTATTTTTCGACAAAGTTTCGTAATCGGGCAGTCCTTGCGGCGAATCAATACCCAACTTTTTAAGAAGTTCAAAAGAAACTCGATACAAGTATCCCCGGCTATCGGTAGATTCTTCTCTTTCTATTAATCCACGTATGGTAAGCGCTCGTAAAGTATGGGAAGAATTCACTCCCCGAATAGCTTCGATTTGTGAACGACTAACCGGACCACGGTAGGCAATTATAGAAAGAACCTCTAAAGAAGATCGGCTCAACTCGCCGGATGCTTCGGTTTGAGAAAACTCTTTTACAAAAGCGGCGTTTTGGGGATGCGTAGTGAGTTGCACATAATCATCTTTTCTTATTATAAACAAACCTCTATCCAGTTTCTCGTAACTTATTTTAAGATCAGTAATTGCCTTTTCAATGTCACCATCTTTTAAATTGGTAATTTTCTTAAGCTTACTTATTTTAACCGGTTCTCCGGCAATAAAAAGTAAACTTTCAATTATAGACGCAAAATTCTTTTTTTCCATCTTATTAGGCAGCCTTCTTAATTTTTATGTCACTAAAGAGCGCGGATTGCTCCACCCATACTACTTTTCTTTTAATCAGCTCAAGTAAAGCCAGAAATGAGACTATGATTTCAATTTTGTCTGAAGCCGATTGGGCATAATTTAAAAAACTTTGCTCGGAACGCTCGCGAATAGATTCGATCAAACCTCTCATCTTTTGCTCTAAAGTAACCGTTTCTTGAACATGTTCCTGTGGCAAATTGTCCATCTCCGGTATTTCTTTTATTATCCGCCTAAATGATTTAGCCAGATCATATACCTTAAGATTATCGGGAAAGCTAAAATGCGCCTCGATGCCCTGCATATATGCTCTTGAAAAACATTCCGCGCCATGCAAAAAAAGCAAACTTATTTTTTTTGCCGCGTCCTTATAGATTTTATACACTCTTAATTGCTCTTCTAAATTTACTATTTCCTCTTTTTCTTCTTGAGTCACTTCAAAGGAGGGAAGAATTGCCTGAGACTTCACCAAAATTATTTTAGAAGCCACATTAATAAAGTCAGAAATATTTTCAAGGGAAATATCGGAGCTGGATCGAATATAATCAAGGTAGTCATCGGCTACTTTAGCTAAACTTAACTGAGTGATGTCCATTTCGTTTCGCTCAATTAACTCAAGAAGTAAATCTAAAGGGCCTTCAAATTTTTCCAATACAACTTTAAACATCTTTCTATTTGATGTTACTGCGGGTCAATAACATGAATTACCTGATCTTATTTTTTTTATTAATACCAATCGATGCTTTAATTAATTTTTCCGTACTTATATATTTTTTGGTCGGCAATTTAATTAAATAATCATATTCTCCCGAACCAATGTAAATATTCTTTTGCTTAGCAATTTTTGTATCAATAAATATCTTTAAGCCGATAATACCCCCAAGAGGCGGTGTCGCTCCAACTTTGCCAAAAATATTCTTTTTCATCCAAGATTCTTTAGCTAATTCTATCTTTTCTAATTTTTCTTTTTTTGCCCGTTCTTTTTCTTTACTTAGAAGCCATTTTTTATAAGCCGAGAATGCCTTTTTCATATCCAAAATCGCATTAGCGGGTAAAACTGCGCAAAAATACTTTTTCCCCGCTTTCAAAACCAAGGTTTTTGCCACTTCTTCGGTTTTAATTTTAGCATTAATTCTTTTTTTTACCGTCTGTGAAGCGTCAAGAGCAGTGTAAGTAGGTCTATGTTTCAAAATCTCGTATTTATAACCCCTCTCGTCGAGGTAATTGATAATTTTTTTGGATATACTCATTTTTCTTTTAATTTAACTAAAGTTAGCGAAGAATAGCAAAAATCCAACCTTGCGGACATCATTACTCCGATCAGCATGACTAATGGTATTATAATGAAAATTGCTCTAAAGTGAAAACTATCGGTAACTACCGCCGCAATTATAGAAACCGTAATATAGGCAATTGGCCTAAGACTGCGATAAAAAGTTATTAAATCAATGTTTTTATGATCAATACACTTGTAAAAGTATGAATCCCTTATCACTTCTATTGCCGCCGCGCCAAATCGCCCTAAAAAAAGTAAAGCCGCCCAGAAAATAATGGACATCTGATCAATTACAAAAAATCCCAAAGAGGAAAATAACATCAAAAAAAAGGCAACGGCAGAGATCTTGGAAAAACTTATTCCTTTATCAAGACCTAAGCCAACCGGATACTGAATTAACAAAAACGGCAACAACATAAAGGAAAAGACATACCCGAGTGATTGTGCATTGAATCCCTTTTCTATTAAAACCAACGGCACGTAAATTATCATTGAAGCATAGAAAAATTCAAGAAGAAAGGAAATCCAATATACCGTTCTTATTTCTTTTCGCTCTTTAATATTCCTAACTATGGAAATGAATTTAACGGACTTTTGTCTGTTTTTTTTGTCTTTAGAGTCAAGCTTGATAATGCTTAATGGGATAATCATTAGCATGACAAAAAAAGACGCTGTAAACATCACCTTAAAACCAAGTTTAAAAATAAGAAAGCCCGATAAGACTGGGGAAATAAAATAGCCGGCGTTCATCAAAGAAAGATAAAGACCCCTTATCCGGCCGGTTTTATTGTCTTTTGAAGATTGCTCAAGTAAAATGTCCAAATCCACCCAAGTCAAAACGGCAAACACCATATACAACGAAATCATCCAAGCGCTTGTTTGATTCACCGGCGCCCAAATTAAAAAGGCAATTACTAAAGCCTTTCCGGCTAAACTTATAAAATAAGCTCTCCTTTCATTTAACTTATCAATGACACGATGCCAATTAAAAATCAGTATTAACGCTACCGAATATCCAACGAAAAAATATTTTGATATATTTTCACTTGCGGTCGCCGCTTTTAAGTAACTTGATTCCCAATATAGAACAAGCGATGAGGCCAATCCTAGTAAAAATGAAGAAAAGTTCAAAAATCGGATTTTTGCCAGATCGTACCTTTCATGATGTTTTATTTTTATTTTTTTCATATATGCCGGAAAACAAAAAAGAATTGCTGACATTAAATATTAGACGGAACAAGTTACGGCGTAAGTCGCTTGACATCACGGGGAAATAAAATTGCTTCTTTTATTGAGCCAAGGCTTAAAATCCTTTGGATTATTCTTTCTGCTCCCAAGCCGAACCCACCATGAGGCGGCATGCCGTATTTGAAAATTTCAAGATAATGAGTGAAGTTTTTCGGATTTAAATTTTTTTTCTTAAAACTTTCGATTAACTGATCCGGATCATTAATTCTTTGACTACCTGAAGCAATTTCAATGCCTCTGAATAACAGATCAAAGCTCCATGTCAACTTTGGGTCTTGCGGATCGGGAAAAGTGTATGCCGGCCTAAGAGCCGTCGGATAATGGGTTACAAAAAGCAAATCTGATTGGTAATTTTCTTTCGCCCATTGACAAATAAGCTTTTCGCCTTCCGGATCAATGTCTAAGTCACTAATGGTCTTGTTATAATTTTTTTCCAAAACTGATAACGCATCTAAAAATTTAATTCGCGGTATCTCATCAGCTATTTCTAATTTTTGTCCGTACAAAGAAAGTTGATCTGCGCAGTTTTTAGCAATCTTTTTTAAAAGATACGTAATCACCTCTTGAAGAACATCCATCACATCTTCAAAACTTTCAATAAAAGCCATTTCCGCATCAAGTCCGGTAAATTCATTGACATGGCGGCTGGTAAAGTGATGTTCCGCTCTGAAAACAGGGCCTATTTCAAATACCCTTTCAAGTGAAGCTGCCGCCGCCTGCTTGTAAAATTGCGGACTTTGCGCCAAATATGCCTGTTTCTGAAAATAATCAATTTTAAAAAAATCGGCTCCGCCTTCGGTGGAGGAATATACAATTTTTGGAGTTTTAATTTCAAAAAATCCCAGTTTTCTCATGACCTTTTCAAACGATCTCAGTAATTCATCAAAGACAATAAAAATTGCTTTTACCTTTTCATTTCGAATGGTAAGATTTCTTAAATCAAGAAGCGTTTCTAAATTCAACCTCATCTCCGGACTCGAGATATCAATCGGCAATTCCTGAGCACGTGACAGTATTTCAAGCTCAACTACCTCAAGCTCAACTTCACCCGTAGGAAGATCTGGATTAATCAACTTTTCCGGTCTTTTCTTTACAAAGCCGGTTAGCTTTACTGTCCATTGTGGACGCAGTTTTTTTGCTTTTTCAAACCCTTTTGTAACGGGTGAAAAGACACACTGAATCGCACCACTTCTATCCTTTAGGTCAATAAAAATCAACCTGCCATGATCTCTTCGGTTATTGATCCACCCATAGATGGTTACCGTATCCCCGATTTTTTTTGTTGTATCAATTATTAAATCGCGCTTCATAATTTTTCTTATCGGTGAAATTTTTCACTCGTTCGGCGATGGTTCGACCGGAAACTTGAGTCTTCTCAAAAACATCGTTTACCCCTAATTTCCTTATTTTCTCAAGCTCCTGTTTGCTTTTTTTAGATGTTATCACAAATAACGGAGTATTTTTTGTCTTGTCGTTAGACCGAATCTGATTTATTAAGTTCTCAGTCTGTAATCCGGCTGTTGATTCATCGATAAGTATTGCGCTGTAATTTCCGGCTGTTGCTTCAATGCTCGCCCATTTACTCGTTTTGGCTGTATCAACAAAAAAACCGGCTTCTTTCAAAGCATTTGCAAAAATTTCAACAAATACATCTTCATCCTCAAAGAGAATAACTTTAAGATTATTATTCAAATCTCTTTCTTTGTTACCCATGTTTTCGACACTTTCGCTAACGGGAGTAGAAAATCTCTTTTGAATCTCCCGAACTAACTCTGAAGGAGTAAATTTTGATTTAAGCAAGTAATCTTCGGCTCCCAAATTCCTTGCTCTTTCTGCATCGTCAAATCCACCGAGGTTCGAAAAGCAAACAACCCTGATCTTTTTTGTTTTAGGACTCGCTTTTAAAATTTCAAGCACTTCAAATCCGTCGCGATCCGGAAGAAGCATATCTAAAAGAATAATATCGGGCTGAAACTTTTCCGCCTCTTCCTGAACCTTCAAACCGCTCTCGCAAACTTTAACTTCATATCCTTCATCAATAAGTTTCTTGCTATAAATTTCCACTAACGTCGGCTCGTCCTCAACAAATAATATTTTCTTCATTTGTTTTATCTTAATAATCAATTTTATCCTATCTAAAATCGGGTCATTTGTAAACAACAACAAAAAAAAGACAAGCTCCGACATTGCTTAAAATTTCCAAATTCATTAATCCAACCGGTTGAACGCCAATTTCAGAGTGCCTTTTCACCCATATCAAAAGCATCAACACTTGGCGGAGAAGCAATATAACTTGCCCTTTTTAAAATTTCGGCGTTGACAATGTCCTTGTCTCTTCCGTATTTGAGCTTCGATAATTCTTTAATTGCCTCGGATAATGTCTTATCACCTTTTGAAGGCGGATAAGTTTTCATGTTAAATGGCTGAGCTACCTGATTGTCTATAAGAAGTTTCATAAAGCAATTGTGATTATCAACATTTACTAAGTCGGTAGCGTCAAATACCGGCTCAAACTGCTTTTGAATAAATTCAGCATCCTCAACACCGATCCTAAATGAACACAGTGAACCTACATTCCCAAAAACGGCCTTGGATATTTCTTCCTTTAGCTGAGCAATAAATTGGTGGGCGATGATAAGAGCCAGACGATATTTTCGCGCTTCCGAAAGAATTTGAGCAATTGAGTCAGTAGTAAAATTCTGAAATTCGTCAATGTATAGAAAAAAATCTTTGCGTTCTTCCTCGGTGAGATCTACTCTTGACAGGGCAGCAATAAGAATCTTTCCAACCACAACCATGCCTAAGAGGTTGCTATTTATTTCCCCGATCTTTCCTTTTGAAAGGTTTACCAGTATAATCTGCTTTTTATCCATCGCTTCCCTAAAATTAATTGTAGTTTTTTGCTGGGCAATGATGGGACGCATCATATCGTTGCTGATAAATTGAGTAAGTTTTGAGGTGATGTAAGGAACCATATTTGCCAGTGCCGCTTCTCCGCCGGCCTTCTCTGCTTCGCTTTCCCAAAAGTTTTTAACAACGGGATTGGCACATTTACTTAACTTCATGCGGCGGAAGGATTCATCCGCAAGAACTCTCGGTATCTCCATCAACGTAGAGCCACTTGCGGGATCTTCCATTACTAAAAGAGCTGCATTGCGCATATATTGTTCAAACATAGGCCCGCCAACCTGTCTTAGGTCGTAAAGTTTGTCAAAAATATTTATCAGCTCATTGATGACAAAAGTTTTTTGCTCTGGTTTTGTCAAATCGTATTCAAGCATGTTAAGACCAAAAGGCCTGCTCATATCAGCCGGGTCAAAGTAAATAACATCCTCTGCCCTTTCTTTCGGGACACATTCAATAATATGTTCAATAAGTTCTCCGTGAGGATCGATTACTCCTACTCCTTTTCCGTCACGAATATCCTGCTTTGCCATTTCTTCCATCAATGTAGATTTTCCCGTACCAGTTTGACCGATAATGTAAAAATGGCGCCGCCTATCATTATCTGAATGACGAATCACCGTTTTTACGCCTCGATAATCATTGTACCCCAAGATGATTCCTTCGTTTGAGATGTTATTTGGCGGAGGAGCATGACGAGCCTTAAGCCATGCAATCTTGGGTGTTTCAGTAGAAAAAATTGGAAAGTGATAGATACTGGCAAGCTCTTCGGAACAAAGCACGAAAGCTTGGTCCGACCTAAAATTCCTGAGGATAAAATCATAAGCTATAGAATTATAGTCAAACTTGGAGTCGCGTTCAACCTTAAATGAATTCACTCCGGGATTATCAAACTGAATAAAAGCATTCTCCAGTTCCGCTAATATTGACTGGGCTCTTTCTTTAGTTAAAGCCGAGGCCACCAAACGAATGTTAGTTTCAAAACCCGGCTTATTAGCTTTAGCTTCAATTTTTTTGACATTTTCCTGCTCATCTGGAGTAAGATGAACCGGATCATTTTGGTGTTTAAGAGGATCCTTTTTATCTTTATTATGATCAATCAGCAAATGAGCTACTCCTCTGAAAAATTGATGTAAAATATTATCTCGTTTCAATTCTTCAAGGTGCCTGCCTTGCTGCATTTCTCTGGCAAATTCTCTTCCCTTGAATCGCCAATCACCTTTCGCCGGCTTAAAAAGAAGCTGAATTGCCGCCCCTTCTCTTTTTTCATGAAACTTTCCCAAGACGTTTGTTATGTTGTTTAGCGGATCGGATTCCAAGTTTTGATAGGTTCTTATCGGGAAAATATCTTTGTCCTTGAGCTTCAAAAAACTGGCGGCAGTAAAAGAGCCCGGATAAAAAATATTGTAGTCAAGACTTCTTTCAATGGACGCCTTTGGATAAAAGCTGTGAATTTGTTTTTCCACAATGGAAATAAATTTTCTGGGCGCACCAACGTAAAAAGAAATTTCATCCGTATCTGACGGATTGGCTATTTCCATTGCCAAAGCCGCATCGCCATATATTAAACGATGAATAAAACCTTTATTCTCCTTGAGGTTGCTAAAGCTTGCAAAAAGATGCTCCATCACCGATATTAATTCCTTCTCGCTTTTCGGCTGTTGCTGTTCCCCTCCCTGAGATTCGCGCTTCTGCGGCCGACTAACTTTTATTAAAAGAAGCTCCATATTCAGCGATCGCGTCACTCTTCCTCCCTCTGCTAAAAAATAACGGAAAATAATAATCCCGGCGCTAATCAAACTTACCGTAGCCAAAAAAGAAGCCAAAGGATAGAGGATCAAATTTAAATTAAAAGCTTCCATTCACTTTTTGGTTTTGTTTTTAATTGACACAAAATCGACCAATTGATAATTTCAATTTGATAACTTTTTAGGATACAAATGCAGATGCAACCGCTTCCGGAACCTTCCGGTCCAAGATATCTGGAATTATTTTATCATTTCTTGGTTTGGCTACCAAGGCGGCAATTTTTTGAGCCGCTTTAATTTTAAGGCTAACATCTATTTTCTTCTTGCTGCTTCGTAATGCTCCCAAGAAAATTCCCGGAAAGACAAGGGCGTTATTAATTTGATTAGGATAATCAGATCGGCCTGAAGCATAGATAAGAGCGCCTCCGGCAATGGCCTCCTTTCTTTCAATTTCAGGAATTGGGTTAGACAAAGCAAAAACAATCGGCTTCTTCTCCATTAGTTTCACCTTTTCTCGGTTAAGCACTCCTGGCACTGAAACCCCGATAAAAATCTTGGCCGATTTAAGAGCGTTTTCAATCCTCCCGCAATAATTTCGCGGATTTGTCTTTTTTAAAATCTCGTATTTATAAATATTTAAACCGGCAGTTCTCTTATTGCAGAGCGCCCCTTTTGAATCAAAAACGATGATGTTTCTTGCCCCGTAGCTCAACAGGAGATTGGCGATAGCAATACCCGCCGCTCCGGCTCCCGAGATCACAATTTTGCTTTTGCGAATATCTACACCACTTACCTTTGAAGCATTAATAAGGCCGGCCAAAACGGCAATAGCGGTACCGTGTTGGTCATCGTGAAAAACAGGAATATCCAATTGATCCGAAAGCTTTTTCTCAATTTCAAAACATCTTGGTGCCGAAATATCTTCTAAATTTATACCGGAAAAAGAAGGTGAAATTGTCTTTACCGTCGCGATGATTTCATGAGTCTTTTGGGTATTTAATATAATCGGAAAGGCATTTATTCCTGCTAATTGCTTAAAAAGAACCGATTTGCCCTCCATTACGGGAAGCGCCGCTTCCGGCCCGAGATTCCCCAAACCCAAAACCGCCGAGCCATCCGTTACAATCGCAATCATATTTGATTTCGCTGTCAGCGCACCGACTTTCTCGGGATTTTTATAAATCGCTAAAGACTCATCGGCAACTCCTGGCGTGTATATCTTAGGAAGATTCTTTCGATTAAGCTGAAAAAGACTTTTGATTGTTATTTTGCCGGCCATGCAGATTTGGTGAAAAATAAAAAGAGAATTTCACAAATCGATGTATCTTAATCAGAATTTTTTTAAATAATCTTAATAAAGAATAAATTTGGAAATACCCATTTTCAATTTGTTTTCTTAGATTAAAATTAATAAGAAATTAGCGGATTTTACTTGCTTGCATTTTTTTAAACACGGAACCTGCAGCAATCGCTCCTTCGGCGGCGGCCGTAATGATTTGTCGCATTTTATTAGAGCCGGTGGTACAATCGCCGGCCGCAAAAATCCCTTCGATGTTGGTGCTTTGGTCAGGTCCAACCCTTATGTATCCTTGCTCATCCGTATCAATTCCTAACCGACTAATTATGTCTTTCCTTGGTTCTGACCCAATTTCGACAAATACACCGTCCACGGAAAGTTCACTTTTTCCATTGATTGATCTATCAAGTATGAGCGCCTTGACGCTTTGATCGCCGATCACAGAGCTAACATTTGTGTTCATAATTAATTGTATTTTCTTTTCGGAATTAATCTGATCAAGATAAGACGGATCGGCTTTTAAAGATTCTCCTCGATAAATGATATATACCAAATTGGCATGTTTGGCTAATAAAAGGGCGGCCATGGCCGCGCTATTGGCACCGCCGATAACAGCTACAGTTTTTCCCTTAAAAAAAGGAGCATCACAAGTGGCACAATAGGAAACTCCCCGACCCACAAATTCTTTTTCTCCCGGAATGCCCAGTTCCCGCTGTTTAGTTCCCAGCGTTAAAATTACAAAGCGCGACTGATATAAGTTGTCAGCCGTTTTAACGCCAAACAAATCGTCCCCCTTAGAAATATTTTTTACCGATTCATTAACTATCCTTGCACCCAAATTTTGCGCGTGGTAAATCATTTTCTCGGCCAATTCAATCCCTTTTATCGATCGGAAACCCGGATAATTTTCAATATTGTGTATTTCTCTTAGATAACCTCCTGCCGACGCCGAAAGAAGAAGGTGATTTATCTTATACCTTGAAGCGTAAATTGAAGCGGATAAACCGGCCGGACCGGCTCCGACAATTATAAGATCAAAGTAATTTTTCTTCATGAATTTAAAATCTGGTTTATATCGCTAATAATTTTTTCTTTTGACTGAAGCCCGACCAGCTGTTTTTCTTTTTTTCCGTTTTTGAAAATAATCAGCGTCGGGATACTCATAATTGAGTATCGCGCCGCCGTAGTAGTATTTTCGTCAACATTAAGCTTGGTAACCTTGACTTTTCCGCTCAATTCGGCAC
>Ga0185342_1000452_pt1 | contig 20947 bp, 21 predicted proteins | sample ConPoolayeEmetaG_FD_128045 | JGI IMG/M metagenome (GOLD analysis project Ga0185342, IMG submission 128045) | Hot spring microbial mat communities from California, USA to study Microbial Dark Matter (Phase II) - Cone Pool mat layer E metaG... ...
AACACAATCCTTTTTATGTTGAGTAAGAAGTCTTCGTCCCTACAAAAAATTTCTCGCCCATATTTGAGAACTTCAAATTGAATGTGAAGAGGAAGACGGTGAAAAAGAACAACGTCAAATTTCTCAGAGTACATACTGCCTACCTCAGCCTCTATTTCCGCATCGGGTTCCTTCAAAACAACCGCTAAGTCTATATCTGAAAGCGGTTTTTCAGCCCCCATCACGTAAGAACCAAAAAGAAAGATGGCAACAACCTTGGGGTAAGCCTTCATCTGATTAATTAAAGTCTCTAACTTTTCACTGTTCTTCTTCATTCAAACAACACCTATGCGTGCTTGTTCAACGTTGCGGAAGTTCTTTAATGTTTAGTTTCTGTTTTTTGGGAATTAGAGGTCTTCTTTAAGGTAGGTTTCTTTAAGGAACTCTGAAACTGTTTCTAAGGTTTTCTCCGCTATGTCCACCGCTTCTTTAGCATCTTTCTCAGAGTATAGGTCCATAGGGGTGACTACTCTCCCTGCTTTCACTTTTGGATACCTGGCAAGGTAGTATTGGTCCATAAGCCAAGCCAAATCGTGAAGCATTTCTCGCAGGGGCTTCACCCATTTTTCTGGAGCGGTTACTATTATGTCTGATGCGAAGAATGCCGAGGGATCGTGCTCCGCTATTTGGGTTACCCCTTCACATGCTAGGGCTGCCTTCATTGCCTTTTCGGCGGTTTGTTGCGCTTCTAAAACGGCCTTGTGGTATCTTTTCTCCCTGAGGTGAGTTTTTGCCGATTCTAGGTCGATTCCAGCTTCTCTTAGAAGTGCCTTTGCCATCTCACGGGTGATTCCAGAAACCATTATTTAGCCACCCACACTCTTGAGTGAGAGTATCTTTTTATCTCTCCCCTCTTTTCCATATCTTCAAGGATATTCGTCTGCTCTCTGAAGAAGCCATTGTCAAATAGGACTTTATATGAGGAGTAGACTCCGAGAGCGAAGGGGAACTTTTCTTTAACCATGAAGTGAAAGTCATCCATAGAGCAGACTTCCACACTTATCTTTTTCCTCACCTTTAGAGAGGCCCTAAACGCAACTTCACTTATTGTTTTAGCCACATCTTGAGAATAGTCTGGCAAGATTACCAGGATATCAATGTCACTGTCCGGCAGAGCGTCACCCCTAGCTTCAGACCCATATACCACAATGGAAACAGCACCCAAACCAACCAACTCTTCAGTAAAACCGCGTAACTCTGCCTCTCTTAGCAAAACCTCACAACCTCACAATATTAGCTTCAAATCTATTACTTAAACCTAGTGAACACGACACTAGCACAGCCTATACACAAAAGATCCCCCTTTTTAAACTAATTTTTCCAGACTCATTCTTCGAGATCCTTCGCAGCTTTAAATCCTCCTCTCGTAGAGGATAGATCTCATGCATTTTCTTGAAAAGGGAGATACCTAAAACAGTTTCAAAAAAGGGTGCAGTCAACAGTTAAAGGGAGCCAAATATCCCAGCTGCATTCACAAATATGTGAAACGAGTTTCAATAGTATTTATGGTGCTTTCCTGTGGTTCCAACCCTTTTCTTCTATGAATAGTCTTGAAAAACATTTTGTAGCAAACACTGGGAAGCTCTCTGTCTTTTAATTTTTTTATGGTAATGTGCCTGGCACAATTTACTCAGCGTTACCTACTGTGGGTGGTGTAGTTTTGTGACTTCCACTCACCCTTTTTTATGCCTAGAATAGTATTTTTTCCACGCCAAATGCAGATTTTAAGGACTAGTTTGAAGCAGTTTTTACGCTAACCGAAACCCCCAACAGGTGAAGCCCAGTGAAGTGTTCCATGTGTCTGAGAGCATGATTAGCTGAGGAATAATTTAATTAGCCAAATGGTACTGTACAGGGCGTTTCTGTGTAAGTCGACCGGCTTCAAGGTGTAGTGGTAAGGTACAGGCTACCTGCACATTTCCATTCTAACCATAGAAAAAGGGTGTATTCCCTAAAAAAATAGAATTTTTTTGGGCGATTTCGCTTGGAAAAATTTAAAGCCACGCTTCAATAATAGTCACTCAACTGGTGGTTTTGATGGGTGAAGTTATCGAAGTCGTATATGAGAATGGGGTTTTTAAACCTCTCAAAAAAGTGAGGTTGAGAGAGGGTGAGTTCGTGAAAATAGAGATTAAGGAAACTAAAAAAGTTACTAAGAGATTTTTCAAAAAGCTGGAAGAGTTGGAGAAAAGAATCGAGAAGGTTTAAGGTGCCTACAGAGTGCTTGAGGAGTTAAGGAATGCTCGTTGTTGATTCCTCTGTTTTTGTCGATTCTCTATTTGAGAAGAATGCAACCAGAAACAGAATGGCTAAAGAACTATTGAAGTCAATTGAAGGCTTACCCATATTCATACCAAGAGTTTTTCTCCTTGAACTGGTTTCCGTCGCAGGAAGGCTTAACATAAGCCTCTCCAAAAGGGATGTCGAAGAACTCACCGGCGACTTCGAAATTCTATCTGAAGATTTCTTATTCGAAGAGGCTTTCAAAATAGTTGAAAAAACCCACTCCAGAGCAGTTGACTCATACTTTATTTTCGCTGCAAAATTAACGAATTCAGCCCTAGTTTCCTGCGATAAAAAAATGATTGAAAATGCCAAAAAAATTGGTGTAGAAGCGTACTATCTACTTGAAGAACTAGACAAAATCATAAAAATTATCAAAGAATTCAAGAAAAGGTAAAACCCAAAAACATTAAACACCAAAGAACAACGAGTATATTTCAGGTAACCATTTTCTACATTGTTTCCCACACAAACCCCAGATTTCCTCTCAACACCCCTTAAACAAGTTAAAACGGGCATAAACCTGTTGATAGAAGCTATCTCAACATTTGGTTCCTCCAACAAAATCTCTGGAAGACACCCCTACCAATTGGGGGCACAAACACATCAAAGATGAAAGAGTGCGCACGCATAACCACAGCCTGCACGAACCCCTAAAACACATGAAAATTTACACTTAAACACCTTTGGCTATTTGTAGAACCCCAAATACTACAATATTGAAAAATGTACTTAATACATTTTAATAGATTTATGGTGCTTTCCTGTGGTTCCAACCCTGTTCTTTTATGAATAGTCTTGAAAACATTTTGTAGCAAATACTGGGAAGCTCTTTGTCCTGGTTTTTTATTGTAATATACCTGAGAATGTGGTTTATGGTAAATGTTCCAATCAGCTCAATATGGTACCTTCCTATTTTAGTCAAATTTTTACCCGAATATGATGTGTCTAAAATGTTTTTATCCTTATCAAAGGTTACCTCGACGAATATTTCGGGGAACACTCTTTTCTTTATTCTCCATTTTGAACCAGTTTTAGTTACCTCGCCGCCAATAAATTTCCCTAGCCCATCTATGTCTTCCTCCACCAAAAGGTTGAATGGCTCTTTACGTTGTTCCAAAATCTTCTTCATAAGATCTGTTTTTTCGCCATACTCTTTATCAGATGGCTCCTCATTCTTAATTCTGCGTCCAATGAAATCCAAAATTATTCCCGTATAGGTGACTGTGTCCTCTCCGGGAATCATGTGGACTCGTTCCCCTGAGAACAGGAATTTTAGTTCACCCTCCACATCCCCGAACTCATCTCCATAATAGAAGTAAGAGATGTGCCCATTTGCTTCGGGGAAAAATTCGATGGTAATTGTCCAGTCCTCATTCAACCCCACATCGTCAAATCTTGCCCCAAGATCCTCATATACTATCCTGTGAAGCGTAGCCTCCTCCAAACCCTTAAACAATGAAAATTTATTGGCACTGTATTCCTCCAATTCCTTCTGATGAGGACTACCCACACCAGTTGCATCAATCTGGTTCACAGTAAAAAACCTTCTAGCCCCAACCATACACAACACCAATTACCATGTCTATAAATTAGTACAAGCATTCCTAAGTTAACAAATGTAAAAAGTCTTTGTACTACTCAAAGAATAATTTTGAAAACGAAAATAAAAAACGTTTGGTTTGAGGCTAAGTCAAATTCGTACTTTATGTGGCTTGAATGGTACACGACTATCAGGATACCAAAGCTTTGTACTGAAAATTTTGTAGCTCTCCATTTCCAGGTGGATCATAGTCCTTGGCTAATTGCACATCCTATGGTAGTTCCTATCTTTTCCTCCACTGCAGTACAAACAATTTCTGAAATATGGTGAAACCAAACATAACATACAATGTATCCAAGGCTGATATAATTAAATGGCATGTAGTTCCACGCCGTTTGTAGCAGGTTCGACCTATTTTCCGCACATTTGTGAGTGTTATGATAGTGTTTGTTGTTTTCTCAAGTGTTTAACCGTAACTTTTGAGTTAAATATATTATGAAGCTTAGAATCCGTAGGAAAAATGGCTGCTCATGCTTGGAGGGACTAAACCCTGAGGAAAACATCAGAATCTGAAAATGGATTTCAAACCAACTAGATATAATGCTTCAAATACTGAGTTTAGTAGCTCCTATTATTTTAAGGTGCAGCTGGTTTGGAGTGGGGTTTACTGAATCAAGAAGAGGCGTATACACCTCATAATAAAGACCCCGGGTTACTACACGATACATGAGTTAGCAGTTACAATACTTGAAAGCTTCAACCTAGATCTGGACCACCACTTTGAATTCTATGACACATTGATTGGCCTGTAGCTTCCATCGCCTTTGAGAGGGCGGAAGCAAGCCTCCTTATCGTAGACATGATATGTAGCACAATGTTCTCCAAGGGACGCAAAAACAATTGTACACAATATAGATGAAATTACGATATCAAGGGGCCTTCAGAAATATCGGGGACTACCTTTTGCTAATTTTTGACTACGGAAACTTCTGGATCTTTCTAGTAGAACTGGTGCAAGTGCAAGATGAAGGGTTAAAGAGACCGGAGATAATCGAATCTGTGGGTGCCTCACCGGTTCAATATCCTGAATGCAAGCCCAAATAGAAATTGAGAAGGACTTTCCTGAAATTGAAAAACATTCGGAGCTGAAGAATGAGCTGAAGTTATGAGGAGAGAACCTCAAAAATAATAGAAGAAATGATGAAAAAGGGAAAAAGGATAAACGAAGCCAGAAAATTTCACCCAAGACCTAAATGAAATTGAGTGACGTGCTTTGTTGCACAATTTTACTTTTTCGAATGGATTTATTTAATATTCCTAATTTTTTCAGATTAATATTGTGAAATTGCAAAAAATTCATCAAAATATATAAATAAATAAAAAAAATAAAATTATGCAACACAGCAGACTGACGGAAAAGTTTTTACGCAAATTATATCGATAACATTTAAGAAATGCTGACTGACTGGGCCAATTATATTTTAATATTACACTATTCCATCAATAATTTTAATATGCACTTTAGAAAAATAATCTTGGAGGAGTAAGTGTCTTTGCGTCATCATTCACTTTGTCTGAAATAATTGATGAGGCAGTTAGTTTTTGTGGAGTGTTGTTTTTATGGGTGCCGTGAATTTTTCTGGTTTGGTTGACTTAACTCCTAGTTATCATGTTAAGGTTTGGCTGGTTAATTGTTTTGTTAAGGGCTTGACTGAAATTGGAAATGTTGATGAGGCGGTTAAGGTTGTTTCTGCTTTGCCGGACTCTGCGTGGCGACTGCAAGTTTTATCGGAATTAGCTTACCGTCTGGCTGAAAAGGGAGATTGCGAGGGCGCCTTGAAAATTTTTGTGGATTTCAAGGACGATGACATTGTACTGGATCATCTCCTAGATATTGGAAAGTGTGTTTATGAGAATGTTGAGAAGGTGCTGAATACTTACAATATTAATGGTGAAAGGGTGAGGCGGGCGGTCACCAGACTTGGAAATTATTGGCTACTTGAGTGGTTTAGACTTATCGCTAGGGCGGGAAGAGTGGATGAGGCACTGGAAGCTTTGCGAAAGTTTGAGGAACACCACTACCGCGCAGAGGGTTTGTTAAAGGTAGCAACAGCCTTGGCGGAGAAGGAAGATCAACGATATGGAGAGGTTTTGGATGAAGCCCAGAGGGTTGCCGATAGCATTTCCAATACAGATTATGATGACATAATCTCTGATGCGGCTGAAGAATTAGCATCTGTAGGGAAGAATGACAAGGCTCTTGATTTGGCTTACAAGATTTTTGACGATTTCCGGTTAGCTGAAACCCTAACTTACTGTCTTAAGTATTTTGAAGGAGAACTATTCGAGAGTACTGTTAATGAAATTCTTGAAATTGTTGATCCACTCCCCTGGGCAGATAGAGATTACCTTTTAACTAACCTTTTCTCTATTGCTGCCACGAAGAAGGAGTTAAATAAGTCTCTTCTTAAAAGGATTATTGAGAAAACGGAACCTGAAACTCTTCAAGGCGCAATGCAAGTTGTTTACGCCTCTAGGCTTGCGAAAGGGGGTGATGAAGAGGCGGCAAAACTATACAGGGAGGGTATGGAAAAGTTGAGGAAGATGAAGTGGGAAGAACGAGCCGACATAGCTATTACTTTAGTACCGCTTATACCTCCCGCCTTCGTAGATGAGTTTGTTAAGTTTGTAAAAGAGATTCCAGATATCAGAAACCAAGCCATAATTCTCCGCGAAGTATCTTTGCTTCAAACTGCCATGGGAGAGATTGATAATGCTTTGAAGATAGCTAGAAGCATACCTGTGTCATCGGATAGTTCCGCATCCCTATTTGGTATAGTTCGAGCCCTATCTAAGGAGAATTTTGAGAAAGCCCTAAACATTGCTGGAGAGATACAGGATAAGAATTGGCGTGTGGCCGCATTATCCATAATCTTCGCCGATGCATTAGAAAGGGGAGAGTTCAAAGAGGAGCTTTTCAAAAAAATTCTATCCAGTCAAATCAGGGGAAATGAGAGAGACGCACTCTTAATCCTTGAGCAAGTAGTTATTGCTCTAGTTAAGTCTGGGAGGAAAGAGTTGGAGGAAGTAGTTAAACTAGTGTGTGGGCTCGACCAGCTGAAAACCTTGGAAAATACCTTAAAATTTTTATCCAAAGATAGTTTGGAAGATGCCCTAAAGGAAGCCAGAAAGGGGCTGGGAGTTATAAAGCCGCTGGCTCTCTCTGCAGTAGCTATAAAGGCTTACAAGTCTAGGGCGGCCGTCTCCCTAAAGAGGATTTTTGAGGAGGCTATGAAGGAGGCTAAGAAGATCAAAGTCCTGTATGAGATCGAAGCGGTCTACACCGTGATAGCCTCAGTGTTAGCAGCGACTGGAAAAGTTGAGGACGCTATTGAGATAATCATAGATAAAATTCCTCCAAATGCACAGATACAAACTCTATCCACTCTCCTCACTCTCATGCCCGTGGTTGGAAGAGTCGATTATCCGGTTAGATTCCTTTCCAGAGCCACTGAGAAAATGGATTTGCCCCTATTCCGAATCCTTACCTACACTTTTGAGGAGGACCGCACAAGGGAATTTGAAGAACTAGTGGACTCCTTAATATCCTATGACTTCTTCCCCCTCGACGAGTTAATAGACTATTTTGAAATAAGGGGGGAGACTGAGTGGTTTCAAAAACTGATTGAGAAAGAGAAGGATGCCAATGAACGACTTGATGATTTTCTGACATTAGGCCTCACACTTTCTGTTAATGGGAAAATCGACCAAGCTAAAAAGTCCTTTGAAAAAGCAATCGAAGAACTTGACAAAATATCAGAAGAGGAGGACAGAAAGTACGCAGTATATTCCTTAATGGCGAACGTTTTAAGTTCGACTGATAAAAATTGCATAGACCTAGTAAAAGACCACATAGATCCTGAGAAAGGTAGGCTACTCTCCACACTTTTTGAAGCCTACAAACATGCCTCAGAAGGACACGTGGAAAAAACACAGGAAATCTTCAAAGAAATCATTGACAGACACCCAGACTTAGAAGACATTTTAGAATCTATGGTCACAGTAGCGGGATTAGCAAAAGGCAAAACTTCCACAGTACTCCTCCAACAGCTAGAACCGGAAATACTAAAATTTTTCGACGAAGATAGTGTTTCTACAATTTTGTGCCGCTTCATAATCGCCGGCGGCGATCCTGAGGCAACTGTAAAAATGGTTGAAAAAAATTGGGAAGGAAGCTCAGAAATACTAAAAGAAATAGCATACTATTTGGCACTATCAGGAAAAATGGAGCCACTAATAAAAATAGTGGAAAGCGCAAACCAAAAAAATAAAGAAGCCATACTCGAAACAGTCGCTTGGCGAATGGCAAAACAGAACCCAGATAAAATCCTAGAATTGGCAGAAACCCTACCAGCCCATACCAAAGACCGAATCCTACACATGATCGTGGAAGTACTCACCAGAAAGGGAAGGGTCGAAGAAGCGATAAATATCACAAGAAAAATAGCAGCTCATGAAGACTACATTCAAGCCCTGACAAACATCCTCCTAACCTACATAGAAAAAACAGCAAAAATACAAAAATAAAATAAACACCAATTCTAGCCCAACAAAACAACACAACATCCACAAATTAGAGTCTATAACTAAATCTCCTCCTAGCAAATTTTTTTGAACCACCTCCACCAAAAACGAGTTCACATCATTTATTGAATTCAGCAAGGCATTTTGTCCAATTCAAGAGTCCTCTACGCACAACCACCCCGATTACTCTTATCCGAAAATGTAGTCCCGGTAACAGCACAATAAAAACATTTCGCTCAGAGGATCATCCTCATCATGGACAATGCAACCATCCACCGCAGCTGGGAAACCAGGCAGTCCCTTGAGAAACACGCGGAGAAAATAACCCCCCTCTTCTATCTGCCGAACTACGCCCCGCGGCTCAAAGAGGTTGAAGGCCATGTGAACAGAAACCTTGCACGCGACGTGTGCACAAACCACAACCATCAAGGTATTGAAGACCTAGAGAAAACAACAAGAAAATATATAAGGCTCAATAGACATCACAAATAATCGGACTCAACTTGAGAGCGAAATATTTAATACAAAACAATATAATAGAGAAGGTAACGCCCGGTATTGGACAAGAATGATGGTGAAAACCAAGCCAGCCAATTAGCCTAAAAAGGGGCCTGAACGTAGGTTGGGATGCTAAAGAAGCTCAAAAACGCAACCTGCGTTGAGTAGTACTTCCGCCGTCGCCAGTTGGTTGCAGTACACAAAACGTCTGCAGGAGTGAAGAGGTTTATGCCCTAAAGGGCATGTGCCTAGTGGGCGGAAACCGGGGACCACCAAGGAATGTTCAAGAAGTTTCGGACAACGGCAGCCCTCAGTGGTGTGAAGAATGGGAGTATACTAAGGGTGGTGGGGATTTGTGTTATTGCTGACTGCTGGCAGACAAAGGGGATTGTGTAGTTGTTCACAGAGGAAAAATGAGGAGGATGCGGCGAATACTTTGGTTAGATGTCCAGTTTGATGCGGAGTTTTGGGGAAGTTTATGAAATGTTTTGGAGGAGGCATAGTTTATGGTTGATAAAGAAGAGGGATTGACTGGAGAAGATGTGAAGGTCCCCATCCGTGAATTAGTCATTAATGATAGTAAACGGGTGAGGATAAGAGATATGGCGGACTATAGTGACATATTTTTTGCCATAGAGTTTACCATTTTAACCTATTGGGAGGATTGTTGTACCACTTTAAAGGATAGAGATGTTATTAAATCTCTTTACAGTCTACTTGGAAATTTTGATGGCCAAGAAGAGGGAACACTAGCTTCAGAAATAGCAAAAGCCTTGAAGGCGACTCTAATATGGAGGAAGAGAATCAGAAGAAGAAAATATAAACTTGGAGAGATTCTTTCCTGCATTTCACTACTTATATCTGTGGCTAGAAACCATCAAAGCCCAGACGGCATAGGATATCTAAAATGGATTAAAAACTTCTTTGAAGGAAAAATGCCCTTAACCATAGAGGAAATATTAGATTACATGTGGGAAAATGAAATGTAAACCTGTCCTTCATAGATGCTATAATATTAGTGGTTGTACTCTAACTCATGTGGAATACATGTATCTGTTGGATTAATCATGATAATGAGTATATGGAAGATAAAAACAAGTTAACTGCAATATTTATGGATGGTGTTTGGAAATATGTGTGGAGATTTAAAACTGGTTCCAAGAGTGGAGGTTCAGATATGTATCCAACCTGGTTCTAAATGAGCAAGGGTGAGATAAATGTTTACTTTTGGAGATAAAGATAGGTTTTTGAAGATGAATTTATCCCCCACATTTATTCAGCTTCTCGGCTTGGATTTGTTATTAACCCTTTATGCAAAGAAGAGGAATGCTTGTACACTGAGTGAGGTTGAAAAGGAGCTTAGAGGAATACTATCGGAATCTTCGAAGCAGGAGATTCTGACTTTTTTTATGGAAATGGAAAAAAGAGGCTACATTGAGATGGAAGAAGTTGAAATCGCTGGAAAAAGAGACTTCCTCTTAAAACCTACCGACAAACTCTTAAAAGAGTTTAATATAAGCGATCTTTTACTAGATCGAATGGCTATGATTAAAGATATGGTGGATATGTCTCTCCCAATGCCGGGTCAAATTAGAATTTATGAACCCGGTCCGAGCAGAATTTATGGCCTGATAGTTTCCTCTGTTGAGGATAGTATGCCGGAAGGCGTTGAGAAGGAGGTTGTGTGCAGACTGTTGGAGGGAGTGGAGGACTACGCCCTCGAAGAAGATTTTGGATTTATAGTATGTTCCTTACTTCTACATCTAATTGTTCTACTTGGGGTGAGAAGCTCGAAGATTGGAAGAGCACTGAACATGTTAGAGGTGTTTGAGGAGAAGATGATGAATGGTGAGAACAGTCTTTTCTGGTCAAAAGTCATGATAGAAGCCGCTGAGGCGAATATACTCTACGGTGGAAGGAGGATAAATAGAGCTGAAAAAATATTCGAGAAATTGGAGAAGTATCCTAATTTCCCACTAGAAAATAGGCTTCTCCTTAAAGCGAAAATAGCCTCTCTAAAAATGCTAACTAGCGTCAACTCCTGCATGGAAAAGTTTCGGGGGATAATACATTACATAAAGGAGAATTACTCAGGGATTGGTAAAGGCCCCTACATTAAAGATCCCGGACTTGTTCTTATAACTGTGCTTAATAGAATCGGTGACTGCATGAAGATGGAAGGCGGTTTTCCGCTGAGAACACTCTACTTCGGCTTTTTCAGCTTCTTGAGGAGCCGACTCAAAGGTCAAGACCTTTATGGTCTATACCACTCACTTGGAAGTTTACTGGTCAAAAATAGATACACTCTTTCGAACCCAAGTCTTGTTGAGGAGGTTTTCAAGTTTTGGGATAAAGAAATGGATAATTTAGAGCAGAAGGCTGCAGAGTCCGGACTTGATGCGTTTGGATACGTTTCAGAATTTATTTTTTATGCCTTGCGGTGTTTCTCAGGGAAACCAGAGGTAATTGAGCAAATGCTTCAAGTTGATGTCAAACGCTTAGGAATAGATATGGATGATCCTTCAAATATTATTGTTATGTTGCTTGTTGAACTGTATATCGAAGATAAAAAAGTAAATCTTGAAAAACTATTTGTGGCGTTAGAGAGTTTTGTCAGTGAAACAAAAAGTTCTCGAGGAACCAAGAAGAGAGAGTGGCATCCGCCTGAAAATATATTTTTTTCACTCAGAGACCTAATATTAACCTGTGACTCACTGGGAAAAATGGATGTTCTAGAGGAAATAGAAGAGAAATTTGACGGCTACCCTTCCTCATTCGAGAAACTTGTCGTATTAACTGATATTGCCTATGCCTATGCGCTCCACGGAGTAGGAAAATATAAACAGGTTGTTCTAAAAGTTGTGGAATCCGCAAAGCAGATGGTGAAAAAAATTCGGGTACCTTCCTACCCTGAAGAACTCAACCCCAAACAGATAAACAAGTTATCGAAAATCGTCGCTATAGTGGACACCCTAGGAAAAATCTTAGCCGTAACTATGAACCCAGACATTGTAGAACCCATAGTGGAACTATGCTCAAATATTCCGCTAAATTATGACTATTTTAACATAAGGAACCTTCTACAAGCAATGATTTGGCAGATAAAATCAACAAAACAGGGAATAGAATACAGCAGATGCACAGAATATGGCTAACCACCAGCAGGAGAACAACCAACTACGAGAAAAAAACCAAAAAATGGCAAACCCTCTAGCACTATTCCTCATCCATTTGACAAGAAGCTGTTTGAAGCACAATCCTTATTTTCAGAATCCTCGGCGAGACAAACCACCAAATCTATTCTAGCGGGGCGTCAACAAATAAAGCCTTGCGCTTTTCGCAAGTTATGGAGGGAGAATAGTCTATCTACCTTTTCTGTTTTTAAGGTTCCACAATTCTTCAGCCAACTTTTCTATGTAGTCTATCTTTTCCAGCCTGTTTTTCCACTCTTCTGGAATCTTCTCCACTCCGTGATATGCTCCGCTTATCGCCCCAGTCATGGCTCCTATAGTATCAGTATCTCCACCAAGGCTTATCGCATAAGTAACAGCATCCCTAAAACTATCCACATTTCGCGAAAAGGAGTAAATGGCTGCCGGCACCGAATTATATGCCTCTACTCCATTTCCAAGCTCCCTAACAACCCTTCTTTTGTTCGTTTCATTCAGCAACTCGAAACATTTTTCAATTTTCTGCCTGTAAACTTCACTTCTTGTAAAGTCTTTTATTTTGCCTAAGAAGTCGTATGGATCCAGTTTGATGGATGGGTCGGCTTTAACCGCTAGTGCTACACTATAGGCCTGTATGGCCGCCCCCTCCATTCCCAGCCCGTGAGCATGTGTAATTTGGCTTTGAGCATAGGCTACTGAACGCAGCTCTTCCTGATCATCGTAATAGAGAAGCCCCACAGGAGCAACCCTCATAGCCGCACCATTCCCATAGGAACCCAATCCATTAAACAACTGCTTTGAAGCCTCACTCCACGAATAACCCCTCTTTATCATCCTAAAAACACGAGGCGGACCACTCGCATAGCCCCTCCAAGGCTCCTCCTCATAATTCCTGATAAAAGTCTGAGCCATGTGGCCCCCATCAAAACCCCCACACGAAATTAAAGATTCCGCCACACCAATCATCATGTGAGTATCGTCCGTCCACCTCCCAGAATAGCCACCAAACTCCAAGTCCGAAACCCAAAAACCCTCAAAACTGCTGCCTAACGCGTCACCCACAGCATTCCCAACTAGACATCCTAAAAACTTCGTCAACATAGCAATCAAATTAAAACTAAATGCTACAAATTTTTAAAAGTTTAGCCTATCTTAAATATCGATAAGTTCAATTTTAGAAACTGGCAAACCAATCATATTGAAAAAGGGCATCCAACCAAGACAGATCCAATTGTGGAAAATTACATCAAAATGGAAATGATATTGAGGCCGCAAATCCGAAACGAAATTTTTTGAGAGAAGCATTCCCCGAATTCCCGCATGAAAAGGGCTGGGTAGTTGAATAACACTGAGAAAGTGAAGGAAGAGAGCATGGATGAGTGAAGGAAGTAGGAGACTAACAGAAAACGAAGCCTTAAATTTAGAATGGAGGTTCAATCATGAACTTGGAGGAAGCAGAGAAGGTTGTTAGAATATTGCTTACAGCCGATGGAGGATGTGAGTGCTGCGTGTCAAGTTTGCTGGAACTATTCTGTGAAAACTTCCCCCAATTCAAGGAACGCGCGCAGAGAGCCTTTAGAAAAAGGTTTAACATGGAACTTGAGGACTTTATAAGGGAAAAAGAGCTTTGCTAATTTTCATCAAAACAGCTAAGATTAAAATCACGGTAAGAAATATAATCTGTGGAGGTGTCGTAATACCTATGACTGAGTTGAAAATTAAAATTCCCGAGGAACTAAAGAGGGAGATGGAGAAATTTGGAGTCGACTGGTCACCAGCAATAAGGAGAATGATCAAAAGGGAAATTCAAAACTTGACCGAGATCGAGAGAATAATCTCTAAAAGCAAAATGACCGAGGAGGAGGCCTTAGAACTAGGCGGAAAAGTGAGCAAATCGGTTGCAGAGAGGTTTAGAAAGCATGCTACTGGTGACTGATGCCAATGTGGTATTTGCTGCTCTCATAACTGGGGGAGGGACGTTTAGAGTTTTTGTGACAAACAGGCTATTGAGGAATTTCCGTTTCATAGCTCCAGAGTATCTGTTCATCGAAATTCATGAGTACTCTGATGAAATAATGGAAAAGGCAAAACTCCGTCAAGAAGAATTAGAAGTTGTTTTGAACTTTCTGGAGGAACAAATAGAGATAATTCCGTTTGAAGAGTTTGCAGAAAAGTACAATGAGGCAAAAAACATTTCACCAGACCCCGACGATGTACCTTACTTCGCGCTTGCACTAAAGTTAAACTGTCCAATTTGGTCGAACGATAGGAAACTAAAAGAACAGAATGCTGTTAGAGTTTACACGACGCAGGAAATCATACGAGCGCTTGGAATTTGAGATTTTTGCTCTCTCGTAACCGGAGAGAGGTGGACTTATTTAATGCTTGCATGTCCGCAAAGAAGTTTTTAAGGAATTTAGAGTAGAGGTTCCGTTACGAACCGGGAGGAAGTAGAGAAGGTTGTTAGAATATTGCTTACAGCCGATGGGAGTTGCGAGTACTGCTTGTCAAGTTCGCTGGAACTATTCTGTGAAAACCTGCCCAATTATAAAAACTCGCAAAACAAGCTTTTAGAAAAAGGTTTAACGTGGAACTTGAAGAGTTTATAAAAAGGAAAAAGATGCTTAATGGAAGGAGATAGAAACATGGAAGATTTGAAGGTTCTATGGAGGGAGACTAAGGAATTTGTTGAGGAACAGGAGAGACGAATAGCCGAAAAATATATCCATTTCCTCCGAAGAGTAGCAGAAGCCTACATTAGAAGCGGAAAACGAGTATTTTTCAGGGAGAACACAGTTGTCCACTACGGAGAAGGAGGATTCGGATGGATGATCATTGAAGCTCAGGAAGACCCATACCAAGTTTTCGGCGGCTATGTTCAAGAAATCCACTTTGAAACCAAAATAAGCGAGAGAGAAAAAAGAAACTATAAAGAGATAACAGAGCAAAATATCCAAGAGATAAAATACGAAATTTAGAATCACAAGAAGTTCTTCCCTATATCTTAAAAGTAGGAGTTTTTTTGAATAGAATCACGTTCAGAGCCCGCTGAATCTTTAAGCTCTTATTTTGCTTTTGAAATTCGGATAACCGTTAGAAATAATATTAGCGAAATTTAAACATTGCTAAAATTAATAGTGCTCCTATGGAAAAATTATTATAAATACCCTATCATCCAGTTTTCGCCATCAGAACGGGAGTCTAAATCTAGGAAATATTCATAACCCAAATAGAGTTAGATAATCAGTAAAGAGAGGTATCTCGTATTAATACCTGTGAATACGAGAATTCCTATAAACGGGATTGGTGCCCATTAATGAGAGGCGAAGCAAGAAGATGGTTGGAGGAGGCGGAGTGGGACTTCGAAACCGCTGAATATCTTCACAGGAGCGGAAGATTCAACGCTGCTTGCTTCTATGCTCAGCAATCCGCGGAGAAAGCGGTAAAAGCATTACTATACTCCATAAATGAGTCACCCTGGGGGCACTCTGTAAGAGAATTGATCACCCGATTCGCAGGTGCCGCGAAAAACAATGTTGAACATCTTCTCTCCTACGCGAGGGAACTCGATCGACACTACTTCCCGTCACGCTACCCAAATGCGCATCCCTCTGGAACTCCCCACGAAGCTTATGATGAGGCCACCTCCAAAAGAGCACTAAGCTACGCAAAAGAGATTTTATCCTTCGCCAAAGACAGGATTGAGAGGAAGGAGCCTTGAAAGCCGATGTTCCAGAAGCTGTAAAAAACTACGTAGACAAAATTGCTAGGAAATTCGAAGCGCGGTGCATCATTCTGTGGGGTTCAAGAGCAAGAGGTGACCACACACCCAGCAGCGACTATGATATAATAGTTATCGCAGATTTTAAGGAGAAATTCCTCGATAGGCTCACAACTTTGATGGAGCTTGCCCCACTCCAGCCCAACATAGAAGTACTCGGCTACACACCTGAGGAGTTTGAAACCATGTTTCAACGCGGCAACGTAACCGCCCTAGACGCAATCCATGAGGGAATCCCCCTGCACGGCGAAGAATACTTCAAACAATACGCGAAACGTTTAAGGGAGCTTTTTGAGAGAGGACTTGAAAGAACAACCTGTACATGGAAACTGCCCGAACCTCAACGAACCCATTAAACCCACAGTAAGCCATCCGCTTCCCAACACAGTTGGTTTTAGTGTTTGGGCAATTGAATGAGTTGACAGCCCCCCTTGGATTTGTACAAAAGCATTTTCTAGTTCTTGGCTTCTTCTCCTTCGCTTAAGCTCAGACCTCTGAGTTAAACGCATTGCCCTTTTTAGTGGAGAAGAATTTACGTTTCTTGTACATTCAATCCACAACTCTGGAAATTCAAATTCGCTTCCATCCTCAAAAGTTATCTTCATTCCTTACCTTCTCCTTTATCCTTTAAAGCGCTTCAAACATTTTCCGATTCGATACTCTCTTTGATGAATCCTACTAGATTGAGACCAAAACTAACGCAAATTGACGCAATTATTTCTGAATGACGCTTTGTCCGGTTTCTTTTGGCAAGAGAACTCCACGAATACTTCTTTGCTACTCTCATTTTTATCTCGCATTTAAGCTATATAAACCACCCTTCTATCTGAAAAAACGCGTATGCATTTTTTGTGGTAGGTGCATCCTTTCCGGTCATATGCGTCATTTTTAAATAAAGCCACACTAATATGTTATCAAAAGGGAAACAAAATGTCACTGGACGATAGGGCTAAACTACTCGAAACCATCTCGCAGAATTCCCTCGGCATAAGAGAGCTGATAAAGAAATTGAGGTGGAACCCTTCACGAGTAACCCAACTACTGAACAGAATGAGTGAAGAGGGACTCCTAGAGTTAAAACCAGTTAAAAATGAGACGCGGGGCAGACCCAAAAAAACAGTGGTTTTAACAATTTTAGGCCTTGATTTTCTGGAAACCCACAGAGAGTTAAGAGCGAAACCACTCAGGGCAAGAAAAGAAGACTTTGAACATGCAGTTAAGGACGCCCTATACGCTGAAAGACTAGCTGCAAAGGGCCAATCACTTTTTAGACTGTTTCTGGAGCTGAACCAAATTGTCCACAATATTAGGAGTTCTTCGGAAGCTTCTCAGCCTACTTGAAGAAAAAAACCTTCCATACATGATAATTGGAGGCTACGCCCTTCCCTTCTATGGAAGAGTCAGAGCCACACTCGATATTGATGTAGCCGTTATGGTAGAGATGGAAGAAGAGTTGGAGAAGCTTCGTGAGTATTTACTCTCAAAAAACTTCAAAGTTGAACTTTACTCCCCAAGGAACCCCTGCTTTGTAGCGGTTGACCGTGAAAGTGGCGTTGAAGTGGAAGTTTGGCTGAGACCCGACGGAATAGTTTTCGACCAAGAAACTCTAAAAAGGAGAAAAAGAGTCAAACTGGACAAAGACCTAGAAGCATGGATTGTTTCCCCAGAAGACTTCATAGTAAACAAACTTGCCAGCCCAGACAGAGGAGCGGTCGACGAACAAGACGTAAAAAGCGTACTAACCAGACAAAAAAACAGTTTAGATGAAAGCTACCTCAAAAAAAGAGCGAAAAACGCCGGAGTACTAAAGGTCCTGGAAACCATCCAAAAAATTTGAAGCACCATCTTTGGTTCCCGTCCGTCAAAAACCTTCTTTGCCTTGGGATGATGCGGTACACTAAACCATTCAGTTTTCCTCAAAGGGGAATTAGTTATTCTTTTTCTTCTATGCTTGTTTCTCTTCAAATTTTTCCTTTAGATGGTGTTTCTTGGTTTTTCTACGCTACGCCATAGTGTACCTTTTATAGAACCATTTTTTAATAGCTTCAACCAGCAATAGGTAGGCGCCTATTAAACCCACTAAGACTATGTAGAATAAGAGGGGTGGGGGTTCGAATCCGAATAGTTCGCCTAGTGGTGTGAATGGTATTATCAGTGCGAGGGCAACAACGGCTAATGTGCTTATGAGCAGAGGCTTGCTTGGCTTGCTTTTATAGGAGGGTGTTTTGCTGGTTCTAATTATGAATATAACCAGGGCCTGAGTACATAGAGACTCTATGAACCATCCAGTTTGAAAAAGTGATTCAGACGCGGCAAAGACGGATAACATTATGAAGAAGGTTAGGAAATCAAAAATGGAGCTTATGGGTCCAATGAGTAGCATGAATCTTCTTATGAAGGAAATGTTCCATCTCTTGGGTTTTTCGGTATATTCTGGATCAACATTGTCAGTAGGTATGGTTGACTCGGACAAATCGTAGAGGAGGTTGTTTAGGAGTATTTGTACTGGCGCCATGGGTAGGAAGGGCAGGAATAGAGATGCGCCTGCGGCGCTGAACATGTTACCAAAATTGGAACTCGTGCCCATAAGAATATACTTCAGTGTGTTGCCAAAGGTTTTTCGCCCCTCTAAAACTCCCTCAACCAACACCGTTAAATCATTACGTAGAAGTATTATGTCCGCAGACTCCTTTGCAATGTCTACTGCGTTGTCAACCGAAATGCCGACATCCGCGGTCCTTAAAGAAGGAGCATCATTAATACCGTCACCAAGAAAGCCTACAACATGCCCATTACTTTTTAAGGCATTCATTATCCTATCCTTCTGTTGGGGAGTCACCCTCGCGAAAACATTTGCTTCCTCCACAACCACCCCGAGAGCATCGTCAGGCATTCCCACAATTTCGCTTCCAAGAACAATTCCCTTAATTTTGAAACCCAACTGCTCACACAACTTTCTTGTCACTATTTCATTGTCGCCCGTGAGAATTTTTAGTTCTACACCAGCCTTGCTCAACAGTTGCAAAGATTCTTTAGCAGTTTCTTTGGGCGGATCTAAAAACACCAAATAGCCCAAAAACACTAATTCGCTCTCATCGTTGACGGAGTATACCTTCTTTTCCTCTCTAACCCACTTATAGGAGATTCCCAAAACCCTGTATCCTTCACTGCTAAACTCGATATGTTTCTGCTCAACCTTTTTTCTCAAATCTTGTGTCATATCAATTATCCTACCTTCAAACTCACAGTAGGAACACACTTTAACTATCTCCTCAAGAGCCCCCTTCGTAATAAAAAGCCGTTCGCCCCTCACATCATCAACAACAACTGAAACCCGCTTCCTCGTAAAATCAAATGGAATCTCATCCACCTTCCGGTAACCCCTAGCATTAACATCCACATTCTCATGTCTAAGTATTGCCTCATCAAGAGGACTCCTCAAACCAGTCTGATAATAACTATTCAAAAAGGAATACAACAAAACTTTTTCATACTCGTTCCCCTCAAAATCCACGTGGAAAACAAGCGTTACCTTATTCTCCGTAAGCGTTCCCGTCTTATCAGTACATAAAACATCCATGCTTCCAAAATTCTGAATCGCTGCCAAACGCTTAACTATAACTCCCCTCTTAGACATTGCCAGAGCCGACTTTGAAAGGTTTACAGAGAGAATCATAGGCAAAAGTTCAGGAGTCAAACCAACTGCCAAAGCCACAGCAAAAAGAAGAGACTCAAGAACTTGAGCACTAATAGCAGTATTTAAAGAAAAAATCGTTGGCAAAAGCTGAGGCAGCAAACCAGCCCCCTCAGGAGTCAAACCAACTGCCAAAGCCACAGCAAAAAGAAGAGACTGCTCTGCTTGCAGGGTTTGCCCCTTGAGTAAAACATTCATAAAAAAGACAAACAGCACAAGGAAAAAAGTGACCTGCATTATTAGAAAACCAAATCTTCTAAGCCCCCTCTCATACTCCGTTTCCGGATGCCTCTCAACAAGCCTCTTAGCAATTTTCCCATATTCTGTATGGCTTCCAGTCCTCACCACAACAACAGTTGCCGAACCGCTCACAACAGAAGTGCCCAGAAAAACATTGTTACCCATCTCAGTAAAATTTCCACGTTTCCCCTTAGGCTCCAAGGCCGTTTTTTCCACCGGAAAAGACTCCCCCGTTAACGCTGACTGATTAACAAAAAAATCCTTGGCCTCAATCACCCTGGCATCCGCCGGAACAATATCCCCCGCCGAAAGAAATACAATATCCCCCGGAACAATCTCGGAAAGCCTTACCTCCCTCCTGACACCATCCCTAAGCACCATCGCAGTAGTAGCCACCCTCTCCTTAAGCATCTCAGCAGCCTTCTCAGCTTTAGACTCCTGATAAAAGTCAAGAACCACACTAAACATCACAATCGAAAATATAATACCCGCATTCACTACCTCCCCCAGAAAAACCGAAATCAAACCCGCAAACAACAAAATAATTAACAAAGGATTCCTAAAGTGAGAAGCAAACTCAACAACAGCCGCCCGCCTCTTCCTCCTAGCAACCTCATTATAACCATAAATTTCAAGACGCCTCCCCGCCTCCTCAGATGAGAGACCCGACCGAGAAGTACCCAAACGAGCAAGAAAATCATCAATCGGAAGATCCAAAAGCTCCTCTGTCTCCACCACTAACTGCGCCTGGCTTGAAACCCCCTTCTTGCTCTTCTCCCTCGAAACGCTTAAACGCCTCATCGCTCTCACCACCCATTCATAAACAACTCACTTAGCTTGAATCGTATTCCTCTAACATAGAGAAAAGGCACTTGCTTATAAGACTTGTTAAAAAATTGTTGTTTCAGGTGCTGTGTTGCACAATTTTTATTTTTTCAATTTTTTTTATCTAATGATGAATTTTTTATAATCGCCCTTAAATAAGAATTTTGTGGCTGGCTGACCCTTTTTTAGGTTTGGTTCCAGGGCTTTGGAAGCATCCCAGTACACCGCCCACAAAAACCAAAAAATAACCATAGCCAGAACATCCTTCAGGGCCTCCAAAGGATTCCTTC
>Ga0185342_1000453_pt1 | contig 20914 bp, 19 predicted proteins | sample ConPoolayeEmetaG_FD_128045 | JGI IMG/M metagenome (GOLD analysis project Ga0185342, IMG submission 128045) | Hot spring microbial mat communities from California, USA to study Microbial Dark Matter (Phase II) - Cone Pool mat layer E metaG... ...
CTTCGCATATTCTCAACTCATTTGGGGGTAATACCCCCAAAGCCCCCTTTCGGTTATTAGTAATATTTATTGCCCCGGAGGAAGTATCCCCCTGGCGCTTATTCCGCCTCGCCCCCCTTCGCATATTCTTATGTTTATGTGGGATGGGTGTAGTCTCTCATTCTGCGGTCTGCCTTCATTCCAGAACATATTTAAACCTTTTTTATTAATAGAAAAATTATGGGTGAGCATGAAGAGGAGCATATTATAGCAAGCGACATATTTGAAAAAAAACCAGGAGTCCGTCTAGATAAGAAAAAGGAAAAGGAAGAACAGGTAGAGAAGAAGGAAGAGAAGCGACCAGAAAAGAAAGAAGAAAAGAAAAAAAGCGAAGAGGGAGGAGCGCCGGTTGTAAAATTAACGATAAACATCGTTCTCCTCAGCTTTGCGGTTTTTGGGATGCTTGCGGCCGTCGCCCTTTATTTCATAATTGACGGAGCCATTGACAATGGAAAGAGTATGGTGATGGGCAGATTGGAAACAATAACCAAAAGCGTCGGCGACATGAAACAAGGAGTAGAAAGGATGGCTGAAGCAGTTGGGGATGTTGAAAGCGGAAGCGCTTCTCTTAGCAACAGTATCGAAGAAACGGGTGTTGGGATAAAGCAGAGCGGGGATGAAATAAAAAGTTTTGGAGAAAAAATAAAGAAGCTTGATTTTGGCGGGGTCATATCATTCAAGAAAGAAGGGGAAGGATTGGAGGAAAGCGGAGACGAGCTTATAAAAGCCGCAAACGACCTGCAAGCAACGAAAACGAGTTTGGATGCTGCTGTGAATAACATGAAAAAAGTAAAGGAAAATTTTAATAATGTAAAGAAAAACCTGGAAGAGATGGAAGCGAGCATCCAGAGCATGACCAATGAAATGGAAAACATATTCTCAACTTTGAAAACAGCGAACTGCCTAACCTCGGGAATTTTCTTCCTGATGTTTGCTGTTCTGCTACTTTCTTCAAGCAAGGATTTTATACATTTTTGAGTTGAGGGGGAGTTTGTATGGAGTTTAAGGAGATTGGAAAGGCGACATGGGAATTTAAAGAGGAGGGAATGAAAGTTCCCGGCATAATTTTTGCAACTGAAAAAATGCTGGGGCAGATGAAGAAGGACAGGACGATATGGCAACTGAAGAATGTCGCCGGGCTACCAAGCATTGTGAAGAATGCCCTGCTGATGCCGGACGGGCACGAGGGGTACGGGTTTCCGATCGGAGGGGTGGCTGCGTTTCCTGCCGAAGATGGAATAGTGTCTCCCGGTGGTGTTGGTTATGACATAAACTGCTTGCTACCGGAGAGCAGAATACTGTCTCCTTTGGGGTATTGGAAGAGAATAAATGAGTTCAAAGAATACTTCCATGAGATATATCAAAAAAATGGTGTTGTTCTTCTTGAAGGAAATGCTGATGTTTTAACGGGGTACGAAGAAGGGAGGGCGACCTATTTTATGCACAAAAAATACGACGGCGCGGTGTATGAGATTATAACACTGGCCGGAACGGTTAAGCTCACCCAAGACCATCCCCTCATAACCATAAGAGGAAGGATGATGCCTCATGAAGTTAAAGAAGATGAAAAACTTCTGGTTTATCCTTTTGAAGGAGCGGAATATGAGTATTTTGCTGAGAATGAGGAGGAGCTTGCGATCTATGCAAAACTTATAGGATACCTCACCGGGAATGGGACGCTAACCCATTGCGGCAAAAAACTGAGGGGGATATTTTTCGGCAAAAGAACGGATTTAGAAAAAATGAAAAAGGATGTTGAAAAACTTGGATACCATGCGCATCTTGTGGAAAGAACAAGAAAGCACAGAATAAAGAACAGGGAGTTTGTTTCGAGAACAGCAGAGCTTCATGTGTATTCAAAAGAGTTTGTCGAGAAGCTGATTTATTTGGGAGCACCGGTTGGGAACAAAACGGAAACAGAGTTCAGAGTGCCAGAGTGGATAAAGAAAGCACCTCTATGGATAAAGAGGCTGTACTTGGCAGGGTTTTTTGGGGCAGAGCTTTCCTCCCCAAGCACCTCGTCAAAAACAGGCTTTTACATTCCAAAGATAAACATGAACAAAATAAAAAGGATGGAGAAAAACGCAAGGGCCTTCCTTCTTGATATCGCAGAACTGCTCGATGAATTTGGTGTGGATGTTGGAGAAATAAAGGTAGCAGAAAGGAAAGGCAAAAAAATAAGGCTGAGGATGGGCATAGGCGGAAGGGAGGAGAACATAGAGAAGCTTTACAGAAAAATAGGATTTGAGTATAATGAAAAGAGAATGGTGGCTGCAATGGCCGCTGTTCTTTACATAGGTCTGAAAAGACTTTATAGAGAAGAGCGGGAGAAGATCAGAATAAAAATAAGAAAGTACAAGAAAAAGGGCTTTTCCTTGGCAGAGCTGCAGGAGATGTTTTCTTCAAAATGGGCGAACAAAAGATTTATAGAAAGGGCTTACTATGAAAACAAAAAACCAAGGGCGCCGCTTTCCATTCCAAGCTTTAGAGAATTCCTTAAGGAACAGGTGGGGTACTATAGTATATTCGGTGCGCTTGTTTCACCGATAATCGAAATACGCAAAGGACATTATAAAGGAGAGGTGTACGATTTCACAGTTGAGGATTCGCATAGATTCGTTGCAAATGGTGTGGTTGTTTCAAACTGCGGCGTCAGGCTGCTTCTAACGAATATGGAGCAGAAGGAAGTTAAGCCGAAAATAAGGGAGATTGTGCAGGAGCTTTTCAAAAACGTTCCTAGCGGAGTCGGAAGCGAGGGAAAGGTGAGGCTGAGCGAAGACGAGCTCAACGAAGTGATGGTGCGCGGAGTGGACTGGGCAATTGAGAACGACTACGGATGGAAGGAGGACAAAGAAGGGATAGAGGAATACGGCTGTATTGAAGGTGCAGACCCTTCAAAAATCAGTCCAACAGCAATGAAGAGGGGAAAACCACAGCTTGGAACGCTCGGCGCAGGAAACCATTTCTTAGAAATTCAGTATGTTGAAAAAATCCATCTGCCGGAGGTTGCAAAGGCATTCGGGTTTTACGAAGGGCAGATTGTTGTAATGATCCATACCGGTTCGCGGGGGTTTGGCCATCAGGTTGCAAGCGATTACATAAATGTTGTGATGGGATGGGCGAAGAAAAACAATGTACGGTTGGCAGACCCTGAGCTCGCATACGCGCCCGTAAACAGCAAAGAAGGAGAGGCATATATAAAGGCGATGAAATGCGCGGTGAATTTCGCCTTCACAAACAGGCAGATGATAATGCACTGGGTGAGGGAGAGCTTCGGAAAGGTTTATGGCTCAAATGTAATGGACTCTATGCAAATAGTTTACGATGTTGCGCATAACATTGCAAAATTCGAAGAGCATATTGTTGATGGGAAAAATATGAATTTGATTGTGCATAGAAAAGGAGCCACAAGGGCTTTTCCTGCTGGAAGGAAAGAACTGCCAAAAAAATACATGAATATAGGGCAGCCGGTAATAATACCCGGAAGCATGGGAACCGCAAGCTATGTTCTCGTCGGAAATCCTAAGGGCCTTGAGGTTAGCTTCGGCTCCACATGCCATGGTGCCGGAAGAGTGATGAGCAGGCATGAGGCGATAAGAAAACATAGAGGAGAACAGGTGGTAAGGGAGCTTGGAGAAAGGGGGATAGTAGTGAAGCCCGCTACATGGAGCGTTGCAGCTGAAGAGGCACCGGATGCTTATAAAGATATTGATGAGGTTGTGCATGCGGTGCAGCTTGCAGGAATAAGCAATATCGTTGCGAAATTAAGGCCGATAGCAGTTGTGAAGGGATGAGTAATGAAGTTCGCTGTGGTTGGCGGGCTCTGCAAGGATATTTTTGGGGAAAGGAAGGAATTCGGAGGGATAACCTACAACGTTATTTCTGCGGTGGGAATGTGGAATGGAAATGTTTATGCAATTACAAAAGCAAAAAAAGAGGATTTGGAGAAATGGAAGGCCATAGTTGAAAACGACCGGGTCAAGGTTTTTGGCATAGAGGATAAGGCAACCACAACACTCAAAACAGAGTATTTTGGAGAAGAGAGATACCAGACCCCAATTTCTCTAAGTTCGGCAATAAATTCTTTTGGTCTCAAGGCTGATATAGTTCATTTCAACCCTCTTTTTGCCGAGCAGGTTGGAGAAAAAGCAATAATAGAGGCAAGAAAAAAAGCAGACATGGTTTCGCTCGATGTGCAGGGCTTTGTGAGGAAAGCTAAGGTCGGAAAAAGAATGGAGCATAGGCCTATGAAGAACGCAGAGAAAATTTTGAAAAATGTTGACCTTCTAAAGCTCTCTGAGATAGAAATAGAATTTGTTCTGAGCGGATTGAAGAAGAAGCGCGTGAAGATAAGAAGCATGAAGGAGGAGATCGAAGCAATAAAAGAGATAGCGAAATGCGGGCCGGAGGTTGTTGAGCTTACCCTCGGAAGAAAAGGAAGCATAATCTACTCAAAAAGAACCGGAACAGCAATATTCTTCCCTGCCTTTGCAACAGAAACCGTTGATGAAACTGGCGCCGGAGATGTTTTCGCAACTGCTTTTGCAACGATTTATTTTGAAACAGGAGATGTTGAAGCGGCCGGGGGATTTGCGACGGTTGCGAGCTCTTTCTGCGTAGAAGGAAAAGCGTACAACAGGATTGCGGACAGAGAAGAGGTTTTAAGAAGGGTGAAGGAGTATGACAGAAGGATATTTGTTGAGCGATTCGATACGCAAAACATATAAAAAATATTGGGTTGGGGGAGATGCATGAGGCCGGCCGTATTTTATGCTTTTTTTTCGATAGTTTTGTTGCTTCTTTCTGGATGCATACAGAACAAAACCGAAGAAAACGAAGCTGAAAATATAACCTATCCTGTTTATCACTATGAATGCATAAATCAAAAATGCACTGTTGTAAGCGGGCCGGGAGAAAACCAGGGAAACTGCACCATGCCCGGAAAGCCATGCGAACTTCCTCCTCCGCCGGAATACCACTACGAATGCATCAACTACATGTGCGTGCTTGTGGAGGGACCCGGGGAGAATGAAACATGCATGAAGGAGTTTGACCCATGCGGGCCAAGGCATTTTGAGTGCAGGAATTTGAAATGCGCGGTTGTTTTTGGGCCCGGAAGCAACTACACAGGATGCGAAAGCGAAGGGCAGACATGCGGGGATATTGATGAGGATGGAGTGGGTGATGAAGAGGACAATTGCGTGAATATATCAAACAGCAACCAAAGCGATATGGACAGGGACGGAATCGGGGATGCATGCGATGTTTGTCCGCTGGATAGTAAAAATGATGAGGACGGGGATGGGGTTTGCGGAGATGTAGATAATTGTCCAACCATATATAATCCAAAGCAGGAGGACGGAGACAGGGATGGAAAGGGAAATTACTGCGACCCAACTCCTGTGAATTGCGAATGGGTATGCCCGGCTTCTGAGTATGAAACGTACTTAGGAACAAACCTAAATGACACCGCGTGCATCAAGAAAGCAGAAGAAAAATGGAAGAATAAAACATGCGAATCTCCATGCATATATGTCCTGCAGAGAAGATTTGAATTTGGAAAAAATGAGCAAACCTGCTGCTGCGGACATGTGATTTATGTTGAATGCAACTGTTCTACCGGCGAAAAAATCTGCCCAAAGTGTCCGGAGTATCCTTAGTTTAAGTTTTAATAAAAAAGAAATTTTGGTTTGTTTGGTTTGGCTTCAAGGTTTATTCAGAGAAGGGCCCCTTGCATTTCCTTTTTTGGAGGTGATCTATCCGCAGGTTCCCCTACGGATACCTTGTTACGACTTAGCCCCCCTCGCGTAGCCCCGGTTCGAGCCTCCCAAAAAGGAGGGCCTCACCGAAACCACACTTGGGTGACTTGACGGGCGGTGTGTGCAAGGAGCAGGGACGCATTCACCGCGCTATAATGAAGCGCGATTACTAGGGATTCCAGCTTCACGAGGGCGAGTTGCAGCCCTCGATCTGAACTAAGGGACGGTTTTCAGGGATTAGCTCCTCCTTTCGGAGTGGCAACCCGTTGTGCCGCCCATTGTATGCCGCGTGTAGCCCAGAGGATTCGGGCCATACGGACCTACCGTCGCCCACTCCTTCCTCCCACTTAACGCGGGCAGTCCCCTTAGAGTGCGCCCCATCCGGAGATGGAGTTGGCAACTAAGGGCATGGGTCTCGCTCGTTGCCGGACTTAACCGGACAGTTCACACCACGAGCTGACGATGGCCATGCAACACCTCTCGGCTTGTCTGGCAAGGTCTTCAGCCTGGCCTTCATTCTGCCGTCGCCTCTGGTGAGGTGTTCGGCGTTGTATCCGATTGAACCGTAGCATCCACCCCTTGTGGTGCTCCCCCGCCAATTCCTTTAAGTTTCAATCTTGCGATCGTACTCCCCAGGTGGCCAACTTAACGCCTTCGCTGCGGCGCTACTGCATCTCAAAGATGCAGTAGCATCTAGTTGGCATCATTTACAGCTGGGACTACGGGGGTATCTAATCCCCTTCGCTCCCCCAGCTTTCGCCCCTCACCGTCGGACGCGTTTTGGGTAGGCGCCTTAGCGCTTTTTTGGATGAAACCTTTTTAGGCACCCCAAAAAAGGTTCGCCACTGGTGGTCCGCCCAGGCTCAACGCATTTTACCGCTACCCCGGGCGTACCCCTACCCTCCCCCGCTCCCAAGTCATGCAGTATCCACTGCACGCGTTGGAGTTAAGCTCCAACATTTCACAGTGGACTTGCACAACCGGCTACGGGCGCTTTAGACCCAGTATTCGCGGGTACCACTTGAGGCGCCGGTGTTACCGCGGCGGCTGCCACCGGTCTTGCCCACACCCTTATTCGCCAAGCTTTACACTGCCATTTGGCATTTGTACACTTGGCAAAAGATGTTAGCAAGAGCCAACATCACTCGGAATCCCCCCGTCACGCTTGCGCGCATTGCGGAGTTTTCGCGGCTGCTGCACCCCGTAGGGCTGGGACCCTTGTCTCAGTGTCCCTCTGGGGGCTCCCACTCCCATGGCCCCTAGGGATTATCGGCTTGGTGGGCCGTTACCCCGCCAACAACCTAATCCCCCGCGGTCCCATCCTGAAGCGGAAAGGCTCCAATTCGCCCTCCTTTTAAACCATCAAGCGTTCCAGCATAGATGGCCTATCCGGAATTAGCCTCAGTTTCCCGAGGTTGTTCCGGTCTTCAGGGGAGGTTGACCACGTGTTACTCAGCCGTCCGCCACGCCTACAAGTGCAGGCGTAGACTTGCATGCCTTAGTCGGATTCCGATAGCAGTACCCTCCAGCAGGATCAACTGGAATTCAGTTGTCCGCTGCACTAAACATACGGAGGAATTGACAGGAAACCTTCTCTTGAAAACCCTTGAAGCCTCTGTCATATTCGCAGAATACGAATATCCACTTTGACCCTGCCTTTAACCGGACAGAGCGGAATATATTTCTTCCGGGAAGGTTTTTTAAACCTTTGTTCCGACATAGAAAAACAGTATGAGAATTGAGGAAATTATAAAGTTCGGGTCGGTAATAATACTTTCTGTGCTCGTGCTTTACATAGTCTTCATGCCACCCACTCCGCCGAGAGTGGAGAAGGGCGATGCCGAAAACTTCGTCCTGCAGGATTTGCAGGCGAAATATTCAAATGCTGATAAAATAAGCATCGTCGAAACAAGGGATAGAGGAGGGTATTATGAGATAGTTACTAGAGTCACTTTTGACTATTATACAAAATGCCCGAGAAGAATCCATCTCTACTACCTTTATCCAAAACAGGGTTTTGAACCCCAGCCACCGGAGTACATCACAAAAAACTGCGAAGTGCACGACCTGCCCATAGCGTTTGAGGAGGAGGCGATAATAAAGAGCTGGCGGGAGAATGCAATAGTGGAGGGGTATATTAATTCTTTCAGGGCGGAGCCGGTGGTGAATAAAATTGAGGGCGGGTGGGAGGTGGTATGGATTGGCAACGCCAATTACTATTACAAAGTTGTTGTGAACGAAAGAGGGGAGACGGAAGTTTTCACCATCGGCCTGAACCAGACGGAAATCGAATAATAAAGATAATAAAGAATTATAAAGAATTTAGGAAGAATTTAGGAACGTTTTTTGCCCTTGATCATCATTCTCCTTTCTATCAAATCCAAGTAGTAGCCGGCGCTTAACATCAAATAATAGAAAACCAATCCTATGCCTGAAAATGAAAGAAAAACCGTGAAGACCTTGCTTATATCTTGCGTCGGGTGCAAGTCCCCGTAACCCACCGTTGTGATCGTAATCGCGGTGAAATAGAACGCATCAATCCAAGTAAAACCCTCGTAGAAATGATAAAAAACAGTGCCTATAAGGAGTATGAGTGCGAGAGCAAGCGTTGCTATTTTAATCCTTTTTTTGGTATTGTTCATGATAGAATATTTATGGGCAACATTTTAAAACAGTGCGTTGTTTTTAGGCCTAATTTTGCTTCATTTTATTCTGAATAAAAATAAGCATCGTTCTGTTTCTGCTCCCTATCAAGAACGCTGTCCGGCTTGTTTATCCTCGGCCTGTTGCTGTCCTTGTCCCTTCTCATCGTTATCCCCATGGTTTTCAAAAAAAGGTTCATCCCTTCTCTTTTATTCATCGGGGAGGTTGCGGAGCCGCTGACCGATGGCTCGCCGGTGAAAACAACCAGCCTGCTTGCAACGCTGTCTATGAAAACAACATCATGGTCCACAACAAACGCGGCTTTCTTCTGTTCGTCTATGACTTTTCTGAGAAGCTCAGAGAATGCGAGCCTCTGCTCCACATCCAAAAATCCGGTCGGCTCGTCGAAAAGATAGACGTCCGCCTCTGTGCTGAGCGCGAGCACCACCGCAACCCTCTGCAGCTCTCCGCCGCTCAGCCCTTTGAGGTTTTTCTCAAGAAGTTTTTCAACCCCCAATTTCCCCTTTGCCGCCTCAAAAATATCCGGAAGAAGCTTCCGGGATGAAAAAACATCCCTTACGATCGCGTCCTCGGCTTTTATGTACTGGGGCTTGTATGAAACAGTAATATTCTTTGAAGCGGAAAGCGCTTTTATGAATGTTGTTTTTCCAAGCGCATTCCTACCAACAATTCCGATTATTTCGCCCTTTTTTATTTCTCCTTTTTCGGCGCGCAGCGAGAACCCTTCAAATTTTTCTTCAATCGTTCCATAGGAAAAGAACGGGGGTGCAGAAACCTCGCTTTCGCTGTATTTTGAAATTTTTATCTCATGATCCCTGAACCGCGTGTTTTCATCCGAGAGAAAACCTGAGAGATATTCGTTTATTCCCCGGCGGACCGGCTTTACGTTTGAAACAACACCGTACGCGTTCTCCTCTCCGTAGAAGACATAGACATAATCACTCATGTAATCAAGGATGGTGAGGTCGTGCTCAACAACCATCACGCTTTTTTCTTCCGAAAAATCTTTCATGAAGATTCCTATGTTCATCCTCTCCCCTATATCAAGGTAGGTGGAGGGCTCGTCGAAAAAATAAAAGGTCGCATCCTTAACGTACGCCGCGGCGATCGCAACCTTCTGCAGCTCCCCGCCGCTGAGCTGGCTTATTTTTCTTTTCAGTATTTTTTCAAGCCCGAAAATTTTCACCGCATTTTCAAAACCATTCCGCTCGTCCATTTTTTTGAGCAGCTCCTCCGCCGTGCCGTCAAAAGCTTCCGTAACGTACAGAACATTCTGCGGTTTCACGGAGATCTTCTGCGTGCTCGAAAAGTACTCCTTGAGCTCAGGAGAAAGATTTGGAAGCACCTCATCCCATGAATATTCTTTTGAATAATCGCCGAAGTTCGGCTTGAGCTGTTTTGAAAGAATTTTTACTGCGGTTGATTTTCCTATGCCGTTCCTTCCCACTATTCCGGCCACGCCTTTTTTAGGAAGGGGAAGGCCGTAGAGCCGAAAGCTGTTTGGGCCGTACTGAAAAACCGGGTCGTCCTTCTCCCCGGAAATGTTTATTACCGTTATGGCATGCACAGGGCATTTCTTCACGCATATTCCGCATCCTATGCATGCGAACTCGTTTATCGTAGGGAAGTTCGTTTCTTCCTCTTTTGTTATGCATTCCTCGCCCATTCTGTTCACTGGGCAGACATTCATGCATATGTACCCGCATTTTTCTCTTATGCACAAGTCGCGGTCCACAACTGCTATCCTTTTCCTTTTCATAAACAGAGTTGAAGCAGGAGAAAGATTTTTAAATGGAAACGAGGAATGTATGGAACACTACAGAAAACAAAGGGGTGAAAATATGGCAGTGACAGAAAAAAGAGAAAGAGAGGAGAACACAATATATGTAGGGAAGAAGGGCCTTATGGGCTATGTCCTGGCAGTTGTTACCCAGTTTACCAACGGTGCAAATGAGGTAACAGTGAAAGCGAGAGGAAAACTGATTTCCAGGGCTGTGGATGTGGTGGAGGTAGTGAAGAACAGATTTATGCCGGACGCAAAGATAAAGGATATAAAGATAGGGACTGAGGAGCTGACAAGCGAGGATGGAAGGCCTAGCAAGGTTTCATCCATAGAGATAACCCTGGCAAAATAAATTTGAAGGAATAACCTTTGTTCTTGTTTTTCTTTTTATTTGTTCTTACTTCTTACTTGTTTTTGATTTACGGAAAAAACTGATAAGATTTGACAGAAGAGCAGTATAATAGGGCGCGCGTTCAGCCAAAAGCCATGTAAGGACGGAAGAGAAGAAAACTACTGTTATTGTTATGGTGAGTATATCAAATGGGAATACGTTCGCAAGAGAGGCGGCGATAAGCATGGAAAACTCTCCTGTGGAAACCATGAGTATTCCCATAAGAGTTGCTGTTTTAACATCCGTTTTCATGAGCACGAGCGAAGCCGAAGAAACAACGGCCTTCGCAACGATGCTTAGTATAAGAAACATAAAGGTAGCAAATGCCAATTCAGGATCGAGAAGAGACGCAAAATTTGCCTTCATCCCAAGAGAAAGAAAGAACATCATCACAAAAAGAGAAGTAAAAAATTCTATTTTTTCTTTAACACGTCCGACTTCTTTCCGGGTCGAAGAGGAGATGCCGGCAAAGAAAGCGGCGACGCTGAGCGGAACGGAGAAAAGGCTGCCGAGGAGAAGTACAAGCCCGGCAAAAGAAAGGAAAAACAAAAAATAAAGCTCATCATCTTTCGGGATAAGCTCAATGATGCCCATGACAAGAAAGTTCATCAACACGATTAATATGCCGAAAAAAATTATATTCAAAACGGGCATGAACAAAACATTCCCGGTTATTGTTGTCGATGCCGCAACTACTATAAAAAGAACCGCAAATATGTCCTCCCATATCAGCTCCGCATACATCATTTTTGCTTCGTTTTTATCGGCGACTTTAAAATCCTTACTCGCCGCAGCGAATATCGCAGTGCTGGTTATTGCGAGTGTAAGCCCTAAAAGAAGAGAATGGACTAGGGGTATTCCGAAGAAAAGCGACGCCACAGCTATAACCAAACCGACTAAAGAAAGTTTTAATACCGCAATAAAAAGCGAGAGCAGACCGAGTTTTCCAAGCCCTTCAGTGCGCATCTCAAGGCCGATTATATAAAGCAGGAGAACGGCGCCGATAGAGGAGAATACATCTATGCTTTCCTCATCAACAATCTCCATACCGTACGGACCCATGAGCGCAGCAACCACGAGAAGGAGGGGAACATAAGGAAGCCTGGCGCTTTTTGAGAGAAGGGATGCTATGAAACCTAGGGAGATTGCCGAAAGCAGACCGATTGCCGCTACCTCTTCCATAAGAATGTATTCTGCGCAAGCGCTTAAAAATTAATCCGTTTGGTTGCTTTTTTCAAAAATCCCTCTACCTCTTTCTGGATACTTCCTTCTATTTCTTTTATGCTGTACGCAATCCTTACGCATGGCTTATTGACTCTTAAATGCCTGCTCAGGTCTATTGGAGTTCCGATGACAATAACTTCTGCGTTGCTTTTGTTTATTGTTTCTTCAAGCTCCTTCATCTGCTTTTTTCCATAGCCCATCGCAGGCAGAACTTCTTTAAGGTGCGGGTATTTTTCAAAGGTTTCTTTTATGCTCCCAGCTGCAAATTTTCTCGGGTCTATTATCTCTGCGCCTGCATTTTTTGCCGCAACATAGCCGGCTCCGTAAGCCATGCCGCCGTGAGTTACTGTTGGTCCGTCCTCCACCACAAGAACTGTTTTTCCATGAATGTCACCTTCAACTGTCAGCACCATATCTGATTTTATTATTCTCGCTTTTGGGTTTATCCTCTTTGCGTTTTCTATTATCGCCTCTCCACCTTCTTTATTTTCGGAATATTTATTGACAACGATAACATCCGCCATTCTGAAATTTGTTTCGCCCGGGTGATATGCCAACTCATGCCCTGCCCGCAAAGAATCCGCAACAACAAAAAGCAAATCTGGTTTGTAGAAAGGAATGTCGTTGTTTCCACCATCCCACAGGACTATCTCAGCTTCCTCTTCTGCCTTACGCAGGATCTTTTCATAATCAACTCCCGCGTACACAACAGTTCCATTCCTTATGTGGTGCTCGTACTCCTCCATCTCTTCAATAGTGCATTTATATTTTTTCAGATCATCCAACCTTTCAAACCGCTCAACTTCCTGCTTTTCCAGCTGTCCATATGGCATTGGGTGGCGCACAACTACAAATCTCTTTCCCTTTTTGCGCAGAACCTCTGCAATTTTTCTTGTAAGAGGGCTCTTTCCGGCGCCCGTTCTCACCGCGCATACAGCTATAACCGGCTTTTTGCTTTTCAGCATCGTATCCTTTGGTCCTTGGAGGACGAAGGTTGCACCGGCCGACTGAGCCCTCGCCACAACGTGCATAACATGCTCATGGCTTACATCAGAATACGCAAAAACAACTTCATCAACACTGTGTTTTTTTATGAGCTCCTCAAGCCTCTCCTCGCTGTAAATCGGAATTCCTTTTGGATAGAGTTTGCCCGCAAGCTTCGCAGGATATTTTCTTCCCTCTATCCCTGGAATCTGCGTTGCTGTAAAGCAGACAACCTCGTAGTTTTTGTTGTTCCTGAAAAACATGTTGAAGTTATGGAAGTCCCTGCCGGCGGCGCCGACTATTATAACCCTTCTTTTCATAAGAACGCCTCAACATCTTCCTCTTTTTGTTTCTGGTTATTTTCAAACTCCAGCGCCTGCTCGTGCAGAGGCTTCCCTTTTTCTTTCTTTTTTGATTTTCTCTCGCGTATATCTATAAATATGGGCGCGTTTACGGCCGACCCTACGACTATGGCTTCCCCTGTCTGCAGGGCAGTAATGCTTCTACTCATCCTTTCATCTATACCTTCACTACTCTTTTTGATATGGTCCAGGTCGTTTGGGTTTGTTACGCGAAGGATGATGTGCGTGTTGCACTGGCTCAGCGCGGTTGTTGAAAGATTGACCGGCCTTTGGGAGATTAGGCAGAGCGAAACACCGAACTTTCTTCCTTCCCTCGCGATTTTTTCAACATCGCGCTTTGCAATTCCGGAGTATTTGTCTATCCTCTCCGGAGCAAAGTTGTGCGCCTCCTCAACAAGAAACAGCAACGGCGGGATGCGCCCTTCTTTCCTGAGTTTAAAAAGCCTTTTCGCGGTGTAGGAAACGAGAATCTGCTTCTTTTTGTAATCGTCCAGGTCGCTTAAATCAAGGATTAAAAGCTCTCCCGGCTTTATGTCCTTTGCAAATTTCGGGTTTTCGGTCCCTGAAATAATTCTGTAACTGCCAAGCTCGTGCAGTGCCCTCAGGAGTGGAATCTTGACATTTTCGGTAGCGGATTTCGATGCTTCTATTTTTGCTATCAAATCCTTGATGGAATATTCCCTGTGCTCATTTTTCATTTCTCTTTGCATTTCTTTCAGAACACCGGAAAGGGTTGAGTACTGCGCATTCGACTGGCCTATATCCGGAAAAAATTCCCTCACGATTGCCGGGGTGAGGCGCCTGAAAGAAATCTTTATGTCCTTTCCGCTCACAACCTTCGTTTTGCTCCTGTACGCCGGGTCTTCCTTGAACCCATAGTATTCTCCATGGATATCCACTACAACCACGGCTATCCTCCCGTCCTCTTTTTTTCTATCGAGGATTTCCTCTATCAGAACGCTCGCGAGATGGCTCTTTCCTGCACCGCTCATGGCAAGGATGGCTAGATGTTTCTGCAGAAGCCTCGTCATGTCCAGCCTTGCCTCAACCTCGTGGTTCTGAAGCTTTCCAAGAAGAAGCCCGTTGTCAGCGAAGCCAACAAACTGCCTGAGAAAGTCTTCGTTTGCGGAATGCACCTCTGCGCCCGGAAATGGCGGGATGGATGTTCTTTTCTGCCTGAGTTCGCTTCCGTTTATTTCTGCGCTCCCCAAGATTTTAACCTGGCCTATTATGTACTCCCAGTCCTTCACAGGAAAATGGTCGGCGATTTTTGATTCCCTCTCGTATTCTGAAACACTTTCCGCCCTCTCAAAATATCTGTTGCCCCTGTAAACATCTGCAACGTAGCCGAAAACTAGGCCGTCCTCGCTCTCTGCCTGCACATACTGCCCTTTCCTCACCTTCGCGCCTTTATCAAACACAAACGCAAACTCAGAAGTGTTCGGAATGTGTTCATCCGCAATTACAGTTCCAAGCCGCATGAACCAGATTTATGGGGAAGGGTTTAAAAACTTCTTTAGGGGTAGGTTCCGGGCGGTCAGCGACGTCTATTTTCAAGCGCAGAAAGAATAGAGTGGAAACCATCAACTATCTTGGAGGCAAGATAGTTATAAAACGTTGTCTCGTGCTTAGTGGGGCTTAGGTACAACTTAACTAATAGATTGTTTTTTTCGAGAGGGTTGCAACTGCTGAATTCATCGCGCTTTTCATAGAGAGTAGACCATATATCCCTCGCTCTACTTTTCGCAGAAATCGAAGCAAGTTCAAGTTTGTCTAAATAATCGTCTCTTTCTTCAGACGGAATAAGAACTGGGGGTATTCTGTGCTTTAGAAGAATAATATTTTGTACATGCCTTGCGGTTCTCCCGTTCCCATCCTCCAATGGATGTATCATCACGAACCAGAAATGAAAAAGAAGCGCCCGGTTCACAGAACCGCTAAAGCCCTCAAAAATCTGCGAATTCATCACCCAATTAAAATCTTCCATAATGCTACTGATAAGGTATGGTTCAGGCGGGGTGTAGAAATCTAAGTTCCCGCAGATTCTCGCGGGAATATGCCTGAATCTATTAATGCGGGAATTTCCAAAAACTTCGGGCGCCGAAAGTCTTGCCATTTCAAACAAAAAGGATCTATCTATCTTTGTTCTGTTTTCTTCATAGAGACCTTTGCTCTTATTGTATATATCCTGAAAATTGTTCATGCGTTTTCTTTTCACCTTCTCAAGCTGCTGAGAATGGCGGTATGCATCCTCTTCAAGCACATGAAACATCATTTTGCTGATGCCCGCGTAGAATTTCGTAGAACGATAGCCGTCGCATCTGTGTTTTAGGTGTTCAATCTGCGACATTGTTTTTTCGCTGGATATTGAGATATGCTCTCTTCTGAGCCTACATAATGTTGCTTTAATTTCCATGACGGGGTTTATGGATGAAAGATTTAAAAATCTCATTATGGGTAAGGTTCAAAAAGCTCGGACGGGCTCTCGAGATTTGCCCAAAAAGATTAAATATCCGCGCTCGCATAATATATTCGCATGAGGCCGCAAATTGAGCTGACCGTTAATAGTAATGGAGAATACGGAAATGTTCGGGTGGTTAGCAATAAAAAAAATTATGCGAGAAAAATAAGAAACGCTTTCAAGAACAGCGATATTTTTATAGACCATCTGGAGCTACACATGCCGCCGGGAGAAGGAAGGCGCATCAGGAGGATACTGCTCAAAGAGCCGCATCAAAAAGAATTTTTTTACGGTGCGCTAAAATTCAAAAAAAGAGCAGATAAAGAATATGAAAAAACTTATATGGTATATAAGGAAAAACCTTTAGCCGGGACGGAGCCTATCGGATATGGAGAAGCGGAAAGAGGCGGGCCCTTTTTAGTAACCCGGGTTGTTGAAGGAGTGCCTTTAAGCCTTTTAAGTTTTGAAAGCCTAGATAAAGAAGAATTGCGAAATCTAGTACTCGAAACAGGTCTTCTTTTTGCAAGACTGCATAATCCGCCCACAATCGTTCATGGCGATACTAAGCTTGGCAACATAATTGTATCACCAAACAATGGGACTAGGCCTCTTCTAACATTAATAGATTGGGAAAAAGCACAGAGGCTAAAACAAAAAACGCATCGCGAGAGATATGGTTTTGACCTGCTCGTGTTTATCTCGAACGCTTTCTATTTGGGAATGATAACGGACGAAAAGATGGCGTCGCTCTTCATCGATGCGTACAGAATAGGTCTTGAGAGCAGAGAAATAGCGGATAACATATCTGAAATATTAAAGGAAGCTGAGGCGGTCCATGCAAAACTCAAGATGCCTGCGCATATCTCAAGGGCAATTACGCAGCCACTAATAAGGATGATTTGAATAGTCTCTGATTTTTCCTTCGCCCCCATGAACAAAATTAACTTTCTTAGGGTTGGCTTGCTTTATGTACTCCACGATGTCGTAGAAATCCGCATGGTCGCTTAAAGGAAACGCCTTATCAACATTGAACCTGTATTTTATCGCCCAGCCGGTTGCAACCGCGCATACTGCTGATTTTTCAAACGCCTCGCTTATCTGCTTCGCAAAATACCTTTTTGCTTTTTTGGGGGTAACAATAGCGGCGAATTTGGACCTCATCAGCTCCTCTGCCTCCTCGCTTCCAATAATCTCGTAATCCAGTTTTATTCCGGCTTTCTCGTACCTCTTGTTTATCTCCCATATTTCCTTCTCAACAACAGGGGCTATTCCGGCCTCGTTCATCACCCTTATTATCTCTTGGGACTTCCCAAGCTTGTAGGCGCCGAAAATGACTATTTTTTCTTCGTTCTCTTTTAACCATTTTTGAATGTCTGCATAAACCTCAAACGGGTCCGGAAACCTGAACTCCGGGCTGTTGTAGGTTGCCTCGATGTAAAGCTCGTCGCATTCTATAATTTCAGCGCCCTTTTCGAGTATTCCATCTTTCAGGCGGATGTCGCCTGTGTAAACTATTTTGCTTCCGTTCTCAACAACCAGCTGCCTCGCACCCGGCATATGGCCTGCGTTCGCAAGTTTTATCCCGTCCAAAGAAGAAAAAAACTCTGCGTTCAAACCGGAAATGATCCTTGTCTCCTCGCTACATATAATTTTTTTTGCACCTTTAACCGGGCTGACATGGTCAAGATGGGCGTGGCTCAAAAAAGAGATATCGCCTTCTTTTGAATCAAGCCCGACCTCTATTTCTCCCAGGGGGATGGAAGGCATATGCAAGGTTGAGGGGAAGTGCTTAAAAAGTTTGTTTTAAAAACATATCTGCCTATAAATATACACATGAGCAGCTTGTATAAAATAGCGCTCAAAAGAATAGAAGAACTTAAACCCGGCAAACCAGATATACCGCCAAAGCAGGTGCTTTCAACAGTAGGCATGCAATATGATGAAATAAAAAGAAGGGACATGAAGGAGCTCGAAAGGGTTTGGCTCCCAAACGCCTTGGTTGAACTATACAAAGAAAAACTAAAGCGATGGGGCCTTCCTCTGAAGAGACATATTTTGGAAAGAGTGCATATGTTATATGAAGCTGAATTAGAGAATTACTTGGATGATGGGAGAACACTAAATGAAAGGATGAAAATTTTGTACGCCGAAACATGCCTTGAGGATATAAAAGACTGGAAAGTAATACCGAAAGTTGATGGTGAGTTTTCTCTAAATGGCAAAAGGCCTTTTGTTTATTTTATAAACGAACCCACCGAAGTATTCGCGTATCCTGGGATTTACATTATTCCGAAAAGGGAGGAAGACCTCAAGAAAATGCCGGATTATGCGGGCACCTACGATATAGGTATGGCTTTCGCATACTGGGAAATTCGCGATGGGATGCTAAGGATCAGCGTACTGCAGAGCGATGTTTATAGCCATATTCCGGCCGGAATAAGAAAGCATTACAGGCATTGGCCTGATGCAATATTCGGAATTGCAGCCATGGTGGCGAAAGACTACAAAGAAAACTACGTTGGTATTGTTCCGGCCTTTCTGCCGCTCAATCTATGGCCGAGGCTGAGTGTTTCGACCGCGCATTTTGTTTATTCATACAAACCGTCTAAATATTTTGAATTTGACCTAGAATCCGGGTTGTGGGCCGCAAAGCCGGATGAAATTTTAGAAAGGACGAAAAACCAGGAAACCGCTATTCATTCCTTTTGAATTTCTTTGAAAAAATATCAAAAATTATTTTTGCCCTTTTTTCGCCAATGCCTTCAACCTCGCAAAGCTCTTTCACCGAAGCGTTTGCAAGTTTTTTTACAGAGCCGAAATGCTTCAGCAGGGTTTCTGCTTTTTTTCTGCCGATAGTAGGGAGGGCTTCAACAAGCATTATCTGCTGTTCTCTCAGCGTGGATGCCTTTCTTTTTGCGAATAGGCGGAGGGGTTTTTTTCCGACCAGCTGCTCGTGCTTTGCGATCGCAAAAATCAATTCGGCGGTGCGGAATTTGTTCTGGGTGAAAAACACCGCCGCGTTGTAGTCCGCGATTATGGAAGCGTATGCTCCGAGCAGCGCCTCCTTTCTTATCCTTTCCTCGCCCTTTGCCCCTTCTACAACGACGGCCACATTTTTGTAATTTAGTTTCATGTTCTCCAATTGCTTGAAAAGCCTTCCGTCTATTATGGAATTCTCAAAATCCCCGCGGGTTTTTCTTTCCACCACTGTCTCGGATGAGGTCAGAAAATCTCCGACAGGAAGGGTTTGAACTTTTACATCCGCCCCCATTTCTTTTAAACTCATCGCGATATCTGGGTCTTCGCGGTAGTCAACAACTATCGTAATGTTTTTTGGGGGAGAATTTGAAATGAATGTCTGCTCGCTCATTGTTCTATCCTCATAAATTCTTCAATCTCATCAAACCTTACGCTACAGCCGGAGAACTTTGTTTTGTACAGGGCGGCTTCAAGCATCTTCTTTTTATCCGCTCCGAAATTGTCAAAATACCCCTTTTCATACGCAACAGCAACAAGCTCAGAGCTCCTTATTACTCTCATTCCGCTTACAATGTCCGAAAATTTCTGGAGGTGGCTGCTGTTAACCATTACATTCACCCTAAGCTCTTCTTCCAAGTGGTCCTTTATTTCGAAGGGCGCTTCCACAAGCATTCTGGTGGTCCTCTCATCCATGAGCAGGGTTTTGATTTTCAAACTTTTTGCAAGAGCGATCATCTCCGCCTCCCCCATATCAACCATATGGAGGGGCTTTCCCTTTGCAAAGAATATGCTGTTGGTCAGCTCGAGAATTTCCTTCGCGGGCGCGTCTGTCTCCGCCTCTACTTTCATGAGCACCTCGTCCTCTATGAGTTTTTTGAGCCTCATCGCCGAGAACTGGTATGCCTTCATCGTCATTTTCAGCGGTCTTGTGATGATCTCGTACTCAACGCTTGGGGGGATGATGAAAAGCACGTTGCTCCTGTGGAAGAACCGCAGGATTGTCTCCAAGCAAGTGTCTGTAAGAGATATGAGGGAAGAGGAGTCGCAGAGAATGTATTTTTCGTTCGCCATATTATGCACCCAGGGCCTCCCTTGCAAAATGAAGCCTTTTTTCCACGCTTATCTCGGTTTTTACCTTTTCAAACATCATCGTCTTTCCTGCATAGGAAAGAATTTCGCTTTTTGGAATGCCCGTAATCTCAGAAGCCCTTCCGAGAGAAAAGCCCTGCGCGTAGAATATCGCCGCCATCTTCAGCCTTCCTTTTGTGAATAGGTCCACCACGAAGCGCGGGTCCTCGCTTTCCAGCCTTCCGACCTCTCTTTCAAGCGTCGGAACTAATTTCAACGGGTCCTTTGCTTTCCTCGCAAGCTCAAGAGTATTCTGTATCGCGTTCATATTCTGCTTGTACTGGGATGAATAGAACCGTGGCTTTGAGAGTATTTTTCCGAGAACATAGCTTATAACCGCCAGCTCGTACATCTCCTTGGAGAATTGTATGGCCGTTTCTATCATTATCTTATCGTTAAGTTTTCTCATGTGCCTGGAGTTTTTTCTCCTGAATGCACCGGCCATTTCATCGAAAATTTCTTTTATGGACATAAGGACCAACCGAAAGGTTTATAAAATGTATCATGATATAATCATGATCATAATATGAGCATGTCATGGCATTTGCATGACAGCCGCGTGGTATAATGAAGGATGATGTTTATAAAACTTTCTCTCCTCGGTTCGAGGAAGAAGTTGAGAATGAAGCGAAAAGAATTGCGAAGAAGCTGAAGGAAGAGCCCCTGCTGATCGCAGTACTCCTAGCGAAGCTCACTGAAGAAAGGGAAAACACGAACAGGCTGATGAAGACTTTGACCGCAAGATTGGAAGCGATAGAGAAAAGGCTTGGAGTGGAAGGGCCGGAAGAAGCGATCCTTTCAGAAACAGATGAAGCAATGATGGAGTTTGTTAAGGAGATAGGAAAGGTGACGGCTGAGGATGTGCAGAAGAAGTTCAACTACAAAGGAAGGAACGCCGCTTCGCAGAGGCTGAACAGGCTTTACGAATCAGGCCTGCTTAGGAAAAAACAGGCAGGAAAAAAGGTATACTACTTTATTTAGGCAAGGCAGTGGGGAAGGGCGCTCACCCCCCAGACTACTTTTAATGCCCTTCCCCTTTCTCCCCCATAAGCCCCGGAGGGTAATACCCCCCTGGCGCTTATCCACTTGAGCTTCGCTCAAGTCTCTCGTGCTATTGCGCTCGATTCCGCCTCGCCCCCC
>Ga0185342_1000455_pt1 | contig 20768 bp, 9 predicted proteins | sample ConPoolayeEmetaG_FD_128045 | JGI IMG/M metagenome (GOLD analysis project Ga0185342, IMG submission 128045) | Hot spring microbial mat communities from California, USA to study Microbial Dark Matter (Phase II) - Cone Pool mat layer E metaG... ...
GCCGTTGGAGTTGATCTGCTCGTTGCGGTCGACGTCCAGGATTTCGCGCAGGTCCCAGGAGGTCACGACCGACTTCGTCTTCCGGTCGATCTCGATGATGAAGTCGCCCGTGCTCGGGATCTCGCCGCGACTGTTGACGATGGTCGTCCCCTTTTTGTCCACGCAAGCGACGAGGTTTCCGTTCGGCAATTCGATGATGTCATGGTGAAAGTTGTATCCCGGCAGGTTGATTTCATCGACCAGTCGGCCGAGAGAATCGTATTCCAAGACCCAATCTCTTATGCTGCCGAGGAAGTTTCCGCTGCGGATACGCCGGAAGGGCGCGAGAAGCCCTTTGTGCTCGCTCAAATCGAGATACCAGCGGACGACGCCGTTGCGGTCGGAGATGATCGGATACATCCGCCCGCCCTGGGGCGTCCGGATGTTCAAGGTGCTCAAGTTCATCCCGGGCTCCATCCGGCCGGGATCGGCGGTGTTTACCTGGATATCGGGGAAGAAATTCGGCAGCGGATCCGTCTCGATATACAGCCGGTAGCTTTCCGGCTTTCCATGGTGGGAAAACAGAGTCAGGATGATGGAGTTCATCCGTCCCGGATAGAGCCCGAGGATCGGGACGGCGTGGTCCGTGCCGTCGTTCTCGAAGATTTTCGAGACGGGAGCCGGCTCCTCTCCCGGAGCGGGCTCGTTTTCGTCCAAGACCTCGACCAGAACGCTACAGTTCAGGTTCGTCCGGAAATTCGCCAGGGCGCTCAGGGGAGCGATGCCGCTGGGATTCAATGTCACGGCGATGTCGGAGGCCAAGAGCCGGGGCGCGGCGGCCGAAGCTTTCCGTCCGGCCGCCGTAGACAGAAGCCATGCGGCAACAGGAAGAATCAAAACGAAGCATTTAAATTTTCTTTTCATTTCCGCCGTCCAGCACCGATGGACCTGATGATCATTCTTTCGTCCATTAGACAAGGCTAAAGGATATCTTCTTTGTTTTATTTTGTCCATGGGAGAAGAAAGCGCGTTTCCTTTCTGTAATGGCAGGGCCGGAACGTAGCCGGAGAAAACTCGGCCTCCAGGGCCCTCGGAGTTGGAGAATTCTCCGGCCGGTCTGTCGCGCGCCGGCGAAGCCTGTCCGATGAGCCGCGAAAGAAGAACAATTCTGGCCCGACCCTTCCGGCGACATGACAGGGACTTTTTTTTTCTATACAATGGAGCGGGATGGTGAAGTTCTTCGACCGCTACATCCTGAAGGAAATCGTCCCGCCGTTCTTGGTCGGACTGCTCGTCTATTCCTTTGTCCTGTTGATGAACCAGGTGTTCATTCTTTCCGAGCTGTTCATCGCCCGGGGGGTGTCTTTTGGTGTTGTCGCCCGGATTTTCCTTTACCTCATCCCTTCGGTTTTGGCCTTCGCTGTTCCCATGTCCGTGCTCATGGGCATCCTGGCCGGTCTGAGCCGCCTGTCTTCGGACTCCGAGATCGTCGCTTTCCGCACCCTGGGCATCCGCAACACCCGTCTTCTCTGGCCTGTCCTCTTTTTTGCTTTTGTCGGCTGGCTGATGACCTCGGCTCTGGCCCTTTATCTTGCGCCCTGGTCGAATTACCGCTGGGTCCAGACCCTGACCCGATCGGTCCTTTCCAAAGTTCAGCTCAATGTCAAGCCCCGCGAGTTCAACGAGTCCATTCCTCAGACCGTCCTCTTTATTCAGGATATCACCCCCGATAATCAATGGAAGAATGTTTTTGTCCACCTCAGCAATCGGCCGGATGAGGAACGGCTCATCCTTGCCCGCGCCGGCCGGCTGAATTTTTTCCCCGAGGCCAAGCGAGCGACGCTCGAGCTCTTCGGCGGGGCTTTGCACACCCTGCCGGCCGGAGAGCCGGAACATTACAGTATCACGTTTTTCCAACGCATCGAGGAAGAGATCAATGTCGAAAGTCTCTTCGCCCAGTTTTCGAGCGAGAAGCGCGTCCGGGAAAAGGATATCGGCGAGCTTTTCCGGGGGATCGAAAAGATCAAACAAAAGCAAACCGGACTGCGGCGGGAACTATCGAAACAAGAGGCGGTTTCAGGCGGCCCGCCGGAGGCCGCGAGCCGTCGACGGGAGATTCGCTTCGCCCTTGAGCAGAGCGGGCGCGAATGGCGGTCTCACTGGGTGGAGGTCCATAAAAAGTTCGCTCTGCCCTTTGTCTGTTTTATTTTTGTCTTCCTGGGCATCCCGCTCGGAATCTCGACCCGAAAGGGCGGCCGGACGAGCGGATTCACGCTCAGCCTGGGGGTCATTCTGGTCTATTACGTCCTCATCACCGCGGGCGAAAAAATGGCCATGGAGGAGCGGCTTTCGCCGTTCCTCGGGATGTGGGGGCCGAACATCGTTTTTCTTCTCCTCGGCGGCTATCTCTTTGTCCGGGCGACGAAAGAGTCGCCGCTTTTTCGCCTGAGGTCGGAGCGGAGAAAAAAGCGTCGGACCCGGGTGCTTCTTCTTCGGATCCGGGTCCGGCCGACCGGCCGGCAGTTCTCCTCCGGCTGGCGATGGCCGAAGCTCGAGCTCCGCTTTCCGAATATCCTCGACCGCTATATCATGCGCAAGAGTTCGGCCATTTTCCTTCTTGTCTTCTCCGCCCTTCTTCTGATTTCCGCCATCGTCACCTTCTTTGAGCGGATCGACAATATCTACGAACACCGCAAGCCGCTCTCTCTCCTTTTCGAATATATCGAGTACCGGATTCCGGAGTTCTCGAGCTATGCTCTTCCTGTGGCCGTCCTTACGGCCGCGCTCCTGACGCTGGGGCTGATGACGAAATCGAACGAGATCACGGCGATGAAGGCCTGCGGGGTCAGTATTTATCGCCTGATCCTGCCCGTCCTTTTCCTTTCCGGCTTGATCTGCCTGTTTGCTTTGGCCCTTCAGGAACGTATCCTGCCCTCGGCCAATAAGAAAGCCGAGGAGATCTGGAACGCAATCAACGATGTCCCGGCGCGGAGCTACAGCTTTCTCGATCGGCGCTGGGTCCTCGGCCGAAATAAAAGCCGGATCTACCATTACACCTATTTTGAGCCCGCGCGCGGGGCGTTCAGTCAGCTGTCCTTTTATGACCTCGACCTACCGACCTGGTCGCTGAAGAGAAGAATCTATGCCGGCAAAGCTCATCTCGAAGGGGCGATGATGAACCTGATTGAGGGGTGGGTGAGGGATTTCGGAAAAGAAAGAGAGAGCCGGTTCGAGACGTTTGCTGACCAGAAGATCTCGCTTGAGGAAGAGGCGAGTTATTTCGTCAAAGAATGGACCGAGCCGGCCCTGATGAGTTTCCGGGAGCTCAAGACCTACATTGCCGAGGTCGAGGGAATGGGATTCGAGACGACGCGGTTCAAAGTCGACCTTCAGGCGAAGCTTTCCTTCCCCTTCGTCTCCCTGATCATGGCTCTTCTTGCCGTTCCCTTCGCCTTTTCCATGGGGAAGCGGGGAGCGCTCGTCGGGCTGGGGTTGAGCGTCGCCATTGCCATGATCTACTGGGGAGCTCTCGGAGTTTTCCGCAGCCTGGGGTATATCGGCTTCTTGAGCCCTTTTCTTTCCTCCTGGGGACCCAACCTTCTTTTCGCCCCGCTCGGGCTCTATCTGATCTTTCGCCTCCGCACTTAGAGCTTACATTTTATATTTGCCGAAGTCTTCGGGCTTGAGGTTTTCCAGCCAGTTGCGGAGCTTCTCCGAATCTTCCCAGTTTTCGTCGAATTTGAAACTCTGGGCCTTCTGAACGACCTCGTCCTCGACGAAGATCGGCGAGTTCATCCGCAGAGCCAGGGCGATGGCATCGGAAGGACGGGAGTCGATCAGGACGGGGGTATTGTTCGAGCGGCAGTGGATGATCGCGTAGAATGTGTTATCCCGAACGTCGTTGACGACGATCTTCTCCACGGCGACGTCGAGCTTATCGAGGACGTTCTTCAGAAGATCGTGGGTCATCGGTCTCGGAGTGGGGATATTCTCGATCGTCAGGGCGATGGCGTTGGCTTCGAAAATTCCGATCCAGATGGGCAGGATTCTTTCTGTCAACGGGTCCTCCAAGACGACGATCGGCATCTTGGAGATGGGGTCGACGACCAATCCCTTGATTTTCATCTGAATTTCCATCGTCCTGTTACCTCGATAAACCTAATATAAGTTTTGGCGGGGATAAAGTCAACTTTTGCCCGTCTCGATCGGCCGTCAGCGACTGATCTCTTCCCATGGCTTGAGATGAACCGCAGTTTTGTCGCGGAGGCCCTTCGGCCGGCCATTCGGTGGCCGAAGAGAAGCTAAAACAGAGTCAGCTGGCCGGCGGAATCTTCAGCCGGGCTGGCCTCGAAAAGACGGATCTCGCCGTAGAAGCCGTCGTGGCCGGGCTGAATGCGGACGGCGCCCTTCCGCATCCGGTCCACGCCCTGGCTGACGCGCTCGGGCTGGATGCGGGCGAGTTCCGAGATAGGGACAGAGGTCAGGATCGCGTGCTCGTTGCCGAACTCGCGGATCAGGCGGAAGTAGATCTCCCAGACGCTCTGACATTCGGGGGTCTTGTCGATCGCCTCGGCGATGATCTCGTTGAGCGGGATAAGATTGCGGAAGGGGATCCTCTGCGGCGGCCGGGCGTTCTCTTCGCGGTCCGCCAGTTCTTCGACCCGGTGCATGACGCCGATGGTCAATTTTTTGCCGCACTTCGGGCAGAGATCCTTATGAGCCAGCGACTCCTTGGGCGAAAAGACGACGCCGCACTTGCGGTGGCCGTCGTAGTGGTATTTTCCTTCTTCCGGAAAGAACTCGATCGTCTCCAAGAACTTGTCCGGGTTCTTACGCCGCAGGGCATCGACCAGTCCTTTGTAGCTGAAATCGGTGTCGAAGACGTTCGCCTCCCGACCCAGGCGGGAGGGCGAGTGGGCGTCGGAGTTCGAGACGAGGGCATAGCGGTCGAGAGCCGAAAGCCGCCAGTTCATCGGCGGGTCGGAGGAGAGCCCGGTCTCCAGGGCGAAAATGAACGGGGTCAGCTCTTCGAAGCACTCTTCGATGGCGTCGAACCCGGAATTTGAGCCGAAGAGCGAGAACCACGGAGTCCAGATGTGCGATGGGATGACGACGCAGCCGGGCGCGGTCTCGGCGACCAGGCGAACGAACTGTTTTGCGTCCAGGCCGAGGATCGGACGGCCGTCCGAGCGGAGATTTCCCAGGCCGCAAAGCCGGCCGTTGATTTTCTCCACCGATTCGAAGTCGGGCGCGAGAAGGAGAAGGTGGATCTTGCGCACTTTTCCTTTCTTTGAATAAATGAAACTGATTTCCGTGGACAGGACGAAATGGACGTCGTCGGGTTTGACCGGGAGGCCCTTGAGATAGCCGTTTCCGGGAGGCTGGATGCTGCGCAGGCGGAAAAAGCCGTTTCCTGCCGGCTCGAGTTTCTGTCGGGTCAAGAAGAACCATTCGGGGTGGGTGAAATCCCCGGAAGCGACGAGAGAAAGACCTTTGAGCTTGGCCCAGCAGGCGATATTGTCGAAGGTCATGTCGCGAGAGGTCGCCCGGCTGAACTTGGAATGGATATGCAGATCGGCAATAAATTTCATCGGGATGAAGGCTCAAGTTTAGTGAATCGGAAATATTATTGCAAGGGTGATTTTTTTATTTTGGATCGCTTCCCCGCGACGGAAGCCGACTCCTGGGCAACGACTGGACTCGGCAAAAGAAGGCGCCCGGATTTTCAGGCGAGAATGGCACCTATTCGTTCGGCGGATATCATTCCTTGGAATGGGGCTTGACGGCTCTGGCCAGGCGCTCGCCTTGGCGGGCGTATTCGGCCGAGAGCGAGGGATCCCCCAGTCTGTTATAGAGGTCGGCGAGAAGAAAGTAGCCGAGCGGCAGATCTTTCGGCTCGGGCCCGAGCTCGATTCCCTTTTTGACCAGGCGCACGGCTTCGGCGAAGTTTTCGCCGTGGTTGAGCATCAGCCGGGCGAGATAGAAATAAGTCAGCGGGAATTCCGGGTTGATCTCCAGCGTCATTTCCAGATAACGCCGCTCCTCGTCTTCCCGGCCGAGGAGGCGGCAGAGGCGCGACAGATTAAAGCTCGCCTTGAAGTGCTTGGGAGAGTTCTCGAGTTCTCGCCGATAGGCGGCAGCCGCCTCGGTCATTTTCCCCTGCTTTTCAAGAAGCTGCGCCCGGTTGTACTCAAGATTGGTCAGCCGGGGATTGATCGCCAGGGCGGCCTGGATGTGCTCAGCGGCGCGCCCGAGCTCCTCGCGGAGCAAATAAATCGCCGCCAGGGCCGTGTGCGAGGCGGCCGAGTCGGTGTTGTAGGAGAGGCATTCGTCGTAGTACTTGATCGCCTCGTCGTATTTCTTCTGGGCGAAAGCGATTGTCCCCAGAAGATAGTAGAGTTGCGGGTCGGAGAACCCCTTTTTCAGATAATCGATGACGAACTTCTCGGCCTCATCGGGCCGTCCCATCCTCTGATAGGAATTGGCGATGTTGATGACGCAGAAGCTGTCGTCGGGCTTCCTTTTGAGCGCCTCCTCGAAGGCGGAGATCGCCAGCTTGAAATTCCCCTGCTTGAAATAGATGTTGCCGAGGGAGAAGTAGGCGTCGTTGATCTCCGGGTCGGCGGCGATGATCGCCTGAATGATCGGAATGGCTTCTTCCGCCCGGCCGCTCATCCCCATTTCTCTGGCCCGCGAGAGCTCGTTGAAGACGACGATCTTCTCTCTGGGGCTGGCCAGGACTTTCCCTTCGAGCTTCGATGGATCGGTGAAGGAGCCGATGTAGCCGAGGGCGGCGAGTCTCTCCCTCGTTTCCTCGTCGATTTTCCGGAGGTCCATCCGGTGGGCGTTCCGGCTCAACCGCTCGATCATCTCCAGCGCCCGCTTTTCGAGATCGGCCGCAGTTCCCGACTCTCTGGCCGCCAGGTTTGTCTCCTCGTCCGGGTCGGCGCTGAGATCATAGAGCTCCCGCTCGGGCGCGATAATGAGTTTGTGCCTCCTGTTCTGGTAGCTTTTCAGCTCCGACCAGCCGTAGTGAAAGCGCGGGTAGAAGGTTTCCGAGTAGGCGTACCGGTTCATATCCCTTTCGGGTTGAAAGAAATAGGGAACGAGACTCTCGCCCTGGACTTCAGCCGGGACCGGAAGGCCGGACATTTCGAGCACCGTCGGCATGACGTCGACGAGCGAAACGACTTCGGAAGACGTGATTCCCTGGAACCGCTCAAAAGGAGTCACGAAGATCAAGGGGACGTGAATCGCTTCCTGATAGACGAAAAATCCGTGGGCGGCTTCCTGATGTTCGCCCAGGCTTTCTCCGTGGTCGGAGGCGAAGACGAGGAATGTCCGGTCGGCGAGGCCCGATCCTTCGAGCCAATCCCAGAGCCTCCCCAGCTGGGAATCGGTGAAGGCGATCTCGCCGAGGTAGGGATTCTTCGGGTACTGGGCGTCAAACGGGGGCGGAGGCTCGTAAGGGGTGTGGGGATCATAGACGTGGATCCAGACGAAAAATTTCGATTCCCTGCGGCCCTCGAGCCACTTCAGAGCCTCATCGAGCACCTCGTTCGCCGGGCGCTGGACATGGGCGAGGGAAATTTTCTCAAACTTGCTCAGGTCGAAGCGGTCGAAATACTCGTCGAACCCCTGGTTGAGCCCCCACTTGGAATCGAGGACGTAAGCGCCGACGAAGGCCGCGGTCTCGTAGCCGGACTCTTTGAAGGCCTCGGCCAGGGTTTTGATTTCTTTCGGCACGACGAACCCGCCGTTATCCCGGACGCCGTGATAGAATGGATAGGTCCCGGTCAGGAGCGACGTGTGAGACGGCAGAGTGAGCGGAGTCTGGGCAATGCAGTTTTCGAATTTGATCCCGCGGCCGGCGAACCCGTCGATGACCGGAGTTTTAATCCGCGGAAAGCCGTAGCAGCCGAGGCGGTCGGCGCGCAAGGTGTCTACGGTGATGAGAATGCAGTTGAATTCCCGATCGCCCCGGAAGCGGGAAAAATCGCGCTTCCTGGCCAGGAAGCGGACTGCCGCCAGGGCCGCCAGCGCCGCCAGGACCGTGACGGCAGCCGCGGTAAGAATCCAACTCTTTTTTTTCATCAGCGCATCTCGATTCGGGACGCAGATCTATTTTAGCACAGAGGATGAATAAAAGCCCCGGGAAGGCAACTCTGAGCGACCCCAGAATCCAGCGCTTTTGCTCACGGGCTGTTTGGAGGGGTTGATCAGGTGAGGGGACTCTTCCCGCCGTGAATCCGCTTCGTCGGGCAGAGCGATATTTGGAGGCGTGATTAGGTCCGCCCCTGCCGCCGGGGGAAAGAAAACGACGAGCGCTCTGCGATAAAGTGAAAATCCCGAGGTGTCGGCGAAAGTGATAACAAGCGGACGGCCCGGGATCCTGATGGCCGCTGACTCCCAAAGATCAAAAGATCAAGCGAACTCCAACCCTCGCCTGGCGGGGAGAGACGATGCTGTAGAGCTCGTGACCGTCGGTCGAGGGATATTCCCCCGGGTGCCAGTCGTAGCCGATCCGTGTCCCCCAGCTGGTGATCGTGTCGGCGTTCAGCACGTTGAAAAGATCGAACAGCAAGCCGAGCCTATATTTTCCGCTCAGGGTGAAGATCTTTTCCAGCCTCAGGTCGAGCAGGCTCTGCATCGGATAATGATTGGAGCCTCTTTTTTCAGCGAAAAAGGTCACCCGTCCCTGGTTGAGTCGGGTCGTCCGGAAGCGCGTCGTCCAGGCATTGCCCGTGATTCCCCGGTAATAGGCGTTCAAGCTGATCTCGAACGGCAGGATGTAGGTCGCCTGGATTTTTATCTGGTGGGTGGGATCGGCGGTCGAGTTCCCTTCGGCGTTGATCCAGTAGTTCGGGTCGCCGGTCGTCAGCCCGTCCCGGTCGTTCCAACCGATGTCGTCGGCAAAGCCGTTATCCATCGTCCCATACGCCCTGGAATAGATATAAGACATCAGAAGCTGCCAGCGGTTGGAGAAACGCTTGTTGAAAACGAGCTCCAGCCCCCAATATTTCCGGTAAGGATCGAGCTCGACCCAGGGCTGCCCTTTTTCCAAATTGTCGAGGATGAATTCATAGGTATCGACCGTGTCCGCCGTCCGTTCGTAGATCAGGAACGTCGCTCCGAGGTCCGGGACAAAAACCTTGTAAGGTTGATAGTCGGCCTTGAGGTCGTAGCGGCCGATGATGTTTTTCCAGGCCCGGCGGATGTAGTTGATCCCCAACGAGGCGTCCTTAAAGAGTTCTCTTTCGATCCCGACGACAAACTGATTCATGTAGGGATGCTTGATGTCCTCGGCCATTTTGTAAAGGTTCTCCGGCACGACGCGGAAAAACTCGACGTATTCTTGGAAGTCGGAATCCCAGTAATAACCGATAAAATCGCTGATCGCTGAGGCGGGATTCAGGCGGTCGTGGTAGCTCGACAGCATGGCCTCGGTAAACTGGCCGTAATGGGCTTTAAGAACCGTCGTCTTGTCGCCGAAAAGATCGAAGGTCAATCCGATTCGGGGCGCCAGCCGGAAGGTTTGATAGACCGTTCCTTCCACGCCTTTGACCGTCCCCCAATTCTGGCTCAATCGAACGCCGGCATTGATGTTGAGTCGGGGGGTGATCTGCCAGGAATCCTGGGCGAAGCCCTCGATCCTCGTGTAGGCGGTGTTGAAGTCGTAGCCCTCATACTGGTAGGCGAGATAAGGCTGGTCAAAATAGGTGATGTAATAGGTCGCGTTCGGCCCCGTGTAGCCGAACCGGTTGCGGACGGACGAACGTTCGACCTCGACTCCGAACTTGAAATCGTGGTCGCCGGCGATGAAATCCTCGGCGTAATGGGTATAGCTCGCGTTGACCTGGAGGCGCGTCCGGTCATAATAACCGAAATGACCGGCACTGTCGTAGCGCATGTTGTCTCCCTGATCGAATCGGCCGGCGATCTCGGGGCCGACTTCGGGATTAAGATCATAATACCCCCAGAAAAAGGCGCCTTTGACCTCGAAGAACGATTTTGGACTCGCGATGCGGGTCAGGCTGAAATTGCCCACCACCTCGGGCGATTTTTGGCTGAGGGTGGCTTCCGGTGAAACCGTCGCGCTTCCTTCCCGATTAATCCCGTTATAGGTATCGATTTCGAGGGAGACGTTGATGTTGGTTTGAGGGGTGATTTGGGAGCTCAGCTTGAAAAAGCTCCGCGGCTGTTTGTAGTCCAGCGGCTCCGGGAAACCCGCAGGGTAGTTTTTGCTGTTGTAATACTGGAGTCCGAGGTAGAACCAGAGGCGGTCTTTCCGGATGGGGCCTCCCAGGTGGGCGTTGAGGTCGAGAAGCTCGGAGAGCGGGGAAGTCAGGTTCGGAAAGTCTTCGGTATAGGCGGCGTTGTTGTCGGCCTGCCAGAATGTCCCGTCGAACGGCGTGTCCAGCTCTTCATTCCCCGTTTTCTTTTTCCCCTGGTAATTGAACTCGAAATGGCCGGACAGGTTGTTGCCGCCGGATTTCGTGATCAGGTTGAAGATGACGCCGGTAAAATTGCCGTATTCGGCCGGCAGGCCGACGCCCATCACCTTCGCCTCCTGGATGATGTTGTGGTCGAGAAAGACCCAGGCCGAGCCCGCCTCGGGATCGGCGACGTTGACTCCGTCCATAGTGTAGGCGATTCCCGTATCGGATTGAGCTCCGAAGGCGACCTCATTGTTGACTCCCGGAGCCAGATTGACGATATCGGCCGTGAACTGGCTGTAAGGGATATTGCGCAGAATTTCATTGGAGAGAGTGACCGAGGCGGTCTCGGTCGACTTGAGGTCGATCGTCGGCGATTGGGCGATCACCGTCACTTCCTCGGCCACGGTTGCCGGCTCCATGACGATGTCGACAGTCAGCCGGACGGTTGTTGTCAGGCGGATATTCTTCCGGAGGACGGTTTTGAAGCCCGGAAGCTCGGCTTTGACCTCGTACATCCCGGGCGGAAGGGCGGGAAATCGAAAAGCGCCGTCGGACTCGGTGATGAATGTCCGGGTGCCCATCAGGCTCGGGCTCGAAAGCGTGACCGTCACTCCGGGAAGAGGCCCGCCTTCCTGTTCCGTCACCGTGCCGGAGATGGCTCCCGTCTCGCGGGATTGAGGGAAGCCCGCCGGGGCAAGACTCAGAACAAGCCCCAGAACGATCAGGCTCGCTTTTTTCTTCATTTTTGTTTTCCTCTCTCGGGTTGGGATGTCTCTTTTTTGAAATTTTTTCAGATTTTTCCTATCGTATTTATCGGAAAGCTAAGTTTTGTCGCGTCTTGTCACCGGCTCCTTCAGTTTACGCAATTTTCTTCCCAGGTCAAGCCCTGTTCGGGAACTCTTCGTCCGGGAGGAAAAGCTTTCTCCTTTTCCGGTTGAAGGCCGGATGCTCCATGGTCTCCGGAGCTGCGGAGCGGACCGCGGCCGGGCTCGACCCGAGATTGAAACAGAACCGACCTTGTGCTAATTTCAGAAGGCTGGCCGAAAATGAAACGGATTGTCGGTCTGAGCCTTTTTTTGCTCGGATTTTCTTTTTTTCTTTTTGCCCGAGACGATCTTCTTCCCCGGCACCGGCAGTGGCTCGAGGATGTCTCTCCGATCCTCACGCCCGCGGAGCGGGAAATTTTCAGCCGGCTGAAAAGCGAAGCCGACCGCGATAAATTTATCAAATTTTTCTGGCGCCAGCGCGACCCTCTTCCCGACACGGCCGAGAACGAGTTCTACAAAGAATATATGGAGCGGGTCCGAACTGCCGATCAGATGTTCGGCCGTGGGACATCGAAGCGCGGCAGCCAGACCGAACGCGGTTATTTTTATCTTCTCCTCGGCCCGCCCCTGGAGCGCCAGCAGTTCGCCACCCACTCCCAGATCTGGCCGCTCGAGCTCTGGTTCTATAAAGGAGAGGTCGAGTTCGGTCTCCCGCCGTATTTTTACCTGATTTTCTATCAGCCTCAAGGGTCGGGCGAGTTCCGGCTCTATTCGCCCGGGATCGACGGCCCGGAGAAGCTCGTCATCCCAGCGATGTCTTCCCGGGGCCTCAGCCGCTCGAGCGCCTATCAGATTCTCAGGCAGGTCAATGCCGAGCTGGCCAATGCCTCGTTGAACTACCTCCCCGGCGAGCAGACCCTGAGTTCGAGCGGCCTCGCCTCGAACATGGTCCTGGCCTCGGTCCGGTCGCTTCCGGAAAAGAAGTTTTCCGATACCTATGCCCGAAACTATCTCAGCTACAAGGATTATGTCGAGACCGAATATTCGGACCGGTTTATCGACTCAAGCTTTGCGGCCAAAATTTTCCGCCACAGCGGTCAGGCGTTCATCCATTGGACGCTCGAGCCCCGCCGGATCAATTTTGCCGAACGGGGGGGCCGTTACCAGGCGTCGTTCGATCTCGTCCTGCGGCTCGAAGACATGGACGGGACGCTGATCCTCGAAGACACGGAAGAGATTCCCCTCAGCCTCGCGCCGGAGCAGTATCAGGCCCACGCCCGCCAGGCGTTTGCGTTCCAGGATGTCCTGCCGGTGATCCCGGGCCGGTTCAGGCTTTTCGGGCTGCTCAAAAACAAGACCGCCCAGGATTTCACTTCTTTCAGCGCTCTGATCACGGTTCCCGGGCCGGCGACAGGAATCCAGCTCGGCGAACTTCTCATCTATCATCATCGGGAGAATGCGGGCGGGGAAACCGGACGCGGCCTGCGCGCCTTCACTTTCGGCGGGCTTCATTATCTCGTCAATGCCCGGAACGAATTTCCGCCCGGAGCGGAGATGGGAATCTTCGTCCAAGTTTCGGGTTTGAGCGACATGCGTCTCAGCCCGCAAACCACCGTCCTCGTCGAGATCCGTTCTGTAGAAGCCGACGGCGGTGGGATGAGCGTGAGAAAATCTCTGGCGGAAACTTTCGTCGGAGAGGGTGAGGGGCTCGATACCGGGCTTTTTTCTCTTGCCGATTTGAAGCCGGGATACTATTCGGCAGAGTTGTTCCTGGTTGATGAGAATAGCCGTCCGGTCGCTTCAGCTAAAGGAAACTTTGTCCTTCTTCCGCGGCCGCTTCCCCTAATACCCTGGGTCTATGCCCGAGTTCATCCGCCTTTTCCAAATGCCGGGCATCTCTATCTCCTGGGCTCCGAGCATTTCCAGAGCGGACAGCACGATCAAGCCCTTGCCCGGGCCGGGGAGGCTCTTCGACTCAAAGATGATCCCGCGGCTCGCATTCTTCTCGCCCGGATATTGTTCGCTCTGGGAAGATTTGAGGATGCTCTGGACGCCGCCCGGCCGGTCTATGAAGCGACGAGATCCAGAGAAGCCGGTAAAATCGTCGCCGCTTCCCGCGCGGCCTTAAAAGATTGGCCGGCGGCTCTGGCCGTGCTCGAAGAACTCCTGGCCGGCGCGACCGAAGTCGGACTCCTCAACCTGGCGGGCGAGTGCCACCTTCAGCTCCATCAGCCGGAAAAGGCGCTGCCTTATTTCGAAAAATCCCTCGGTCTTGTTCCGGATCAGCCGGTTGTCCGAGAGCTTGAAAAAAAGGCGAAAAGCCTGATCAAATAAGCGAGAAAAGGCAAGGCCGGGACTTCGGATTTATTACAGAAAATTGGATAGGAATCCAAAATAATGGATTATCCTCCTGGAAAGAGTTTTCGGTTATGATTTAAGTTATTGATTTTAAACAGATTAATATCATCATGATTTGGCACATTTATTGCATATATTAATCGCAAAAGATTTTTTTTATCTAAATCTGAGTAAAGGAGGTGAGGAGCGGCTCGAAGAAAATTAATTTTTGGGTCTGGGGAGGAGTAGAAATTCTACTCCAGGGCAATGATTTTGTTTTAACCCTTGACAAGAGGGAAAAGAAAAGGAGGCAAGTTTGCGTAAGGCGTTAATCATTCTTTTTACGCTTTTGCTTTCGGTCTCCCTCGTCGCCCAGCAGAGAACAGGAAATATTTTCGGCACGGTCAGCGACCCGGAGGGCAACCCGCTTCCCGGTGTTACCGTGACCTTGATCAACCCCTTCGGCGCGGCCATGACTTCGGTCACCTCGGCCGAAGGCGTGTTCCGCTTCCTGTCTCTCCCGCCTTCGAGAGCTTACGGCGTCAAGCTGGAGCTCACCGGGTTCAAGACGAGGATCGAGGAGAACATCGTCGTCACGGTCGGAAACAACACGAACCTCACCCTGACCATGGAGCCGGGTGTTCTTGAAGAGGCGGTGACCGTCACCGCCGTTTCTCCGATGGTAGATCAGAAGAAGACGTCCGTCGGGACAAACGTTACCCAGGAAATCCTCCAGTCGCTGCCCACAGCCCGCGACCCGTGGGTCATCCTCCAGATGGCGCCTTCGGTCATCATGGACCGTGAGAATATCGGCGGCGCGGAGTCAGGGCAGCAGTCCACCTATGTCAGCCGCGGGTCGACGACTTACAACAACAACGTCTGGGCCATGGACGGGATCGTCATTACCGACCCGGCCGCGATCGGAGCGTCGCCGAGCTACTACGATTTCGACGCTTTTGAAGAGATGCAGATCACGGTCGGCGGCTCGGACGTCACCGTCCAGACCGGAGGCATCGCCCTGAACATGGTCACCCGCCGCGGCGGAAACCGGATCAGCTTCGGCGGCCGTTTCTACGCCATCGACGAGAAATTCCAGGCCGACAACTTCAAGCCGGAGTTCGCCCAGCAGGGCGCCGCTGGCGTGAACAAAATCCGGAACAACAAGGATTTCGGGTTCAACATCGGCCTGCCGCTTGTCAAAGACAAGGCCTGGCTCTGGGCTTCTTACGGCGTCCAGGACATCAAAACGACGACCGTTTACAAGAAGCCCGACGACACGCTTCTCCAGAACTATGTCGGCAAGCTGAACATTCAGATCATCCCCCAGAACCGGTTCGAGGCCTTCGCCCACGTCGGCGGCAAGATCAAGTACGGCCGTTCCTCGTCTGTGGCGAACCCGGAGGGCCTCTACCAGCAGGGCCGGTATCATTTCGGGAGCCCGATCTATAAGCTCCAGGACGAGCACATGTTCGGCGACAGCCTGTTCCTGTCCCTCAAGTACAGCTTCTCCGATTCCGGGTTCAGCCTGACGCCGATGGTCGACCTCGATTTCACGAACCGGCTGATCGTCGATGTCACCGCCGGGCGGAACTACGGCTCCCAGGCGTCCCGTTATTATGTCGAGCGGCCGGTCAATCAGTACAATTTCCTGGCCAACTACTTCAACGACAGTTTGTTCGGCGTGAGCCACGACGTCAAGATTGGGTTCGAGTATGCCGGCCGGAACCAGTATGTCGAGTCGGTCAATCCCGGAAACTACGTCCTCTATCGGAACTATAACACGCCTCAGATCGACCTGACGGGCGACGGCGCACCCGATGTTCCGCCGAGCACCTGGTATTACATCAGCGGTCCCTCACGCGGCTACTACCGCGACCAGCACGTCGATGCCTATGCCGGTTTCCTCCAGGACACGATCACCGTCGGCCGGTTCAACATCATGCTCGGCCTGCGCTACGACTACCAGACGCCGTCGATGAACCCGTTCACCATCAAGGCCGTTGACAAGGAGATGGGAGCCTGGCAGAAGTTTTTCACCTCGGCGACGATCGACAAGATCGACGCTTTACTTCCCGGCCTGGCGTTCAAGGATCCGATTACGGCCAAATCCGTGGACGGCGCGAAGTACGGCTGGAAAGCCTGGTCGCCCCGCATCGGCATCACCTGGGACGTCATGGGCGACGGCAAGACCCTGGCCAAGGCGTCCTTCGGGATGTACGGCGATTTCATGGGCACCGGCATGGCCGACTACTGGCTGCCCGGCGGCGGGTCCGGAAACCTAGCTTTCTGGTGGAAGGACAACGGCGACGGAATCTGCAATTTCGACGAGCTCTACTGGCTCTACCGACGCGGGGCCGGAACGAACTATGCTCCCTATCGAGCCTTCGACGACGCCGGAAACTTCATCGGCAACTGGACGGACGCTTCCGGCTATTACTGGGCGAATTTCGATTACACGAATCCCCTGAAGACCACCATCCCCTATTCTCAGTTCGAAAAAGACGCCGGAACGAGCCGGACGACCGAAGCCATGCTCACTCTGGAAAAGGAAATTTTCACCGATTTCGCCGTCTCCCTCATCGGCACCTACCGAAAGTATGACCAATTCTATTGGGGCCTGAAGTGGTTCAAGGACACGACGGGCGTCATCCAGAACCAGAGCTGGTACGCTTCGGCCGGCAAGCCCCCGGCCACCCTGCCGGGACTCGGCTCGACCAAAGAAGCGGCCAACCACGAATGGTACTACACGACGACCGAAGGCACGGCCTATTCTCCCTGGACGATCTACAAAAGGATGCCCTCCGACCGCTATAACGATTACTGGGGCGTCGACCTCGTCATCAATAAGCGGCTCTCGAACAAGTGGATGTTCAACGGGAGTTTCACCTACCAGGATCAGACGGCTCACTACGGCACCAAAGGCTACATGAACCCGACCAACATCTGGGCCGTGGACGGGAAGGATTCCTCGGCCTACATCGGTGGGGCCAGCGGTCTTCTCGACCAGTACACGAACTCCCGCTGGCTGGTCAAGCTCACCGGCCTCTACCAGTTCCCGTTCGAGATCAACGCTTCTTTCACCCTGATGGGACGCGAGGGCTGGATTATCAACGAGTACTTCGCCTACTACGACTACACTCTGCCCAACCCGGCGAGCGTATCCGCGAGCCTCTACATGGTGCCGTTCGGAACAAACCGGCTCGATCCCCTGTGGAACCTCGGCCTTAGAGTAGAGAAGATGCTCCGGCTCGGCGACACGGGTCGGATCTACGTCATGGCCGACATGTTCAATGTGATGAACGCCGACACGATCATCCGCCGCCAGCAGAAGTACTACGGCGCGTTCTATCATTATGCGGGCGGTGTCGGTGACAAATGGGTTCCCGATCCCAACACCTACAAGATCGACGGCATCCTCAACCCCAGGGTCACCCGGTTCGGAGTCCGGTTCACCTTCTGAGCGCCACCTGAAGAAGAGAAAGTCCGAGTAGGAGTAGAACCAGAGAAAGAAACTTAGAGGCAGAGAGAGTAAAGGCAGAAGCCTAAAGCCCCTTCCCCCGGCCGGGGGAAGGGGCTTTTTCTTTAGAGGGGCGCCATACGCAATCCACTCCATTCCTCGCCGGCTTTTCAACCCCTCTTCAAAATGATAGAATAAGATTTGAATAATTCATCACTGGGTTTTCTGAAGGCCGTTTGGCATTAATTTTGCAACAATGTGGAAAGGGAAGAAAGATCTTTTCCGGAGGTCAGCCATGAGGAAAATTCCGGTCCTCGTTATATTGATTCTTGTCCTTTTTGTGTCCTCCCATCCCCAAGACTATAAAGGAAAAGGCCGCCAGGTCGGCTATGTGTTCGATGAGCAAGGAGCGCCGCTCGAGGGCGTGACGGTCAAGCTCTTTTCTTTAAAAGTCCAGCAGGGATTCGAGCTCAAGACGGATAAGACGGGGAAGTGGGTCGCCTTCGGCATCGGCGGCGGCGCCTGGAACGTCGATTTCGAAAAATTCGGGTTCCTGCCCCGCAAAATCGCCATCGAGGTCAACGAATGGCAGCGGAATCCCGAGATCAGGATCAACCTGAAAAAGGCCGAAGGGCTGGTTTTGACCGACGATCTGAAAGAGATGCTGAACAACGGCAACGCGCTTTTCGAGGCCCAGAAATACGAGGAGGCGGCGGCCGCCTTCAAGGCGATCCTGGAGAAATATCCCGACGCCTACCTCATTCACAAGAACATCGGCAACTGCTATTTCTCCCAGGAGAAATACGAGGAGGCGGAGGCGTATTACCTCAAGGTCCTGGAGAAAGACCCGCGCAATTACGAAGCCATGCTCCTCATCGGCAACACCTATGCCAACCGCGGCCAGACCGAGAAGGCTCTCGAATGGTACGCCAGGATTGAGTTCGAAAAAATCGACGACCCCATCGTCCTCTACAACGTCGGAACGAACTATTACAACAACTCCAGGTTCGGGGAGGCGCTGAAGTATTACCGGAGAGCGATCGATCTTCAGCCGGAGTTCACCGACGGCCTCTACCAGCTTGGGCTGACCTACCTGAACACGGGGAATAATCCGGAGGCCATCGCCGTCTTCGAGAGATACCTCAAAGTGGATCCGGATTCCGCCCGTGCCGGCCAGGTCAAGAGTTTTCTCGAATTTCTCAAAAAAAAGTGAATGGGGAAAACCCGGATTCTGAATCAAAGAGGATTGCTCATGCCGCAGAATTTTCCGGCCGTCGTCGCCGGCCTTTTATCCCTTCTCCTGGTCGGCTGCAGCTCGGGTCCGAAAATCGCGCTTGACCCGGAAAGCGAGGGCTTTTATGAATACGCCCGGCTGATCATGACCGGCGAGGAAAAAGATCTTTTCACCCATCTCCCCGACGCCGAATCGCGCCGGGAATTTATCGCCGATTTCTGGAGCAAGCGGGATCCGGATCCCGACACGGAGGAAAACGAGTACAAAACCGAGTTCTACAGGAGGATCGAATACGCCAACAAGCGGTTCAAAGAGGGCCCGCCCGGCTGGAAGACCGACCGGGGCCGGATTTACATTTACATGGGCCCGCCGGACAAGTTCGAAGAATTCTTTACCCATGACGATCCCAATATCCGGGGTCCGATCCTGTGGTGGATCTATTACGCCTATGAGCTCGGGATCGAGTTCGTCGATGAGCGGAATAACGGCGTCTACAAAATGCGGGAATTCAGCGGCGATTTCTTCGGCGCTCTGGACAGCTTCAAGCGAGGGGACGTCCCGACCGAGAAGGGCGAGAAGCGGAAGTTCGCCAACTTCAAGCTGACTTACGACCGGGCAAAAAAGGAAATCGCCATCGCCATTCCGATCGACGTTTTCAATTTCCGCGATGAGGCCGGGGTCCTCCGGGCTCACCTCGGGTTCCAGTTCTTCGTTTATGCCGCGAATGGAAAAAAGATGGAGGAATTCAGCCAGGACCAGACGTTTCTCCGGACCGAGGCGGAAGTCCTCAACCTGAAGGAGATCGTCTTCACTTTTCCCTACGCCCAGGAGGCGCCGCGGTTCTATCTCGACGTCATCATCGTCGGAAAGGACGGAAGCCTGGGAAAGACGCGCAAAATGTTCGAGATCAAGTCCTGAGCCGCCATGAGAATGAATCGAAAACGGATCCTTGTCCCTTTCCTTGGCCTGGCTCTTCTATTTCTCTCCCCCTCGCTTCCCACGGGCGCCCAGGCCCGGAAATCTCCCCAAGGTCAGAAAATCAACGAAAAGGACCTCGGCGAGAAATACCGCGAGTGGCTCAAGCTCGTCAGTTACATCATCCAGCCGGTGGAGAAAGAAGTCTTTCTTCAGCTCACCTCGGACCGCGACCGGGACATTTTCATCGAGACTTTCTGGAAGCAGCGCGATCCGACACCCGGCACTCCGGCCAACGAATACAAGGATGAGCATCTCCGGCGGTTCACGTACGCCAACAAGTTTTTCGGCCGGAGCTCGGTCCGCGAAGGCTGGCAGACGGACATGGGCCGGATCTATATTCTGCTCGGTCAGCCGGCGAGCATCGAACGCTTCGAGGCCACGAGCCATATCGTCCCCTGCCAGGCCTGGTCCTACTACGGCAACCCGGAAAAAGACCTGCCGCCGCATTTTGTCCTTCTCTTTTACCAGCGGGGAGGAGCGGGAGATTACAGGCTCTATGATCCGCTGAGCGACGGCCCGGCGGCTCTCCTTCTCGATAAAAGGAACATCGATCCGACGAATTATGAAGATCTTTATGACCGAATCAGGCAGATCGCTCCCACCCTGGCCGACATCTCCATTTCCATCGTTCCCGGCGAGTTCAACCCGGACTACACGCCGTCCGCTCAGAACAACATCATTCTGGCCAACATTTTCGAGTCGCCGAAGAAAGACGTCAACGCCTCCTATGCCACCCATTTCCTGAATTACAAGGGAATCGTCAGCACCGAGTACATGACGAATTACATCGAATGCGAAGCGGACGTCTGCCTGATCGAGGACCCCGCGACCGGCCTTCCCTTCGTCCATTTTTCTCTGGCGCCCAAAAGCATGTCGATCCATTATTACGAGCCCAAGGACCAGTATTACTGCAACTATCGGCTCGATGTCAGCCTTCGCCGAGGCGAAAAAATCATCTTCCAGTACAACCGGGATTTCTCGATCTATTTCACCGAAAAAGACACCGGCCGGATCCAGGCGAACGGCGTTTCCGTGGAGGACATGTTCCCCGTCGCGGCCGGGACGCACCGCCTGACCATCCTCCTCCAGAACTCCGTGGACAAGGAATTCAGCATCCACGAGGAAGACATCGTCGTTCCTGAGGCGAGCGGCCGGCCGCGGCTCGGAGGTCCCTACCTCGGCTACAAGTTCGAAAGCTACGGCCCCCAGGTCCACATTCCCTACAAGATCGACGACCGCAAGCTGGTTGTCGATCCGAAACACACCTTCGGCTCGGGGGAAAGCCTCGCCTTTCTTTTCACCGTCGCCGATTGCGACCGAGAGACTTGGGAAAAAGGTGAAGTTCGGGCGGAAATCAGGGGAATGAAAGCCGCCAGCCCGCAGCAAAAGTCCATCTCCCTGAGACTCAGAGATCGCCTTTTCGGCAGGATCATCGGCCTGGACCATTCGCTCGCCCTCAGCGATCTTGCGCCGGATTATTACGAGCTCAAGCTCAGGCTGATCGGCGGCGACGGTCGAGTCGTCGACGAACGTCAGGCCAACTTCATCGTCTCACCGGAGAGACTCCTGCCCCATCC
>Ga0185342_1000465_pt1 | contig 20514 bp, 18 predicted proteins | sample ConPoolayeEmetaG_FD_128045 | JGI IMG/M metagenome (GOLD analysis project Ga0185342, IMG submission 128045) | Hot spring microbial mat communities from California, USA to study Microbial Dark Matter (Phase II) - Cone Pool mat layer E metaG... ...
ACCCATTTAGGTGCTGTGCCCTTATAAACCCCTTTCGCCTCTAGGTGAAGGGAAGGAGGTACGGCGGGCACCTAACCCATTTAGGTGCTGTGCCCTTATCAGTATTGCAGCTTTGCTCTGGGTTTAATATGTTTGAAGAAACCGGCATAGAGGGGTTCGACTCCCTTCCCCGGCTAAAATTTTTTTGAAAGAAAAGGGTGGGCGTATGTTCAGGCACGTTATGTTTGATTTAGACAAAACGATTGTTGATTTGAATGTAGAGTGGGCGCATGCAAGAAAGGAGATAATTCAATATATAAGGGGGGTTGGAATAAAGGTAGAAGACGAGGAGAAGTTCTCTCTTTGGGAGATGCCGTTTAGAATAAAAGAATTTAAGAAGCACAAAAAAGAGATGGACAAAATTTTTGAGAAATGGGAAAGAAAAGCAATAGAGGAAGGAAGGGTAAAAAAGAGGGAGTATGCTGTCAAGCTCATAGAAAAACTTGATGGAAAAATCTTAGGCATTGTTTCCAACAACTGCCATAGCACAATAGAAAAAGTTTTGGGCGATATTGGGATAAGAGATAGGTTCGGGTGCGTTGTTGGGAGGGACGATGTTTATGATGTAAAGCCCCTTCCCGGGATCGTTGAAGAAGCAATCAAGAGGAGCGGGGCAGAAAAAAACAATAGTATTTTTGTTGGGGACAGCAGATGGGATTTTATAGCAGGAAGCATGGCTGGTGTTCCTGTTTTCCTCATGAGGAATGAGGAGGAAGCAAAGACACTAGAATATATTTTAAATTTAACTCTATAAAAATAGAAAATAAAGCCCCGTCGTCTAGCGGTCAAGGATAGGAGGCTCTGGACCTTCTGACAGCGGTTCGAAGAGCCCTTTTTGCTTCGCAAAAAGCGCTTCAGCGGAAAAGGGCTTGAAAATCCGCTCGGGGCTATATGAACCTTAGAGAAGTTTATGCGTTCCATGCTTCGGTCGGGGAGTATAAGTTTTTTGGATCAGGTATTGGAATGTATGAAAAAAGGCTTGGGCGAGAAATAATGCCAATATTGGAAGAGGTTGAAAAAAAGAATGGGGTAGTGTTAGACATCGGTACTGGAAATGGAGATTTTTTGAAAGAAATAAAGGAAAAGTTCCCGAATATAGGGGTTGTGGGGATTACATTAGCGCGCCCGTACGACCCGAAAGTAAACACAATCATAATTGCAAACGCAGCAGAAAACTGGCCTTTAAAAGACAACTCTGTGGATTTGATATTTTCAGTTTTTTCTTTTTGCTATTTTGGGGATATCACAAAGGCCCTTCTTGAAGCCAGAAGAGTGCTGAAGGAGGACGGCGAAGCTTATATCCATTTGGGAGGGGCCGAGGATTTTAGAATAGATGGAAAAAATTTGCTGGGTTTTTTTGGAAGTATAAACTGCATCGGATACAATACCCTGCTGGAGCATATAGTCGCTGGATGGTATAGGTTGGACGTTGCAATTAAAATAGATAAAAAAACGCTGATACCTATATTAGAGCATATCAAGTCGGAGATAATTGGGCCGGCACAGATAAACTATTTAAAATCAACCGGAGAATTTGCATGATATGGTCTGCTGGGAGAAATTCAAGAAGGAGAAAATAAAAAATTTTGAGAAGGCGGTTGAAAAGGGGGAAGCAGATGAAGAAATTCTGGATTTGGTTCGCGCGATAAACAAAAAAGAGGAGTATATAACCAGCTCGAGCTGTGCCGGGAGGATCCTACTCTTAGAAGGAACATCAAAAGGAGAGGCAAAGCATTACAAAAAATGGCACCGCCTGCCAAAAAAAACCGAGCTGAAAAAAGCGGTAGAAAAATATAAAGGCGGGAAGATTCTTTGGTTGAGGGCGGAGCCGTTCATCCTGCATGTTTTTTGCAAAAATATGGAAGCAGCGATGGAGTTTATGAGAAGGGCGAAAAATGCAGGAGTGAAGAGGGGAGGGATACAGTACTCTCGTAATTTTTATTTTATTGAAATCCAGGGGACTGCCGGGTTGAACATGCCGGTGAATCTCTGCAGGTGCGATTGGGGAAAAATTTACAGGATAATAAAAAGGATGTTCGCGGAAAACAGGCGCAGGAGAGGAATACTTAAAAAAGAGATGGCGAAAAAATAAAGCCATGCACGAGATACGCTCGCCGATTGTCGCTGTTCTTGGCCATGTAGACCATGGAAAGACCAGCATACTTGACGCCATAAGAGAGTCCAGGGTCGCGAGCAAAGAAGCGGGCGGGATAACGCAGATGATAAGCGCGAGCTATGTTTCCAAACAGGATATTGAAAACCTGAGCAGGGGGCTTGCTGAAAAATTGAAAGTAAAGCTTGTTGTTCCAGGGCTTCTTTTCATAGACACGCCGGGGCATGAGGCGTTCACAAACCTGAGGGAGAGGGGAGGGAGCATAGCAGATATCGCAATATTGGTTATAGATGTGAACGAAGGGTTCATGCCGCAGACGGCGGAGAGCATAAACATCCTCAAAAGATACAAAACTCCTTTTGTGATCGCGGCGAACAAAATAGATGCTTTAAGCGGATGGAACAAGCAGGACACAAAAAGTTTTTTAGAAAGCTTCGGAAAACAGAGGGAGGATGTGAAGGCAAAACTTGATGAAAAACTCTACTCGCTTGTCGCAAAACTTGGAGAGTATGGGTTCAACAGCGAGAGGTTTGACAGAGTGAGCGATTTCTCAAAGGAGGTCGCAATAATCCCGGTTTCGGCAAAAACGCATGAGGGGCTTGCAGAGCTTCTTCTGCTCGTTGCCGGCCTCAGCCAGAGGTATTTGGAGAAGGAGCTTTACATACACAAAGACGTTCCGGCAAAGGGAAGCATAATTGAAGTAAAGGAAGAAAAAGGGGCGGGAACGACGATAGACGCGATTATATATGACGGCGTTCTCAAAAGCGGCGATGAAATATATTTTCTAACAAACAGCGGGGTGAAGAAAACCAAGGTGCGGGCGCTGTTCTCTCCGAAACCGGCTGAGAAGGTTGTTGCCGCGGCGGGAGTAAAGGTCATCGCGCCTGGGCTTGAGGGAGCGATACCCGGCTCTCCATTCGCCGTTGTTGGCGAATCCGTGGAGGAGGAGCTGAAAAAACAGTTCAAAAAGATAGTTTTCGAAAGTTCTGAACTTGGGGTGTATTTGAAGGCGGATTCGCTCGGAAGCGCGGAAGCGCTTATCTCCCTTCTCGCAGAGCGCGGCATACCGATTGCGAAGGTGAGTATAGGGAATGCCAGCAAGGAGGATGTTTTGTTTGCAAGAAGCATCGCCGAGAAGAACAGGTATCTCGGTGCAATTCTGGTGTTCAATACAAGAACTCCCCGGGAAGTGCTCAGGATCGCTGAAGACGAGCGGGTGAAGGTAATTGAGAACAATATTATTTACAGGCTTGTTGAGAATTACGAGGAGTGGGTAAAGGAGGAAAAGGAGAAGGAGAAAAAAGAGATGTTCGCAAAACTCAACTACCCGGCGAGGATGAGGTTTCTGCCGGGATGCTGCTTCAGGCTCTCAAAGCCCGCTGTTTTTGGGGTTGAGGTTTTGGATGGGAAGATAAAACCAGGAGCAAAAGTAATGGACAAAGAGGGGAATGTACTTGGGGAGATAAAAAGCGTCCAGGAGAAGAAGGAGACGTTGCCGGAGGCATGCCAAGGAATGCAGGTTGCTGTGAGCATAGATGAGGTTGTTCTGAATAAGGATATATGCGAAGGGGATATTCTCTATACCTATCTGACAAAAGAGGAGATAGATTTATGGGGGGAGAGAGGGGAGCTTTTGGCAGAGGACGCAAAATTCGCGCTTGAGGAGATAAAAAAAATAATTCTGAAAAAAAGAATTGAAAAGAAATAGTTATGGATTCCCCAGACCTTCAAAATTATCGGTTGCTGGGTCCAGTCCGGGATCATCTATCTTTAAGTCGGAATTGCTTATACCCAAATCGACTTTGGGTGTTTTTTGCTGACCAGTTTGTTCTGTTTGCCCTGCGCTGGTTTTCTCGCCTGCACTTGTTTCTACGCATCCTGCGAAAAGAAGGAGAAGTGCCAGCACAAAGACAGCAATACTCTTCATCCTTCCTCACCTTTATCTGCTCCTCCGCCCTGTATCTGGCTGACAAGCTCGCTTATCTTTTTTGTCGCATCAAGTACATACTCCCTAGCTTCCCTGTACTCCTCAAAGGTGTAGTACTCATCATCTCCAATACTGCTCGCTCTGTCCAGAATTTCCCTTATCTCTCCAACTTGTTCTTCGTACCCGTCCGTCCTTTCCTCGATTCTATCCAAAAGAAGGTTTAGCCTTTCGTAGTGGTACTTTGCCCAAAGGTAGAGATGGTGCTCCCAGTGCATCCTTCTCTCTTCTAGCAGTCTTTCAACATCCTTCTCCCTTTTGCTTATTTTCTCCATATCGCCCGTGTTCTCATCGGCTTTAACAAGAATCTTATCAAGCTCAGCCGTACCATACCCTCTTTCTTTCATGTTTTTCGCGGACTTCCTCCCGGCGTTTATCCAGTACCTGTTCATTTCAATCTCTGCGCTTATCCTCTTTCTAGTCGCTTCAACATGGCACTCTGTAAATTCTTTATGCACAGAGTCAAAATCGTCCTTCATCTGCTGGATAAACGATGACCTGTCAGTTCCGTTGTAGTTTTTTATGGCTTCAACCCTTGCATCATGTATTGTTTGGACTGCTTCCCTGAAATAACCTTTTGTTTTTTTAACTGCTTCAAGAAAGGCATCGAGGTTATTTTCCTCGGCTGCCTGCTCAACCTCGTCCATGCTATATTCCAAAGCATCCTTAATCTCATCGTAACTTTCGCCTGTATACTCCTCAGAGTAGTCCAGCATGGTAGTTAGAAAATCAACCCTGCACTCAAGCTGGGATGCGTGCATTTGCATAACTGCTCCCCTAACATCCATTCCAAAGGTCTCGTTGCCGGCTGCGGAAGCCAAACCAAGCGCCGCAAACAGCACCAAACCAATAATAAACAATTTTTTCATTTTCTCACCGCTTTTTCTTGAAATGGGCTGTTTAAAAAGAAACTTATTTGAAAGCTTTCGAAAGCTTTATGAAAGGTTTGGATAAAAAAATTTTTGCGCAGGGGTCGCCAAGCGGTCAAAGGCGCTGGCTTCAGGAGCCAGTCCCTTAGTGGGTTCGAGGGTTCGAATCCCTTCCCCTGCACTTGAGGGAGAGGATGAAGAAATTCATTTTTTTATTTTTTGCGCTGTGCGTTGTTTCTGCCTACAACCTATATGGGGAGATATATTCAGCGAACAATTTTGAAAGTTTAGAGAACGTTGTGATCGAGATAAGCGGTACAAGCTCTGCAAAAATTGTTGCAAGCAACAACTATTCCATAGAACTGCCTGTAGGGAATTATACAATAGAGGCTTACTATTTAGAGAATGGAAAGTTAGTGCTTTATAGCAAAGATGAAGTGTATATAAGCAGCGATAGCAAATACGACCTCATCCTTTTCCATCCAAGCGAGTTTGAAACGGTTATATACAGCGGCGAGGAGATAGACCTCTTCGATGTGCCGAAAAAAAAGATCGCTCCGGTACTTTGCTACATCGCGCTCATTATTCTTGGTGTGATCGTATTCTTAGCAGGCCACCTTTTGAGCAAAGGTGGGGGAGAGGAGGAAGAGGGAGAAGAAAAAAGGAAGGGGATGGATGAAGACGGAAAGGCTGTTTTAAGGATATTGAAAGAAAATGAAGGAAGGATGGAGCAGAAGGAATTGAGAGAGGTTTTGAAGTGGACGGAGAGCAAAACGAGCCTTGTTGTTGGAGAGCTTGAGGCATTGGGATATGTTAAGAGGATAAAGAAAGGAAGAAAAAACATAATAAAAATTTTGGGTGGAGCGGAGTGAAGATTGTCTGCATAGGAGATTTACACATCCCGGAAAGAGCGAAGGATATACCTGTATGGATTAGGAAAATCATCATAAAGGAAAGGCCGGACCTTATCCTCTGCACCGGCGACCTGACTTCAAGCACGCCTATGCAATTTCTCTCGCTTTTGGCTCCTGTGAAACGCGTGAAGGGGAATATGGATGATGCAGAGCTTCCGAAAAGAGAAACCGTTGAAGCAGGCGGAAAGAGAATAGGTTTGGTGCATGGAACAGAAGTTCATCCAAGAGGGGATGTTGAGCAACTTTTTTGGATTGCAAAGGAAATGGGCGTGGATGTCTTGGTGCATGGGCACACGCACAAATTGGATGCAGGAGAGTATAGAGGAATTTTGTTTGTGAATCCGGGAAGCGCTACGGGTGCGTGGGGAGGAAGCAGCGAAGGAGGGCCTGAAACCTTTGTTATTTTGGAGATCGATGAGAAGGGGAAGGTAAAAATAAGAAAATTCAAAAATGGAAAGGAGTTTTGATCATCGCGCACGCTCGAGCTGTTCGACAGCTTCCGGGTTCATGAGCGTGGAAAGGTCTCCGACCGGTTGGCCTGTGATTTTATTTCTTATTACCCGGCGCATGATTTTTCCGGAGCGAGTTTTTGGCAGGTCGTCTACAAAATAAATCTCATCCGGCTTGGCTATCTTTCCTATTTCTTTTGCAACGAACTCCTTAAGCTCGTTCCTTAGCTCTTCTGATTCCCGAAAGCCTTTTTTAAGTACCACAAAAGCGACTATGCTCTCGCCTTTTATCGGATGGGGCTTTCCTACAACGCCCGCCTCGACAACAGCAGGATGGCAAACAAGCGTTGATTCGAGCTCTGCGTTGCTCAGCCTGTGCCCTGCAACTTTTAGAACATCATCAGCCCTTCCCATAATCCAAAAATATCCGTCTTCATCCACCCTTGCAACATCGCCGGTAAGGTAGGTATTTGGGTATTTTGACCAGTAGGTTTCCAGGTATTTTTCCGGGTTTTTGTAAAGACCTAATAGCATGGAGGGCCATGGTTTTAAGAGGACAAGGTTCCCGCCAACATTCGGTTTTGTTGGCTTTCCTCCCTCATCAAAGACAGCCGCAGAAAAACCTGGGAGGTTTTTTACAGCAGAACCCGGCTTAAGCTGTGTAATCGGGAGAGGGGAGATGCAGAACCCTCCTGTTTCTGTCTGCCACCATGTGTCCATTATCTGGCAGCGGCCATTGCCGATATGCTCATAATACCACATCCAAACCTCTGGATTTATCGGCTCGCCAACAGTTCCAAGAAGGCGGAGGGAAGAAAGGTCGTGCTTCTTCACCCAGCTCTCGCCGAATTTCATGAACATTCTTATTGCAGTTGGAGAGGTGTAGAAAACAGTAACCTTCAACCTTTCCACTATGCTCCAAAACCTATCTGGTTCCGGATAGTCCGGAGAGCCCTCGTAAATGACAGAGGTTGCACCGAGCATAAGCGGCCCATAAACAACATAGCTATGGCCTGTCACCCATCCTATATCAGCCGTGCACCACCATATATCTTTTTCTTTTAAATCGAAAATCCAATGTAATGTGAGTGCAACCGCAACGGCATACCCTCCATGTCTATGCATCACTCCTTTCGGTTTGCCTGTTGTTCCGGAAGTGTAAAGGATGTAGAGGAGGTCATTTGCATCCATTTTTTCTGTTTTGCACTTTTCGCTTTCCTTTTCAACAAGCTCATGCCACCAAAAATCTCTTCCCTCTTTCCACGGAATTTCAAGCCCTGCGCGCTTGCACACTATAACCTTCTCAACAGAAGGTGTTTCTTTCAGCGTCTCATCCGCCTGATGCTTTAGAGGAACAATCTTTCCCCTTCTCCAAAAACCATCGCATGTAATCAAAACCTTTGCCTCGCAGTCGTTAATCCTGTCGCGGAGGGCGCCTGAGCTGAAGCCCGAGAAAACTACAGAGTGAACCGCGCCGATTTTTGCGCATGCGAGCATCGCAATAGGAAGCTCAAGAATCATTGGGAGGTAGATGGAAACCCTGTCTCCTTTTTTTACTCCTAATTTTTTTAGCGCATTCGCAAGCTTATTTACTTCTTTGTACAGCTCTTTATAGGTTATTTTCCGAATGTCTCCCGGTTCTCCTTCAAATATATACGCAACCTTATTCGGCCTTAGCTTAACCTGCTTATCCAGCGCATCATGGACAATGTTGTATTTTGCACCTACAAACCATTTTGAATACGGCGGGTTCCATTCAAGAACTTTTTTTGGCTTTTCGTACCATTCAACATACTCCTTCGCGACCTCGCCCCAGAACCATTCTATATCCTGGCTTTTCTCCAGCAATTCTTCGTAGGTTTTTATTCCGTGCTTTTCCATCCATTTTTTTACGTTGCTCTCGCGGACAAGTTCTTCGGGCGGGTCGAAAAGCCTTTTTTCCTTCAAAAGAGCTTCTATTTCTTTTTCTGCCATCCCCCTCACCGCTTATATATTGCTCATAAAAAATAAAAACCCAAAGGTTTAAAAAACTAACAATCCATAAATTATAACATGAAGAAAATTATAATCCCCTTAGTAATTGGTGCGCAGATCAGTGCGGCAACACCGCAACCAGCCTCTGCGAATGAATTTAAATCCGATTCTGTTGCGAGGAGGATGCTTATAGAAGATGCGGTTGATGGAAGACTTGGGATAGGAACGGTTGAGAAGGCTTATCCTTATGCAAAAAATGGGGGAGACTTGGAAAGAGCGATGTGGCTTGCCCTAATGAAAGACCCAACCCTTCTTGAGTATTACATGGGGCAGGGAATGGGGAAGAAAGTAAACGTTGTATATCCAAAAGGCGTGCTGGGAACTGCGATGGATATAGCGACAGCCATTATGTTTTTCGGCGTGATAGGTTTTTATAGTTGGATAGACTATAACAGCCGAATAACCAAATAATTATAAAGAGTAATGAGAAATAGAAAGCATGAAATTATATTCTTTAGGGGCTGCAGGAGAAGTCGGGAGAAGTGCATTTTTTCTTGAAGGCGAAACAACAAATCTCCTTTTTGACTACGGCATGAAAGTCTTCACAAAGGAGGAAAGGCCGGCCTACCCGGCGCCGCTGCCGAGAATGCCGGATGGGGTTTTCATAAGCCATGCACACCTAGACCACTCCGGCTATCTGCCGAATTTGTTTGATGAGGAGAAGGTGAGATGGTATGCGACGCCTCCTACGGTAGATATCGCGGAGATTTTGTGGAACGACAGCGTGAAGCTTGCGAAATTAAAGGGACATGATTTTCCGTATAAAAAAAGCTCTATTGAAAAGGCAAAAAACCATTGGATACCGGCAATACATGGGCAGATAATAAGAGTGGGCGAATTCTCGGTAAAAATAATTGATGCCGGCCATCTCGCGGGCGCGATGATGGTGCGGGTGGAAGGAAAGGGAAAAAGCGTTGTTTATACCGGCGATTTTAAGATAGAGGAGACAGAGCTCCACAAAGGCGCGAAGATGCCGGAAAGAACCGATGTTTTGGTGATTGAGTCTACCTACTACAACAGAAGCCACCCGGAGAGAAAGGAGACGGAAAAACAGCTCATGCAGGAGGTATGGGAAACGATTCAAAACGGCGGAAACGTGCTCCTTCCGGCGTTCGCTGTTGGAAGAACGCAGGAGATGGTGAGGGTGATAAGGAAGTACGAAAAGGAAATTCCGGTTTATGTGGACGGGATGGGAACGGCCGTGAATAAGGTTTATTTGAAATACCCCGGCTACATAAAAGATTTTCCTGGTTTTGAAAAGGCGATTGAAAGCGTGAATATGGTTACGAGCGCGAGGGAAAGGGCGAAGGTTACGAGGAGGCCTTCAATAATTATTGCAACCGCAGGAATGCTTGAAGGAGGCCCTGCCCTTGGCTACCTTAAAAGCCTTCTGCCTAACTCTAAAATAATATTCACCGGGTATAGTGTTGAGGGAACAAACGGCTGGAGGCTTCTCAATCATGGAAAAATAAAGATGGACGAATATGAGTTGGATGTAGGCCTGCCTGCGGAATATCTGGATTTTTCCGCGCATGCTGGAAGGGAGGACCTTTACAAAATGATAAGGGGAGTGAACCCAGAACTTGTTGTGTGCGTGCATGGGGACGAACCGGATAAGTTTGCAAAAGAAATAGAAGAAAAAGAGGGAATAAAGGCTGTTGCGCCAAAATTCGGCGAAGTGCTTAGTTTGTAACCTGCGCCCAGGCGACGGTCAGCCCTACCCGGGTTATTTTCACGCGATATTCTTTTCCAACTTCGCTTCCTCCTTCAACTATGATTACAAACCCTTCCTTTGTTTTCGCTATTCCGTCTCCATCCTTCTTTCCCTTGCTCACGATCGTTACAGTCAGCTCATCGCCCTCGTTTACTGGCTTCGGCAGAAGAGAGCCTGTTTTTTTATTCTCGTCCATCATTTCACGCTCCTTTTGGCTTGGGTTTTGAGGTTTAAAGTTTTTATATGTTTTGGAGGGAATATTAGAACTATTAGAGCCAAGCGGCCGTAGTCTAGTGGTAGGACACGACCCTGCCACGGTCGAGACCCGGGTTCGAAACCAAACCCAGGGGGAAGTTTCCCCCTAGGTTCCATGTCTCCTCCGTAACCCCCTCATATTTGAAGAATAATTTTGGGGGTGAAGGGGAAATCGAGGAAAAACCGCGAGGGGGCGAAGCCCCCTATGAGGTTTGTCTGGTGGAAATCCCGGCGGCCGCATTTTATATGTATGTGCAAGGATAACGTTAAAGTTGCACATATATTTGTAAACTTTGCTTACATGAAATACACATGGACGAAATCTAGAAGCATGATTTGGAGAGCTACCTTGTATATCAATTTCGACGAGATGCTTCTATCCAGGGTTTCAGCTGAGGGGTTAGACTCTCATTTTTTTCTAACCTTCGGTCCATCGGGCGTGTCAAAAATTTCATACCCACTCTCGTTCAGGATTTTTCTTATCCTGTCTGAAAGCTCAAACTGCCTTGCTCTTCTCAGCTCTTCCCTAACATCAAGCACAGCATTAAGGATGGCGCCGTACTCTCCTCCGGCCTCTTCCTTTTTCAGCTCTATTCCAAATATGAACAAAACATCGCTGTAGAATTGTTTTGCAATTTTCAGCGCCGAATAATCAATTTCCTTTCCAGAAGCATGCCTGTTCGCCTCGGTGATAAAATCAAAAAAGGAAGCGGCAGCCCGCGCGGTGTCGAAATCATTTTCCATTGCTTCGAAGAATTTGTTTTTTTGCATGTAAATTTTCTTTCTGAAATCAAGGTCGGTTTTGGATGGTTTTTTGCTTTTCTCAGCTTCTTTGAGGAGGGCGAACCCTTCTTCTATTCTTTTCAGCGCGGCGGACGCGCTCTCAACATGCTCTTCTGAATAGTCTATGGGGCTGGAATATTTTGTCAATACAAAGAGAAGGCGGATTGCCTGGGGGTTGTGTTTCGCGAGCGCATCTTTAAGGGTTATGAAATTCCCCAAGCTTTTGCTCATTTTTACTCCATCAACCGTAAGGAAGCCGGTGTGGAGCCAGTATTTCACAAATTGGCTGCCGAACGCCGCCTCGCTCTGCGCAATCTCATTTTCATGATGGGGGAATATCAAATCCTTTGCTCCCCCGTGGATATCAAGGGTTTTGTAGTTTGTGTATTTCATGCTCATGGCCGAGCACTCTATATGCCAGCCGGGCCTGCCGTACCCCCAGGGGCTTTCAAAGCCTATGGGCTCTTCTCCTTTTTTCGTTTTCTTCCAGAGGGCAAAATCTGCGGGATTTTTCTTAGTGGGGTCCGGCTCTATCCGATGCTTTTTTTCTATCTCTTTTATCTTCTGGCCGGAGAGCCTTCCGTATTTCTTGAATTTCGCGACATTGAAATAAACGCCTGTTTCTGTTTCGTATGCGCACCCTTTTTTTAATATTTTTTTGATCGCATCGATTATTTCGGGAATGTGTTCTGAAACTGCAGGGTAGAAGTCTGCGCGGAGGATGCTGAGGGAGTCAAAAAGAGAAAGTGCTTCGGAATGGAAATGCCTCGAAAGCCCGAGAGGGTCTTTGCCGGTCTCTTTCGCCCTGTTTATTATCTTATCCTCAACATCCGTAATGTTCTGGATGTGCAGCACCTCATACCCTCTGTATATGAGATAGCGCTTTATCACATCAAAGGATACGTAGGTTCTCGCATGGCCGAGGTGCGTGTGGTCGTATGGGGTAAGGCCGCATACGTACATAACTATTTTTCTGTCGTGCGCTGGTGAAAACCTCTCAAATTTTTTTGTAAATGTGTTATATACCCTCATTCTCTCATCCTTTACATGAAATCCGAAATGCCGGTTTGCTTTATCTTTTCATCTTCAAAAACATTTTTAATCTCTTTCTCGAGAAGCATGAGCCTCTGTTTCAGGTAATTTGGAAGCTGAAACTCGTCAACAATCCTTGCTGATACGCTGAGGAACTTTTCTATGCCGCCCTGATGGACGGTAAGCGTAAGGTTCCCGCCGCATTTGAGGCATTTCCCTACCAGTGGGGTGCGTCTGTATTTTTCGTTGCAGTTAACGCACCTGAACCCTTGCTTTGAAAACTTGCGAAGGTTTCCGTACAGGTCCGGGATGAAATGGCTCAGAACAAGGCGCTCCATCGCATCCCTTATATCAACAGCGCGTATTTTACGCATGAGCGAAACCTCTGCTTGGACCTTTTCCGGAACGCTGTTCAGTTTTACATATGTTGTTCTCAAAGGGCCTTTATCAATCATGGATGTGTGGTGGGTGAAAGGAATCTGGGAATACTGCTCCGGCGTTCCCAGCCTGTTTTTCACGCGCGGTATGGAAACTTCATACGGCATTTTCATCTCCGCAGCGGCTTTGTAAAACTCGAGAGGGTAGGAGGAGACCGTCTCCATATCATGAACCTCATCGTCAATTTCTCTTGGGTCTATGAACATTGACAGAACGAGGGGGGAATCCATCGTCCCTCCTCTCTTGTCGCTCAAAAAATATTTTGAAAAATTTATGAGGGCATCAAGAAGAAGTATCACGGCGTCTTCGTCCGCATCCGCATTTCTTCTCTTTGCGGCATGGAAGTATGGATGCGCGTACCCAACATTCGCTTTTGTAAACCCTATTATTCTTCCGAGAACTGCCGCGCTCGTATGCGGGCTCAGGCCAACGACAAGATGGCCGACCAGGTCTTCCTTTTTCTTTAAATTGTAGAATGGCTTTATCCCATACAGCCTTACGAGCATATCATCTATGAATTCTGAAACCCGGAATAGATATTCTGCCGCCGCTTCAGAAAGTATTATATCCTGCGGTTTGAGCGGGATGAGCTGCTCCTCATTTTCTATGGGCCGGCCAAGATAGTCTGCCGTGTAGCCGAGGGCTTTTATTTTCTGGACGCTAACGCCGATTTCCCTTGGAGCGAAATGCGTAAGCGGAAGGTCTGTCGCGTCGAACCTCGCTGTTCCGTCGCGGTAGACATATACAGAATGCTTGGCGCGCAGGAAGCCCTTTTCAAGCCGTTCTGGAATTTTATGGGTGCTCATAAGCCCTTTCACGCCCTTAACCTCGGCCGGCATGAAATCAACTGCCTTTTTTGTGTTTTCCATGAGTTTTACAACGTCTATGGAGAAGCGGTCTGTTTTTTTGCCGTTCCTCTCTTCTATTCTTGCCTTTCCTCCGCAGAGGTGGCATTTTGTGTAGAATGTCAGCTGCCCGCAGTTTGCGCATCTGAGTACAGCAACTTCCGCGTTTATGTTTTTTGGGCCGTCCCTCTCCCTAAGCATGGTGTATATTTTTGATATGCTCCTTGTTTTGTCCGAACCGGTTGGGAAAAGAACGTTGGGAGAGCCGTCCATCTCCCTCTCCTTTGCTTTCTCAGGCCTTCCCATCCTAGCGCCTATGAATGTTCCTGCCTTATCCCTGATTTCCACTCCGCACGCATCCGAGAGAATTTTTAGAACATCTTCCTCTTTTGAATTTATTACTCTTGAAAAATCTCTTTCCAGTGCGCCGAGGGAGAATAGGAGCGCGTGCGCGCTGTCGTCTTCTATTATCACCTTATTTTCTCTCAGCTTATGCTCAGCGCCGATCCTTTCCAGGTATTTTTTTTCGGTTGAATTTTCAACAATAAAATTTTTGTTTTCAAATTTTCCAGAAGAGAGCCATTTTGCAAGCGCGGCCAGCTCTTCCCTGTTCAAATCAGTCCAGTAGAAGAGGAAATCGGGGTGGAGGGGAACCGAGTATTTTTTTGAGAATTCTGCCGCCTCTTCTGCCGATGAGAATTTTTTCGGCTCTGCGCCCTTTGCCTTCACTTCCTCCGCCCACCACTCCTCGCAGTAGCCCGGAGGAAGAAGGGGGGAGCCGGATTTGAGAAAATCCCCAACAGGGCAGAGTATGTCCCCCAGAAAAAGGATTTCCTTAACCTCTGCATTTATTTTCTCCGCCTCCTCTATTGTTTTTACCTTCACAACATCCCCATTCTTCAAAAGAACAATTGGTGGTTCGATGCTCTCGTTCGCGGCGACTACGGTCCCCTTCCCCGGCCTTTCCAGCTTCATTTGGGTTCCGTATGCGAGGAAACCATCTAGAAGAACCATCGTCGCTGGATGAATGTTTTTTGCCATTATTCCGTTCGTCCTGCTTCTTCCATACCTGAGGCGGAAGCCGCCCTTTGCCATGGGATAGGAAAAAACAGGCCTGCCTGCGACAAGCCCGTCCAGATAATCCGGGTTCGGCTTTATTTCACTCTTCTTTTCGCTTGTTTTTATCGTTATTATTTTTTCAAGCCAGTTCCACTCCAGCCCTAGTTTTTTCGTATATTTCAGAACTTTCGTTGCCTTTTGCGCAATTCCTTCGCATACCACAAGGGGCACGCCCCCCCTTATTTTGTTCGTTTCAACCCTCTCCAAGTCCCTGTTGACGGAAACCTCGGTCTCTTCTGTCGTGGGTTCACCGTCTATGCAAACCGGGCAGTTTTGGACGATTATTCTGATGTGCTCTTCAGGGGGCTTATACTGGAGGTGGGCGACAACCGCCTCGTAGATATTCACCTCCTCAACATACCTGTCCACCTCTTTCTCAAGCGGCCTGTAGTCGCCGACACCTACTTCCCTCCTCGCCAAATCGGCAAGGACAACGCTGAGCGCGGCGACGGTTCCTCCGGCGCTCCTTATAGGCCCTGCAAAATAAACAGCAACATAGCTGCTCCCGTCAGGATTTTGCTTTATTTTTATTTTCGCGATCCCCTCTGTCGGCGCAACGAGTACACCCTCTGTGAGAAGGGCTGTGCCAACCCGGACTGCCTTTTCTATAAGCTCCTCTCTTGTTCCTTTCATCAGCCTTCCTTTTGCAATCTCTCTAACAAGCTCGAACGCGATGTCCTCCCTGCTCTTTCCCTCTCTTTCCCTCTTCCTTATCTCAGCCGCAACCTCCGCTCCCAGAATGCCCTCAACCCTTGCGGCAACATCCTTCGCTATTGCTATTTCAACCTCGTCCGCCGGGTCAAAACCTTTTGCCCTTGCCTGCGAAGCTGTTGAGTGTGCTTTTTCAAGCCCTTCCCTGAGCGAATCAAAGTATTTTTTCATTTCATCATCGGCAACGAGTTCCATTTTCTCACGCAAACCTTAATGTTGAGAGCTTTGCTGTTTTCAGGTTATACACCGGCACTTCGCCCGGGGTCGGAACATGGCCCTGTTTTATCTGGTATTCTGTCTGCGCTTGGAATGTGCCGGAGTTTATGAGAAGGGTCCCGCGGTAGGTTGAGTATCCGTTCTTGTGAACATGGCCCACGTGGAGCACATCCGGCACTTCATCAACAACCATGTAATCCACTTCCTCGGGTATGATAGGGTTTTCACCGTAGAAAGGGGAGAGATGCCTCCTTGTAAGGTATTCCTTCATCGCCTCTTCCGGCCTTGTGTAGCTGAGTTTTGGGATGCTCGCTATGAACGAATCAATTGACGTTCCATGATAGAGAAGGTGGGGAACGCCGTCTATTGAAATTCTTGCCGGGCTTCCCGCCCGCACAACATCGCTTTTTATAAAGTCGGGTTCTATTGCGGGCATGGGTTCGCCTCTCCTGACCGCATCGTGGTTGCCGGGGATGACAATTACAGAAATGTACTCGGGGAGCATGCTCACAAAATCATCGAACATTTCATACTGCCTATCGATATCCTTCACAACGAGCTCCTTTTCTTGGTTTGGATAGACGCCTACGCCATCAACGATGTCTCCGGCAATGGCAAGATATTTAACCTTCTCGGCCCGGTGGTTTTTTTTAAGCCAGTTGGTGAATTTTTCAAAGGATGCGCCGAGGAATTTGTTGCTTCCAAAATGGATGTCGGAAATGTACGCGACCTCCAAATCCCTCTCGCTTTTTTTCCTCTCCCTCTGCAAAGGAACATCCGGCCATTCAAAATCATCAACAATAAGAAGGGGGTGGACAACCTTCCCGTAGAATGCTATGATATCGTCCTTTACGATCCTGGTGGCTTCTTCAAAAATTTTCTCGTTGTTTTTTGGTATAACCGCCTTGTATGTTCCTGTCAGGTCTTCAATTATTACAAGGATGTTGCCCTTCGCAGTTGTGCTTTTTTTGTACACCATCCCAACAACCCTTACTTTTTCCGTATTTCTGTTTTTCAGCTCAGACAGGTTCATCTCGGAGTATCCGCTCTTGCCACCCATAAAAAGACGGCGCATTCTTTTGTACCTGTTCCTGAAGTATTCTATGAAATTCTCAACTTTTCCTGTGGTTCTGCTTTTCCCTGTAATGTCCCTCTTATAGTCTATCTGAATATCCGCATCATATTCCTTCGCTAGGGGCGGTTTTTCTCCTCTTTGTACTACAACGGCTTTTTCTTTTTCCTTCCTCTCCTCTCTTTCATTTTCCTCCTTTTCCTTTATTATCCTTTCAACATCCTCTTTTGTTATGAAAGGTTTGTTGAGCGCAACCACCGCGTCTATCAGCTCCGCCTCGCCCCTTAGAATTTCCTCTGCATCCAACGAAATCCTTATTCCCTTTTTAGACAGCTCGTCTATCATTTTTTAACGCCTTCAAGCGCAGAGAGAATCGCCCAGAGCTGGGTTCGTGCATGGGCGGGCAGGTTGACATCATCGCTCACCGCCTCTATCATATAAACCGCTGCGCTGATGCGGACGGTAATCTCCTCGCTTCCAGCAAGGCGGTTTTTGGCGTCTTCCAATGCTTTTCTTACATTTCTCGGAACCGAAAAATCCTGAAGCAGGTTGTCTATCATCTCTATAATCTCTGCAATTTCCTTTTCCATTCCACCACCCCAAAAATATGACCGGCTCTTTAATTTGTGGGGAAGGATTTTTATAGGTTAGCGGGGGGTGGATTTGAACCACCGACCTCCGGGTATCTCATAAGGGCGCAGCACCTAAAAGGGTTAGGTGCCCTTATTATGAGCCCGGCGGGAACTCCAAACTCCCCTACCCCGCTTGCAAAGTAGAATAACGTTGAGAAGTGTTTTTAAATCAACCGTCTATTTGCTAGGACCAGACCAAAAAGCTCCACCAGGGTTTTTCCTCACTCACTACCTTTCCGGTTGTAGCGTCTATTTTGTACATTATTTCGATTTCCACAGGAATTACAAAAAACATCCTTCCGGTAGAAACCGCGCTGACTTCATAAGCCGGAACAGCTCCATCGTCCGTAAGTTTTATGCCTTTTATTTCTGCTGCTGCGGGTAGTGCTTCAACTGCAACCGAGGGCGCGACCTTTATTTCCTTGTTGCTTTTTGTTGAAACCATCGCCTGTTCCCGGTACATAATCTGTGTATTTACTTCTGCGCTAGCCGCGCTGTCTGAAACAAGAACCCTGTTCTGCTCCTGCACAACAACCATGTTGGCGTTTGCCGTTTGGATAGCAACCCTTTCCTGCGCCTGCACCTGCTCCCCGTTCGCAACTACTGAAGAAGGAGTTATCTCAACCGCCCGAACCTGCTGTGTGGCGCTTGGCATCCCTGCGCCGCTTTCCATAACTATTTCCTCTCCTTTTTCATTCACAAACCCAATCCCTGCTGAGTCGCTTACATTAACTATCGTTGTAGTCTCTCCTGTTTTCACCACTACCTGGTGCGAACCGCCTCCGCCGACATCCACGACCGGTGCAAAGAGCAAACCAAAAACAAACAAAACAAATAATGCGGATCTCATGGATGATTAATGGATAGTAGAGAATAAAAAACTAACTTTTAGTGTTGTTTGGCTTTTCTGTAAACCAAATCTTTTGCTTTTGACTTAAAGCGTTCACTAAGACTCGCCTTTCCTTCCGGATAGATTGTAAAGTTTGCAAATCCTCTTTCTTTCAATCTATTATATAATCTAGCGACCCTCCGAGCATAGGTGCCTGTTCCAGTTGCGGATCTTGTTGTTAGGTTAAGTTCGTTAGCCACATCATTCATGAGAGAGGCGAGGGTAAAATTTCCGCTTGCCTGAACATTCAAGGCGCTTCTGAACGCATCTAATGTTGGGGATGGAGCGTTATGCATCGCAGCGGCAACAAACGCGGTAAATTCCAACTGCTCTTCTTCTGAAGCAGAATTCCATGCAACTTGAAGGGAAGGGTATTTCTGGAATATGTCCCTGTTGAATACTGCAAGATTATCATAGGCAAGAAGGATGGCAACTATTGCCTGTTCTTTATAGGTGTCGCTATCCTTGAAGGAGTAGTTGACGAGCGATGGATATTTTTCCCTAATCGAGTCATGTGTGTTTAGGAGCGTTTGAAAAACACCAATACTTCCTAAACCATCGCTGGATGGAATTTTTGCGAGGTTAGATGTAAAAAGAACATACCCAATGTCTATCATAGAATCAACATCTGATTTTATAGGAATCAGTTCTTCCAAAACTATTGCAACAAGCATGAGTTTATCAAATTTTTTTGAAAGAGGGTTGCCTATAGTTATTGTGCCTTTCTTTATATGCTCTTGAACATACTTGCATGCCTCAGTGAGTTCAGTGAAAAATTTTTTCAATGAATGCCCTTCTTTATACCCCCTGTACGTCCAAAGGTTCCCGGTTATCCGAGGAAGTTCGCGCCATCCTTTATCTGTTTTTTCGATTCTGTCCATTATAAGATAGTTTTTTTCGATTTTAAATGCGATCAGCCTGCTTCCGGTATCAATTGTGTGCCATCCTTCTTTTTCCGAATGATTCTTTTTGAATTCCTCGGCGCTTACGCCTGTTTTTTGTGCCTGAGCCATGATTGTTTATTGACAATAGCAATTTAAACACTTTCTAAAAAAGGGTGGTTATGGCAGATGTTCATTTTGGGACTAATGGAATACGCGGAACTTTTGAGGACCTCAGCCCAGAACTTGCGCTTAAACTAGGAAAGGCGATAGGAAGATACTTGGGAAAGAAGGTTGGGGTTGGAAGGGATGGAAGGAGGACTGGGCTTTGCTTGAAGAATGCGCTCGTTTCGGGTTTGCTGAGCGCTGGCTCGGATGTCGTGGATTTTGATGTTGTTCCGTCTCCTACGGCAGAGCTTATGATAAAAGAGATGGTGCTGGATGGAGTTGCAGTTGTAACGGCTAGCCACAATCCGCCAGAATGGAACGCAATAAAAGTAACAGACAGGAAGATGGTTGCGGTGAGCAGGGAGAGGGGCGCGAAAATAGAAAAGCTAATTGAGAGGGTTAAATGCATGAAGTGGGATGGGGTTGGTGAGTATAAAGAAGAAAAGAACGCAGTAAGCAGGCATATTGAAAGGATAAAGGGATTTATAGATACAGAAGCGATAGGCGGGAAAAAACAATTTTTTATTTTGGATTGCGGGAACGGAACTGCTTCTTTGATGGTTGAGTTGTTCAAAGAGATGGGGGTAGAGGTGATTACGATAAACGACTATGTTGATTGGAGGTTTCCGGGAAGGCCTTCTGAGCCGACAGAGGAGAACCTGGGCGATTTGAAAAGAGCGGTTGTTGAATTGAAGGCAGATGGAGGGATCGCATGGGATGGAGACGGAGACAGGGTTGTTTTTGTGGATGAGAAGGGAAACTTCGTCAGCGGGGATAAGGTCGTTGCACTTTCTCTTCTTAAGAGAGCGAGGGAAGGAAGAATAGGAAGATTTGTGACAACCGTTGCGACGAGCATGATCGCGAGCGAGCTTGCGAAAAAACATGGATATGATATTGTGTATACTAAGGTTGGGGCGCCTTACATGGCTGAAAAGGTCGCAGGAACAAAGAATGTTGTACTTGCAGGAGAGGAGGTCGGAGGGGTGATCTGGCCCGAGTTGAGTTTGGCAAAGGATGGGTTTATGACCGCTGCAAAAATTATTGAATTGGTTGCGAAAGACGGGAGGAAGCTAAGCGGAATAGTAGAAAATGAGCTTCCAAAATATCATTTCGTAAAAACAAAAATTCCATGCAGAAATGAATTGAAGAAAAAGGTTATGGAGAGGATAAAAAAAGAGATGAAAAAGGAATATGGGAAAACAATGGATATTGATGGGGTTCGGGCGGAGTATGAAGGAGGATGGGTGATTGTAAGGGCAAGCGGAACCGAGCCAATAATAAGAATATTCTCAGAAAATAAAGAGGAGAGAAAGGCAAGAGAAGTAATGGAATACTGGGTTGGGAGGGTTAAAAAAAT